>Ga0247841_10000204_pt1 | contig 161343 bp, 175 predicted proteins | sample LaCruzMarch2015__2_FD_192410 | JGI IMG/M metagenome (GOLD analysis project Ga0247841, IMG submission 192410) | Freshwater microbial communities from meromictic Lake La Cruz, Castile-La Mancha, Spain - LaCruzMarch2015_18m | ecosystem: Environmental > Aquatic > Freshwater > Lake | place: Spain... | reverse complement strand
AAAAGCTTAAGTTGCTTTCAATAATTTATCAAAGTAAACATAGCAGTAATTTAGACATCGCCAAAGTTACCTTTTCATTTGACCCAACAACTCAATTTCGGTTACCTACTTATTTGACTTGACTGGGGCGTAACTTCTCTTTTTCGTACCAGCTAAGCCAATCTTCGGTGCTATGCTCATCAAAATATTTATCTTTATATTGGCTGTCTTGATAATATTCTATTGTTTGATTTAACTCTTTTTTAAAAGTGGCGCATTTTTCAAAATCCAGATGTGATTTTCTAGCAAGATCAATAATTTCTCGGTCAGAGCTAATAATTTTAATGCCATGTTGGTTTCTATATTTGTTTATATAATTTTTAATTACATCATCGGCGGTTTCGTTCTTTGAGCCGTAACGAATTTCGATATTTTTATATTGAGTTAGTTCAGATTCGGCAAAATGAGATCCATCAAAAACCACCACAATTTTTAATTCAGTGGCGGCTTGATATTCGTTAACTTTTTCCAGCAGTTTTTTTTTGGCCTTGGGGTCGGCTATGGCTCCAAAACTGCCGATTAAATTGTGCCCGTCAATAATTAACATAGAATATCACTTTTAAGAATTTTTTTATGTTCACCGATTCTGAGATTATCAACAGATAATTTCCCGATTCTAATTCGATGTAATTTAATTACATTAACGCCTAATTTCTCGCACATTCTTCTAACCTGACGTTTTTTACCTTGGGTAATGATGACGCTAAAACGACGATCGGCAATTTGCGTAACATGAGCCGGTATGGTTTTTTGTCCGTCGATATAAAAACTTTTTTGCATTTTTTTAATGAATTCAGCGTTGATAGTTTTATCAATATCTACGATGTATTCTTTTTCTATTTTTTCCTGGGCTTTAAGAATCTTGTTTACCAATTCACCATCATTGGTTAGTAAAATTAAGCCAGACGAACTGACATCGAGTCGGCCGATCGGATAAACGCGCTCGGGATACTTAATATAGTCAACAATGTTATTGGGTGAGTTTTTATCGGTGGTACAAATTACGCCGATGGGTTTATTAAAAGCTAAATAAATTTTTTCTGTTTCGCTTGATTTAATTTCTTTTCCATCAACAAAAATATGGTCAGTTTCTCCCACTTTATCGCCAAGTACCGCTAAACGATTATTTATTCTAATTTTTTTAGCCTCAATCAATCTATCGGCAGCTCGCCTGGAACAAAAATTAGCGTTTGTTAAAAACTTATTTATTCTTATAGTCATTTAAATCTCCTTATAATCCCCTTTACTCTGCCTTGGACAGTAACGCGGCGGGTTCTGATGGGTGCGTAAGCAGAATTAGCAGGTTGTAAACGAATATGATCACCTTCGCGATAAAATCGTTTTAAAGTAGCGTTTTCTCGGTCAAGCAGCGCTACTATAATGTCGCCATTATTGGGTGTGGGACAAGGTTCGATAACTACGTAATCCCCTTCTAAAATACCATCTTGGATCATGGAATCACCGCGAACTTTTAGGGCGAATACACCGGGCGCGACCATGTCTTGAGGAATATCAATAGTTTCCGAGGTTCTAATGGCTTCGATTGGTTCTCCAGCGGCAATAACACCGGCTAATGGCACAGCAATAATTTTATCGAGCATAGAAGGACTAGTGGTTTGTAATTGAACGGAACGGGCATGACCTGGTTCTAAATCAAGATAACCTTTGAGCTTGAGATTATTAACATGTTCGGCAATAGTAGCAACAGATGACAATCCTAATCCTTCACCTATTTCGCGATAGCTTGGCGAATAGCCGTGAGCATCTAAAAAATTGGTGACAAAATCAAGAATGCGTTTTTGTTTTTTTGTAAGTGGATTCATATGTATATATAATACCGAACAAAAAACGAATAGTCAAATTGTCGCGCAACGTATATGACACTTCTGTAATAACAAGATGTAGTCCGTTTTACAGAAAGGAATTGTACGTTGTGGATAAATAAAAAACCGGCTAAGATTAGCCGGTTTTGGCAAGCGATGGATTTTCCATCGCTACGACGTTTAGAACTATTTCACATTTTGGGCAGATGACTACATTGTAGCATTCTGCCAGTAAATTAGATTTTTTGTGTAATTCTGCAGTTCCAAACCAATACAACAAAGATTGGCCCGCGACCGTTCCGTATCCGCAATCGCATTTTATGGCCAAAGGTAATGTTGCCAATCTGCAATGAACTTCTTTTGGATCAAATTCAGGAAGATACAATTGGCAACTTCGGTGTTTTTTTGGGTTTATGAAAGTGATTATAGTATTATCTTTAGATAGTGTGTTGGCAATTGTTTTTCTGATTTTACCCAATAAGAAAGTAATTATTTTGCTAGAATTGTGATTTTCGTTTTTAATTTGGAGTAATCTTAAGTCATACAGCTGAATTGTCCTTTTGGTAATTTCCGGTTTATCGATTTTGAGAATAGCGAAAAGTTCTCTGAAGATTTCTGCAAAAAGTTCTGATAGGTTAGTTTCGCTAAATACCCTAGTCAAATAAACACAAATTTGCCAAAAGTTCTGCGAGTCAAGTTGTATTTGTATTTCCAGCTCAATGATTTTGAAATCTCCATTTCCACCTTTGATTGTGATGTAGAGTTTATGTTTGGATTTTTCAGTCAAATTTATCACTTCCTATCTTGAGGAAATGGTGACAAAAGTTTTATTATAACTCTGGTGAGTGCTGGCATATGTTTTTCGATTGTGGAAGCATCGGCCAATTTATGGGGCCGAAACGGCATTGCAGCGTGAGTTCTACCACTAGGAGAAAATTTTTCATCTTGTTTCATATACCCGCCGGTATTTTTTGCAATATATACGCCCCTTGGCATAAGTATTACAATAGGGTTATTGGAATCTCCACCTCCGACAATCACACCTTTTATTCTAGTAGTTTCCGTAATCCTTGTTACTTTATTTTTCCTTTTTAGATCGATTACTTTTCTCGACCTACTGGCTATTTTTATCGAAGGCCAGCTCGAAACATTTTTTATCAGTTTGTAAACTGATTTTTGAGCACTGTCCGTAGCTGTTTTGGTAACCGAATTAATTTCTAATTTGAGCTTTTCTATTTTTTCCAAGACTTCTGTTGGAATTTTTTGTTGTGTAGCTAAACACATTTTTTCTTCCTCCTCATAAATTTTTTAGGTGCGAACCTTTGATACAGAATAACAAGTTTTAGAATTATCGTCAAGGGTAATTACCTCTTCGGTTCAAAAATTATTAAAAAATAGACCTACGCTTATTGACTTTTGTTAATTAAATTGCTATGATTTCGTTAAATGTTAGGCCTTTTAAAATTAATGACGGGAGGATTAAAGATGATATGTATCGTGAAGATTTTCAGGTAGACGAAACAGCAGTGCAAAATGAAGTGGTTTCTAAAAAGGAAAGCCAAAAGCAAAGCACAGAAGAATGGTTAAAAGAGAATGGATTAACTCCGTGGTGTCCCTTTGATTAAAAAAATATAAAAAAGGAGGAAACGAGAAAATGGAATGTTTGGTTTGCCCAAATTGTCATGAAACGGTTGCAAAGAACGATTTGGAAGTTGTGACAACGGAACAGGGTAAAAAATTCTTTTGCCCAGATTGTAAATTAGAAATTAGAAATCCGAGAAAAAAGATCAAATCTCTTACGGAAGTATTATTACCTAAATAATTTAGGAGATGAAAAATTGTTCTAGTAACATTTAAAGCGGCTCAAGACAGCCGCTTTTTTAATTGAGATGTTCTATAATTTTATAAATCGCAATGGCATAGGCGGCTTCGACGTTGAGGGCAGTTTTGGTGCCGTACATAGGAATTTTTACAACCTTGTCGGCTAACTTAATTATCTCGTCGCTAACACCTTTGACTTCGTGTCCGAGTACTAAGGCACACGGAAAAGTGTAAGAGGTAGAGTTGTAAAGTTCAGCTGTGCGAATATTTTCGAGAACATATATTTTGACACCTTTTTTCTTTAAATCTTCGATTTTCGATTTACAATTTTCAACGTATTCCCAAGGCACAGTTTTATTAGCTCCAAGCGCGGTTTTTTCAATGCGTTTGGTAGGAAACCAATTCGGATCATCTTTGGGATAACCGGTAATGCCACAAAGATAAATTTTTTTGACATTAGCGGCGTCGGATGTTCTAAAAATCGCCCCAATGTTGTACAAGGAGCGAATATTATCGCAAACGATATAAACCGAATTACGTTTTTTCATACTTCTTAATTTGGTTAACTTAACTATTATCTCGTTTTCGGCCGCCCACACCAACCCTGCTGTGGTCTATCGAGATTTACTGCTTTTATTAAAAATTATCCTTTGCCTGGATATCTATCTTGTCTAACAGTTAACGCGCCGGCACTTCACTCGATAACAGTTTACGTTAACCTTTCTATGCTCAATCGTCAGCCGGTGTAATTTGTGGAATCTGTGTATCTGTGTATTATTCTATTTTCTAAATCTTTTTTCTAAATATTTTTCCAATTTATCTTGCGCGATAGTTTCTTGAGCCGCCTCTTCCATATTGCGAATAATCATAGTGCCGTCAAGCGCTTCGCGTTGACCAATAATAAGAGCAAATTTGGCTTTCATTTTGCTCGCGGCACGAAGTTGTGATTTTAAAGATTCTTTACCTAACACACAACTAGCATTGTAGCCCTTTTTATTTAGGCCAGCTACTAGCGGCAATGCCATCTTTCTAGCTTTTTCGCCGATTTGGATAATAAATAATTCTGCGCCTGCCGGTTCTTCCACCTCAATATTTTTTTCTTTGATTTTTTCGATAATTCGTTCGTAGCCAAGTGCCCAGCCAATGGCTGGAGTCATTTTTCCGCCCATTAATTCTACTAAATTATCGTATCTTCCGCCGCCGCCCAAAGATGATTGTCGTTTGGTATCATTTTTGTCGTGAACTTCAAAAGTTGTTCGACTATAATAATCGAGTCCTCTGACTAAGCGAGGATTCAAATCATAGGTGATATCCAGATCATCAAGATATTCCAAAACTTTCATGAAATGATTTTTACAATCAACGCATAAACTATCGATTATTTGTGGAGCGCCAGCAGCAATCTTTTGACAATTTTCTTCTTTGCAGTCCAATAATCTTAAGGGATTAGAGAGAAATCTTCTGCTGCAATCTGCACAAAGCATAGATAAATATGGTTTGTAATATTCAAGTAATTTTTTGCGGAATTTATTACGGCAACTTTTACAGCCGATACTGTTTATTTCCATGATGGTATCTTCTTTTAATCCAAGATCACTAATAATTTGCCACAAAAGAAGAATGGAAATGGAATCGGTTAAAGGACTGTCGTCGCCAATTATTTCTATGCCAGCCTGAGTAAATTGGCGAAATCGTCCTTTCTGTGGTCTGTCATAGCGAAACATCGGTCCGATATAAAAAAGTTTAACAGGTTGCGGCCAGGTTTGCATACCATTCTCCATGTAGGATCTGACTACTCCGGCAGTGCCTTCTGGACGCAGCACGAAACTTTCTTTGTTTTCTTCTTGATTGGGATTGATTTTTTCTAAATTGGCATCGCCGCTTCGTTTCAATTCGTACATTTCTTTTTCCACGATATCGGTAGTTTCTCCTACAGCGCGAGAAAAAACATTTTTTGATTCAAAAATAGGAGTATCAATCTTTTCAAAACCAAAAGCCAAAGCGCGTTTGGTAATGGTGTAATTCAAAAAGTTCCAGTATTTTTGTTCTTCTGGTAAAATATCGCGAGTTCCAGATGGTTTTTGTAAACGTTTCATAATAATTTCCTTATCTTGAACTAACCAATTCTAGCATATTTTTCGATAACTTTCAAGCCTGTTCAAAGTAACTACGTATTTTACCCTTGGCGCGGGAGGTTTTTACAAATTTTAACCAGTCACGTTTTGGCGCCGAAGATTTTTTTGTGATAATTTCCACGATATCCCCGTTTTTTAAAGGATAGTTTAGTTTTACAATTTTACCGTTGACTCGCGCGCCTTGACAGTTTTGTCCTACTTCCGTGTGTATGGAATAAGCAAAATCCACTGGGCAGGCATTAATAGGTAGATCACTAACATCACCTCCGGGAGTAAAAACAAAGATTCGATCGCGAAAAAAATCTAATTTTAGAGCTTCGTTAAGCTCACGCGCGTCTTTTAATCCTTCTTGCCAGTGTTCTAGTTCCTTGAGCCATTCCGTCTGATTTTTACCAACAGGCGCCATAATAGCTTTTCCGTCATGTTTTTTATCGGCATAATGCCAATGAGCTGCCACACCATTTTCTGCCCTTTCGTGCATTTCTCTGGTTCTAATTTGTATTTCAATAATTTCTCCGTCAGGACCAAAAATAGTAGTATGCAAGGATTGGTAGCCGTTTGGTTTGGGCAGGGCTATATAATCTTTAATGCGACCGATTAATGGTTTCCACATAGCGTGGATGAGGCCAAGTGTTTTATAACAATCTTCAACATTTTCGACAATTATTCTTATGGCTACCAAATCATAAATCTTGCTAAGATTATTATCATAACGAAGTAGTTTTTTATAAAGCGAATATAAATGTTTTCTGCGGCCATGGATTTCGGCCTTGATGTGTTCATTTTTTAGTTTTGTGCCTAATAATGCCATTACTTTTTTTAAATATTTTTCTTTTTCTTCGAATTTGTGGCTAAGTATCTTCTTTAATTGAGCATGCTCTTTGGGATAAGCATAAGGAAAGGCTAAATCCTCCAGTTCTCCTTTAATTTTTCCCATACCCAGTCGGTAAGCCAGCGGCGAATAAATTTCTAAGGTTTCCCTAGCAATACGTTCACGTTTTTCCGATCTGACGCCTCGTAAGGTTTTCATATTATGCAGCCTGTCGGCAAATTTAATTAACACTACTCGGATATCTTTAGTCATAGCTAAAAGCATTTTTCTTAATGACTCAACGTGTCTTTCGAAACCAAGTTCTTTTTGTTGGCGAGCTTGCAAGATATTTAAAGGAAAAAACCAACTTCTTTTAATTTTGATTTTACCTAATTTTGTTACCCCTTCCACTAATTCGGCCACTTCTTGGCCAAATTCTTTTTTGATAGTATTTTTTATTTCCGGTTTTTCTTCTTCTGCGTCATGAAGTAATGCAGCTATAATAGTGGCCCGGTCAAGTTCGTTTTCGGCTAGATAATAAGCAACTTCCAAAGGATGATCAATATAATCTTCGCCGGTACCCCTTTTTATATTTTGGTGAACACTAGAAGCCAATTGGTAGGCCTTTTTAATAGATTCAACATCTTTTGAATCTAAATAAGTACTAGTTTTTTCAGCTAATTTTTCAATGGTCATATTTTTTTAAAAATTATTTTATTTTTTACTAGCACTATTTTGACCCGATCACCTTGTTTAATTTCGCGACTGAGCATTTTTTCTGCCAATGGGTTTTCGATGTAATCAGAAATTGCTCTTTTTATTGGGCGAGCGCCAAATTCAGGAATATACCCTTTTTTGGCAATAAAATTGATTACATCAGCAGAAACATTTAAAATTATCTTTTGTTTTTCTACACGAGCAATTAATTCATTGATTTGCAGTTTTACAATTTTGCTTATGCTTAGTGAATCAAGAGGTTTAAACACAATAATATTATCGAGTCGATTGAGAAACTCAGGACGGAATTTTTCTTTTAGTTCGGAAAGCACCTTTTCCTTCATTAGTTCATACTTTTTGACAGATTGATCTTTGTGGGTAGAGCTATTTGCTTTAAAACCGATGGCGGCTTCACGGGTTAGTTCTTTAACTCCGATATTGGAAGTCAGAATAATTATCGTATTTTTAAAATTAACACGTTTTCCTTTAGCATCAGTCAAATAGCCGTCTTCCATAATCTGTAAAAGTATATTAAACACTTCGGGGTGAGCTTTTTCTATTTCGTCAAACAGAATTAACGAATAGGGTTTGCGACGAACTAGTTCGGTCAGTTTACCAGCTTCTTCGTAGCCGACGTAACCCGGAGGCGCTCCTACCAATCTGGAGACAGTGTGACGCTCCATAAATTCACTCATATCCAGTTTGATTAAATTTTCTTCGGTGCCAAAAACCTTACTGGAAAGAACTTTAGCTAATTCAGTTTTGCCCACTCCGGTTGGACCCAGAAACATAAAAGTACCGATTGGCCGATTAGGGTTGCTAATGCCTGTGCGCGACCGTTTAATAGCCTGAGTGATAATGCCAACCGCTTCGTCTTGACCTAATACCTTTTTAGTAATTTCACGATCAAGATCAAGTAGTTTTTTTCGTTCTACATCAATGAGATTACTTAGAGGGATGCCAGACCACATCGAAACAATTTTAGCGATTGATTCTTCGTCAATGATAGTACTAGCGCGGTTTTTCGGTGGTTTAATTTTTTGGTTTAAAAGAGTCAGTTCGTCTTTTAATTTCAACTCACGACTTCTTGTTAGGGCAGCCTTTTGAAAATCCTGTTTATCTATCATTGCTTCTTTTTGGGCAATAATATCTTCTAATTCACGTTCTTTTCGTGTCAGTATTTCATAATTTTTTACTCGTTTATTAACGTGTGTTGCCGAAGCCGCTTCATCAATTAGATCAATGGCTTTATCGGGCAGAAAACGATCGTTAATATATCTTTTTCCAAGCTCGCTAGCTGCGATTAGTGCGTTATCGGTAATTTTGACTTGGTGATGTTTTTCATAACGATTACGCAAACCTTTTAAAATCTTAATTGTTTCGGAAACAGTTGGTTCGATAATTTCAATTTTTTGTAAACGCCGCTCTAGGGCAGCATCTTTTTCAATATGTTTTCGATATTCCTCAAAGGTGGTGGCCCCGATTAATCTGATAGTGCCTTTTGATAACTGTGGCTTCAAAATATTAGCCGCGTCCATTGAACCTTCGGCGCTGCCGGTTCCTACTATAGTATGGATTTCGTCAATAAAAACTATAATATTTTTAGCTTGGATAATTTCTTTGATAATTTTTTTTAACCTATCTTCAAACTGACCACGATACATGGTGCCTGCTACTAACAGTGAAAGATCCAAAAGAATTATTCTTTTGTCTTTAATTTGCGGCGGGACGTCACCTGAGGAAATTTTTTGTGCCAGGCCTTCCACGACAGCGGTTTTGCCTACTCCCGGCTCGCCCACCAAAACAGGGTTATTTTTCTTTCTGCGACAAAGTACTTGAATAATCCTGGTTAGTTCTTTTTCTCGTCCTATCACAGGATCAAGTTTATTATTTTTGGCTTGAAGAGTTAGATCTAAACCAAATTCATCCAAAAATGGCGTTTTGGATTTGGATAAATTACGTTTGGAGTTTTTGGTTGCAATTCCAGCGTAGAGATTTTCTAGCGCAGGAATAATTTCTGGTAACCCCTCCGTTAGTGGCATTCCGGAATCAACATTAGAAGGCTTTATGTTAGAAGATAAAAAGTTTTCATCGTGATAAAAAAGATCTTCTAAATCCTTATTTAATAGTTCGATTTCTGCGCCGGCGCGGATCAATACTTGATAAGCAAGAGATTCTGATTCGCTTAAAATAGCCCAGAGTAAATGGCTAGAGCTAATCTTAGCATTCTCGAGTTCGTAGGCCTTTTTGGCGGCAAGAGTAAATATTTTTCTTAGTTCCGGCGAAATCCCTTTCGAGTAGTTGGTTTTTAGATGATTAAAATTTATGACCAGTTTTATCTGTTCAAAAGACAATTTATATTTATGCAAAATATCATACGCTTTAGTATTAGGCGACACCATTAAAGCTAACAGTAAATGTTCTGACCCAATACCGGATTTTTGCGCCTCAGCTATTTTTTGAGCGGATATTAGTATTTTTTTTGCATCATCGCCAAAACGATTAAAGATATTATCGTTCATTTTTCCCCTCGATGATTACTTTGTTTTCTTTTTTTCTTTAGGTTTTTTAGTCTCAGTTTTTTCGTCAGTGGTTTTAGTATCTTCGTCTTTATCTTTGGTTTTAGCTTTGGTTTTGGCTTTTTCTACGTCGATACTCCAACCTGTAAGTTTGGAAGCTAATCTAACGTTTTGACCGCTGCGGCCAATGGCTAAGGATAACTGATCTTCATTAACATAGACGATGGCTTTGTTTTCTTTTTTGTTAAGTTTAATTTTGTCAATTTTAGCGGGACTTAAGGCGTTAGCAATATATTTTTCCATATCTTTATCAAAGAGAATGATATCGATTTTTTCTTCACCGATTTCGGCTAAAACCGCCTGAACTCGAATGCCGCGTTGACCGACACATGAACCGACAGGATCTAATCCTTCTTGATGGGCTAAAACTGCCATTTTAGTGCGATTGCCAGCTTCTCGGGCAATTCCTTCAATGCTGACCGTACCGGCAGTGATTTCCGGTACTTCTAATTCGAAAAGGCCTTTAATTAACTCACTACGACTGCGAGAAACAATAATTCTGGGACCACGAGCTGACTCTTCGACGCTGGCGACAAAAACTTTTAATCTTTGTCCAATATAATATTTTTCTCCCGGAATTTGTTCTGTTGGCAAAAGTACGGCATTGATTCGGCCCAAACTGATAATAATATTTCTACCTTCGATTTGTTGTACGACACCGTTAGCAAGTTTTTGTTCTTTATCTTTAAATTCAGCAAATAACATATTGCGTTCGGCTTCTTGTAAACGCTGGATGATGACTTGTTTAGCAGTTTGAGCGGCAATACGACCAAAGTCCGAGTGAACTGGCAATTCAGTGGCGATTTCATCACCAACTTTGGCATTTTTTTTAGTCTTTTTAGCATCTTTAAGTTCAATTTGTCGTTCGGGTTTTTCTAAATCTTCTTTTTTAACCACCTCAAAAACCTGGAACATTTTTGATTTTGCGAGGTCATCGGTGTTTAATTCTGCTTTAATCATTTGTCCGCCTTCGCCATATTCTTTGCGATAAGCGGCAGCAAGAGCTGCTTCTACAGTTGAGACAACTATGTCTCTAGATAATCCTTTTTCATCGCAGACTTGGTTTAGAGCTGCGTCAAATGGTGAAATTGCCATAAATACTCCTTATTTATGTTTAAATTTAAGTTTTTGGTATAAATAAAGGTAAGTTTAGGATTAAACTTACCTTTACTACGTTACATTGATTTCTTAATTAAATTATACAACAGACTTTAAGTCTTTGTCAAGATTATTTGCGGTGGGTTGAGCAAATAATTTTCCAGGGAAAACGGATAGTAGCGGTGATGATGCGGTTAAAGCGCTTGGGTTCGTTGATTAAACGATAGAGCCATTCAAGCGCTAATTTTTGCATCCAAATTGGCGCGCGAGGAATGCGACCGGAAATATAATCGAAAGAACCTCCTACACCCATCATTGCTGGGACATTTAGTTCTTTTTTGTATTTAGCAATAAATAAATCTTGCTTTGGTGCGCCATAGGCAACTAACAAAATATCGGTTTTTAGTTTGCAGATATCAGTAACCAGTTTTTTTTCGTATTTATCAAGATCTAAAACTGAAGCGCGACCGGGTTCAAGTTGTGGTATGCCTTCTGATACGCCGGCAATTTTTAAATCAGGGAATTTGGTGCGTAACGTTATAGCGGTTTGTTCGGCTACGCCAGGCCCGGCGCCTAAAAGATAAAGAATGTAACCTTTTTTCTCGGCTAATTTTGCCATTTCCCAGACTAAATCTATGCCCGCTACCCTTTCTTTAATAACTGACGGCTGACGACTAGAAACTAGTGACTTTTTGGATAAATATTTTGCAGCCCAGAGGAGGCCGGCGCCATCAGGTACAGAAAGGTCAGCGTTATTTAAAACGTCTCTAAATTCCCTATCTTTTTGGGCTGCCATAATAAATTCTGGATTTACAGTACAAATTTGGTGTGGTTTTTTTGTTTTAATAAATTCTTCAATCTTGATAATTGTTTCTTGAAAAGTTATATTATTTACTTTAACATTAAGAATTTTCATATATTTATTTAGATAATAATACTAATCCTGAAAAAATAAAAATTAAAGCCAGGACTTTAAGCAAAACTGTTTTAAAATTGATATTTTCTTTGATAATTTTAGGAATAAATACGCTGGCAATAATGGCTAGAATAAAGACAAATAATGGGTTGGTTACAGATAACACACTAATTACTGAAGCGGGGCCGGTTTCCAGAGCTTTACTGTTTAAAATAAAAGCTAGCGAACTAGCGACAACACCCACGAGCAGAGTAATTTTAGCCGTAATGTTTAATTTATTAAAAGAGCTGAAAAGATTTTTTTTAGCAGTAATTGATAATACAATAATGGCGATCATTTCTCCAACCATAGCCCAGAGCATTATAGTCCAAAAATCATTAATTTTAAAACCAAATTTTAATAAAACTACACTTAAGGAAATACCAAACGAAGACAGAAGCATTATCCAGAAAACAGGACTTATTTTTAGCTTTTTTTCTTCGTGGTGCAAAGAGGCAATGATGCCTCCCAAAAGCAGCAAGATAAAGGCAATTATTTGTAAATGTCCTAACCTTTCCCCAACAATAAAATAAGCTAAAATAAGAGTGAAAACCGGTGATAATTGCATAAGCATGGTTACACGCGAGGCTTCCTCGTTCTGCATGCCTTTGTAATAAAGCCAATAAGACACGAAACGTATCACCCCGGAAATTAGTACAATTGATAATATCATCCATGGCAGTAAGCTTATCTGTTTAAACAATATAATATAAAGAACAACTAGAAGTGTGCCAAAAAATGTATCAATCAAATTAAGGATCAGCGGATCTTTAACGTATTTGCTGACCAGAATTTTATCGATTAAATTGACAAAAGCCCAAATTAAATAAGAGCTTATTGCTAGCCAAATCCAACTCATCCTCGAATTATAGCACTACTTTTTATTTTTTTCTACCACAGCAGCCAATTTTTAGGTAAGCTCCCCAGATTGCTAATAAAATAGCCACTAACATCCATTGGGTGGAAGCCAATTCAATGTTATAGCCAAAATAGCCAAAAATGGCAAATAGTACCGCCACTACAGACAAACCAATTAAGAGATCGTCAAAACCGTGTCTTGGTGTCATAACCCTCCTTGATAATTGCTAATATACCTATATTTTAACAAATAATTTATTTAGTGGCAATTTTGGAACGTTTTTCTAATACTGAAGCCAAAATATATAATCCAATAGGCAGAATGAGTAAAATCGTATTTATAATGATTGATATGACTAAAGTGGAGCTGAATAAAGAAGATAATGAATTATTAATTAAACTGCTAACATCCGCTGGCAAATTCCAGTTAGACGTTTTTAAGAAAGTGGCGAGTAGAATATTGCCAAAAACCACACTTAGAAGCAGAACACCTGGAATAATTAAAGCGGTTGCCAACCATCTTAGTAGAGAATAAACTGGTTTAAAAATTAGTAAGGCAACCAGTCCTAAGTTAAAAATACAAAGAGCGGTTAAAATATAGAGTGTAAGAGAAAAATATTCTACGGCTTGTCTTGCCGAACCCCAAGGCCCTGAACCATCAGTGGTCGTAAGAGTAGATAAATCGTAGCTATCGGGAATATTTTTACTAATCTTGTTGGGATTACTTTTTTCTATTTCTTGCAGCAACTCTTGGGAGGTCATATTTTTTGGTCGGCAATCTGTGTTTTCGTTATTAGATACCGTGTCCGATGGGCATACGGGTAGATCAGTGATGGATTGTGTCAAAGCATCATCAAAAGATTTATCTAGCGCTGTTTTAATAGGTTTCAAATCAATTATTGCCTGAATTGTGGAAGTTTTTCCAAGAAGATAATTGTAAAACGCCTTGATAGAGGTCTCGGTTTGTGTTTTTAACCAACTTGAAGAAATATTATTTTTTAAATTTTGTTTTAGAACATCGGCTCGGATATTTTTTAATTCTCCTGAACTATTTTGCTCGAGCAATGTTTTAACTAATGAATCAATACTGACATTTTTTATGCTTTCGTATAAATTATTTTTTGCAAGTTGACTAGTTAAAAAATTAGGATTTAAAAAAGTAATTTTAGTGTCCCATCCGATAACAACGATAATAAAAGTCGGCACAAAAAGAATGATCAGAAAAACTGCTAAGATTTTACGAAAAATCAACATTTATCCTCCTAAAATATATTATTTTATAGTTTGCTCAAAAACTTTTAGTGTTTTTTCGGCAGCTTTTTGCCAAGAAAACAAACTGGCGCGAACCAAACCTTTAGATATAAGTGAACTGCGCATAATTGGGGAATTGATAATCTTAGAAAGCGCGGCAGCCATTTGTAAGGGTTTATGTGGATTGACTAGTATGGCCGCAGAGCCGGCAATTTCCGTAATAGAGGTATTTTTTGAGGTAACCACGGGTACGCCGCAGGCCATCGCTTCGATAACTGGTAGACCAAATCCTTCAAAAAAACTAGGAAAAAAGAAAATGTCGGCATTTTGCATCCAGCTAACTAATTCATTATCTTTAACATAGCCAAGCTCGATAACGTCTTTTTGAATATTGCGTGGTAATTTGTGTAGTTCTTTTTGAAATTCATCGTAACCAAAACCTGGTTTTCCGGCAATAACAAGTTTATGAATAATTGCTTTTTCTTTTCTTAATATGCCGTAGGCCTTAACGAGTCCGGCTGAATTTTTTTTGCGTTCAATCCGCCCAAGGTAAAAGATATAAGGACTACAATTTTTAATTTTAAATTTTAAATTTTTAATCTCGATAGATTTAAGAGGTTTATAAAGCGATGAATCGTAGCCGTGGTAAATAGGTGTAATTTTTTCAGGATTTGTTTTGTAAATTTTTATTAAATCTTTTTTAGTGTATTCGGATGGAGTGATAATATTTTTTGCATGTTTCGCTGAGAAGTCCATACAAAAATTATGATATTTACGTTCGAAAGGAGTGTAAAGTTCAGGAAAGTATTTAAAACCGAGGTCATGTAGAGTAACGACCATATTTTTAGGATGGATTAAAGGGATTGTATGAGCTGGTTCAAAAATAACGTCAGGTTTTTCTTTGCCAAAAACAAATTCCCAAGAAAGTCGAATTTGGCTCCAAAGCTTGGTAAAAGGCATAATTTTCCAGTGGAAGTTTTTAGGAAGATTGGCTAATTTGCCTTTTGGCGCAACCGGTGAATACAAAATATAATTATTACTTCTGTCGATTTTGCTTAATGCAATAATAATTTCTTCCGAGTAGTGCTCGGTTCCGGTTTTTATTTCTTTAGTTGCCCTAGAGGCATCAATTCCTATTAGCATAATTTGGAAATTAGTTTATTTCGCCCACAAAATACTTTTGCGATAGGCATCGAGATTTTCGACGGCAATGCCTGTACCTTTTGCCACAGACAAGAGTGAATCTTCTGCGGCCTGACAGGGTACGCCGGTAACTTTAGCAAATAACTGATCAATATTTCTTAGCATCGCTCCCCCACCTGTAATGACAATACCTTTATCCATTACATCGGCGGCTAATTCCGGTGGAGTTTTTTGTAAAACGCTTTTTACCGCTGAAATAATTTCATTTAAGGTATTTTTTAAAGCCTCGACAACGTCGTTAGTAGAAACCATAATACTTTCTGGTAGTCCCGTAACAACATTACAGCCGGATACTTCTAAGCTGAGTGCTTTTTTAAGTGGTAATGCAGCGCCAATTTTAATTTTAATTTCTTCTGCAGTTTGCTCACCAATTACAAGATTATATTTTTTGCGAATATAGCTGGAAATCGATTCGTCCATTTTAATGCCACCGACTCTAACTGAGGTGGAAGCCACGATATCCCCAAGAGCAATTACCGCAACTTCTGATGTTCCCCCGCCGATATCAATGATCATATTGCCCGAGGAACTGGCAATGGGAATGCCGGCTCCGAGTGCTGCAGCAATTGGTTCTTTTATTACGTAAGCGTTTTTGGCACCGGAGGCCAAACAAGCATCTATGACTGCGCGTCTTTCAGTGGAGGTAACGCCGGCAGGAATGGCAACCATAATATCAGGTTTGACAAAGCGAATGCGGCCGGAGAGTTTGTCGATATAAAATTTAAGCATGGCTTGCGTCGTTTTATAGTTAGCAATTACCCCGTCTTTCAAAGGATGGCTGGCGATAATTGATTCAGGGGTTCGTCCGAGCATGGTTTTTGCATCTTTGCCAATAGCTACTATCTTGTTGTTATTAGCATCCAAGGCAACTACACAAGGTTCGTTAACAACAATCCCTTTGCCCGGAATATAAATTAAGATGTTGGTTGTACCTAAATCAATACCAATTCGTCGTAAGATCATACTATATTTTTCTTTCTATTTTTGCCCCTAAATTAGTTAATTTATTCTCAATACGTTCGTATCCCCTGTCGATAGTTTCAATATTAGAAATTTCTGTTTTACCATCTGCGATTAAACCAGCTAGCACTAATGTTGCTCCAGCTCTAAGATCAAACGAAGTTATTTTAGCACCTTTCAATTTGGTTGGTCCACTGATTTCTGCGGTATGTGAATCCAAAATGTTGACATTAGCGCCCATTTTTTTTAGCTCAGTCATGTATTTAAGACGATTATCGAAGATTGTTTCAAAAATTTTACTGGTTTTGGGTAATTGTGTCATTAAAACTGACATAGGTGCCTGTAGGTCAGTTGGAAAACCCGGATATGGCCTAGTGTCAATTTTAATAGGGTGAAGTTTTTTGGAAGGAAGAATTTCAAGATCAGAAAATGACGAAGAAGTTTTTTTGATTTCAAATTCTACTCCGGCACACGTTAATCTATTTAATAAGGAATCCAGATGATCGATAATAACGTTTTTAATGATAACGTGACCTTTAGTAACAGCTGCGGCAATAGCAAAGGTGCCAATTTCTATGCGGTCTGGGAGAACCTTGTGTTTGACTCCACTCAATTTTTTGACTCCGGTAATAATAATATTATGTGTTTTTTCACCGCTAATTTTAGCGCCCATTTTTCTAAGCATTTTAACTAAATCTTGAATCTCCGGTTCGCTAGCTGCCATTCTAAGATCGGTTACTCCTTTGGCTAAAACTGCTGCCATAATAATGTTTTCTGTTCCTGTTACGCTCATAGCACTCAAAATTATTTTATTGCCAGTAAGATGTTTAGTTTGTAAAACAGTCGCTTCCTTTTTCTGTATTACTTCAACGTTCATCTTTTTTAAATTTTCCCAATGTTCATAAACAGGTCTTGCTCCGATAACACAGCCGCCTGGTTCGGTAATTTCTACTTTATTAAAACGAGCTAAAAGTGGTCCCGCCAGTACAACAGAGGCGCGCATTTTTTTCATCAAATTCGCACTAGGTTGGTGTGAACTAATTTTACTGGGGTCAACTTCTAAGGAATTTTTCTCTAACCATTTAATCTTGGCGCCAATGCTTTCTAAAATCTCGATCATGGTATCAATATCAGAAATTCTAGGAACATTAGTAAGAGTACATTTTTCTTTTGTTAAAATAGTAGCGGCTAGCATTTTTAGCGCTGCGTTTTTTGCACCTGATATTGTAACTTCGCCATTAAGTTTTCTATTTCCTTCAATAACAAATTTAGACAATTACGCTCCTTGTCATTATTTTTCTGTGTAACTAGTATATTCCAAAATTATCTAAAATACAATATAATATATAATATGAATAAGAAAAAAATCGTTTCCACGATCTCAATGATAGTTTTGGTCATTTTTTTTGTTGTGTTCGCCGGTTATTTGTTAATACTGGCTAACGGTTATAAAATTAATATCCAAGCCAAGAAAATTCAAAAAACAGGTATGATTTATTTGAAAACCGAACCCAAAGATGTAGAAATTTTTTTAGATGATAAGCTAATAACCAATAAAACGCCGGCTCGATTAGGGTATTTACTGCCCAAAAGATATACTGTTTTAGTTAAAAAAGACGAGTTCTATCCTTGGAGCAAGACTCTTTCAGTGGAATCCGGTCAAGTTGAGGTTTACCAAAACATTATTCTATTTAAAGACCAACCTAAGATGCTTACTCCTAGTCGTGACGACATTATAGCTTTAGATAATTATAAAAAAGATAATAATGAAACTTTAGGACTTATAACAAAAGACGGTGAAATCTGGTGGGGCAAGGATTTAATTACTAGAATGTCAGCGCCAGTTTTAAATTTAAGTTTTATTGCCGACAAAAATCATATTTTATTGCAAATAAATAAAGAGATCCATGTAATAGATCTCGATGGAACAAATAATTTTAAATTGTTGGAACTTTCTAGTGGCGCTCCCAGTGTCTGGATTCTAACAGACGCGGGAAAATATATTATTTATCGTGATGGTGATTTAACTAAAAAAGCCGAGTTAAGATAACTATTTAAGGAACATCAGGTAGAAATAATAAAGCTGGTGGGTTTTTGGTTAAATCAGGAATGTTTGTTTGAGCTGGTGCTGTTGGTTTCACCTCAATGGGATTTTCGTCGGTAGATTTATTTTCTGTAGCACCGGTAGTTGATTTCTCGGTAGGGCTTACCTTGGGTGCTTCGATCTCTTGATCGACTACATATTTAGCTTTAATCACTAACCTTTTCAAATTTGTGCCAATCGGCACGCAAGTCATAAGAGAAAGAATGCGATCAGTGGCAGATGACTCTAACACTTCTAATTGATCAGGATTAACAGTAATCTTATCGTACACCTCGTAGGTGTATTTTTTGTTTTGGTAGATTAGGGCGATTTTATCTCCGTTTTTAAGTTCGTCTAGTAAGGCAAAAGCTTGGTTATAAAGATCTTTGCTCCAAATATAACCGGAAGAATGTCCGGTGATGAAAACATTGCCTACACTTTGGTCAGGTAAGCTAGTGCCTTGATAATGTGCAACACCATTTTTAAGTTGATCAATGATCTGATTTTCTGGCACGTTCCAAATTATTGGCACATCCAGGTTAATTTTGTCGATATATAGGCGATTTTCTGGTAAATAAGCGACTTTGACAGCATTTTGGGTGCTGGTATTCCCATTAGTATTTTCATCAGGAAAAAAGGCTGGTGAAGAAATTTCCTGCGAACTAAAAACCTGCTTTTTAATATTTGTCGAATAGAGATATTTAATCTTTAAATAGATGCTTTGCCAGTTAATAATAATAAAGCCGATAACAAAAACAACTAACAATAAAATTAGCCATTCCACGATCTCGCGGATGATTTTGTGATGAAAAACTTTTTTATGGTGTGATTTAGGAGTAGTTTCACTTTTTACAAAAAGCTTTTCAATATCTTGCTTAGAAAGTAAATTATGTTCTTCCATATTATTTATCTATTTGGTACCGAAGGTGGGACTTGAACCCACAAGGCCTTGCGACCATAGGTTTTTGAGACCTACGCGTATACCATTCCGCCACTTCGGCTTATTTTGTTTCGGAAATTTTTAAATTACCCTGTCTTAAAACTTTTGGTGGCCATTTGATTAAATTTACTACTGTTGAAGGAGATCGTTTCGGCAAAATTCCACCGTCTAAAAGCAAATCCGGCTGATGTTTATTATTTTTAAATTGATATATTACTTCCTCGGCGCTATAGCAGGCAGGTAGTCCGGCAATGTTAGCAGAGGTTGAAGAAAATGGTTGAGCAAATTTTTCCGCGAGAATTTGCAGAAGCTTATATTTGGGCATCCTAATACCCAGTGAATTATTTTTAAAATTGCTAAAATCGGTATTGAGTAAAATTACGGTAATTTCTCCTGGCAAATACTTTTTTAAAAACTGTTTTTGGTTTTCATCTACTATAGCAATTTTTTCAATTTCTTTAATGCTTTTAACAATAATCGATATCGGTTTATTGTACTCTCTTCTTTTGATTTTGTAAAGCTTATCAAGGGCAAACGGATTAGTTATATCCGCTCCAAGACCATAACAAGTATCAGAGGGATAAGCTACAACTCCTCCGTTTTTTAAAACTTCAATAGCCTTATCAATTATTTTAGGTTCTGGACTACTTGGATCAATCTTGATAATTTTCATCTTGTATGTAGTTTGATTAGTGTTATTTGTGATAAAAAATTCGTGGAGGTTATCACTTTGTTGATTTCATCTTTATTTTATCACAGAAAAATGCTAAAATCTATATGAATGAAGTTACGATTAGGGCCAGTAGTTCATCGGTAGAACGCCGCATTCGCATTGCGGAAGTAGAGGGTTCAATTCCCTCCTGGTCCACCATATAAAATTAAGATTAAAATATTTTTAGATTAAATAACTATTACCGACATATCTACACCTTGTCGGTTTTATTTTTTCCGATTAGTTTAGTTACAGAATAATTTAAAAAACGGTACGATTATTCTTGACAAAGATAGTAAAATGCGTTAAACTAACTGGTTGGTAGGTTTTATATTTGTTAATTTAAAATTTATTCGGTTCGGCTTTTATGCTGCATATTACGTTGTAGAAATTGAGCAGCTTTAGCTAGATCGAAGATCGAGTGAATCCATAAGTCCTGACCAAGAGGCAGGCAGGATAGGAGGAGATTAATGAAGGCTTATCAGAACCAGGATGGAACGATAATTTTGGATTTTGGAAGCAAATCATTACTAATCCATATTCCGGTAGGATTAGCCCACCGCAGGGAATTTGACCCGAAAAAATATACTGAAGGAAATTCTCCTTGGTATAATCACATTGGTGGAGGTCTACTCTGTGGAGGTTATACGAAAGGAACAACTGCAAAGGGTAGGCAAATTATTCGCTTACGAGCAGGTAATTCCCATTTATTGGTAGTAAATCGCAGTTCGGGTGATCGTGGCTGGAACGGTTGGGATCATTTCAAAAAATTGCTGGAAACAACAACAATTGCCGATAAGGGATTTTCCTTTGCAGTACCAACCAGTAATGGCGGAGGGTGCTGGTGCGAATGCCACTGTTATTTGGTGGATGAGTTCCCCTGTGAATATACTCATACGGGGCGTCCCCTTTTGAACGGGAAACTTCTAAGCGTAGAGGATATCCTATAATAGTTTTAGAAGGTCATCGAGAAATCGATGGCCTTTTTTTGTTAAAGCATTTTCTGATTTAATTTAGTTAGCATCAAGGTGTGAAAAGTCAAATTAATTATCTTTTGTCTCGTAACAAGTGACGTTTGGAGCGAGCTCTGCGTATAATTGCATTGGCTAAGGCCACAAAGATGGCGACGCCCATTATTACATAAAAAATGGTAAAAATTTTTCCGGCAACAGTTTGTGGAGTAATATCTCCATAGCCGACCGTAGCCAAGGTAATTACTGTAAAATATACGGAATCTACCCAATTTAGTTTTTCCACGAAATGATAAAAAGTAGCGCCAAGTAAAATTACTGCTAGAGAAAAAATAATAATTTTATTGTATACCCTTATTTCTTTTTGCAACGAATCATCTTTTTCTATTTCATCTTTCATCGTAACCTCCCAATGTCGTTTATATTAATCTAATTATCATTATAGCAAAGGATTATTTATTATCCACTTTTGTGATATTTGGCGATATGGTATAATTAACTTCGTTAAAGCATATATTAATAATAGGGAGAAAATATGCATATTCTAGATGACGAAAAAAATTACCAGCGTCAAGATCCTAGTGGAATGTTACAATCTATTAAAGATTTACCGGATCAGTTAGAATCAGTCAATCGTCAAATGAAAGATTTCGCCGTACCAACTCCTTACATCAAAGCCAAAAATATTGTGGTTTTGGGCATGGGTGGTTCAGCTATTGGCGGAGCCTTAACTGCTTCCCTAGCGCTTTTAAAATGCAAAATTCCTGTTTATGTTCATCGTGATTACGATCTGCCGGGTTTCGTTAATCATGAGTCATTAGTAATTGGTGTTTCTTATTCGGGCAACACAGAAGAAACCATTTCCGGATTCACCCAAGCCGCCGAACGTGGCGCAAAACTTTTGGCAATTTCTACCGGCGGTCAAATTTCTGCAATCTGCAGAAAATATCGTGTTCCCCTCTTTGCTATTGACTATGGCGCACAGCCGCGTGCAGCTTTAGGTTATCTTCTAGGCGGAGTGGTAATAATTTTAAATAAACTTAGCTTTTTGGAATTGGGTGATAATGAGATTGCCGAAACCATCAAGTTGATGCGAGCCTTGGAAAATAAAATTCACATTGGTATCCCCTCTCAACAGAATCAAGCCAAGCAATTAGCCCAAAGAATTCAGGGTAAAATACCTATGATTATCGGTAGCGGAGTGCTCTCGGAGGTGGCAAGACGCTGGAAAACACAAATCAATGAAAATCCTAAACAATTGGCTATCTTTGAAATTTTGCCAGAGTTAAACCATAACATGGTAGTTGGCCTAGATTTTCCAGAAAAACTACCGGAAAAAGTTTTTGTGATAATGCTACAAAGCAAGTTTGATCATCCACGTAATAAGATTCGCCAACAAGCTACCTTGCAAATTTTACAACAGAAAAAAATTCAATACGAAACTATTTATATGCAAACCGCTACCACCACACTCGCGGAAATGATGCTGGTAATTTTCTTGGGCGACTTCGTTTCTTATTATTTAGCCATGCTCAACAAAGTTGATCCTACGCCGGTGGATACTATTAGTTATCTCAAGGATAGATTAGCTGCTAGTAAATAATTTGATTATATAAGCAAAATGAATTTGGAGGGGAAAATGGCGAAGATTACCGATATCAGGGGTCGCAAAATTTTGGACTCGCGCGGCAACCCAACTTTGGAAGTGGATGTAATATTAGATGATGGAGCGTGGGCCAGAGCGTCTGTGCCGTCAGGAGCATCAACGGGAACTCATGAGGCCTTTAAGCTTAGTGATATTGATAAGTCGGTCTCTAATGTGGAAATCTTGGCTCAGAGTTTGCGCGGCCAAGACGCGTCTCAACAAGAAAAAATCGACTTATTAATGATTAATACTGACGGAACTCCCAATAAAGAAAATTTAGGCGCTAATACTATTTTAGCTATTTCATTAGCTACTGCCGAAGCTCAGGCCAGTTCTTTAAAAATGCCGCTCTATCGTTATATTGCCAAAATTTTTAATAAAGACATTACCACCTTAAAAATACCCACTCCGATGTTTAATATTATTAACGGCGGTAAACACGCTGATAATAATTTGGCTTTTCAGGAGTTTATGATTATTCCCAGTGGTCAAAAAAACTTCCGAGATAAATTGGAAGAAGGCGCTAAGATTTTTCACGAGTTAAAAGATGATTTACATAAAATGGGTTTATCAGTGGCAGTTGGAGACGAAGGCGGATTCGCTCCCAAGCTTAATACTAACGAAGAAGTGCTAGAAATTCTTACCAGCGCCATTCAAAAAGCCGGGTTTATTCCCAGAGAGCAAATTGGCATAGGGTTAGATGTGGCGGCCAGCTCGATTGCCGATTTAGCACCTATCACCTATCCTCTAGATGCTTTTCGATATTATCAAAAGATTATTACAGATTATCCTATCATTCTTTTGGAAGATCCTTTGGCAGAAGATGACTGGGCTGGTTGGGCAAAACTTACAGCCAATATTGGAAACCAAATAAAGATAGTTGGTGATGATATTTTTACTACTAATCCGACGAGATTGGAACGTGGCATAAGAGAAAAAAGCGCTAACAGCATCATTATTAAACCGGATCAAATTGGGACTTTGACTGAAACACTGCGTACGGTTAAAATGGCTCAAGAATCAAATCTTTCAGTGATTGTTTCACATCGATCAGGTGAAACGGAATCAACTTTTATTGCCGATTTGGCAGTAGGAATTGGGGCTGATTTTATTAAAAGTGGCGCACCTTCTCGGGGCGAACGTATTTCCAAATACAACCAACTTCTTAGAATAGAAGAAGAACTATTATAAAAGGTTATTTTGATGAATAGAAAGCCGGTATTACTTCTAATCTTAGATGGTTTAGGTGTTTCCCCTCTTACCAAGGGGAATGCTTTGTATCAAGCTAGCACTCCTGTTTTTGATAATCTAATTAAAACATATCCTACCTGTTTATTGACCGCATCTGGCGCTAAGGTCGGTTTAGAATGGGACGAAATGGGTAATTCCGAAGTAGGCCACTTTAACTTAGGATCAGGGCGTGTGGTTGAGCCAGATTTCACTCGAATAAACAAAGCCATTAGCGATGGATCTTTTTTCAAAAACGAAGCGTTAGCCGAGATTGTCAATTATGTAAAAAAGCATCATTCAACTTTGCATTTAGCAGGATTATTGTCTAATGGTGCAGTTAACACACATATTGATCATATCAAAGCGCTTTTGGATTTCGCCCATAAGGAAAAAATTGGTCGGTTGGCGTTACATTTATTCACCGACGGACGTGATGGTGCTTCAAGAATCGCGCCTAATTTACTGGATATTATTAATGATAAAATAGAATCATTAGAAGAAAAAAACTGGTGTATAGCTACAACAGTGGGAAGATTTTATGGGATGGATCAGAATAAACATTGGGATCGAACTCAAGTGGCTTATGATCTAATGACAAAAGGTGTCGGTCAGCAATTTTTCTCTTATCATGAAGCTCTTAGCAGTTCTTATAATAATAAAGTTTATGACGAAGAAATAAAACCTATTATATTTAATAGCAACTATCTTGTTAAAGATAACGATGGTTTATTGTTTTTTAATTTTAAACGAGATCGAGTTTGTCAGTTAGCGCAATCTTTCATTGATCCCAATTTTAAGGCTTTCAAGAGAAAGACAATAGCTAAGAATCTATTTTTCGTAGGTTTTGTTAACTATGGCGAGGAGCCCAATTCTTTAGTCAGATTTGCATTTTTTCCCAATAAGGCCAAAAATTCACTAGCTCAAGTGTTGGCAACTAAAAAAATTAAAAATTTACGTATCGCAGAAACCGAAAAATACGCTCATGTAACTCACTTCTTTAACGGAGGAGCAGAAACGCCATATAATTTTGAGGACCGTATTTTAGTGCCATCTCAAAAAGTTAATTCTTTAGCCGGAAAACCCGAAATGTCGGCTAAATTAGTCAGTGAAAAACTTATTAAATATTTGATAAATAAGAAACCGCTTTTTACAGTGTGTAATTTAGCTAATCCCGATATGGTCGGTCATACTGGAAATTTTCCTGCTACAGTTAAAGCAGTAGAAGTAATAGATTTGTGTTTAGGTAAAATTTTTAGTTCACTTAGCGATAAAAATTTTACCATTGTAGTAGTAGCCGATCATGGCAATGCCGAACAGATGATTAATCCGAAAACTCACGATGTCGACAAGGAACATACTGCCAACCCGGTTCCCTTTATTTTGGCCGAAAGCATTAAAAATTTCCCCCAAGTTAATCAATTTAAGTCAAATAGGCAAACTAAATTAGCGTTAGCGCATAAATCGACCAATGGTGAGCTATCGGATGTTAACGCAACCATATTAAGTCTTTTGAATTTAAAAAAACCTAACGAAGTTAGCGGTGTCAATTTGAAAGATAAAATTTAATTTATGAATCAAACCAAAGCAAATAAAAAGGTTATACTTCTTATATTAGACGGTTGGGGTTATGCGCCACCATGGGGTGGAAACGCTATTTCTATCGCTTTAACTCCTAATTTTGATAAACTTTGGAGAGATAATCCGCATACTTTGCTTTGTGCCTCCGGAAAATGTGTGGGACTACCTGGTCACGAACGTGGTAATTCGGAAGTCGGTCATCTTAATTTAGGAACCGGCAGAATTATTATGCAGGATAGTCAACGGATTAAGCATGCCATTGAAGATGAAACATTTTTCAAAAACGAGGTCATTGCCCGCGCTATTTCCCACGCTAGGAAAAATAATTCCTCCTTGCATTTAATGGGTTTGGTTTCTGATGGCAATATTCATTCTCACTTTAATCATCTTTTTGCATTATTAAATTATTGTCAAAAAGAAAGATTTGATCGTGTATTTATCCATGGCTTTACCGATGGCCGCGATAGCGAGCCAATGAGCGCATTATCGTACTTTTCTAAACTAGAAGATCATATTAAAAAAATTGGTTTTGGTAAAATCGCTACTGTTTCCGGCCGCTATTATAGTATGGACCGTGATGATCATTGGGAGAGAATTCGCAAAGTCTATGAAGCGATGGTCTTGGGTAAAGGTCTTACCGCTAGATCTGCTACGCAAGCCATTACTCAGGCCTATAATAACGGTTATACCGACGAGTTTATTCTACCGACTAACATTTGCGATGATGACGGGTCTATTGGATTAATAGATAATAACGACTCGGTGATATTTTTTAATTTTCGAGCTGATCGCGCCAGAGAAATTTCCATGGCCTTTATGGCTGAAAAATTTAATTATTTTCCCCGGAAAGATATTAACAATTTATTTTTTACCTCGATGATTCCCTATGGATACGAAACTGAATTAAAATTAAATCTACAAAGTATTTTTAAGGCTGAAAAAACAAATCTGCCTTTAGCTGAAATAATCTCCGAGAAAAAGCTTTACCAATTGCATTTAGCCGAAACCGAAAAGTATGCTCATGTTACCTATTTTTTTAATGGTGGTGTGGAAGAGCCATTTTTCAAAGAAGAGAGAATTTTAGTGCCGTCGCCACGTGTTTCAAGTTATGCCCAAAAACCGGAAATGTCAGTTCGACCTATTACCAAAGAACTTATTGCCAAAATTGATAAATACAATTTTATAGTAATTAATTTTGCTAATGGCGACATGGTAGGTCATACTGGTAATTTTCAATCGGTAGTAAAAGCCTGTGAAGTGATTGATGAATGTTTAGGTAAAGTTGTAGAACTTGCTAAAGCAAAAAATTATGTTTTAATGGTAACCGCCGATCATGGGAATTGTGAAGAAATGGTTAATGTTCGTACTGGGGAACCAAATAATGAGCATACTAATAACCCAGTTCCTTTTATTTTAGTTAACTTTCCTACAAAGTTACGAAATGATGGTTTATTGGGAGATGTGGCGCCAACCATTTTGGATATTATGAATATTCCCGCCCCCCAAGATTTTAAATGTTCATCACTCCTTATAAAAAAATAATCTGTTATAATGAAGTTAGATGAGGAAAAAAAATGGCAAAGCTTGATGGCATCAATACAAAATATAAACCCATATTGCTTCTGATTTTAGACGGTTGGGGTCTTTCCCCGGGCTGGGGTGGAAACGCTATTAGCATGAGCGAGCCAGAAAATTTTAATAAACTCTGGAGAAATTATCCCCACCAAGTTTTACAAGCTCTTGCTAATGTCGTAGATCCTTTGACGGGAACGGTTGGCAGTTCGGAGGTTGGGCACGCTTCCATTGGTACGGGCAGAATGGTTTTACAAGATCTAACAGAAATAAACGAGGCAATTTCCCGGGGTAGCTTTTATAATAATCAGGTTTTATTGGAGGCTATTGGTCAAGCAAAAACTCGTAACAGCGCTCTGCATTTAATCGGGCTAGTTTCTAACGGTGGTGTGCATAGCCATATTGAGCATTTGTTTGCGCTTTTGGAATTAGCCAAAAAAAGTTCTTTGGAAAAAGTTTATATTCATGTCATTACTGATGGTTATGACACTGATCCCCTCTCGGCCTTAGGTTTCGTCGATCAGGTAGAAAGAAAAATCAAAGAATTGGGTATCGGCGAAATCGCTACAATTATAGGTAGATACTATGCCATGGATAGAGATAATAATTGGGAAAGAATTGAAAAAGCCTATAAACTACAAACTTTGAGCAAAGGATATCAGGCTATCTCAGCGCATAACGCTATTAGTAATGCCTATCAAAATGGCTATAAAGATCCTTTTATTCCACCAACGGTAATTTTACGCGATCAAAAACCAGTAGCTAAAGTGGAAAATAACGACTCGGTGATATTTTTTAATTTTCGAGCTGATCGTGCTCGAGAATTAACGCGTGCTTATACGGATAAGAACTGCTTTAGAAGTTTCGCCTTATTTAGAAAATTTCCTTTATTAAAATTATTTTTTGTCAGCCTGACTTCGTATCGATTACCTAATCTGCCAATACACGTGGCATTTTCACCCTCGGAAATTGGATCATCTTTGGCAAAAATAATTTCTGACCACGGTTATCGTCAATTACATCTTGCCGAAAGCGAGAAATATGCTCATATCAGTTACTTTTTTAATGGTGGTGTAGAAGCGCCTTTTCCCAATGAAGATAGAATTCTGGTTCCTTCACTGAAAATTTCTTTTTATGCCGAAAAGCCGGAAATGCAGATTAACCAACTGACCAGAGAAATAACACGGCAAATTAAAGCCAAAAAATACGAGTTTATAGTGGCCAATATTCCTAATGTGGATATGGTTGGTCATAGTGGAGATATTTTGGCTACCCAAGAGGCAGTTCATAAAGTGGATGAAGCGTTAGGAATAATCTATAATAGTATTACGGATAATAATGGTATTTTAATGATCACGGCTGATCATGGTAACGCTGAGCAAATGAATGCACTCTCAAAAAATTTGAGCGAAACTAAGCATAACTTGAATCCTGTCCCTTTTATTTTAGTTACGCCCGATAATAAAAAAGATCTACTAGCCAGTGCGCTTTCTCCTGTCAAGGGGTTACTACCAGAAATAATTTCCAGTAAATATTCTTTAGCTGATATTGCGCCGACAATTTTAGAAATTTTAGGGGTTGCAAAACCTGCGGAAATGACTGGAAAATCCTTGCTTGGTGAGCTAAAATGAAATTAGTAAAGGAGTTTTATGATAGTACCTATTGAAGTTTCAGCCAGACATATTCACCTAACAAAAAATGATCTGGGAACACTTTTTGGAAAAAATTATTTACTGAAGATTGTGAGAAAAATATCACAGCCCGGTCAATTTGCCGCCCAGGAAACTGTTGATGTTATTTCTAGTAAAAAGCGTATAAGCAATGTTCGTATATTAGGTCCTGCCAGAAAAAAAACGCAACTAGAGATAAGCTTAAGTGATGCTTATGAGTTAGGCCTTAAAGTTCCGGTGCGACAATCCGGAGATTTAGCTAAATCGGCCGGGAAAGTAACAATTGTCGGTCCAAAAGGTAAAATTAATTTAGTCGGAGGAGTCATTATTGCGGCTAGACACTTACATATTGAGCCGGCTTTAGCCAAAAAATATAATATTAAAGATAAACAAATAGTTGCCATTGAGATTTCCGGAACACGAGCTTTAGTTTTTAATAAAGTATTGGTACGAAGCAGAAAAGATATGGATAAATTAAGTTTCCAAATCGATGTTGATGAAGCTAATGCCGCAGGTGTTACGTCGGGCTACAAAGGAAAATTAATTATATGAAACAGATATTAATTATTAATACCGGTAGCAGTAGTATAAAGTTTAAACTATTTGATGTTAGTGAAAATAATGAGCTGGAAGTAACTAAATCAGGAAAAATAGATCGTATTGGTTCGCCCCATGGACCAGAAAATCATAAAGCTGCCCTTTCTATGCTTTTTCATGGTTTAGAAATCGGACCGACTTTTCTTTTTAAAATCCCGAATTTGATTGCTATCGGTCACAGAGTAGTCCATGGTGGTGATGAGTATAATAAAACTACCCTTTTGACTAAAGAAATTTCTAAAGATTTGGAGAAATATAATTTACTCGCCCCTTTGCATAACCCAGCCATTTTAGATGTTATTGATGCAGTAGTAGCAGCTAGTAATAAAAAAGAGCATCGTACTATATCTAATTACGCGGTTTTTGACACCGCGTTTTTCCGAGATTTACCTGATGTAGCGAAAATTTATCCACTTCCTTACAATTTTTATAGCGAGAAGAAAGTTAGGAAATATGGGTTTCACGGAATTTCGCATCAATATGCCTACGAAAAAGTTCAAGAGAAATACCCTGAGGCAAAAAAAATTATTACTGTCCATTTAGGTGCCGGTAGTTCCATGACGGCGATACTAGATGGTAAGCCGATTGATACAAGTATGGGTTTTACTCCCCTTGAAGGTTTGATGATGGCGACACGGCCTGGTGATTTTGATGCCGGCATTATTCATTATTTAATTAGCCAAAAAATATTCAAACACGAGGATGTTGATTATATTTTAAATAATGAGTCAGGGATGTTGGGGATTTCAGGCACCAGATCTGATGTTAAAGACATATTATATTTAGCCGGTTATCCCGTTGAGGATCCGGTATACCGTTTTAAGGCCTTTCATAATGCCGAACTGTCCCCGGAAAATCGCCGTAGAGCACAACTGGCGCTGGCAATGTATGTCTACCGAATTAAAAAATATATCGGTTCTTATCAAGCCATACTTGGTGGAGTCGATGTATTGGTTTTCACCGGCGCGGTAGGCGCTGGCAGTCAATTTATTAGAAATCAAGTTTGTAATGGTTTAGAACATATTTTAAGTGCAACTAAAATAGAAGTTGTGGTTAGCGATGAAGAAACACAAATAGCTAAAGAAATTATAAAATTATTATAATGTCATTTTTTTATAAAGAACAATTTATTAGTGGTAATGAGGCCGCAGTACAAGGAGCTATAGCTGGTGGCGCTTCTTTTTTTTCGGGTTATCCTATTACTCCGGCCACGGAAATTTTAGAGATCTCAGCTAAGATAAATGCTGAATTTCCTAATGATTTTCTGATGATTCAAGCCGAAGATGAGACCACGGCTGGTTTTAATGTTATTGGTGCAATTTTGGCAGGCGTTCGCGCTTTTACTGCCACGGCGGGACCCGGTAATATTTTAATGCAAGACCCTATTGCCATGGCCGAAGCTATGCGATTACCTTTTGTAGGGATAATAATGCAGCGTGGCGGTCCATCAACCGGCACGGTGATATATGGTCAACAAGAAATAACTTTAACAGCTTTTGGCGGCAATGGTGAAGGATTAAGGATCGTTTACTCAACTAATAGTCCTCAGGAACTTTATGATTATACCAAAAAATCATTTGAAATGGCGTGGCGTTACCGTTTTCCCACTTTTGTTTTAGGCGATGGTTATCAGTCCAAGGAAAAAGCCAAGGTAAAAATGAAAAATGAAAAACAAAAAATCAAAAATGAGAATTTTAAAATTGGAAATATTAGAAATTGCTATGGTTTTGAAGATGAACTGAATCAAGTTTCAACTAAAAATATTAGTGATTTTAAGTTGGTAGCACCTAAAATTATTGAATACGAAAAATACCTTTGCAATGACGCTGAAAGTGTTATTTTCTGTCATGGCATTATCAGTTTAGCAGCTAAAGAGGCAGTTGATAAATTAAGAAAACGAGGCAAAAAAGTGGGATTGTTTAGACCAATTACCATTAACCCCTTCCCTGCTTTAGCGGCATCAAGCGTTGTCTCCAAAGCCAAAAAAATCTATGTTGTTGAATCATCCGGCGGCGCATTTTTACGTTTAGTTAAAGCTAATATTAATTGTGATGAAAATAAAATTGTGGAATTGTTAAGGCCTGTCTTGGGCATAACTTCGGAAGAAATTATGGAAAAAGTAAAGTAACTTTATGAGCATAAAACCTAAATTTCCAATTTGTTTTAAAAAGTCTTCTAAGCCACATAAATTTTGTCCGGGTTGTGGACATGGTTTAATTTTAAAGGAACTTGGATTTGCTATCGATAATCTACGCATTGCAGATAAGACCTTAATCGGTTTCGATATTGGCTGTTCACTTTTGGCCTGGGATTTTTTCGACGTTAATAGTGTGCAAACGCATCATGGCCGTACTGTCCCGGTTATTTCCGGATATAAAGCAGTAAAAAATGATCACATCGGTATTGCTTATATGGGTGATGGCGGCGGTTACGCTATTGGTTTGGGCGCGCTAATGAGCGCTTGCTTACGCAACGATCCTGTTACTGTTATCTTGGTTAATAACACTTTATATGGAATGACCGGCGGTCAGATGGCGCCAACTACGCTTTGCGATGAAATTACTTCGACTACACCAAAAGGCAAAAAATGCGTTAACGTTAAACCGCTTAGAGGCGTTGAACTGTTAGCTAGCGTTGCTTCCGATAAGGCATATTTGGCACGCGTAACCATTAATGATCCTCTAAAATTACGCGAAACATTAGATAAAGCTATTTTTAATCAAATCAAAAATCGCTCTTTTTCCTTCGTAGAAATTCTTTCCATTTGTCCCACAAATTGGCATAAAACTGTCGGTGAGTCCATGAAATTTTTGCAAAACGAAATGCAATCTTATTATCCGATTGGAGAAGTTAAGCATGAGTAATAAAGTTGAATCACTGAAAATTTTAATCGCCGGTGAAGGCGGTCAAGGCGTAAAAAAACTATCTGATATTTTAGCGCAGGTTTTGTTTGAAAGCGAATACAATGTTGTGTCTACATCTCATTACGGTGTAGAAATGCGGATGGGTATTTCCATGAGTTTTATAAAGATCTGCCAAAAAGATTTAGCTTACCCCAAGTTCAATAAAGCTGACATATTAGTTGTATTAACCGCTCGAGATATTAATTTGGTTAAAGAATTTCAAGGACAAGACACAGTTGTTATTAACGGCATTGAACTAGAGCCATATCTTACCGAACGTGAAGTATCTAATAAATCATTAAATATGTTAGTGTTGGGAATTTTAGTAAAAAAACTAACAGAGTACAGTATTAAATTGTCACCAAATTTAGTCAAAAATACAATACGAGAAAAATTACTTAAAAAGGGTAATATTGGGCATAATATTGATGCTTTCAATCTTGGATTAGCTCTCGATAAAAAAGAGTATTCAACGCCATTGGAAAGATTTAAAGCACCAATCTTTAGTCCGGTAATAGCAAGTGATAGCAAAAAAGAACACGTTATCTTTCCCAATCTTTGTAAGGGTTGTGGGCTTTGTATTGAGAAGTGTCCTTTTGATGCTTTAACTTGGTCTAATAAAACAAATTTTATTTCTCAACCAATTCCCAAGGTCGCAATAGATAAATGTACAGCATGCCAAACTTGTCAGGAATTTTGTCCCGATGCTGCCATAAGAGTGAATAAAAAATGAAAAATGCCGCGATTTCACTAGTAGAGAAACTTCGCAAGCCTGGGTTTCAGGCTTATTTTGCCGGCGGGGTAGTACGCGATATTTTAATGGGCGTTAAGCCTAAAGATTATGATATTGTTACTTCGGCTACGCCCGATGAAGTGGAAAAAATCCTTCCCAAAACAGTGGCCGTGGGAAAAGAATTTGGCGTTATTATAGCCATTGAAGGACAATATAAATTTGAGATAGCTACTTTTCGTAGTGAAGGAAAATATTCCGATTTGCGTCGACCGGATAAGGTTTTTTGGTCGGATGCCGAACATGATGCTCTGCGTCGCGATTTTACTATTAACGGTATGTTCTATAGTCCGGTTAGCCACCGAGTGATAGATTATGTTGGTGGGAAAGATGATATTAAAAATAAGGTCATTCGATTTATTGGCAATCCGGACGAGCGCATCAAAGAGGATCATTTGAGAATTTTACGCGCAGTACGCTTTAAAAATACACTTAACTTTAATTATGATAAGCGAACCTATGAAGCGATTAAAAATAACGCCCATCGTATTCAATCGGTTTCGGCCGAGAGAATTCGAGAGGAGCTTAATAAAATGTTTTCTTCCAGTAATCGCGCTAAGGCATTAAGAGATTTAGAAGAAACAGGCCTATTAAAATATATTTTACCGGAAGTTAATCGTTTAAAAGGATTACCCGAACCAAAAGAATTTCATCATGAGGGTGATACCTTTACACATACTTGTCTAGCGCTAGAATCACTACCAGAAAGTGCGCCATTGTATTTAGTCTGGGCCACACTGCTTCATGATAGCGGAAAATATTTCGCTATTACTTTCCCTAAACAAAAGGACGATCGTATTAGATTTAATAAACATGTTAAATATTCAGCCGGTATTGCTTCGGCTATTTGCCGACGTTTAAAATTTCCCAATTATGAGCGAAAAATTATTGTTTGGTTAGTTAAAAATCACATGATGATGGCCGATATTCCCAAAATGGCTCTGGCTAAACAAAGACGTTGGCTGATGAATCCTTGGTTTCCTATGCTGCTGGAGCTTAGCAAAGCGGATTCATTAGGAATAAGACCGGTTAGATTAAATTTGTACAAAAAAGATCTTGCGCTTTATAACCAAACAAAAAAGTTATTAGACCAGGAAAACAAAAAAGCCAAGTTTAAACCCCTCCTTAGCGGTAAAGATTTAATATACGAATTCAAACTCGATTCTGGCCCAAAGATTGGTGAAATTTTAAAAACACTAGAGGATGCTCAGCTCGAAGGAAAGATTAAAACAAAAGAGCAAGCGTTAAAGCTTGCTCGCAAAACAATATAAATTGTATTTCAGCTTATTAAAAAAATAATCCGGCCCATATAAGGCCGGATTTCTGATTAGTAAATTTAAGCCATTAACACATTATCGTTAAATTTACGTATGTAAGTTTCCCCTGACATGACAATTAAGTCGGTAATGTGTTTGGCTAAAGATTCATTAGGATCTTTTTTGATCCCAAATTGATTATAAATCGTCCGCAATTCATCATTCTCGTAAAGCAGTTCGAAGAGCTTATTAATTGTATATTCGGATTTTTTGTCCCTGTCTCCCATTTTTCCTTTATACAAATTTTTATATAGCCAGTCGAGTAACGTATCGAATTCGTCTTGAACAAGAGGTGCACAGAGAATTAGTCGCTGATCAGTAATAAACAATACTTGAGTATTTTGGAAAGACCTTCCTCTGATATATTTATGAACTGTTTCGGACTGGAGATAGAGACTTTGCAGAAAATAATTGTATACCCATTTTTTCAATGCAAACAAAAGTAAATGGGTATTTTTATAAGCAGTTGCAGACATTTCTGTTTTCAAAACATTAAAAAATTGATTTAACAAAGAGCATTGTCGTAGTTCATCAATTGTTATTATCCCTGCCATAATAGCATCTTCTAAGTCATGAATAATAAAAGACAGTTTATCGGCCGACTCCACTATTTGTGCTTCAAGACTCATATAACCTTGTGGGTAGGCTTCTGGAAGATAAATATTGTTATTATGATCTCTTTTCGCCCGCGACATCAGGTCTGTTAACACCTGTGAAGTCAGGTTTAAACCACAGTACTCAGGCCTAATTGTCAGAATTTTACTAACAAGACGAAATGTTTGTTCGTCATGGTCAAATCCGATCTCGCCATATTTTTTTAATATCTTATCAAGTGTTTTTTCTCCAGCATGACCAGTTGGTGGGTGGCCGAGATCATGGGCTAAGGCAATCGCTCTCGCTAAGTCAGGATTAAGACCTAAGTGTTTTGCTATTCTTTCTGCTGTATGAGCTACTTCTTGTGTATGGGTAGCGCGGTGTCTATATGGCCAAAGTACTTCGGGTTTTGTTGCGTTTGGATTTATAGGAAGGACCTGGGTTTTGTCACACAATAGCCTATAGGCTATTGAAAACAAGATTCTTCCTATGTCAACCTCAAAGGGTGTCTGATCTACATTGGGTTCTTCGGGCGTTTTCCTTTTCGTAGCGGTACTTCTGGATATTTCGATAACCATCTTGTTAAGGTTCACTAAAATCAACCCCTTTCTGTATTATAAGTAATTTTCTACATATCATTGAATTAAAGTCAAGTTCGTGATACAATTTTTTTCAAGGGCCGTTGGCTCAGTTGGTAGAGCGCCTCCATGGCATGGAGGAGGTCAGGAGTTCGAATCTCCTACGGTCCACCATTTCGGAAAGAGCAAGTTTGAGTTTCCCGCCTCGCTTCGCTCGGCGACTTGTTTGTAGGGAATTTTCGGGATAATTTGCCACTTTTGATTTTGTAAATAATGGTTCGAGCCGATATTTTTGAGAAATGTTAGAATTTCTGGGTATTCTCCAGAATTTTTTAATTTATCTGCTTTGGCAAGCGATGAAACGAACTCTCTGGCCGGTTCGAGCCAAGACAATCCTTTCTGTTCAAAATCTTTGATTTGCTCGTTAAACTCTAACTTTTCATTAAGCAATTTTTGTTTTCGCAAAGTATATTCTTCGGTCGTAATAACTTCGCTCAAATAAACATCAAGTAATTTTTCAAGTTGTTTCGTTGTTTTATCGAGTTTTACTTTGAGGTTTTGAACAGAAATTTTTGTTTGGTCTTTTGCTTCGGTTTCTTCTTTCTCCAACTCAAACAAAACTTTTTCGGTGTCTTGGCTCGACAAAGAAACTTTTTGTAAATAGTTTTGTATTTGCTCAACAAGCGATTCTTCTCGCATGTACTTTTCATTGCATTTTTGCTTTTTCTTGGTGCAACGATAATAGTTGTGTCCTTTTTGTAATTCGGCAGTAATTGAGCAACCACAGGTTTTACATTTCATAAGTCCAAGAAAAGCAAAATGATGTTTCTTGTCTTTATGAGGTTTACCTTTCTCTTTCATCACTTGCTGAACCTTATCAAAAAGTTTCTTTGAAATTATTAGTTTGTGAGTCCCTTCGTGAATCTCGCCGTTGTATTTCATAAGACCAAGGTAAAAAACATTTTGTAAAATCTTTTGAATTTTTCCTGGCGTTAGCGGCCTACCCAAATTGCTTTTGAAATTACTGTCTTTTGCCCAATCGGTTAATTCTCGAAGATTGTATTTTCCACTGGCGTAAAGCTCAAACATTTTATTCACGAGAATTGATTTCTTTTTGTTTAAATCAATTCCTCTAGTTTTTGGATTGTTCACATAACCGATTGGCGCAAGACATGGCCAAACACCGTTTCTAACCTTTTGGTTCATGCCCCGTGTGACATTTTCTCTTAAGTTATCTACATAGTATTTACTTTGGCCAAAAGCAATTTGCAGCATAAAGAGTCCTTGCGGAGTTGGTTCAAACCAAAATGTTGGGAACTTCAAAGATTTGATTTTACCTTGGTCAATTAAGTGAATTATTTTCCCACCGTCAACAGAGTTTCTTGCCAAACGATCCGGGTGCCAACTCAAAATTCCGTCTGCATTGTCTTTTTCGATCAATTCTAACATTTCAGCGAATTTTATTCGCCCAGGTTCTTTGGCAGTTTTGGCTTCACAAAAAGAAGCGACAATTTCAAGTTTTTCTTTGGCGGCAAATTCTCTTAGTTCGTGAAGCTGAGCTTCAATACTCAAAATCTGTCTGTCGTCTTCCTCTGTACTTTTTCTGGCATAAATTATGTATTTCATTTTCCTCCTTATTTTATAAAAATTTTCTTTTACAGCCCTTTCTGAGGGCACAAAACCGCCAAGTCCTTTTCTCTCTTTCTGACCCCTATAAACAAGTCGCCGAGCAAAGCGAGGCAGGGACACAAAATTTGACTTGTAATGACTGGTGGTCTATTCTTAAGTTAGCTCGAACATATTTCGGCCGTCAGGCCGACAAAAACCCGCTCGCCCGAATCCTTGAACCTTAGAAAAACTGCCAAAGAACCTGAAATTCCGGGCAAAAATATCGGCTCGAATTACATTTTGTAAAAGAAAATTTATTAATCATATGGATATTAATATTTCATTATTAAGCAAAACTAATATTAAATCTGGAAAATTGACTTCTCTGATTCCGGAATTTTATGAACTCAAAAATGTCGTTGAAAATAATGATTGGCATCATAAAGAAAATGTTTTTGATCATACTCTTTCTGTATTGGATAATTTAGAAAAAACGCTTCGTAATTTAAATAAAGCAACCGAACAATTTCTAAATAAGAAAATTGATGGTAGTGCTAGAAAAAATCTGTTAAAAGTTGCCACATTATTCCATGATATTGCTAAAAAAGAAACGATTGTTGACAATAATAGCCTAACCCACTGCCCTGACCACGAAGCCAAAGGAGCGATCAAAACAAAAACGATATTAAAGCGATTCAAATTGTCTAACAAAGAATTAGAATTCATTTCAAGCATAGTCAAAAATCACAGTATAATTGATAAAATTTTGTCGGTTAACAATCAAAATTTTCAAAAAGAATTTGTGAGTTTTAAAAAAGATTTTCATAATATTTATCCAGAGTTGATTTTATTATCATTTGCCGATACTGCAGGCAGCTATTCGGCTAAAACTCGCCCAGCAGAGTTTAAATATAGAATTTCTTTTTACAAAAAAGAAATAAAGAATTTGCTCTCAAAGAGTAAGATTTGATTAAATTTCACCTGCGAGCAAAGCTCGCTAGAAAAACTGGAAATTGTTAAGGTTCAAGAATTCGGGCGAGCGGGTTTTTGTCGGCCTGACGGCCGAAATATGTTCGAGCTAACTTAAGAATAGACCACCAAATTTTTGCGGCGTAATCGCCGCTTTTTTATTGATCTTTATGGAGAAAGATGCTAGTATTTATACAAATCTGAAAAAGGAGGTGAACATTAAAAATGAAGTTTGGAAGGAAACATTTGTTTTCAGGTAAAAACGGCAAAAATCTTGGTATCGGTTTTCGACGATCAACGTTTGGCGACAGGATTAGAGACTATTTGGATCAATTAAAAACTCAGGATGCAATTAACTTTGCCTATAAAGTTGGCTACGAAATCGATAATACTATTATATATATTAAATCCTATTATTTTAATCGTGGTCAATATTCCGAGGCAATCAATGTTTGTTTATTAGCAAACAGTAATCTAAAAATACGAATGTTAAAAAGATTGTATTCAGTTTTTGTTAAGAAAGTGTGGATAGATTATGCACTTCAAGCAGCCAATTACTTACCTAACTCTTACAGAGTTTGTTATTTAAGAAAGATTATAAGATACTGTAAGGATCCCTTTTGTACATTAGATAATAATCATCGCAAGAAAATTTTGTCAGAAGCGCAAGGTTATCTTGGTAAAGTTAAAGACACTGATATTGATCCACCCCAGACAAAGAAAACACAAATTATAATTTAAGCCAGCACAAGTCTCAATGCTGGCTTTTTTGTTGATAATTTTTATTTAAAGAAAAATCCCCCGGACGTGCCGGAGGATCTTTAAAATTTATTCTTTCTTGGTAGCCGTGATCGTGTAATTCCACGATTCAGGCACTGTATTTAACGATGGCCACATGCCAACATTGTCATCGTTGGGATTAGTACTGGGTGTAACCCAACCAGTAATTGACATAGTAGTATTAAGAGTAATAGTTACACTAGGTGCATTTTGCTTCCAGGTGGATGAGCCGCCTTCAAGCCCAAATACCGCATTAGTAATAGGATCCGGTACTAGCCATTGTTCTTCCGGAATCGAATTAGCAGTTGTACCAATAAAGCTTTCGTTGCAATCCCATTCAGTACCATTTATGTGCATTGATGAAAGCATTACAGGTTTGAACGCTTCATTTGGTTTGTCGGCAAGTTCAATGTGGCCACTAGTAGCAACACCTACTTCGGCGTTAATACTATTTTGAGCGGGAGGATTAAGAAGAATAGTCCCTGCGAAAGATAATTCAGAAATTGCACCGGAGTAGCTAAGTAACAGATTATTGCCCTGTTTCTGCCAAGTAACATTGATAAGCGCGCCTTGATGGTAAATAATACTATCAGATACGGTTCCTCTTCTTACGTTATCAGGGTCAGGATTACTCGGAGAACCAACTAATATCCCGGCGAAAACATGATCTGCATTCACTGCGATGTCTGTAATGTAGAATTCCTTAAGACCAAGACTTACCCATTGATTAGGAACTCCACGGAAAATCCCGCCATCATAATGATTTTCATTATAATCATTGGAGGCAGCATACAATAAGTTATCTGATCCCTTGACCATTGCTGATACAGAATCTAAACCATGCGTTTTCCATGTTTGGCCGCGGTCATCGGTATATTCATAATGGCCAAAAGCAGTTGATAAGTCATCCCAAATCGTACATAATATTACTTCATCAGGGTTATGCTGCCATGTTGCACCGCCATCAGTAGTCATAACGTAGTTAATGTACATTATATTATATGGATCAATTGGATCAATTGCCATATCTGTGCCCCCTCCGCCCGGCCGGCCTGATGATTTGATGTTTGGGTTAGTAGTAATATCTGGCGCAAGTACCCAGTCCCCATCTGGTGTTTTTCTATTGAGACCGGATCGACTTCCCCAATTAGCAATACAGCACCAGCCATAACCGTCTTGCATGTCAATTTCATCACAACTGTCCCACGTCCAATGAAACGACCAAGAGAAGTCACCTTCTAGGTTTTCGGATACAACGATACCATTTCGACAGGCAATATAAATTTTATTTTGATCAATGTCCATGAAGTTAAGTTTACCTGTAGATAAACTGATTGGTATTTGCTGCCAAGAATTGGCGCTATCCTCACTTTTATAGAGTAAACTATCGGTAAGTGCATAAATAGAATTATTATAGCTGATGAGTTGTTTTACATATTCCGGTGGTGAGACATCTTCCCAAACTGTTTCAGTTACTTTTTCCCAGAATGAGGGCGTGACAACAACGGAAGTGCCCCAGCCGGAATCGCAAGTGGGAATAAGTCGTAGATATCCGCTATCAGTATGAAGTGCGGCATATTGTGGGAAATCTTCTCCGCTGCCGTAGGCAATTTCTAGAATATTGCCGTTTTGGTGCACATTCCAACTGGGTGGTTCGTAATAATTAAAAGTAGTTACGTCCTGGTCGTTCCAGCACCAAAGCCAGTAGCCGGAAGCTTCTTGCATTCGATCAGTGTTAATAGAAGCTAACTGTTGTACCCATTCGTTATTGCGATAGTTATAGATTTTGCTGTAAACCCACTTGTTTTCATCAGGTGGAATATTGGGTGAAGAGGCATTTAGTAAGTTTTGCTGAGTATCATAAGTTAGTTTAATAGTGTTGAAAGTTTGAGCATTATCAAAAGGTACTCCAATTAAATTCCAGCCATAGCATAAACTAAGATTGTAAATAGTAGTATTGGCTATGCCTTCTACGCTGATATTAGTAGTATCGTCGGCGTAGGCCCAGTAGCCATAGCGACAATCTATCTGTTCCGGGTGATTCAACGGATCGATTTCCGTGTAGCTGTTGTCAGCAAATTTATAGAGATAATGGGTAAAGCCAGAAGTTGAAACAACACTTTGTAGCGGGAAAGAAATAGTGTTCCAGCCAGTTGCGAGATGAATTTGTGTGGTGCGTGTTTTGATATTTTCTTTACTTACTATTCTCGCTACACTACCTTCAGTAATTCTACGGGCTCGTTCTGGAGCAACCGGTGGCTGTTTCAAGCCTGATAATTGATTACTGTTTCCAATTTTTCCAGTTATGGCTTGAGAACTGCCACATCCGGATACGAAAATAACCAAAATTATAGATATGACAATGCACAAGGTTAATATACCTTTCCAAGTCATTTTTCATTCCCCCTTTCTGAATTGTTAACCATTACAAATATTGGCCATATTATGGGCTTAACTCTTTAAAAAGTCAAGAGAGTTTGGTATAGTAAAAGCATAATGCAAAAATATAATCCTACAAAAATTGAAAAAAAGTGGCAAGATTATTGGAAAAGCCATAATATTTATAAAACAAAAGAAACCGCCGACAAGAAGTTTTACGTGTTGGATATGTTCCCCTATCCTTCGGGAAGCGGACTTCATGTCGGTCATCCTAAAGGATATATCGCTACTGATGTTTATGCTCGCTATATGATGCTTAATGGGGCTAATATCTTGCATCCTATGGGTTTCGATTCATTTGGACTGCCGGCAGAAAATTATGCCATCAAACACAAAGTTCACCCGCAAAAAGCTGTCAACGAGAATATTAAGACTTTTAAAAATCAACTAAAAAGTTTTGGTTTTACTTATGATTGGGATAGAGAAATTATTACCTCTGATCCCACTTATTATAAATGGACGCAGTGGATTTTTATTCAATTATTTAAGGCAGGGTTAGCCTACGAATCGTATGAACCCATTAATTGGTGTCCTAGCTGCAAAACAGGGTTAGCCAACGAAGATCTGGAAGATGGAAAATGCGAACGTTGCGGTAGTAAAGTAGAAAAAAAACCGCTTCGTCAGTGGGTGTTAAAAATCACGGACTATGCCGAGCGTCTGCTTAATGATTTAAAATTAGTTGATTGGGAAAAGTCTATTATTGATCAGCAGATAAATTGGATTGGTCGTTCGGAAGGCGCTTTAATAAAATTTCCAATTTCCAATTTTCAATTTTCAATTGAGGTATTTACTACCCGGCCGGATACTCTTTTTGGTGCCAGCTATGTTGTATTAGCGCCAGAACATGCATTAATTAAGAAATTGGAAGCTAAGATAAAGAACTGGAATCAGATCGACCAATATATCAAAGAAGCTAAAAATAAATCAGATTTAGAACGAACCGAATTACAAAAAATAAAAACGGGAGTGGAGATAAAAGGTGTAAAAGCTATTAATCCTGCTAATAACGAAGAACTACCGGTGTTTATTGCAGATTATGTGTTAGCAAATTATGCCACAGGGGCGGTGATGGCTGTACCAGCCCATGATGAGCGCGACTTTGATTTTGCTAAAAAATATCATTTACCTATTAAAACTGTGATTAGTAAAGAAAAATCTGGAAAATCTATTGTTACCGATTTAGCCTATACTGGCAATGGCTATCTCATAAATTCTCAAAAATTTGATGGCGTTGATTCTGTTAAAGCTAAAAACTTAATTACTAAATTTGTTAATGGTAAAAAAACCGTTAAGTATAAAATGCGTGATTGGGTGTTCTCTCGTCAGCGTTATTGGGGTGAGCCTATTCCTGTCGTTCATTGTAAAAAATGCGGTGTGGTGGCAGTGCCGGAAAAAGATTTACCAGTTCGTTTACCCGATATTAGCCATTATGAACCAACTGGTACAGGTGAATCGCCGTTAGCGAATATTAAGGAATGGGTTAAGACAAAATGCCCTAAATGTGGTGGTGTAGCCGAACGCGAAACTAATACCATGCCACAATGGGCTGGTTCAAGCTGGTATTATTTAAGATATATTGATTCAAAAAATAATAAAAATCTAGTAGATAGAAAGAAAGAAAAATATTGGATGAGTCCAAATGGCGTGGATTTGTATATTGGTGGCGCCGAACATGCTACTCGCCATTTACTTTACGCTCGTTTCTGGCATAAGTTTTTATTTGACATTAAAGTAGTTTCTACTAAAGAACCATTTCATCGATTACAACATGTTGGTTTGGTTTTAGGTGAAGATAATCGTAAAATGAGTAAGCGTTGGGGTAATGTCATAAACCCAGATGAAGTTATTTCTCAATTTGGCGCCGACGCTTTTAGGGTTTACGAAATGTTTATGGGACCTTTTGCCGATTCCATCGCCTGGAGTACGGCAGGCGTAAAAGGTGCTCGTCGTTTTTTGGAAAATGTTTATAAATTCTCACAGCTGCCTAAAAACAATAATTCTGATGGTTCTTTATTACAAAAAACAATCAATAAAGTAGATGATGATATTAAAAATTTACGCTTTAATACCGCAATCTCGGCAATGATGATATACATTAACGCAGCAATAATGAATAAAGTTTCTATTAACAAAGAAGAAAAAGAAAAATTTGTGGCAGTTCTATCCCCTTTTGCTCCGCATGTTGCAGAAGAAATTTGGTCAAATCTCGGACATAAACTATCGATTTTTGAATCAACCTGGCCAAGTATTAAGACAGTTGTAGATAAAAATGTTAAAATCGCAGTGCAAATAAACGGAAAAGTTAGGTCTATTCTGGAAACAAATAGTAAAGTTACAGAAAAAGAAATATTTAAGTTAGCAGTTAAAGATGGTGCTGTAAAAAAATGGTTACAAGACAAAAAAATTAAAAAAACGATATATATTCCTGGTAAAATCTTAAGCATTGTGCTATAATCTAATCAAAATAATCCGATAATTATCTAAGAGGAGAATCATGGCAAATCCAAAGAAAAGAATGACTTCGACTAGAAGCGGTAATCGCCGCTCTCATCATGCGTTAAAAGCAAAAAACTTAGTAACTTGTCCGAAGTGTAAAGCATCTATAATGAGTCATCAAGTTTGCAAAAATTGTGGTATGTACAATGGTGTACAAGTAATTAAAATAGCTAGTACAAACAAAAAATAGTGAAAGGCCTATTTCCGCCATTGACGGAACGGCCCGTCAATTCGCTTGTTGCGAATTGGATAGGGAGGGATTTTGGCAAATCGACACTTATCAAGAATTATTGCGATGCAATCCTTGTACGAATGGGATTTTCGGCCTAATTCTGATATTAAAAAAATTCTAGCTCGTAATATTGGTAACTTCGAAGAAGATTGTGACAAGGATTTTATTGAAAAGTCAGTTGCTGCCATTGTAAAAAATGTCGATAAAATTGATAAAATTATTGCCAAAACCGCGCCGGAATGGCCTATTGAACAAATCGCTATTATCGATAAAACGATTTTACGCATTGCTATCTATGAATTAATGTTTGCCAAAGATGTTCCTCCTAAAGTAGCTATTAATGAATCCGTGGAACTGGCTAAATCGTACGGCAGTGAATCAAGTTTCAAATTTGTTAACGGAGTGCTGGGGACTTTATTTAGAGAAGATCCTCGTTATAAGCATGAAATCGAAGAAGCAAAAAAAGGTAAAACAAAAGAAGATTTATCACTATTAGATTTGGTGAGTTGATATATTATATGAAAGATATTGAACTCGATAAATTTGAAAAGTTGATTAACGTTCGTTTTAAGAATAAAAATATCTTAAGACAGATTTTTGTGCATCGTTCTTATCTTAACGAGAATCCTAATTTTGAACTTGGCCATAACGAAAGATTAGAATTTTTAGGTGACGCCGTTTTAGAATTAGTTACCACAGAGTTTCTGTATAATAAATATGATAATCCCGAGGGTGAATTAACTAATTGGCGTAGCGCCTTAGTCAAAGGGAAAATGCTGGCTGAAATTGCCCGCAAAATTAATATCAATGATTACCTTTTTTTGTCAAAAGGTGAAGCTCAATCTGTAGGTAAGGCACGCGATTTAATTTTGGCCAACGCTTTCGAAGCACTTGTAGGAGGAATCTATTTAGATCAAGGCTATAAAGCTGCGCAAACTTTTATTAAAAATAATTTGCTCATTCGTATTGACGAGATACTTAGTAAAAAGTTATATATTGATGCAAAGAGCAACCTTCAGGAAACTTTGCAAGCACAAAAAAAAGTTACTCCAATCTACAAGGTCATTCGCGAATATGGGCCTGATCATGCTAAACAATTCGAAGTTGGAGTATATTTAGATAAGAAACTTCTCGCTAAAGGGCATGGTGAATCTAAACAATCTGCCGAGCAAGATGCTGCCACGAACGCTTTAAAATAATACTAACATCAAATATTATAAAAACACTCCCATCCGGGAGTGTTTTTATGTTGACTATTTCTTTAGTTTAAAATCTTCAATAAACTTATCTAATAACTTTCTAGCCGCCTCTTTGCCGCCTAGATAGTCCTGAATCGCGCCGACTAAATTTGGCAGATAGCCAATGATTTTTGACCAAAAACTACTAAAAGCAGAACCTATGGCCTCACCCCATGTCCCAATGGTCATAAACTCTCCTTTTTTAATATTTAATTTTTATTTATAGCAATAAGGTCTGATGCGTTGATAGGCTTCAAAAGCTTTATTTCCTAGATAACCTTTTGGTTGAATTTCCTGGGGAAATTTAGGATCGTTTTTTAAAATCTTAGCATACCAGTAAACTAAAGTTTTAGCTTGATGAACGGTTTTTTTAGAAAGAGAGAAAACGGTAGCTTGATTTAAAAATTCACGATATTTTTTGTTTAATTCGTTCCAATCCCATTCAAATGAGCTAGCGATTTTCTTTTGATCTACTTCGCTAAGCTTCCCGGTGGAAAAATACATAACATATTTATTAATAGCTAAATCCTCAATAATTTTATCAAGCTTAGTTTTGTTATCCCAGGCACTAATCCAAATTGAGTTTTGGATTTTTCCAAATCCTAACATCTCTAATTTTAAACGAAAAGCATCGCGAGCAAAACGAATTTTTTCCGGAACATTAAAACTAACGATTTGCCACATGCCGTTCCATTTGCTTTTGGGCATAGCTTTAATTTCTTGAAGATTATTGGTAATTTCTTCTTGTCCAGATGGAGTAATTTGATAAAGATTTTTGTTTTTTTGTTTGATAATTTTAATCCAACCTTTTGCTTCTAGCCGACCTAAGGTAGAAGATACTGTTTGCAAGGTACGTTTTGGTAGTATTTTTTTAATCGCGTCAAGCTCTCTAGATTGGGAATCATCTAATAAAATTAAAAGCTCATCAATAATGGACATTGCGATCCTCCGTCCCTCCAAAATAAATATTATACGTTCGTCTGTATTATAATTTAAAGTACAAAATTAGTCAAATTTAAAGATTGTAACTATTATTGACCCAATCTAAAAGTTTTTTTGTTTCTTTTGCTGAGGCCTCGTTAGTACTTTCTGCAGTATTTAATACAACAGAAATGACCGTGTGGTTACTAAATTTAGCTGCTGACACCATGCAATGTCCTGCATCGGGTGTGTAACCAGTTTTAACACCAATTGCCTCGGCCAAATAAAACGGACTATCTGCTTTTATTAACCGATTGGAATTATCTAATTTATGTTCTATCCGTCCGTCAACTGAGTATATAATTTTTTCGGGAGTTTTTACAATTTCACTAAATTTGTTAAGTTTCAAAGCATAAGCTGTCATTATTCCTAAATCAAACGCTGAAGAATGTCCAGCTTCATCGAGTCCTGCCGGATCCTTGAATTCGGTGTCTTTAAGACCAATTTCCTTGGCTTTGTCGTTCATTTTTCTAACGAAGTTATCAAAACCAATTTTTTCTGCTAAAGCGTAGGCGGCATCGTTGCCAGATTGTATCAATAAAGCATTCAAAATTGCTTCAACAGTGAGTTTTTCCCCTGTTCGTAGTTGTGTTTCTGAACCAATTTGTAAAGCGGCTTTTTCAGAAATTTCTATGGTATCATTTAAACCATAATTTTCCAAAGCAACAATTGCTGTCATTATCTTTGTTGTTGAAGCAATAGGAACTTGTTTATGAGCATTCTTTTCCCAAAGCGGATAAAATGATTTTTCGTCGAGTGCTATTATTGAATCCGCCCAGACGTAAGGTTCATAATAATCGGCTTTTTTAGTTGGCGGATTATTTGACACCGGTAAATTAGGAAGCGAAGTAATGTTGGTATTTATTTCCGCTGACTTGACTTTACCGGTATCTGATTTGTTTTGCCCATTATCAAACTTTACCATGTACATTCTCACGGCAAAAATAGATAACGTCAAAACTAAAATTGTGGCTAAAAAGATATTATTAGCTTTGGGCATGTTAGTTTTTCTTATAGTGTTTGTCAGTTCGTTTTTTGGTTTTTGTTTTAGTTTCAATATGCGCTTCTTTGACTTGTTGCGGATCAATTTCCGAAGGCGCGCCCATCATTAAATCATGACCGTCTCCAGTTTTGGGAAAAGCAATAACTTCTCTAATTGATGGTTCATTTTGTAAAATCATCATTAATCGATCAATGCCCGGCGCAATACCACCGTGGGGTGGGCAACCGAATTCAAAGGCTTTAAGTATATGGCCAAAACGAAGCTCGGCTTCCTTTTGAGAAAGTCCCAAAAACCCAAAAATTTTGTTCTGCATTTCTTTTTGATGGATTCTAAGAGAACCCCCGCCTATTTCAAAGCCGTTTAACACAATATCGTAGGCGTAGGCGTGTACTTTAAGGGGGTCTGATTCTAGATACTTTAGATCTTGTTTTTTAGGTTGCGTAAAAGGATGGTGGCCAGATACTAATTTCTTCTCTGTGTCAGAATAGGTAAATAAAGGCATATCCACAATCCAGCAAAATGCTAATTCATCGGTATCGTTTTTGTTTTTTCTTAAATCAGGTTTATCGGATTTATATTTTTTCATGGCTTCATCATAAGTAATAATAGGAAAGGGTTTTTTTTGAATTTTCTTTTTGGGATAAAGTTCGGTAACGATTTTTATTAAGCATTCTTCGAATAATGCCATTATTTCTTCCTGAGTGGCAAAACTCGCCTCAATATCTAATTGGGTAAATTCCGGTTGGCGATCCCCTCTTGGGTCCTCATCGCGAAAACACCGAGCGATTTGGAAATATCTTTCAATACCCGCTACCATAAGAAGTTGCTTAAACTGTTGTGGTGATTGCGGAAGCACATAAAACTCGCCTGGATGAAGGCGGGCTGGTACAATGTATTCCCGAGCACCTTCCGGCGTGCCTTTTGTAATATAAGGTGTCTCGATTTCTGTAAAGTCATTATCATGATAAAACTCTCGCATGATTTGTACTACTTTATCGCGCATTACCAGATTATTTTTCATTCGCTGGGTACGCAGATCCAAATAGCGATATTTCATGCGTATTTCTTCGTCAACCCCGTTTGAGTTTTTATCAACCTCAAAGGGAGTAGTTTCGGCTTTATTTAAAATTTCTAGCTCCAATCCTTCGAGTTCAACCATGCCAGAGGGAATTTTTTTATTTTCCATTCCCTTAGGGCGTTTATTCACTTTGCCGGTGATACTAACCACAAATTCCGGTCTAAGCTCATGGGCTAATTTATGAGCGTTACTCCCGGGAATAAAAACCACTTGCGTTAGTCCGGTGCGATCACGTAAATCAATAAACACTAACTTACCATGATCTCTTCGTTTATGCACCCATCCTGCCATCGTTACTTTTTTATCGACACATTTTGCTACTTCATTTGATAATACCCTGCTTTGCATATTAACTCCTTAATTTCGCTTCGAATTTTTGTTCTATGATTTTGATAATTTTATTAGTTATCAATTCAATATTTTTTTCTTTCATTGGACCATCAAGATCTTCTAACCAAATGTGATAAGCAATATTCTTTTTGTTTATTCCGAATTTATCACTAGCAAATTCATCAAATAATTCTACCAATAAAATGTGATTATCAATTTTTTCGATTGACTCAAGAATTTTATCGCTATTAATATCTTTATCTACGATAAACGCTAGATCTCTGATTGTGGGGGGAAATTGAGATATATCTTTATATTTTATCGAAGAGATATAGTTATTATAGTTTGATTGATCAACTTTAATGTCATCTGTATCTAGAAAAACATATTTCACCTGGCGGCGGATTTTCAGATAATCTAATAAAGGCTGATCAACGCTTTCAATGGGTTTATTAATATTTAGCTTTTCTAAAGCGGTTTTAATTAACGCTGGATTTTTACCAACCTGCGCTATACCAATTTGACATTTTTCGCCATTTTTATCAAAAACTTTACCTATTTCAAAAATATTTACAACAGGCGCCCAAGGGTTTTTAGCTACGGTTGTTATGAGTGATAGCAACAAGCTCGGTCGTAAATATTGTGTTTCTGGAGACAAACCATTAATAACTTGTTGGCAATTTGCTAAATCAAATCCAGTTCTGGTTATTAAATTACGATCGACGAATGAGTAAGAGTAGATTTCGTTAAAATCAAGCTCAACTAAAATATCTTTTATGGCTTCCTTTTTATTAAATTCTTCATCTGTTTTTGCATTATTTGTGGAATTTGTGAAATCTGTGCATCTGTGTAGATTGTTATAGCCATAAACTCTGGCAACTTCTTCGGCCAAATCTTGCCATATTTTTACATCATAAGCGCGATAGGAAGGAACTGTGGCAATCATTAAATCACTAGATCGTTCGATCACCTTGAATCTGAGCCGAGACAGATAGACAATCATGTTCTTAGATGTGATATTAGCGCCAAGTAATCTATTGATCTGGTCAGTAGTAAATTTAATTTTAGTAGACTCGATTTTCTTTGTTTCCATATCAACAAGCTCACCGATTTTGGCATTTGGGCAAAGCTTTACTATTAACTCTGCAGCATTATCAAGCGCATTCTGAGTATTTGCTGTATCTACGCCTCTTTCGTAGCGATAAGATGCTTCAGAAACTAGATTTAGTCTTTTAGATGTTTTTCTGACTAAAATCGGATCAAATATTGCGCCTTGCAAAATAATGGTTTTAGTTTTTTTATCTACCTCGGAATTTGCCCCACCCATGATGCCTGCTAAATCATAGATTTTTTCCCTATCGTCAATAACAATAGAGTCATTGTCAAGCTTTCGATCTTTTCCGTCTAAAGTAACGACCGACTCACCTATTTTTGCTTTTCTAATATTCATTTGACCATTTTTAATCTTATCATAATCAAAAGCATGCAAAGGTTGACCGGTTTCTATCATAATATAGTTAGTTACATCAACAATATTGTTTAACGCTCGTATTCCTACTGATTTAAGACGATCTTGTAGCCATTTTGGGCTTTCGCTAACTTCGATATTATCGATAATTCTGGCGGTAAATCTCGGACAAACGCTAGAATTAAAAATATTTATATTAATCTTTTTGTTAATTTTTGATTCAGAAATTTTAAATTTTACTTGCCTCGCGTCAAGGCGGGAATTTTTAATTTTTAATTTATACAGTGCCGCAATTTCTCTTGCCATGCCAAAAATCGATAGACAGTCTCCCCTATTGGGCGTAATTTCAAAATCTAAAATGTAATCCCTCGACTTCGCTCGGGACATGTCCGGATACACTATTTTTTTAATCGCTTCAACTTCGTGACCGAATAAGCTCAAATCACGAGCCAATTTTTGCGGGCTTTGTTTTATATCAACAAATTTTTTGAGCCAATTATAGCTTATCTTCATATTTTTATTTAAATTGTTTTAAAAACCTTAAATCTTGGCTATTAAATAACCTAATATCATCAATCCCCCATTTAAGCATAGCAAAACGATCTATTCCCGGCCCCCACATTGCCGCCTGCCACTTGGTAGGGTCAATACCCATGTTTTGTAACACCTTTGGGTGTGCCATTCCAGCACCGAGCATCTCGCGCCAAGAGCCACCAGGAAGTTTTATATCTATTTCCATACCCGGTTCCACAAAGGGAAATAAATGCGGTCTAATCCGCATCTCCACATCTTTGCCCAAAATTTCGTGGATCCATCCTTCCAAAATTCCTATTAGATGACCCATATTTATATCTTTACCACAGATAATGCCGTCTATTTGGTTAAACGTATGTTCGTGCGTTCGGTCAGTGCGTTCATTGCGATAACAACGGCCTGGCATAATAATTCTAAAAGGCGGAACAATTTTTTCTTCTTTAATGACATGTAGCTCCGACCCGGTGTTATGAGTTCTAAGTACATTTTTTTTACCGGCAAGCCAGAACGTATCTTGCACGTCGCGAGCGGGATGATTTGAAGGAACGTTAAGAGCATCAAAATTATACCACTCCGATTCGATTTCTTGACCTTCTTTAATAGAAAATCCTAGCTCAGTAAAGTATTTTAAGCTTAAGCGATTAAATTGTGTAATTGGGTGGATAGTGCCTTTTTTCATATTATTTCCTTGAACGAAAATACAATTCAATTAAGATAACGACCACTACAAATATTATTGCGTCCCAAATAGATAAAATCTGCAAAGATTTTAAAACCAAAAGCCCTGTTAGCAAAAATGCCAGTAATACAGCTTGTCTAAAAGCTATCGGTAAATTGTTGTAAATTATTTCTCGGTTGCTAAAATAAACTCGTAAATAAAATCCCGAAAAAGTAAAAAAGCCGCTAATAAATAGGAATAAACTGGTAAAAAAAGCAGTTTTAGTAAAAATATCAGCAGTATATGGATCTGAATTAAAGAAGATGGCTAAAAAAATCCCTAAAGCTAAAAGTGTTCCGGTAAATATTCCAAAAAGTTGTTTCTTAATGGTCAAGTTTCTTCTCCTTGTCAATTCGTTCTATAATTTCGTTAATATGATGGACCTGTTCTATTTTTTCATCAGCAATAAATTCTAATTTAGGAACAAAGCGCGTAGAAAGTTTTTTGGCGAGCTGATTTTGAAAACTATAAGCTTTATGTTGTAAATAATTTATCTCTTTGTTTGTGATCTCTTTGCCGACTAAGGAAACATATATACTAGCGTTTTGTAAATCTGGAGAGACGAGCACAAAATTAACACTTACCATGCCTAAACGAGAAGAACATTGGATTTCGATCATTTTGGATAGTTCCTGCATAATCAGTTCATTGATTTTGGATAATCTTCTCTTCATATAAATATTTTAGCTCAAAAGGAGAAAAAATAAAAGAGGACGCTCTGCGCGTTCCCTTTTACATTATATCAACTATATAATAACAAATTAATGTTTTTTACTGATTCGTACTATCGTTTTGCCCACTGAGGAGCACGTCGAGCGCGTCTCAAACCTGGTTTTTTACGTTCTTTTTCTCGGGGATCACGAGTGAGAAACCCTGCCATACGCAAACTGGTATGTAATTTAGCATCAAACTTGTCTAAAGCACGAGACACAGCCATTCTAACGGCTTCTGCTTGACTCATTTTGCCGCCGCCAGACACTGTAATCACGATATCAAACTTATTTTTTAAACTTAAAAGTGTGATTGGTTCGATCCAGACACTATTAATTTTGGCAGGTTTTTTCTTATTATAAATAACTTCGCCTTTGCCATTATATAATTTAATCCTGGCAATAGCGCGTTTTCGTCTGCCGACAGCTTGAAAATATTTCCCTTTGGGAAAAATAACTTCTTGGCTCTTGTCTTTATTTTCTTCTACTTTTTCCATTTAATTCTCCTAAGGTCTTTCTCGACGGTATATTTTTAAATTTTTCAGCCAACTTTTTTGCAATCTATTCTTAGGCAACATTCCTTTAACAGCTTCGTGTAATACTTTGGTAGGATCCTTGGCAAAAGCGTCTTTTAAAGTGATACTTTTAAAGCCACCCGGCCACATACTATGAGATTGATATTTTTTATTTATCATTTTTCGGCCGGTAAAACGAACTTTTTCGGCATTAATTACCACTACCTTGCTACCCACTATTTTATAAGGTACAAAGGTTGGTTTATTTTTACCTCTTAAAATGTCAGCGATTTCGACTGATAATCTGCCCAGTATTTTATCCTTAGCGTCGATAATTATTTCTTCTTGGGGTATGTTTTTTTCTTTAATCATAGATAAACCTATTTGTTTTTCTTTTCTTTATTATCTTCAACAATTTTTTTATCGTTTTTTGGTTCTTCGGGAGTTTTTACTTTAGCAATAAGTTTTAACATTACCATTTGACTGCCATCTCCGGCTCTAACGCCCATATTATAAGATTGCAAATAACCACCAACACGAGTGGAATATCTTTTAGCTAAATCCTCGATAATCTTTTTACTCGCGAGTTTATCTGGCAAATAAGCAATTAATCTTCTTTTAGAGGTAAGATTATTCTTTTTGCCTAAATCAATGAGTTTTTGTACAATCGTTGACACTTCTTTGGCCTTAGCCTTGGTGGTTTTTACATGTTCAAATAAGATTACAGAAGTGGCTAAATTTGCTAGCATATGTTCGCGATGGGCTTTTTTACGTCCAAATTTACGTTTAATCATAATTACTTCTTTTTAGGGGATTTTTTTACAGTTTGTTTAGTTTTAACGGTTGGTTTTTTAGTTTTTGTTTGCGGCGCAGATTTTTTCTTAGCTGATGGAACTTTTTTATCACCGGCGCCATATTTTGTCATGATATTGCTAAAGTAGTCCGTAACAATCTCTGTGGCCTGTTTTAAAGCTTCCTCCGGCGTAATAGTGCCATCAGAGGTAATGTCCAAGGTTAATTTGTCAAAATCGGTTCTATCGCCAACGCGGGTGTTTTCTACTTCATAGTGAATTTTTTTAATTGGAGTATAAATGGCATCTACTGCAATAGTTCCTAGTGGATTTTTTTCGTCGGTACGGGCTTCGGTAGAAATATATCCTCGGCCTTTTTCTACGGTAGCTTCAATATTCAATTTACCCTTTTTATCAAGATCGGCAATGTGGTGTTTAGGATCAATTATTTCTACTTCGCTATTTTTTTCAAAATCACCAGCTGTAACTTCGCCTGAACCTTTTTTAACGAGTTTAAGTACTACTTTGTCAGTACCGGTAAGTTTTAGACGTAAACTTTTTAAATTAAGAATAATTTCAATAACGTCTTCTTTTACGCCAGGTAAGGTGGAGAATTCGTGGCTGGCATCTTCGATTTTTACATTAGTAATAGCAGCACCAATTAGCGACGAAAGCAATACTCGGCGCAATGCATGACCAATAGTTAAACCGTAGCCTGGCGCTAATGGTTCAAACACAAACGTTGTTTGAAACTTATCTTTTTTTTCTGATTTAATTTTAACTAATTCTATTTCCGGTAGAATAAAAGACATATTTGTCCTCCAAAATATAATTATCTGCTATAAAATTCTACAATCAATTGGCTATCAATATCACGAGGCAGTTCTTCGCCGTCCGGAAGCTTTATGACCTCGCCTTTATTATCTTTTTTATTAAATTTAAGCCATGAAAGCATATCTGTTTTGGCTAATTCGAGTTTGGTTTTATCTTTTAGCTCAATTATGTCTTTCGGCCGTACTAAATACGAAGGAATGGATAACTTTTTACCGTTTACTGCTATTCTACCATGATTAACCATTTGTCTGGCCTGTGGACGGGAATGAGCAATGCCTAGTTTATAAACTACATTGTCTAATCGTGATTCTAATAGTTGAAGCAAAACTTCACCAGTGGCCTCTTTATTCTTAGAAGCTTTTTTAAAGTAATTATAAAATTGTTTTTCGCGTAGAGAATAAATTCTTTTGGCTTTCTGTTTTTCACGAAGTTGTTTGCCATATTCCGAAATTTTAACAAATTTACCTTCCCCGTGAGGGCCAGGTGCATAAGAACGTCTGGTAAAAGCACATTTAGCGCTATTACAGCGTGCGCCTTTGATAAATAGTTTTGTGCCTTCTCTGCGGCATTTTCTGCATACTGCGTTATTCATTTCTATACTCTCCTAATCTTTTTAGCTCGGCATCCGTTATGCGGTAAAGGTGTAATATCTTTAAGTGACGTAATATTAATAGCACTGTCTAAAATTGATCTTACGGCTTGTTCGCGACCAGAACCAACTCCACAAACACACACATCAACGCTTTGCAAGCCATAATTTTTAGCTTTTTGAATAGCTGTCTTGGTAGCAATTTGTGCGGCATAAGGAGTAGATTTTCTTGCTCCTTTAAATCCGCAACTGCCGGCAGAAGCCTGAGATAAGGCGTTACCAAATTCATCAGTAACACTAACAATTGTGTTATTAAAAGTTGATTGGATGTAAAGCTTACCGTGCGCAACCTGCTTAACAACCTTTTTTCTCTTTTTTGCCATAGTTTGTTTTGCAATTTTTGCCATATAACCTCAAATCATGTTTTTTCGGCTGCTGAGCGACGACCGGAACCCACACAAACACGTTTACCTCGTTTTGTGCGTGCGTTTGTTTTGGTTCTTTGTCCACGAGCTGGTAAATTTTTAGCGTGTCTCATGCCACGATAAGAACCGATTTCCTTGAGTCGTTTGATATTTTGGCTCACTACCATTCTTAAATCGCCTTCAACTTTAAAATTATTTTCGATTACATTGCGGATTTTATCAAAATCACCACTGGATAAATCCTTTGTTCTAAGATTGGGATCAATTTGTGCTTGTGTTAAAATCTTTTTAGCAGTATTGTTACCTATTCCGTATACATAGGTTAAAGAAATACTAATTTTTTTGTTATCTGGAATATTAACGCTAGCTACACGTGCCATATTTACTTCCTTTAATCTTTAATTTAAATTAAGTTAACCCTGCCTTTGCTTATGTCTAGGATTCTCACAAATAACTCTTACTCTTCTTTTTCCACTTCTGTTAGATCGAGTTATGATTTTACATTTCTGACAAATTTTTTTGATTGATGGACGTACTTTCATGTTATACTCTCCGAGTAATTCGGCCTTTCGTTAAATCATAAGGTGAAATGTCTACTAATACTTTATCCCCAGGCAAAATCTTGATGAAATTCATACGCATTTTGCCAGAGATATGAGCCAAAATTACATGACCATTCTCTAATTCTACCCTAAAAAAAGCATTAGGCAATGCTTCTGTCACTGTTCCCTTTGCCTCAATAATGTCTTTTTTATTCATAATAAATTGTTTCTTTTTTATATAATAACATTACCAGATTATTTAGTCAATATCTCGCAACCTTTTTTAGTAACTAATAAGGTGTGTTCAAAGTGCGCCGACAGGCTATCATCCCATGTTTTTACCGTCCAACCGTCGTCGGCAGTTATCACCTTCCAGCTACGCATATTAACCATCGGTTCGATGCAGAAAGTCATACCTTCTTTCAGGGTAATGCTAGCGCCATACTTATAAAAATTAGGAATAGATGGTTCTTCCTGAAGATTTTTACCAATGCCATGGCCTGCTAAATCCCTGACAACGCCAAACCCATTTGTTTCGATGTACTTTTGGATGGCAGATTGAATAGAATCTAAAGAAATTCCGGGTTTAATCATTTTGATGGCCAGATCCAGTGATTCGCGTGTCACTGTAACCATTTTGTGCGCTTTTTTGTTAGTTTTACCGACTATAACCGTAGTAGCAGCATCAGTGTTAAAACCTTTAAATAAAACTCCGAAATCGATTTTGACTAAATCTCCTATCTTAATAATTTTATCCGAAGTTGGTAAGCCATGAACAACCTCGTTATTTAAAGAAATACAGGTAGCATATTTATATCCGCCAAACCCTAAAAATGCTGGTTTGGCCTTGTAATGAATCAGTAATTTTTGCGCCAGATTTTCTAGGTCAGCTGCGGTTTTACCGGGTTTTACTTCTAAAACTAAACGATTTAAGATTTTAGCAAGTATTTTTCCACTCTGACGCATTATCTTAATTTCACTAGCATTTTTTATGTACATTATTTAATCCCTAGTTTTTTAAAATTATTTAAAATTTCTCGATTAACATCCTCGATACTTAATTCACCATTAATTTCTAATAATTGATCTCTATTTTTAAAATAAACTATAGTTGGTTTAGTGCGTTTGGTAAAAATTTCCAAACGTGCTTTAATCGCTTCAGGAGTATCGTCAGGTCTAAGACTAAGGGGTTTTCGACATTTTTGACAGATGTTGAGAACATAATCTCGCTCCTTGGGATTAAACGATTTACCGCAAGTAGAACAAAGTTTTCTCTTGGCAATGCGTTTTAAAGCAGTTCTAGTGTTGATTTTTAAATAAATTACCAAAGGGTCGCCCAGATGGTTACTTTTCAATATTTTTTCGAACGATTTAACTTGCACCATGGTACGCGGGTAGCCATCGATAATGATACCTTTCTGCGTTTTTACTTTTAGTTGCTTAAAAGCATTAACTATAATTTGTGTGGTATACTTTTCCGGCAGTAACAATCCTTTATCATAATATTTCTTTACAATTTTGCCCAGCTTGGTATTTTTATCGCGGATCTTTTTTAATTCTTCGCCAATAGAAAAATACGCCAAGTGCATGACTGCGGCGATAAATTTTGCCTGAGTACCTTTACCCGATCCTTGAGCGCCAAGAATTATAAAAACTTTTTTGTCTTTTTTCATTTGACTAACCATCCAATAATAACATCGGCGTCTTGCCCAAGTGAAACAAATGTTTTATTCCCTACGTCTGCTAAGTTAATGGTCCCGGGAATATTTGCGTTCTTGGGGTTAGCATCATATTTAATAGAAAGATAGGCAAGCTTAGTTCCATCAGGGGAAAAACTCAAATAATTTTCGTGTGTATCGTTACTAAAAAGCTTACTCATATTTTTGCCATTAATATCTAAAATGTAGATTTCTGCCTCATTGAGCAAGTTATTGCCGATAGTTCCCATGCTAATAGCAACCTGATTGTTTTTACTCACAGTAACCGAATAAATCGCCTCTTTGTCCTTAAGTGAATAAATTTCTTCGTTTTTGTGGGAATTTAGATTGGTTTTATAGAGTCCGGATTTACCTGATTCAGTACCTTTAGTGTACAAAATGTACTGACCGTCGGGACTAAAATTAATGTTAGCAATGCTGCCTTTATCTTTGTCGATAGTTTGCTTGTTAGTGCCATCAGTGTTAGCGGTTAACAAACTAAAGCCATAGTCAAACTCAACATTGGAGAAAACAGTATAGGCGATCTTTTTACCGTCAGGACTAATAATTGGCGCTGAAGGAGAAGCAAAATTATCAAGCAACTTTTCTTTATCACCTTTGCCATCAGAAGCTATAAACCATAATGAGGAAATAAAATTATCATTTTGCGTGCCGAAAGTCGCTAATATCTTTTTACCGTCCAGAGTAAGGCTTTGGCACTGCTTAATTTTAAGATTTTCGTCTTTATCGGTAAATATTATCTTTTTGGTTTTGTCGCTAGGGCTAAAGGAATATATATTAGTGGCGTCGCTTGAGTTCGTTAAAAATAGTATTCCATCAGAGACACTCGTAGAATTATCATCTGTGCTTTGAACGGAACTTAATTTAGTTGAATCGTCACTTTTTTTTGCAGTTGGAGAGGCCTTACTTAAAAAAACACCCAAAGCAATTATGAATGTGACTAAAATTAAACCCAAGAAAAATTTAGAACGAGATTTCATAATAAAAAACCTTAATAATTATCATACGTTCTCATCACTAATTGCGCTTTAACCTGTCTCATTGTTTCTAATACAACCGAAATAACAATTAGAATGCCGGTTCCTCCTAATACCAAGGTTCCCACATTGGTAATGGCCTGAACTATATAAGGTAGAACCGCTACAAGTCCTAAGAACACCGCTCCTACTAGTGTAATACGCTGTAAGATGTATTTAAGATAGGAAACAGTTTCTGTACCAGGCCGTACTCCCGGAATAAATCCGCCTTGTTTTTGTAGATTTTCTGCAACTTGTTCTGGTTTGAAAACAATAGAAGTATAGAAAAATGTAAAAAATATAACCAAGAAAAAATAGGCAATACTATAAAATGTATTATTTTGAAAAAGATTGGCAATGCTTTTGGCAAAATTAGCTAACCAAGCTGATCGCGCCAGTTCAAAAAATTTGGCGATTACACCTGGAAAAATCATCATGGAAAGAGCAAAAATAATTGGAATAACCCCAGCCATTAATACTCTAATAGGTAGATTGGTTTCCACGCCACCTGTACTTTTAGTCCCCCTAATCCTTCTCGCATAAGTAACGGGGATTTGACGTTCCGCTTCATTAAAGTAAACTATAGCAACTGTTGCTAAAATACCAATAATAATAAAGATAATTGTACTAAAGGCTTTCCCAGCGTCAAAATCAGCAAAAGTATTACGAAGTGATGCCGGAACACCGCCGATAATACCAAGGGTAATAATTAGAGAAACACCATTACCTATACCTTTTTCGGAAATTAACTCGCCTAGCCACATTAAAAGAATAGTACCAGCACTTAGCGAGAATAAATTAGTTATCATGGTTATGGTTGACCAGTCGCCAATCAAATTTTGACTATGGAGTAAATAAACCATGGCATAGGATTGCATAAAAGCCAAAGGTACGGTAGCAAGCCTAGTATATTGATTTATTTTTTGTCGGCCGTATTCACCTTCCTTTTGTAGGGCTTCTAATTGCGGCACAATCATGCCCAGTAACTGAAAAATAATAGAAGAGGTGATATAAGGGCCAACACCCATCATAACTAAAGAAAAATTACGCATTGCGCCGCCGGAAAACAAATTTAGCATACCGAATATTTGATTCCTAGCAAAAAAATTGCGGAGTTCTGTTAAATCCACTCCTGGCATAGGAATATGCGCCAAAACTCTAAAAAGAATTAAAAGTCCTAAAACGTATAAAATACGATTACGTAGGTCTTTTAAATTCCAGATTTTAACTATTTGTTCGATCATTGGATTTTAAATTTTTAGCTACACTCTTGGAATAGTGACAACCCATTATTTTAAATTTCTTGGTTGGTTTGTCGCTAGAAAGAATTTTTACAAATTTAATATCTTCGTCAATAAGTTGTTTTTCTCTTAAAATCTTTGGTGTTATAACTGCCCCGTCAGCAAATTTCTGCTCTAATACTTTCCAGCTAATAATTGTTGGTCTAATCCTTTTAGATTTAAACCCCTTAACTTTAGGGGAACGCAAAATTAACGGAGTTTGACCACCTTCGAAACGATTAGGAATGTTAAAACCGGTTCTGGCTTTTTGTCCTTTGGTACCACGTCCGGCTGATTTACCACCTTTTCCAGCAATACCCCTACCGACACGGTTTTTGGTCTTATTTTTATGAATTCTTTGTAACTTTTCTAATTTCATATTTGTTTCCTCTATAATGCTATTTTTTTGCTGTTTTATCTGTAGGTTTTTTCACCACCTTGACAACTTTTTCGGTAATTTTATCAATTTTGTTAGTTTTTACAGGTTTTTCGGGTTGTTTTTTAGGTTCAATCTTTTTCAAACTGGCAAGCGCTTCTACGGCAGCTTTAACGTTATTGATTTTATTTTTGCTGCCTAAAATTTTTGACAAAACATTTTTAATTCCTGCGAGTTCTAATACAGTACGAACGGCACCCCCAGCGATAACTGATGTTCCTTTTTTGGCAGGCTTTAGAAAAATATAAGCAGCCCCGGATTTAATATATATTTCATGAGCTATTGTACCATCAATGATAGCCACATTTATTAAATGCTTTTTGGCATATTTAACAGCTTTTCTAACGGCATCCGGTACTTCGGTGGCTTTACCAATACCATATCCTACTCTACCTTTTTTGTCGCCGATTACCACCAAAACTCTAAATCTCATTCTTTTACCGCCAGCTACAACATAAGTAACCCTATCGATTTGCACAATCTTTTCTTCAAATTCTTTTTCCTCTCTGCGATGTTGTGAGCGAAATTGGGGTTTAAACATTTATACACCTTTCATTTAAAATATAAGACCGTTTTTCCTGGCTGATTCGGCTACCATTTTGACTCGGCCGTGATATTTATATAAACCTCTATCAAAAACTACCGTTTTAATAGAAGCTTTAACGGCACGCGTAGCAATAAGTTTACCAAGCGCTTCGGCAGCTTTAATATTCTTTCCTTTAACGTCTTTTACATCTTTAGTGCAAGCCGAAACCAACGTAGTATTTTTTGCATCGTCAATTATTTGACAATAAATATTTTTATTACTTCTAAAAATACTCAATCTTAATCGATTGGATTTGGCCTTAATCGCTTGTCTGATACGTTTTGATCTCAATAAATTCTTGCTATTTGCTAACATTTGTTCTCCAATTTATAATTTTTATGCGCCAGCTCCTGAACCAACCTTAGCGGCTTTGCCAGCTTTCTTTCTTATTAATTCGCCAACGTACCTAATACCTTTGCCTTTATACGGTTCTGGCGGACGAAGTTCGCGAATCCTAGCTGCAGTTTGACCTACTAATTGCTTGTCAATTCCTTTGACTGAAATAATGTTTTTTTGCACTTCGAAAACAATTCCCGAAGGAGCTTTAAATTCGGTTGGATGTGAGTAACCCAAACTTAAATTAAGGGTCGTACCAGCTAGTTGAACTCTGTACCCTACCCCTTTAATCTCTAATTTTTTTTCAAAACCATCCTTGACGCCAACAATAATATTATAGACCAATTGTCTGGTTAAACCGTGGATTCCACGGGAAATTCGATCATTTCCTTTTCTGGTAACAGTAATCTTTTGGTCATCAATTACGACTTTAGCTCGTGGATTGATATCTAAAGCAAGCTCACCTTTAGGACCTTTGGCCGTTAAGTGACGCTGGACTATCTCAATGTTGACGCCTTCGGGTATTTCAATTATTTTTCTGCCTATTCTCGACATATTGTTTTCTCCAATGTTTAATATCTAACTTCACAAACTATTTCGCCCCCGATATTCATTCTTTTAGCTTCTGCGCAACTGGTAATGCCTTTATTGGTAGAAAGCAAAATAAATCCTAATTCCTTTTGCAACCAAGGCAACCCGTCAGCTGTTCTGTATCTGCGTAATCCGGGTTTACTAAGACGTTTAATACTACTTATCGCCGGAATATCACCATTATATTTAAGCTTAACTATTAAAATCTTATTATTCACTTTCTTTTCTTCACTAAAAGCTTCTATGCAATTAAATTTTTTCAAAGTTTTCAAAATTGCCTTCTTAAAATTTGACGAAGAAGTTTCAATTTCGGATTTTTTGCTTTTCAATCCGTTTGTGATTTGACTAAACATGTCGCTGATTGGATCCATTGTTATCTCCTTACCAACTTGATTTTGTTACTCCAGGAATTTCACCTTTTGAGGCTTTTTCTCTAAAACAGATTCTACATAACCCAAATTTTCTTAAATATCCTCCCGATCTACCACAATTTCCACAACGGCGAACCCGTCTGGTCGAAAATTTTGGTTTTCTCTTTGATTTTACTATCCAGGCTGTTTTTCCCATAAATTCCTTATTTTACAAATTTTATTCCACTTAATTCGAAAAGTTCTTTGGCTTCTTCTTTATTTTTAGCGTCAGTCACGATGTTTATTTGTAACCCATGAACTTTTTCGATGCGCTCGGGTCTAACTTCTAAAAATACTACTTGTTCTTTAATACCGATATTTAGATTGCCTTGTTTGTCGATACACGATTCTTGTAAACCCCGGAAATCTCTTATTCTCGGTAGTACCATACGAATCAGTTTTTCCAAAAAATCATACATTCTGTCGCCACGCAATGTCACCATTAAACCGATCTTATCGCCCGATCTTAGTTTGAACCCGGAAATAGCTTTTTTAGCTAATCTTACGCTGGGTTTTTGACCAGTAATCTCGATAATTGTTCTGGTCGCTTCTTCCACTGCTTTGGGGTCATCTTTTTGTAATTTTCCTGTTCCAATATGGACAACGACTTTTTTGTATTTTGGCACTCTCATAATACTGGAAAATTTAAATTTTTCCTGCATTTTAAGAGAAATTTCCTTATTGTATAATTCTTTAAGCTTTTGCATCAATACTCTCCTTGCATTTTTTACATATTCGTAATTTGTCTTTTTGCGTAATCTTATAACTTACACGGGTTGTTTTGGTGCATCTGGGACAAATCATTGTAACATTATCAGCATATATAGCTGAGTTGAAATCAACTATGCCGCCTTGGGGATTACGTCTGTTGGGCTTAACATTTTTTTTATAAACATTGACGCCACTGACAACAATTTTGTTGATTTTAGGCAAACACTTATCGATTTTACCTGTTTTACCCTTATCTTTGCCTTTTGTTACTAATATTAAATCACCTTTTTTGTATTTCATATTTTTCCTTAAATTACTTCTGGGGCCAAAGAAACAATTTTAGCAAAACCTTTGTCTCTCACTTCTCTGGCAACAGGACCTAAAACACGGCTACCGCGAGGCGTTCCATCTTTGTTAATAATAACTGCTGCATTATCATCAAAAGTAATAGACGAACCGTCTTTTCTTTGTAGCGGCGCATGCTGACGAACAATAACTGCAGTTACAACTTCTTTTTTCTTAACAATTCCACGAGGTACGGCTTTTTTCACCGAACAAATTATAGTATCACCAATAACAGCCTTTCTTTGGCTTCGGCCGCCCATCACCCTAATACAGGATAATTCTTTGGCCCCGGAATTGTCAGCAACTTTTAATCGACTATATTGTTGTATCATTTTACCTCATTTAAACTTTTTTAACCACTTCCCAACTTTTGGTTTTACTAATTGGCCTTGTTTCCTTAATCTCTACCTTATCGCCAACTTTAAATTGGTTATCTTTATCGTGCGCAGCAATTTTTTTACTAACACGATATTTTTTATCGTATAAAGGATGGCTTTTCATACGATTGATAATAACCATGGCAGTTTTATCATTTTTATGTGAAATTATTTTACCAATTTTCTTTTTAATCATTTTAGTCCTTAGTTATTGTTTTTTCCTCACCAACTGCTTTTTGACCAATAATAGTCCAAATCCGTGCAATATTTTTCTTGGTTTTGCCGATAGCACGAGTGTCTTTTAATTTTCTAAAACTTCGCGAAAATTTTAAATCTCGCAATTTTATATACTCTTTATCTAAATCCCTGGTTAAAGCGACAATGTTTTTACTTCTAATTTGTTTGACTGTTTCTTTATTTTTCATATTTTTACTTATAAATTATTCTGGTTTTAACTGGCAGTTTACGAGCAGCGAGTTTTAAAGCTTCTTTGGCCACATCATTACTAACTCCGTCAAGCTCAAAAATAATTCTACCGGGCGTTACTACAGCAACAAAATGGTCCAGTGCGCCTTTGCCGCCACCCATGCCGGTTTCCGCCGGTTGTTGAGTGACTGGCCTATCTGGGAAAATTCTAATCCAGACTTTGCCTCCGCGTTTAATGTGTCTGGTCATAGCACGTCGCGCTGCTTCAATTTGTCTAGCAGTCACCCAACTTCTTTCCAGTGCTTTTAAGCCAAAACTACCAAAATTAAGTTTGGATCCTCTCCAGCTTAATCCTGGCATCTTGCCACGCGGCTGTTTACGAAATTTTACTTTTTTTGGCATCAACATTGAATTACTCCGATTTATTTTGGCAAGTTAGTATTTTTATTAACATTTACCGGGTTTTTATAAATCCAAACTTTAACACCAATAATTCCGTAGGTTGTTAAAGCATCTTTGTGCGCATAATCTATATCAGCGTTAATTTTACCTAGCGGTATCGAACCGTGCGAATATTTTTCCACACGAGCGATTTCCGCGCCCCCTAAACGACCTGAAATTACTACTTTTACCCCTTTAGCGCCTTTTTCGCTGATCTTTTCAATCGCCTGTTTAGCGGTACGTCTATGAGCAACGCGTTTTTCTAGTTGATTAGCGATATTTTGCGCCATAATGGGAGCGGATAACTCAGGTATTCGCACTTCCAAAATGTTTATTTTTAATTTCTTATTGGCTACTTTGTTGTCATCTAATTTCTTACTGCCAAAAACATATTTATTTTCTTCTTTAAATTGGGCTATTTTTCGCTCCAATAACTTCTTAATTTCTTCAATTCCTTGACCACTGCGGCCAATTATTATACCAGGCCTAGAAGTGTAAATATTAATTACAGTTTCTTGATTGTCACGTTTGATTTCAATTTTTTCTACACCACTGGTTTTACCCAATTTTTTGGTAAGTTCTTTGCGAATATTGATATCTTCAATTAACAACTCGGCATAATCGTTTTTAGAAAACCAAGATGATTGCCAGTTTTTATTGTTGATAAGTCTAAAGCTAATTGGATTTACTTTGTGACCCATTTTTTTCTCCTGGTTTCGACTGAATATTTTTCTTCGTTTTTTTATCTTTTTTTTCTTTAGTTTTTTTATTATCTAAAATGATTGTTAGATGTGTCATTCTTTTCATTACCATGGAAGCACGACCCCTTGAACCATAACGTCTTCTTTTCAATCGTGGACCTTCGTCAACACGTATTTCTTTAACAAACAAGCTCTCTAAATCGATATCTTTATCTTTGGCCGCGAAATAGCCGGATTTTAATAATTCTGATACTGGTTTGGAAGCACGTCGATTAACATTCTCGAGCTGTGCCATAGACCAATCGTATGATTTACCACGAATTAAATCAGCCAACGCTCTAACTTTGCGCGGAGTATGTTTTATGAAACGATATGTAACTTTCACTTCACTCATTATTTATCCTTTTTCTTTTGTTCAGCTGGTTTTGCCCCTGGTGCAGCTGATGTCTCTGCCACCGCTGCTTCTTCGCGTGCCATACGCCCGCCATGTCGTTGGAATTTTCTGGTAGGTGCAAATTCTCCTAATTTGTGACCGACCATATCTTCACCAATTAATACTGGGGTGTGTTGTTTACCATTATGGATAGCGATTGTAAAACCAACCATTTCGGGAAATATCGTTGATCTTCTGGACCAGGTTTTAATTATTGTACGATCTCCTGGACGAAGATTACTTATCTTTTTCTGTAATCTCTCATCTATCCAAGGACCTTTTTTAAGCGATCTGGGCATATTTTATTCCTTAATAATATTATTTGCGTCTGACGATAAATTTATTACTATATTTTTTTCTTCTGGTCTTTTTTCCCATTGCGTGTTTACCCCAAGGTGTCTTCGGATATTTCAAGCCAATAGGATTAACGCCTTCTCCGCCACCATGAGGATGTGAATTAGGATTCATCGCTTTACCACGTACTGACGGCCTAATACCCATATGGCGGATGCGACCAGCTTTTGCATATCTTACGGCTGAATTATCTGGATTACTAACTTTACCAATGGAGGCGAAACATTCATTATGAATTAGACGAATTTCCCCGGAAGGTAATTTAATTTGCAAATATTTTGCTCGTTTTCCGGATCCTTCGGCTTGCGCGGCTACCACTGCATGACTACCTGCCGATTTAACAATCTGTCCTTTACCACGGCCGGGTATTAACTCAATATCGTGGATTTCGGTGCCCGAGGGAATATTTTTTAAAGGCATGCGGTTACCCACCACTAAATCTGTTTTATTATCGGCTTTGACTTGACTACCTATTTTTAAACCCTCCGGACAAATTATATAAGCTTTTTGTTTATTAGGATATTCCACCAGTGCGATAAAGGCGGTTCTGTTGGGATCATACTCAATGGCCTTAACAGTTGCTACTTCACCAAATTTTTGCCCCAAGTTACTAATTAATCTATATAAACGTTTTGCGCCTGCTCCTTTATGACGAGTAGAAATTCTACCACGATTATCTCTGCCAACAGAGCGATGATTAGATCTAAGCAAACTCTTCTCAGGACCTTTTTTACTTAAACCAGAATAATCGACACAAGTCATTTTTCTGATAGATTGAGTTGTAGGTTTGTATCTTTTAAGTGCCATAAATTACCTTATTTATTGCTCTTTTCTTTCTCGCTAACAGATGGTTTGTTCTTTTTACTGGCTTTTTCTTCTTTTATTTCAAATCCTTCAATACGTTGACCTTTTTTTATACTAATCATAGCTTTTTTCCAGGAAATAGTGCGGCCCAGTTGTTTAAAACGAAAACGACGTTCCTTGGATCGTACATTGATAATGTTTACATTTTCAACGTCTACTTTATAGGCCTTTTTGATCTCTTTGGCAATTTCTTGCTTATTGGCAGTATCAGCTACACGAAAAACATACTTACCTTTAGCGGTATTAGACATTGATTTTTCAGTAATAATAGGGCTAATTAATATTTGACTCATTTTACAGCCTTTTTACTTATTTTCTTTGACTTTGTTTTATTTGCAGCGACTTTAGTAACTTTAGCTTTGGTTACCTTAGTGGAAGTTTTAATTTCAGGAGCTATTTCTTTTTTACCCAAGAAGAATTCTTCCAACTGAATCAATGCGGCCTTATCGGTAATTAACCATTCGTATTTTAAAATATCATAAACATTGGCACTTTTTACATTTAATATTTTAACGTAGGGTAAATTACGAAAAGATAGCTCGATGGCAGGGTCTGATTTAGCAATCATAATGAGGATCGTTCCCTCTTTAATAGGCATTTTTTGCAGCAACTTTTCTGCCTCGCTCGTTTTAATACCATCTAAATGAATTTTGTCTAAAATTATAATTTTTTTGTTAGTTGCCTTATCGCTAAAAGCCATGTTGATAGCTTTACGACGACCTTGTTTACTAATTTTTAAATGATGATTATGAACATTGCTGGGGCCAAATACTGTTCCGCCGCCTTTCCATAATGGGGTGCGAGCATCACCAACTCTGGCCCGACCAGTCCCTTTTTGTTTCCATGGTCTATGACCTGATCCCGCAACTTCGCCACGAGTTTTAGTGTGCGCGTTAGAATAATGCGAATTAGCAACTTGCACACTAACAGCTTGGTGCAATAAATCCATGTTGGGTTTTACATTAAATATTTTTTCCGCAAGTGTTAGTTCGGATGTTTCCTTACCGGCTAAATTATAAATTTTGGTTTTAGTCATTTATCTTCCTAATTTCAAGTATTGCTAATTTTGGACCGGGCACAGAACCTTTTAATATCAATAAATTCTTATCTACTTCAACTTGTACCACAGGGAGGTTTTTAACAGTCACGCGATCAAATCCAAGGTGTCCTGCCATACGTCTTCCCTTCATAACGTGTTGAGGTTGTTGTGAACCGATGGAGCCAGGCGCGCGGTGTTGATCTGAACCATGGCTTTTGGGGCCTCCGCGGAAGTGATGTCTTTTTACCACACCTGCAAAGCCTTTTCCTTTGCTAGTAGCGCTAACTCTCACTAAATCGCCTTCTTTAAAGGCGTCAACTGTAATTTTTTGACCCAATTTATAATCATCCACGTTTCCCACTCTAAATTCTTTAAGACGATTTGAACTGGCTTCTGATTTTTTAAGATGACCAGCTAAAGGTTTGGAACTTTTTTTACTTTTACCAAATCCTAATTGAATACTGTTTATTCCTTCTTTATCTTTGGTTTTAACCTGACTAACAATGCATGAATCAGACAAAATAACAGTAGCCGGAACAACTTTTCCGTCTTTATCGAAAAACCTCGTCATACCAATTTTTTTGCCTAAAATTATGCTCATTTTCATCCCGATCAGTAAAAAAATACTTGCCTGGAGTTATCTCGATTCGCCATAAGCGAAATGCGAATACTTTCCGGGCTTTTCCACAATTGAACTAAATTTTATTAACTCTGTTAACACTCTATCATATTTGCTAATATTCTGTCAAGATATTGTTTCTTTCGATCTAAAAGAAAAGACGGCTTTAAAACCGTCTTTTCTTAGATATCATTATAGAATATTGTAATCTATCGACAGAAACCAAAGATGCAGTACCACGCTTTCTTAATGGTAACTGTAATAGTTTTAGTATCTTGGTTTTTTTCGGGATCAGTGGCAATAACCGTAACAGTGTTATTACTTTTAGAAAGATCAACTTTTTGCGAAAATGAACCATTGGAATTTATAGGGGTTATCTGGTTATTAACCTTAAGAACTAATTGCTGAACCTGAGTATCTGGATCGCTAACCGAACCTTGCACCATAATATTGCTTTGGGAGGTTGTTGAACCATTGGTAGGTGAAGAAATTTTCACAACTGGCGGTTTAGTTGTTGTGGTAGTAAACGACCAAACGACACTGTGTGTATCGCTTCCAATACCACCAAGATGAATACGAGCCTTATACTCTGTACCAGGTTGTATCATATTATTAGGTGTAAAACTAATCGTTTTATTGTCACTCTCATAAGCTATTGTACCACTTACGATATAATGCCCTTCCGAATCTACTGACATTGATACTATTGAAGGATTTAACGGTTTATCGAACGTTGCTGTTATTTTAGCATTTAAAGGTACACCATTAGCACCAGATGCTGGGTATTGTGAAACTAATTTTGGCGGTTGTGAAATGATAGGGGTACCATGACTTGCATATAAATATATTTGATTATTGCTATAACCGTAACCTGATCCGTAACCAAATTCATCAGAATTAATCAATCTGCCGCTTAAACTAATTGCTTCGTAGATATTTGGCGATGTGGGATTTTCAGGAACCGTAACATACATAGTAAATTCTGTCCTTCCATCAGGAAAAACAATTTCACGTGCATTAGTTGGTGAAAAATACCTACTACCAAAATCTACCCAGGTGACTAAATAACCATAACCACCTGTATAATTAGCAAGTTTAAAGTTTTTGCCCGCCGGCACAGTTATCCAAGCCTTTACGCTTATTTTTTGGCCAGGCTCAGCTGTGTCTAGAAAATCATCAATACCAACACATACTTCGCTATTACAACTCGTGAATTTAGCTGCTCTACTTGCAGCATCAATTTGCTTAGCTTTTTCTAATTCATCGGCAGAACTTGATAGTTTACCAGTATAATAACCATAAACACCGATACCGCCTAAAACTGCTAACAATACCGCCATACATATCATCAAAATTTTTAGTCGCGATGACATTTTATCCTCCTTAAAACCCTTTTAAAATCTTTATAAATGCATTTCTTTACTTATATTATACACTAAAGTAGTTTAATATATATATATAGGCTGTGGATAACATATGCTAAAAAAAATATTAAAACTTAATTTTTGGCTCCCAATAGTAATTTACGCGCTATTAGCTTTTTTAATATCTTTTCCACTTTTAGCTAAAGGATACGTTTTTACGCTTGATAATATTACTCCACCATTCTACAAAATGCCCATAGATACTACCACCTGGAGATTTTTTTACCAGCTATTTTTAGCAAAATTAAACCTGTTGATGCCAAGCTACGTTATCGAGAAAATTATTTTGTTTTTAATGATATTTCTTTCGGGGTTAGGAATGCACAAACTAGTTCCTACTAAAAGCGAATGGCCAAAATATTTCGCTGGGATTTTTTACATTTTTAACCCGTTTTTTTATTCGAGATTTATGATCGGCCAATGGACACTACTATTGGCTTATAGCTTAACGCCTTTTGCCATCAAATCTTATTTAGATTTTATGGACATTTCCAACTGGAAAAATGCACTTATTAGTATCTTTTGGACAATTTTAATCACTTTTATTAATCTTCGAAATTTAAATATTCTGGCAATTTTTATTGTAATAATATTGGCCATAATTATCATAAAATCTTCTAAAAATCTTAAAAAGTTATTGATAATTTTTGCAATATTTTTAGCTTCCGCGACCATATTTTTATTTTTAAGCTCTAAGTGGCTTTTTCCTCTTTTTAATACCGATGGAAAAGATATTTTAAATGTAGATAAACAACAAGAAATGGTTTTTAAATCACAAGCTGATGGAAAAACAGGTCTATACTTTAACCTTGCTGCTTTATATGGCTTTTGGGGTGATAGCGAAAACCATTATTTAGATCAGAAAGTTTACGTTCCGGGTTGGAGTTTATTGGCATTACTAATATTAATTCTGACTGTAATAGGAATATACCGAGGTTTAAAAAATGAAAAAACTAAATATCCGATAATTGTGCTTTTAATCGCCTCGTTATTGGGCTTTCTGTTATCAATCGGCATCAATAACCAGTTTATCTATAAAATTGATCAGTTTTTCCAGCAAATTTTCTTTATTGAAGCCCTGCGTGAACCACAAAAATTTATCGCCATTCTTTGCATTAGTTATGCCTATTTTGGAGCGATAGGATTAGATTATTTTTTGGAAATTTCCCAAAAAAATAAGTTAGCCAGAATTCTTTGTATAACTACTATGCTGATTCTACCAGTTATATACAGCCCGGGATTAATCTGGGGCACGTACAAACAACTAAAAACTACTAACTACCCCGCTTCATGGTCAGAAGCAAATACTATTTTAACTCAAGATACCAGCAACTTTAATGTTTTGGTTTTCCCCTGGCATAGATATATGTCCTTTGGATTTAGCAACGGTCGCGTCATTGAAAATCCTACTTCAATATTTTTTACTAAACCAATCATCTCGGGCGATAATATGGAAATGGGATCAATTTACACCCAAAGCGTTAGCCACCGTTCCGAGTTTATTAAAAATGAAGTACTCGATAAAAAAGATAGCATTTCTAATCTCGGTGATAAAATGTTAGGATTTAATGTAAAATACATCTTATTATTAAAAGAAGCCGACTGGTTAGAATACGGCTTTATTAGCCACCAAACCGATCTAGAGCTAGTTTTTGATAACAATGAGGTCAGCTTATACAAGAGTACAAATTTCAAATAATAAAGAACCAACCGCTACCCTCAGGGTAGCGGTTAGCCGGTATAATCATCGATTAGCAAACTTTTGATTAGAGATAACTCGCGCTGATAATCCTTTCGATCCTGAACAAATCTGGCATATTGTTTTGGATCCAGATCGATAATATCTTCATAATTACAAACGTTGTTCTTGTCGTTGGGTGTGTTTATGTACTCCTTATATGATGAATACTGCCAGCTGTAAAGTTTTTTAACCAGTCCGGCTGAGGCAGGATTTAGATGGATATATCTTGTCAAGTGAAGAAGTTGCTCATCGTCAGAAACCAATAAGTTTTTAAAATTACTTGCCCATAAAGGACCTGATCTTTGGTGTTTGGTATTGAAATATTTGGAGTAACTATTTAGAATTCTACCCATGTATTTCGTAATTCCATCATTTGAGATTTGCTTAAGAAGTAGGTGGATGTGTGTCGGCATAATGCAAAAAGCAACTATTTCTACCAATAACTTATTCGTGTTTTTTAGATCTCGAATAATTCTTTGCTGGGTTTGAATTCCAAGTTCGGTAAATTGAGAATAACTATAGTTAAAATCAATAAAACGATGTAATGATATAAGCCCAATCATTCTTTCGTACTCCGATTGGTCGTTAAAAACAATATATTTAGATATACTTCTGGTAAATATATGATAAAATTCATTATTTTCCAGGGATTCTTTTCGAATGTTCGTCATATTTTAATATTACCACACATTTGAACCATCTGCTACCCTGAGGGTAGCAGTACGGGTTAACGATAATTTTATTAGTGAAATGATTTAAAACTAATGTTTGACAACGACGAAATCTCTCTATATAAAAGTATGAATTTCAAATAATATCTCAAATCAATTTTTTAAGTATTCATAAACTCAAATGCAGGTCATTCTTGAATAATACTTATTTAATTTGATAAATATTTCTTTCCTTATTGTTTATAGAAAGGTCATCCATTAACCAAATTTGTCCAAATTTTTCACTAATTGTCTCATCTGCATCAAATATTTTCTTAATTTGTTTTATATGATAAGCAAAGCCAAATTGTGACAGACAGACTAACAGAATATCTGTTGGACCTTTATGCTTTTTTCTTGCTATACATTCTTTGACTGTCGAGATTATTTCACTTCCGTTACAAAACATTATATTAGCAACTATTTGGGGGCATTTTGGAGATATTTTCCAACATAAATTTGAACAATTTTTATCAACATCAATAAATTCAAAAAATTTATTTAGTGTTTTATAATCTTTGTAATCACCACTCTGAAAATATACACGGTTTTCTGTTTCTAATATTTGTTTTTTTCTTGCCTCTATGAATTTTTTAAACTCCCGTGCAATATCATCTATCTCTATTTGTCTTAAATTCGACACTTTATGATCATCAAAAGGATAAGGTTGCAAACGGAATGAATAGTCTTTAAATATAGAATTTTCTAATTTCTCGGATACACGCATTCTAATATTCTTAAGATTTTCTATTTCATGTTCATGCCACTCAAACATAATTTTTGTAATCTCAACACCTAGATTCTTATCATTCTCGATTATTTCACAATCTGGAAAATCCTCACCCCTGAGTTCTTGTACATGACCTTTATATAGAAAAGTTTTTCCCTTAAATTTGGCATTTAAACAATCCACAAACTGTTTACAATACTCCATTTCTTCTTGTTTATTTGACTTTCGAATTATAGATTTCATAGTATAAATTTATTGAGCTACACACTCGAAGAGTGTTCTGGTTTATTTTTATTACCGTGATTACCAAGGTGTTATTTTGAAGATCGAAATAATGTTAACGGTCTATTTTTTATATCCTGAACCTTTGTATTAATAACATCGCTTAACAATTTAATCTCTAACCCATATGATTTATGATTAATTTTATCTATTTCGTCTACTAAATTTAACACAGAGCTAAAACTAGATTGATTTTCCGTATAATATTGTTCGATATCCTTGGCGGTGATCAGAATTTCTCTTGCGTCTTTTAGTGCCTTATTTGCTGGTTCTATCAATCCACAAGTTGCATACGAATAAGTAGATCTTAAACGCCAAACAAAAGATAAAGTGATCATATTTTTTTCATTACATAAATTTGCAAATAGTCTCTGTACTTCTCCTTCTGTCGCGAACATCCTATTTTCATCAACTTTTTTATGGCTTTTGTAAGATTCAACAAAATTATTCTTAAAGCTTTCGTAATTTTCTTTCAGTTCTTGTATTTTAATATCCGATTCTTTTGCTACTTCTTTTTTGACTTCCTTCTGGATCCTGTTTTTATAACTAAAATATTGTATCAACAAAATAGCGGCAACAATCAAAGTAGTTATACAAACAAATATCATCACGAGATTATTTGTCGTTGAAATAAAATATTCTTTACCGATGTTTATTTCAATGAGTTTTTTAACCAACTCTTCATTCATTTTCCCTTTCAATAATTTTTGTTTCTTTTAACGTAACGTTAAATCGTAAAGTTTATATAATATTTAGTCAACTTGTTTCTTCAAAATCAAAATAACGTTATCTTGGAGAGCGCGGAAGAGATAACCTTGATAGGGAGTAAGCTTGGGATTATCGTTGACATTCAAAACTAAATACTTTTGGCTTTGGGCGTCATAGGAGCGGATTTCTTTGCTAATAACATTATCGCTAATTGCCTGAAGCAAAGGAACTTCAACCGATTGCAAAGAACATTTATAGCTACAACCATTAAGGATACAAACCTTCTTGCTGTAACCAACTTTTAAGATAACAGCAGAATTGAAAGGGTTACCAATAGCGTTATAGCCATTAGAAAGTGGGATACTAAGAGGTGAAGTTGGTTCAATGCCTGGCTGGTTATAAAATGTCTTAGCGCTATTAGCCAGAACAAAGTAACCAAAGCCGGCCATAACGTGTTGATAATCAGTTTTTTGCCAACTACCATCGGGTAAAATGGTATAAATTGGTTCGCTATTTAAACCAACAATATTCGGACTGCTATAAGGAAAAGCAACGAAATTCCAATTTTTAGCTAAAACTAAAGGAATGCCTGTAATGAAATCAATATTGGCCTTATTAAGTAAGGTTATATTTTGAGCGCTAGACGTTATATCTATGGCACTAACGTTGGCATGACCCGGAGTACCTGAGGAAATATAACCAAAAGTCATTCCTCCTCCGTCGGTGTTTCCGCCACCGCCCTTGTCGTATGGCTGGATAATGGTATCTGATTGGTGATCGCTATAAAGTCGAACATTATGGCCGATAACCGGATTACCCTGAAAATCTTTAAGCGTAATAGTAACTTTTGACTGTTGTTTGTTATCAGCGGCAATAGATGTAGGATCTGCTGAAATTTGTGACTGTACTTCATCAGCTGCGCCGATAATTCTATTATTGGTATAAAATGACCAAGAAAGATAGCGATCTGGGAAAACATAATTTCCGTTAGAATCACGCAAGTCGCTATTTAAACCCACCAATATCTTGCTATTAACCTTCCAAATTGATACTGGCTTATAGGTGAGTGTTTGCCTATCATTTTCCAAAAACATGGTGCCGTTTTCGCCACTTGGACGTGGATTTACATAAAAAAAGCTTGAAGGAACGGAAGCGGCATCAATTTTGACGTTAAAATTAATTTTGATTGATTTATTGGCAGGGTTATCTCGACTATCACCAGCAGGTTCAATAGAAACTATTTCCGGTTTAGTTGTGCCAACCTTGGCTTTAGTGATAAAAGACCAATTATTAACAACAGGAATGAAATTATTACCATATTTATCCTTAAGAGCCGAGACAGAAACAAAATATTTAGTATTATAGGATAATGTTTTTGTGGGAATAAAAGTTAAAGTTTTGGTGCTATTATTATAAAGAGTTTGACCGGAAATACTACTGATTGATCTTGCTGCATTTACCTTAAGGGATCCTAAAATAGTGTTGGTATCCAATTCAGTGTTAAATTTTACTATTATTTGACCGGAGTAATCATAATCAATTTGATCCATTGTGGGCGTGGTACTTAAAATTGCCGGAGCAACCACACTGCCCGGTGCTAACTTGGTAGTATATTTCCAGCTTTTATTCTCCCATGCTAGCTCATTGCCGTCTACGTCCACAAAACCACTAACAGTTACGACATATTCGGTATTATATTCCAAGGACGTAGTTGGCGAGAAAGTAAGAATACTATGGGTCGTATCGTAGCTTATATTTCCGCTTACAGCTCCACCATTAAGTTTAGTGAGAGTAAATTGTCCGTAATTCGGATCAACCGGTTTATTAAAAGCAACTTTAATTTCGTTATTAATTTCTATGGCAGCACTACCTTCACTGGGTGTTACACTGCTAATTTCTAAAGATTTTTCTTTAGTTCTGAAATCTATAGAATTACTTTTAATCATAAAATTATCAGACAAAAATGCATAAATTGTATAATTATAATCCGAACCAGGCTGTAAACCGGTAGCCTCTTGTGTGATATTATTCCCGTATTGTTTTCCGCTTTGAGAATAAGCTAGCGGCGGCACGCCGTAAACACCGACGTGACTAATTAAGGTTGAGGGTAGTTGATAATGAGCGGTTAGCTTTCCAGCTGATGATTGATGCTCGGTTCCATCTAACGATTCTACGATAGTATTATATTCATCTTGGTCATGATAACTAAGCAAAGCATAATAATTGCCGTTAGATTTATTAATAACCCTTTTGGCAACTTTGTTGCCGCTAGCATCTTGATAAGTTAATTCGTATCTGCCAGCCGGTACCGAGATAGTACCAAACGAAAACACACCATTAACAATATTTTTAGTCACAGGAGAAAAGCTACTGTCAGAAAGTTTACTAATTTTAATACTGCCACTATTTATGCCACTCGTTAAACCATGAATACCTTGTCGTTCGCTCTCCGACAGGTTTGAAGCAAAAATATTATCCTCTTGTTCCTCACAGGTAATGGTAATTTTTAGTAGTTGACTACCAGTATTATTAAATCCTAAATCGGCATATGACAGATACACACTCGTACCCCATAGTTCTGAGGTTGTGTTAACGTCTTTTTCACCAATTAAATTGTTATTAAAATCATATAATTTAACATTAAGCGATTTTTGCACTCCGAAAGTATCTATAAATATACCGGAAAATGAATTTGTTTCTACTCGAAATTTGGCATTATTATAGGAATGAAAAATATGCTGGGTGGCATACCAATCCCAAATGGGCTTTCCTTCAACCTCGCTAATAAGGTCAAATAAAACTTTTTCTTTAATAGACTTATCTGGTTGACTAATGGAACCCATTAATGAATAATAATTTTGATTATAGAGCTTAAAAAAATTATTATTTTCCCAGTAAATCTTGGCCCAAGCTGCACCGCCTTGATAATAGGCAAATTGAGGATTAGCACTAAATTTATTTTGGGGGGTGTTATTAAAATCGTATCGAGATTCATAGCCAACCTGCGAGCTGGTATTATTAATCTTATCTAATAATATATCAGTTACAGCCTCGGTCATCCCTTCTTCCCAATTTTTATCAAAAAAACAGTAATCATCATGAAAACTATGTACCATTTCGTGAGCTAATAATTTAAAAGAAGAAGAGTTAATATTAAAATCTGTATTTAAGTTTCCGCCGATGCTAATCTCAATGGTATTAGTGGAAATAGAATAAACGCTTCCACTATTAGTTTGGCTGTTCTTTAAGATTTTAACGGTATTAGAAAAGGCGGGAGCACCATATAGTTCTTTAATTTTAGGATAAATAATTCCTACGGCACTTTTTAATTGTTCGAGTTGCGCTCCTTGCCAATCATCAGCATATTCAAAAGTTAAATTATTCTCCGTTTTGAATAACTGTTTTTTCTTCCTAACGCGCTGGGCGTCAGGAAGAATCGGATTTCCGCCTGAATCAATCAATAATACAATGTTGTCTAAAGAAAGTAGATCAAAATTATTATCATTTATTTTTTTGGCAATAATAGTACTATTAATCTGCTCTTCTACCCGTTTATTAAACTCTTTCTGCGAAGAACTCCGACTGTTTAACGACTCAGACGAAATATCTGCAACCGTTTCACTGGGAATATCCGGTGACAAATTAACTAAAATGAACCCGGATTTTTCAATTTCACCGGCCGAAACAGAAGGGAGATTGCTTATTACATCTGCACGTGGTGAAATTTTACCCGTAAAATAGGCCCAGGCGAAACCAGTTGCACCAATTAAAACCAAAACTATGGCCAAAAACAAAATCACAAATTTTCTTTTAGACATTAACCACTCCTTGCGACCTTAATTAACGCTCGCCGGTAATCACAAAATGAGGCCATAAAGCCTCATTTTGTAGTATAATTCAGGTTTTTATTTCTATGTCTACTCCGGCCGGGAGATCTAGATTCATTAGAGAATCGATAGTTTTACCGCCGGGATCTATTACATCAATCAATCTTTTATGTATTCTTTGTTCGAATTGTTCGCGAGCATCTTTGTGCACAAAAGTTGATTTCAAAACGGTAATCTTTTTTGTCTCAGTTGGTAACGGTATAGGACCTAAAACTTGTGCGCCAGTGCGAATAGCAGTATCAATAATTTTTCGCGCTGATTTATCAACTATCCTATGATCATAGGCCTTTAGTCGAATGCGAATTTTTTGTTTAGGTTCAGATTTTTTTGTTGATTTTTTTGCCAAGTTTTACTCCATAAACGTCAATCTTATTTAGTAATTTCTGTAACTACTCCAGCACCTACGGTTTTACCACCTTCACGAATAGCGAATCTCATACCTTTTTCCAAGGCAATCGGTTGCAACAATTTAACCTTGAAAGTAATAGTATCGCCAGGCATAACCATTTCAGTTTTTTCTGGTAATTCCACTTCTCCGGTTACATCGGTAGTTCTAATGTAAAATTGTGGTTTGTAGCCTTTGAAAAATGGGGTATGTCTGCCACCTTCATCCTTGGTTAAAATATAAACTTCTGCGGTAAAATCAGTATGAGGCGTAATTGAACCGGGTTTGGCTAATACCATACCGCGTTCAATATCTTCACGCTCTAATCCTCTTAAAAGTAAACCGACATTATCACCAGCCTGACCAGAATCAAGTTCTTTTTTAAACATTTCCACGCCAGTTACAACGGTTTTTCTGGTTGGTTTAAGACCAATAACAGCTACTTCATCATTTACTTTGACTTGGCCTCTATCAATTCTACCAGTAGCCACGGTTCCGCGGCCTTTGATAGAGAAAACATCTTCAACAGCCATCATAAATGGTTGGTCAATATCTCTCTTTGGTTCTGGGATATAAGTGTCTAGCGCATTCATGAGTTCATCAATGGCTTTTCCAGCTTCGGCATCACCGTTTAAAGCTTTAAGTGCTGAACCGCGGATGATTGGGGTATTTTTACCATCAAATTTGTATTTGGTCAGTAATTCTCTGATTTCTTCTTCCACCAAGTCAATAAGTTCTTTGTCGTCAACTTGATCGGTTTTGTTAAGAAATACTACAATTTTTGGCACACCAACTTGATAAGCCAAAAGGATGTGTTCTCTGGTTTGTGGCATTGGGCCATCGGCTGCAGAAACCACCAAAATAGCACCATCCATCTGTGCGGCACCAGTAATCATATTTTTAACATAATCAGCGTGACCCGGACAATCAACATGGGCATAGTGACGCTTGTCAGTTTCGTATTCTACATGACAAGTAGCAATGGTAATGCCGCGTTCTTTTTCTTCTGGAGCATTATCAATTTCGTCAACTTTTTTAGCTTGCGCGCCACCTTTTTTAGCTAAATGATTTAAAATAGCTGCAGTTAAAGTGGTTTTGCCATGATCAACGTGACCAATAGTGCCTACGTTTACATGAGGTTTGTTTCTTGTAAATTTCTCAGCCATAATTACTCCTTGTCCTTGTTTATTCGGACGATGTGTCTCGCTTGAAACCTGATAAATAACCCGGTTCCGCGAGAATTTAATTTAATAATAATATGTGGATAAATTAATTATATAATATTCTAAAATAAATTAAAAGTCAAGATTTTACTCTTATGCTTGTTTACTTTTTCCTTCAACAATCAATGCGGTAATATTAGCAGGCATTATTTCATAATGATCAAATTCCATAGTGTAGCTAGCTCTACCTTGAGTCATGCCGCGTAAAGTTGTGGCGTAACCAAACATTTCCGCTAATGGGACTTTAGCATCAATTACTTTGGCGTTACCTCGTTCGGTATTACCTTCAATTTGACCGCGTTTACTCGATAAATCCCCCATGACGTCTCCAAAGAACTCTTCCGATACCACCACTTCCACCTTCATAATTGGTTCCAAAAGTACGGGTTTGGCGCGTTTTACAGCACTTTGCAGTGCCATAGAAGCGGCTATATGAAAAGCTATTTCCGAAGAATCAACTTCGTGGAAAGAACCATCGTAAAGCGTCACGGACATGTCTACTAATTGATATCCGGCTACCACACCTTTCTCAAGGGCTTCTTTAACACCTTTTTCAACAGCCGGAATAAAGTCCTTAGGAATAGCGCCACCAACAATTTTGTTAATAAATTCTGTACCTTCGCCTCTTTCTTTGGGTGTAATATCTAGCCACACATGACCATATTGACCGCGACCACCGGTTTGCCTGATGTATTTACCTTCGGCTTTAGCAGACGCTGTGATTGTTTCTCGATAAGCAACCTGTGGTTTACCTACGTTTGCTCCAACATTAAACTCTCTTTTCATTCTGTCTACTAAAATTTCTAGATGTAATTCACCCATACCGGCAATAATGGTTTGATTGGTTTCTTCATCAGTTTTTATTTTAAAGGTTGGATCCTCGTCGGATAATTTCTTTAAAGCAATACCCATTTTTTCTTGATCTGCTTTAGTTTTGGGTTCAATGGCCAAGAAAATTACCGGTTCAGGAAAATCAATTGATTCCAAAATTATAGGATGGTCTTCCTCACAGAGAGTGTCGCCGGTAGTGGTATCTTTTAAACCGACTGCTGCAGCAATTTCTCCGGCGAATACTTCAGAAACATCCTCACGCTTGTTAGCATGAAGTCGTACAATTCTACCGATTCTTTCTCGAGTATCTTTGGTGGAATTTGCCACATACGAACCGGCTTTTAACGAACCGGAATAAACTCTAAAGAAAGTTAATGTACCGACAAACGGATCGGCGGCAACTTTAAAAGCTAAAGCCGCAAACGGTTCTTGATCAGAAGCTTTTCTAGTTATCTTTTCTTCGGAATTGGGTTTTGTACCGCTCACAGCTTCGACATCGAGAGGAGATGGTAAATAGTCGACTACTGCATCCAAGAGTGTCTCCACAATTACCCCTCGACCGTCACCACCTAAAACTGCGTAAAAATTACCAGATAAAACACTTTTACGAATGGCTAATTTAAATTCTTCTTCAGAAATCGCTTCACCGTTTAAATATTTTTCCATTAATTTATCGTCAGCTTCTACCACTTTTTCCAATAGTTCTTGACGATATTTCTGGACTTTTTCCTTCATATCAGCGGGAATTTCACATTCAACTAGTTCTTTATCGTGAAACTCTTTATAGTTATATGCTTTCATTTTTACTAAATCAACGATACCATTAATTTTTTGTTCAAAACCGATCGGTAGCTGGAGCGGATAAGCATTTTTTGAAAGTCGTTCACGAATAGATGCTAAACTCATATAAAAATCACCGCCGGTTTGATTAATTTTATTTACAAAACAAATTCTTGGTACGCCGTATTTGTCAGCTTGGCGCCAAACTGTTTCTGACTGCGGTTCAACACCCATTTTGCCATCAAAAACTACCACAGCGCCATCCAACACGCGCAAAGATCGCTGTACTTCAACTGTAAAATCAATATGACCGGGAGTATCGATGATATTTACTCTATGATCTTTCCAAAAACAAGTAGTAGCCGCGGCCGTAATAGTAATGCCACGTTCTCGTTCTTGCTCCATCCAGTCCATTTCTGTATCACCTTCGTGTACAGCACCTATTTTGTGCTTTTTACCCGTTCTATACAACACACCTTCAGTGACTGTGGTTTTCCCGGCGTCTATATGAGCAATAATTCCAATATTTCTAACTTTTTCTAAAGGATAGTCTCGTACCATTTAACCTCCAATTAAAATCTCGCAAAGTGGGCAAAGGCCTTATTGGCTTCAGCCATCTTGTGCATATTTTCCCTTTTTGCCATTGCGGCACCTGTTTTATTATATCCATCTATAATTTCGGCTGCTAAAAATTCCTGTAAAGGTTTACCTTGTTTTTTGCGCGCTGAATCGATCATCCAACGAAATGCCAAAGCTACTTTACGCTCAGGACGAACTTCCATAGGAACTTGATAGGTAGCGCCACCGATTCTTTTAGAACGAACTTCTAAAAGCGGACTAACATTACCTAAAGATTCCTCAAATACTTCTAAAGGATCCTTTTTAGTTTTATCAGCCACAATACTAAAAGCCTCATAAATGATTTTACGTGAGGTCTCTTTTTGGCCTCTAATCATAACTTTATTAATCAGCTGACTAACGAGCACTGATTGATATTTTTCATCGGGCTTTAAAATTTTCTTCTTATAATGACTTCTTCCTCTCATATAAACTCCCGTTCTTAGGTTAAATTGCCAAATTGTCAAACTATTAAATTATTAACTAGACAATTTAGCCTTAAGCAATGTAATAATTATTTTGGCTTTTTAGCACCATATTTACTTCGACCTTGTTTTCTACCTTCAACACCAGTAGTATCTAGCTTACCACGGATAATATGATATCTGACTCCAGGCAAGTCCTTCACGCGACCGCCTCTAATCATTACCACTGAGTGCTCCTGAAGGTTATGACCAATTCCGGGAATATAGGCGGTGACTTCTTGACCGGAAGTAAGACGAACTCTAGCAATTTTACGAAGAGCTGAATTCGGTTTTTTAGGTGTAACAGTAGTAACCTTAACACAAACCCCTCTTTTAAAAGGTGATCCTTTACGAAAAGTTAAAGGTTTGTTTTTTAAGGTATTAAAACTCCTATGAAGTGCTGGGGTTTTAACCTTCCTAGTGATTCTTTTTCTGCTATTTTTTACTAATTGATTTATTGTTGGCACTTTTTCTCCTATAATCTTTGCTTTTTAACTTTTATCTTTTACTTTTTCTTTATATCCTGTACCTGCAGGAATAAGTCTACCAATGATTACATTTTCTTTCAAGCCCCTTAGTCGATCAACGCTACCTTTGATAGCTGCCTCGATAAGAACGCTGGTTGTTTCTTGGAAACTGGCCGCCGAAAGGAAGCTTTCGGTTTTTAAAGCCACTCTGGTGATACCCAGAATTATTTCCTCAAAAATAATTGCTTTTTTGTCTTTCTTTCTGAAGTTCTCGTTGATGGTTTTAGCTTCGATTTTATCGATTATTTGACCTGAAAGATATTCGGAATCGCCACCATCTAACACATAAACCTTGGAAAATACTTGTCGCAAAATAGTTTCTAAGTGCTTTTCGTCGATAGTCTGACCCTGTGAAGCATAAATTTCTTGAATTGAACGGATAATATATTTATGAACAGCACCTTTACCTTTTAATTTGAGTGCCATGGCTAAATCCAAGTGTCCTTCGGTAAGTTCTTGACCTTTTTTAACTTCATCACCGTCTTTAACTTTTATAGTTAATTGGCCATGAACTGGATATTCACGTGAAACCTTTTCCAATGAAGTTACTTTTATTTCTTTACCTGTAATCTTAACTCGCCCGGCAATATTAGCGCGCAAGGCCTTTTTACCAGGTGACGTTGCTATTGATTGTTTGGCTTTAACTAAATCGTTATTCTTAATAATTGGCTTATATTCATCGACAAGCTTATATGTTTCTGCCAAAATATCAGCCGAAACCACTTTTATAACGGTACCCTCTTTACTTTTAAGAATTTCCGCTTTGCCGTCCATTTCACTCATAACTGCAGGAGTTCTAGGAGCGCGACATTCAAAAAGTTCTTCAACGCGAGGCAAACCAGTGGTGATATCCGCTCCAGTTACACCTCCCATGTGAAAGGTTTTTAAAGTGAGCTGAGTACCCGGTTCACCAATGGCTTGTGCGGCCATAATACCAACCGCTTCACCAGGCTTAACAATTTTTCCGGTAGCAAGATCCCTGCCGTAACATCTTTCACAAATTCCCCATTTGGAATCACAAGTTAAAACTGATCTGACTCTTACTTCTTCTACGGTCGATTCTTCTATATTTTTTGCCATTTCATCGCTGATTTCCTCGTTAGCTTTGAGAATCGTTTTACCGGATTTATCTTTAATCGGTAAGGCGCTAACGCGACCGGCAATTCGATCAGCAAATTTTAGACCAGCTTCCTTTGATTCTACTTTGGTAATCAACATTCCATCTTTAGTTTTACAATCCTTTTCTCGAATAATTATATCTTGCGCTACATCAACTAAACGTCTGGTTAAATAACCCGCATCAGATGTTCTCAAGGCCGTATCAGACTTACCTTTACGGGCGCCATGAGTAGAAATAAAGTATTCCAATTCACTCAAGCCTTCTCGAAAATTAGATTTAATAGGAATTTCAATAATTTCTCCTGCTGGATTAACTAACAAACCTTTCATACCAGCCATCTGAGTCAACTGAGTAATCGTGCCTCGAGCACCTGAGGAAACCATAATGAAAACGGGATTATTTTTAGGAAAATCAGCAATCATGTTTTTTTCAATTTGATTTTTTACTTGCATCCATAATTCGGTTGTTTTGATAACTCTTTCATTATCGGTAATTAAACCCTTACGATATTGCGATCCTATTTGATCTAACTGATCCTCGCCTTTTTTAATGATTGATCTTTTTTCGGTAGGAATATGGATATCGCTCATGGATATCGTTGCACCTGATAAAGTGGCGTGTTCAAAACCCACTTTTTTTAGTCGATCAACAAATTCAGCTGTTTCCTTAATACCCAGCTGGTTAAAGCACTTTTTGACTAGCTTTTTGAGCGACTTGGAATCCGTTACATCGTTTATAAAACGTAATTCCTTGGGTAGCTCATTATTAAATAATATTCTACCCACAGTTGTCTCTATTAATTGTTCCGGATATTTTTTCTTATCAATAGGATGAAGTGATAACTTGACTTTAATTAGAGCTCTAACGTCGATTAAACCGGATTGATAAGCTAAAATTGCTTCGTTTTTGCCACCAAAAACTTTTCCTTCACCTTTGGCGCCTGGTTCAGAGGCGGTTAAATAATAACAACCGAAAACCATATCCAATCGTGGAATGACCACAGGTTCGCCGGAAGCGGGTTTTAAAAGATTATGACTGGAACGCATAATTTCCGAAGCTTCATAACGCGCTTGGGCGGAAAGCGGGACATGAACAGCCATTTGGTCTCCATCAAAGTCCGCGTTAAACGCCATACAAACTAATGGGTGAACTTGCAAGGCCTTTCCTTCAATTAATACTGGTTTAAATCCTTGAATACCCAAGCGATGTAAAGTGGGAGCACGATTTAATAATACGTAGGAATCGCTGGTAATACGCTCTAAAATATCCCACACTTCAGGAGTACCTTCTTCGATAAGTTTTGAGGCATTTTTAACATTATGAACAAATCCTTCGGAAAGTAATTTTGAAACTACAAACGGCTTAAATAATTCCAAAGCCATAGTTTTAGGAATACCAGCTTCGTTAAGTTTTAAACTCGGACCTACTACAATAACTGAGCGGCCAGAATAGTCAACGCGTTTACCTAAAAGATTCTGACGGAAACGTCCTTGTTTTCCACGTAACATATCTGATAATGATCTAAGTTTCCTCTGCGTTGCGCCGGTAGAAACCGCTCTACCGCGTCTAGCTGAGTTATCAATTAAAGCATCCACCGCTTCCTGTAACATTCTTTTTTCATTTCTACAAATAACTTCTGGGGCACCTTGAGAAATTAATTTTTTAAGTCGGTTATTGCGATTGATGACTCTTCGATATAAATCATTTAAATCGCTGGCAGCAAATCTTCCACCATCTAGCTGTACCATTGGCCTTAAATCCGGTGGAATAACCGGTAATTTAGTTAAAATAACCCATTCTGGTTTAATACTGGCCTTTTTCAAATTATTGAACATTTTTAATCGTTTTAAATGTCGTCTTTTTTGTGCGCCGATAGTTTCCTCGATTTTAGTCTTTAATTCGGTGATTGTTCGATCAATATCTGTTTTTTTAAGTAGTTCAAAGAGTGCTTCGGCGCCAATTCCTACCCTGATTATTTGACCGTATTTCATGGAAATTTCATGATAAAAACCTTCAGACACCACTTTTTTCACGCCTAGTGCTTCAATCTCTGATTTTGTTTTTCGGTAGGCTGCATCAAGATCGTCGCGTTCTGCGCCTTTGGCCTCCTGGGTCATAGTCTTGTATTCTTTTTCCAATTGCTCGAGCACTGATTTTTTAATTTCTTGATTGACTTCCAAAACTATATAACCGGCAAAATAGATAACTTTTTCTATATCACCCAAAGAGAGATCTAACGCCAAACCCAATGCCGAAGGTACTCCACGAACGTACCAGATATGAGCAACGGGACAAGCTAAGTCAATGTGCCCCATGCGTTCACGTCGCACCGAACTTCTGGTTACTTCGACACCACATTTATCACAAACTATTCCTTTGTAACGGATTTTTTTGTATTTGCCGCAATAGCATTCCCAATCCTTGGTAGGACCAAAAATTTTCTCACAAAATAAACCATCACGTTCTGGCTTTTGTGTGCGATAGTTAATTGTTTCAGGCTTGGTAATTTCACCGTGAGACCATTCGGAAATTTTTTCCGGACTGGCAATAGATAGCTTCAAAGCATTGAAGTCGAAACCTTTTGGTGAATATTTACCCTTGGTGTTTTTGCCCTTTGTGCTTAGCATTATTATCTCCTTATTATTGAAAAATTATTTAAATCTTTTAACTCTAATTAATCCTGAACAGGGAATGACTTCTATCCCTTTTTTTTCTAATTCGTCTAAAAATAAATTCGTACCCAATGAATCAGAGGAAATATGCCCGGCAATAACCACATTAAGATGGTATTTTTCGGCCTCTTCTTTATGTTCTTCATCCATATGCATACCAATAATTGTGCCCACGCCGGCCTGAGCTAATTTTTCGTAAATATGACGTGATCCTGCTGTTCCACCGGTTATTTCGGTTAAAGCAATTTTTCCGACACGCCGCTCCGGTTTACCGGTAAAAATTTTAACTCCCGCTCCTTCTAGATTCGCGATTTTATATTCGCTGATATTTGAGATGCATTTTACTAGTTCTTCTATTGTTTCTGGTTTATTTTTTTCAATAGCTTTTTTCAAAAATCCGTAAACAAGGTTGTCGCAAACAGTATGCGTACACATCAACGAGATATCAATGATTTTAGCGGCATCAATAACGCGTGAATGATTAGCAGGAGATATTTTTCTGCCGACTTCGCTAACACGCGGTTCTAATAACCCTTCGGCAATATTAATAGGTACACCATAACTAGCCAAAAGATCCGCCTGAAGATTTATCACATCACCCAAGTTAGCCAAAGCTCGTCCCAGCGGATGATGAGAAATCACTAAATCAATTTTCTTACCTTTTGCCTTGAGCCAATCCGCTAAAAGCATTTCTGAAACACTAATATCAATTCCGGCTAAAACTCTTTTAACGATTTTGGGATGATTATTAAAGAGTATTCGGGAATCAGAATAAGGATTAATCAGCTTGTCCTGATCAAAAGTTTCTTTTTGGACTTTACCAAAAGCAGAAAATTTTTCTTTTTCTTTGGCTAGAATTTTTTTAACACCCGCTACACCTCTGGGATCATTTTCTATACCCATTTTAACAACTAGATTGTAGATATTTTCGATATTCATTTTATTCTTTTATTTCCTCTTTTTTGGCTTTAGGTGGATTTTTTTCTTGGCCGGCCATTATCTCAGTGACTTCCTCGTCTTGTTTTTCCTCAAGCGGTTCATTTTCTTTAGTTATAATCTCTATCTTTTTGCTTCTCTTTGCAGGGGTTTCTTCTCCTGCGGCTTTTTCTATCACTTTTTCTTGAATTGGTTCGCTAATTTCTTTATTTCTAGTGATCATTTCCACGTCTAAACCTAAGCTTTGTAATTCTCTCATTAAAACGTAGAACGAAGCGGGAATTTGTGGTTTTTGAATCGGCTCACCACGAATAATTGATTCATAGGCCTTGGAGCGACCAAAAACATCATCAGATTTAATAGTAAGGATTTCTTGCAATGTATGAGCAGCACCGTATGCTTCCAGAGCCCATACTTCCATTTCACCAAATCTTTGTCCACCAAATTGCGCCTTACCACCAAGAGGTTGCTGCGTAATCATGGAGTATGGTCCAATAGATCGAGCGTGTAGCTTATCATCTACCATGTGAATTAATTTAAGCATGTATATATAACCAACGGTCGTTCTTTGACTAAAAGGTTCACCGGTGGCGCCGTCAAACAACTGGATTTTACCATCTTCCGGCAATTTAGCGTTTTTTAGTTCTTCTTGGATTTGGTCAAAAGCCACACCTTCAAATACTGGACTCGCGGCTTTATAACCCAATTCATGAGCAGCCCAACCAAGATGGGTCTCGAGAATTTGACCAAGGTTCATTCTGGATACAACGCCTAAAGGATTCAAAACAATATCAACTGGCGTTCCGTCCGGTAAAAATGGCATTTCTTCCACAGGTAATATTTTAGAAATAACACCTTTATTGCCATGACGACCTGCTAGCTTATCTCCAACTGAAACTTTTCTAAATTGTGCTACAGAAACTTCCACCATCTGATACACACCTGGTGGTAACTCATCACCATCTTCTTTGGAAAATATTTTAACATCAATAATTTTACCTCTTTCACCATGAGGAAGGCGCAATGAAGTATCTTTAACATCTTTGGCTTTTTCGCCAAAAATAGCACGGAGCAGTTTTTCCTCAGCAGAAAGCTCTGTCTCACCTTTAGGAGAAATCTTGCCTACTAGAATATCGCGTGACCCGACTTTTGCCCCAATTCGTACTATGCCTTTTTCGTCTAAATTAGCTAAGGCGTCTTCACCAACGTTAGGAATATCGCGAGTAATCAGCTCGGGTCCTAATTTGGTGTCACGAACTTCCATAGAATATTTTTCAATATGAATAGAGCTATAAACATCTTGACGTAATAATCTTTCGGAAATAATAATAGCATCTTCGTAGTTCCAACCTTTAAAAGATAAAAATGCCACTAAAACGTTTTTGCCTAGTGCCAGCTCACCATTATCTGTAGCCGAACTATCAGCTAAAACTTGTCCTAGCGTAGCCTTATCCCCCACCGAAACATTGGGTTTTTGGTTTAGACAAGTTGCTTGATTAGATCTAACAAATTTTTGTAAAGAATACTGTCGTTCTTTGCCGCGAGTAGTAACAATAATTTTATCAGCGGAAACTTCAGTGACCACGCCATCTTGCTGAGCCGCTATGATCTGACCGGAATCTCGCGCCGCGTCTAATTCCATGCCTGTACCAACCAATGGTGCTTCGGGTCTAATCAAAGGAACTGACTGACGTTGCATATTAGAACCCATAGAAGCACGGGCGGCATCATCGTGTTCCACAAAAGGGATCAATGCTGTGCTAATAGACACGATTTGACGAGGAGAAACATCAACATAATCAATTTCATCGACTTTTTCAATAGTCGGTTCACCAAATTTTCTCACCACAGTTTTTGCTTCGGTTACAAACCCGTCTTTATCAGTTTTGATGGTAGCAGGCGCGATTACTGCTTTTTCTTCTGTGCCAGCATCAAGATAAACCAATTTTGTAGTAATTTTATGTTTACCACCTTTATGCTCAACCACAAAATAAGGTGTTTCAATAAATCCATATTTATTAACTTTTCCATAACAAGCTAAATAACCTACCAAACCGATATTGGGTCCTTCTGGTGTTTCAATCGGACAAACTCTGCCGTAATGGCTTTGATGCACATCACGAACTTCAAATCCGGCGCGTTCTCTAGAAAGTCCACCAGGACCTGTCGCGGATAAACATCTCTTGTGTTCCAATTCCGCTAATGGATTGGTCTGATTCATAAATTGCGATAACTGGGAGGAAGCAAAAAACTCTTGTAATACTGCTTGAATCGGGCGACTATTAATCAATTGTGCTGCTGCCACAGTATCGGGATCAAGCACACTCATTCTATCCTTGATGATTCTTTCCATTCTAAGCAGTCCAACTCTTAAACGGCCTTGCATTAACTCGCCCACTGCTCTAACACGACGATTTTTTAAGTTATCAATATCGTCAGGAATCGCCAAAGGATCATTATTTAAATTAATAATTTCTTTAATAACTTCTACCACGTCTTCTAAACGTAGAACTCTATTTTTTAGCGATTCATCGGTCTTTAAACCCAGCCTTTGGTTGATTTTATACCTGCCAACTACGCCTAAATCATATCTTTTGGGATTAAAAAGCATGGCTTCGAGAAATGATTTAGCAATATCAGCCGTGGCTAAGTCGCCAGGTCTAATTCTTTTATAAACTTCTACTAAAGATTGGGCATAATCTTTGGCTGGATCTTTGGCTAAAGTTGATTCAATAAAACGATGCTCTGAGTTTCTATCAACCGAAGCAAAAGCTTTAAGTATTTGATCGTCGGTTTCTAGCCCTAAAACCCTAAGCAGGGCAGTAACAGGAATTTTTCTCTTACGATCAATTTTTACGGAAATTACATCTTGAGGAGAGGTTTCCAGTTCTAACCAGGCGCCACGAGAAGGAATAATTTTGGCACCAAAAAGATTGCGGCCGGCGACCATTTCGGCGGTAAAAATTACACCATACGAGCGCACAATCTGGCTAACCACTACTCTTTCAATACCATTAATAATAAAAGTTCCCTGATGCGTCATTAACGGGAAATCACCGAGATATACTTCGGATGTTTTGTTCTTATCGGTTATTTTATTGGTCAATTCAACTTTGCATTTTAATGGAGCGGCATAAGTTAAATTTTTGTTACGAGCTACCAGCTCGGTGTGTTTGGGTTCATCCAGGTAGAATTCACCGAATTTTAATCTCAATGCTTTGTTAGTAAAATCATCTACAGGGGAAATTTCGTCAAAGAGTTCTCTTAGCCCTTCTTTTAAAAACCATTCGTAAGATTGAGTTTGCACTTCAATCAAGTTAGGAAGGGAAACCTTACTGCGAAGTTTCCTAAAAAATTTACGCTCCATAAATATTTTCTCCTAATAATTTAGTTATAAACTTGATAATCTTATTTAAATACACAAAAATAAAACAAAAAAATCACTTCGTCTCAGAAGATCTTATGTTCAAATAGAGACTAAATTTTGCGGGCCTGTTTTTGCACGCAATTCCCTTGTTTTTTTATTCCGCCTCAAGTAATCTTGCTTGGGCGGCCCTTTTTCCACAATTCTAAATTAATTATAACAAACTATATTTTTATGTCAAGTCTTATTCTTCATAAAAAAAGAGCCCCGGGGTAAACCGGGGCTTTATTGCTTTTAATCTCAGTTTCACTCTTGCGGCGGATAAAAAAGAAAAAATGGATCAGAACTACCATTAATTGCCTGGGCATTCATTTTCTCTATGGTAGTGCAAAACCTCTTCTTTCCTTCAATAAAGGAAACGTCAACGTAGTTTTTATAGTTACGACGCGCCATTGCCTTACCCGTCAAAATACAACCAGTCTCTGGCCCTAGTTGAGGCCAAATTAAAATTCCTTCTTGCTCTGCGGGCATTGAGGAAAAGTTAGTTTGACATCCGCGGAGAATAAGCAAAGTAACCAAAGACATCGTAATTACTGCCAAACTAGTTTTAACATGCTCTGACTGTTTGACAGTCATACATAGAATTTTACTCTTCGTAGGATTAAGCAAACGATTAACAATTTTTTTAATTAGACTACTACTCCCTTCTCTTTTCCCAACATAAAGCACCAGATGTTCTACTGTGAATCCTTCTGTCTGTAATTTTTGGACATCATTTTCATCTTTCACACCCATTTCCTCCTTTTTATTTTTAATAAATTTTACACGTTATTTGATCACTTCTTTTTAAGGTATTTGTTTCTCGTTTCAATAAGAAACAAGATATTACAATATATCAAAAAAATCGCTCTTTGTCAAGAGAAAAGGAGAAAATTTATTTTTTCCAAACGAGTTCGAAAAGTTTTTTATAAATATCACTAGAAATTACAAAAAATGCTTCGGCGTAGCCCTTAATACCATTCATTTCGGCGCGGTATTTATTGAGAGCTAAAATTGCCTCGCTATAGTTACGCGACCGTAGTTGGCTTTGATGCTGACTGATGGCTTCTTTTTTAATTTCTATAACCGAGGTTATGTTTATTAAACGATTGGGAAATAACGGAGTCCAAAGTTCGTACATTGCCACTAGCGGAAATTTAAATGGACTATCCGAGGAGAAACTTGCTAAAACTTGATAAAATATTTTATTTGTTTCCAAATGATCAGGATGATTATCCGATAAACTTGGCAAATAAATTATGTCGGGTTTATTTTCTAAAATTAATGATTTTAAGGCCTTAACAGAAGTAGAATTGGCGCTCAACGATCCATCTTTATAACCCCAAAAAAGTAATTCCTTAGCTCCCAAAATTTTGGCTGCGCGCTCGGCTTCGTTTTTACGCTTACCGATTAGCGAACTATCACGAATCCCTTCCGGCGTGCCTTTAGAACCGTCACAAAAATATAAAACACTAACTTCGTCCCCTGCTTTGGCATGTTTAATAATAGTTCCACCCATGCCAAAAGCATCGTCATCGGCATGCGGCGACAAAACCAAAATTTTCGCGTGTTCTTTTTGGGGCGGTAAAAAATTTTGCGGCTGATCGGATATTTTTAAACGCAAATCTTCTTTAGCGGCTTGATAAAAAATATCTTTTCCCAAAGATTTTCTAAGTAGATTTAAACCCAACGCCTGGTTAAAAAGTTTCTTGATCATAGTAATTTTTTATATAACTCTTCGGTTTTTCGAACCATATTCTTAATTGTAAAATATTTTTCAATTCTCTCTTCGGCCTTTTTACCCAGTTTGATTCTTAACTTAGAATCATTAGCTAATTTCATTATAGCATTTTGTAAAGATTTTTCATTGCCGGGAGAAATTAAAATGCCGGCATCCCCCACTAACTCGGGCGTTCCACCTATGTTTGTTGCGATAGTTGCGATTCCTGATGCCATAGCTTCGGCGATGGCAAGTCCAAATGATTCGAAATTAGAATATTGAACATAAATATCCCAATTTTTCATTAACTTTTGGGGATTTTCTTGGTAATCCCAAAATTTAACTTTTCCCTTAGAATCAATCTTTTTTAGTTCTGACATATCTGTCCCGGGTCCAATAATTTCTAATTTAATATTTCTAAGTTCTTGAACCGCGTGAATAAGTTTCCCAAACCCTTTATTTCTGTGCAATGAACCGATCGAACCAACAATTATTTCTTGATGATGAGTTGCATTAGTCAAATGATTAAATTTTGTTGTATCAACTCCATGATAGATCACTTCGACTTGGTGTGGAGCAAAAATCTTTTTATCGACTAGATAGTTTTTGACTGAATTGGATACAGCGATCACTTTTGATATGTGTTTGGAAAGATATTTAAAGGCATTTAACTGATAAATATGTATCAATTTATTATGCGGAATGTATTCTTTGGTAAATAAATGTTCGGTATATATAATAGGTAGCTTATAGCGTTTGGCGGCCAAAGTACCTAGAATACCGGCTCTGGTAGAATGAAGGTGAATAATAGCGGGTTTTTCTTGTTCAATAATGCTTTGTATTTTTTTTACAGCTTTTAAATCCAAACGACTATTCATTTCCACCTGGTAAGTTTTAATTTTTCCTTCTAATCTATCTAAAATTGGTGAGGGAATGGAAATTAAAATGGGAATAAATCTTTTTTTATCTAAATTAGTAATCAAATCAAAAACGTGACGGCTCCCGCCACCAAAATTTCTATCACTAATAATATAGAGAATTTTTGTTTTCATTGTTTTTATTATACCATATTATAGTTAAAAAAAAGGAGGCATATAGCCTCCTAAATAAGATTAATTTGTTTTATTGCTTCGGCTTTTTTGGTTTTACAGCCTTCGCAGTAACGAATTCTTAGCCACTCTTTTCGATCTTGACCTTCCATTTTTGAAATACTTTTGCCGCAGGCGTTGCAATATTTGGTTTCCTGCTGCGAAAGTTTATTCCTGAAACAATATGAACATTTGATTCTATTATTACATTTGTTCACTGAATATTTCTTACCACAAACTAAACAGTGTTTTTTGCCTTCAGGGTATAATATTTCATTGAACTTTTTTCTTCTTCGCCTCTTTTTTAATCCTGTTGGTTTCCTCAGTAAAGCCTTGGCATGATTCTTTTCTACCGATTTATTGTACAGTTCTGGATCAAACTCAAAATCCATAACAATCCCCCCTTTCGAGAATATTACAAAAATGCAAAACCGTTTCAACCATCTTTTTTTTTAATTATTAATATGCAAAATCTAAAAAAGATTTCGACTCTAAATTATAAAGTAGAATTTGCTTTTTGTCAATGCTGATAGAGAACTATTTATTTTTTAGAAAGATTTTTTTTAATTATAAAAAGAAGATCTTGCACGCCTTGGCCGGAAACTCCCGATATTAAAACCGGTTTAAGTTTTTTTAGTTGGGCGGGTATTTTAGGTTTTTGATCAACCAGAAGATCAATTTTGTTTAAAACCAAAATTTCTTTTTTCTTAGCCAATTCTTTATCAAATTGCTTAAGTTCATTCCTGATGGTTTTGTAATCTGTTAATAAATTTTCACTTGTAGCATCAAGAAGGTGCACTAAAATCTCCGTTCGGGAAATATGACGCAAAAATTTATCGCCCAATCCTTTACCATGATGCGCACCAGCAATTAACCCGGGAATATCTGCCGCCACAAAACTAAACTCGGGGTCAACCTTAACCACACCCAAATTGGGTTCTAACGTAGTAAAAGGATAATTGGCAATTTTGGGCCTAGCTTTGGAAATACGCGATAATAGAGTAGATTTACCGGCGTTAGGAAGCCCGATTAAGCCAACATCAGCAATTAATTTTAATTCCAATTTAATTTCTTTTTCTTCGCCTGGGGTACCAGGATTGGCTTCATAAGGAGTACGATTAGTGGCAGTGGCATAATGAGGATTGCCCCATCCGCCTTTACCGCCACGGGCTACGATATAACCCTGGTCTGGTTTGGTTAAATCAGCAACTTTGACATATTCTTTGTCTTCCAGTTCATAAACTTCGATTCCTGCCGGTACTTTTAGAATTAGATCTTCGCCGTTAGCCCCGTGTTTTTTAACAGTTCCTCCTGGTTTTCCCGGTTCGGCGTTAAAAACTTTACGCATATCAAAAGTCGCTAAAGTGTTCATATTATGATCAACTTGAAAAATGACGTTTCCGCCATCGCCGCCATCACCGCCATCGGGACCGCCTCTTGGTATAAATTTTTCCCGACGAAAAGAGACTAGGCCTTTTCCGCCATCACCCGCTTTTATTTTAATTAATACTTCATCTGTAATCATATAATTAGTCGCAAATTTTTAACAAAAACCCCCTTCTGCTCACCCTTCGATAATACTCGGGGCAAGAACGGGGGATTCCTGTCTATATAAATAAGGTACGAAGAACAAAATTATTAGTAAATGAATCCTTTGACGAAACCGGCGCCAACATTGATAGTCCTTCGGGAAACCACTCCCCAACCTTGATAATTCATTTCAGAAATCGTAAAACTATCACCGTCTACTGATTCTACATAAGCAACATGGCCAGCCCAAGATTCGCTGCTAACCATGATAGCGCCAGGTTGCGGATAAGAACCGGTAGCATAACCAGCGCTTTGAGCACTGCCAAGCCATTGGCCGGCATTGCCCCATTGGCCAGGAACGTTTCTGCGCGAAGCGGCATAATATGTACACCAACCGTAAGGATATGAATTATTGCCATTGTAGCTGGAAAGCGAAGCGCCGCTGGTTGAAGTAGTTGTTCTTGTGGTAGCATTGCTTCTCGTTACCACTGTACGACGCGCTTCAGCCAAACGTTTTGCTTCGGCTGCTGCTCTTTCGTCTTCTTTCTTTTGATTAAGCTGTGCTAGCCAATCTTGCGAGGAAGATGTATCTTTAGCAGGAATAATCAGTCTTTGACCAGGTGTTAACGATTCTAAACCATCAACTCCCAGTCCATTTCTATCTACTATTGTAGCTACGTGTAAATCAAACTTACTAGCAAGACCGGTTAAAGTATCACCATTTTCTACTATATATTCTTTTTCTAGCTTGGTGCCTTCTGTTGCTATGGTAGCTGATTTTTGTAAATATTCGTCATTTTCCTTCACATTTAAAGCAACTTTAACCTCATTGGCGCTGGTAGAAGCAAGAGGAGTATATTTACTGATAGCTTGCACTGCTTGGGCGGTATTTTCCGGTTCCAGATAAACCATTTCTTGCATCTTATAATATGCCTGAACACGTGAAATAAAGATGTTATAGGTTAATACAAAACAGGCAAGTAAAATCAACCCAAAATGCGCCTTTAAATAAGGTTTGCTAGCGTTTACAATGTTTTCGACAATTTGTTTGGATCGTTCGAGAAGTACTTTCGTACTAATGATTGCTCCTTCAGCATGAACTAATTTTTTCACAAATTTAACTCAGGGAATAGCTTCTCGTATTTTTGAATTAATTTGTTATTTCATCATGCCTAATGCCATTATAACAACTCGTCATATCTTGTCAAGTCCTTCTGGTAAAATCAAACTTTTCCACATTATTTATTAGTTAGTCTTACACTAACCGATGACGGCATAAAAGACGAAACTGCAACACCATTTGGCGTAGTAATCCAATCACGGATAATATCAACATTATATGTTCCTGAGGCGCTATAACTTCCTAAATCAATATTTACCCTAACATTGTCGGAATTTAAACCCGCTAAAAGATCTACGCTTCCCGTGGCCACAACTTTTAGGGAACTTGGTGTAAGAGAATCAATTTTTAAACTGCTGGCTAAATTAAGCCAGTTAAAACCGGGTGTTACCTCTTTTTGCGAAGAAATTTTATCTAGCGTTATGTCAATTTTTACACGTGCTATATTATCCACCAAAGAAACGCCCGAAGGTAAACTCAAATTAGCATAAACTGTTTTGTTGCTATCAATGCCATCAATGTTAATATCTTCTGTACTAATATAGTTCACGGTTTTTAAAATGCCGGCTGATCCGGTTACGCCAACCTCGGTGGGAGTAGCTTTTACCTCTTTAACCCAATATTGCCCATTGGGGCTACCTTTTAGAGAAACCTTAACACCCACTGTTTTAGCTGTACCGGCTTTAACTATTGGCACCACCACTTTAACGTCAGCAGGTTTAAAAGATACATATTTAATAACCTCACCCTGGCTATCGAGCGCGATTAATTTAACAACTTTGGTAATTTCCTCGGTCTCACCGTTTAACTTTAATTCTGCTGTTGCTTCGAATATTTTATTCAAAATACTCTGTGGCCCGGAAATTTCCACTTCCGAAGGATCTGTTTGTACATCACCAGGTACTAATCCTTCGCCAGCCGTTCCTTCAATTTTATTAACAACCGGTACTTTTTTAGTAGCAATTGGTTCAAGACGAACTAAAATTTTTTCCGGCGATTTTTCTACAATTTGCACATCTTGCACGTTAGAAACCACGTTTATCTCTAATTCGTGGGTGCCCTGGGTTAAATTAGCTAAATCAACGCTAGCGGAAAAACTATTGGCGGAGAGATTTTTCCAAACAGTACGATCCGCCGAAACCTTTACGTCTACTTTATCGACATCGGCAATGGCCGCTAGCCCTGTTGGTACGTTTCTTAGTTCGATAGAAACACCACCGGGAAAATTGGCGACTTTACTAGCGCTGGCGGCGACGTAAACCCAAAAACCCAGTGCAAGCACGATGCAGAGTACTTTGGCCCAAAAATTGTTGGTTATTAGTTTTAACATAAGCTACTTGGTCGAAAGTTTTTTTCTCTCGATTTCCAGTCTTTTCTGCTCTAATATTTCTAAAATCAATTGCTCTAATTTATCAAGTCCAATATCGCGAGATAAAACTCCGTTATAAGCTAAAGAAATTGAACCTTTTTCCTCGGAAACTACAATAATAATGGCGTCTGATTGTTGGGAAAGTCCTAAAGCGGCACGGTGCCTAGTTCCAACAGAAAAATCAAATCGGTCTTCTGCTAAAGGCAAAGTACAGCTAGCGGCTACTATTTTACTGCCGGAAATTATCACAGCGCCGTCGTGCAAGGGAGTATTTGGAGTAAATATCGAAAGCAGCAAATCTTCACTGACAACGGCGTCAAGCTTGGTACCTTTTTCGGTGTATTCACGTAAGCCTGTTTTTTGCGCAATGACCATTAAAGCGCCGATTTTATTTTTGGATAAAGTTTCGGTGGCGTGTAAAATTTCTTCCAGAATCTTCTTTATTTCGGTGCGGCGTAAATTAGCAAAATCGCTAATAATTTGCGCGCGGCCAAGTTTTTCCAGTAATGCGCGAAGCTCCGGCTGGAACACCACCGGAATTGCCACCACAATCATGGTCATTAAATATTTCAAGATAAAGTTTAAGGCCGCCAGATTAAAAATGCGTCCGGCCAAAAAAACCAAACCTAAAATTACTATGCCGTACATAATACGCATGGCGCGGGTTTCTTTTAAAAGCAGATAACCCCAATATAAAATAAGCGCTACTAAAACAATATCTAGTAAGGCGTAAGGGCTGCGCCAAAAATCCAGTCCTTGCCAAAAATATTGGATTTGCTCAGTAATTCCTGCAATTTTTCCTGTTGTAATGCTTCCCAACAAATATCCTCCGGTTTTTTAAACCCTAAACTCTAAACACTAATTTCTAAAAATTGATGTTTTTCGTACTATCTTAAGATTATTATAACAATTATCTTTTGTCTTGACAAATAGAGTGTTCTATGTAATAATTGGCTTTATTGGTTCCTTTAGAAACAATACTCAAATTGAGTATTTATATACGGCAGACAGAAAAGCCGCGAATTTTTCTGCAAAAAATTGAAAGGGGGGTTATGAAAGATGGAAGAAAAAACGCCAAGTAAAACAATAGAAGGTCAGTTTACTAAATGGTTTTTTATATTCATGATTTTGGGCATTGCGCTTTATGGATGGTATGTTGTGCGCCCTGCCCTTTATCTTTTACCCAAAGACCGAGTAATCAATATATCCGGGTTCCAGGGCAAAATTCGCCAGGATGTTTCAGTAGAAACATTATTTTTCTCCGTCCGTATCAAAGTTCCTTTTGAAGAAGCATTGACGTGGGGGAAGGATAGTTTGCTGGTTTACAGCAACTACAGGGGTGCAAAGATATTGAAGCTAGGTCAAACTTTCGGCACATTGCAATATGCACAAGCTGTAGATCCTACAATATTTTACCTAACCCAAGCAAGTGTTAACAAAGGGATTCTTACAATCAAAACTAGAATAAACATCCCAGCTCTGATTGGTGTTAGCGTGCTGGGATTACCGATCATGGCAGTTATAGCTTTTGCACTAAGCGTCATACTAACAGGATCGATAGCGAAATACCAGGAAAGTAGAATTCGCTAATAAATTAATGAAAGGGGGTGCGGCTATGGTTTACATAGTCGTTATATTGGCTGCGGTTTTAACGTTAATGGTAATAATTGATATGGACAATAGTAAGATTAAAATCCCCGTTGCGATAGTATTATTTCTCGTAATTTCAGCTGTTGGCCTTGGGATGAATGATACCGTGGGCAATACTCGTAACCCTAACTATTTACGCTACAATACTTCATACCATGTTTTCTCGATGTTAAACTCTGGTGACAAAGATTGTTATATTATCTTGATTGGTGAGGGTGATGAGTCAATTGGAAAAGAAGATATAATCGGAAATGTGTTCCAAAAGCTTAAGAAGTACGTCGCCATATCCATTCCAAAAAAAGATCTCACTGTTATAACGCGAAACGATCTAAAGGTTGGATCCATAATATTTGTGAAAACAGAATATACACAAAAATTGGAATTAATATTACCCGAAAAAATGATAATTAATGACCAGTAAACTATTAAGAGGAGCTAACCCTCCTCTTTTTTTATTATTCTGACCACCGATTATTGACAAACTGGGTATCTTGCTCTAGAATAAGCCTAGCAACCTGAGGGGATGCAAATTAACAAATTAGGAGGACGGAAAAATGTTACTTTGTATAAGCATTATTTTAGTGTTAGCGGCTCTGGTTATCGGCATATATATAATTAATGATGTTCGGTACTCACCACTTCCAGGTCATGAAGATACTTACAGTGTTTGCTTTATGATTTTTGTTATCTTCACCGAGCTTATCAGACATGTTAGCCAACAGGATCCTACAGGCAAAGTATCAATAATAATTCTTTATAGCATTGCATTTATTTTGGCCTTAATAATATTGCTGTGTGTATACGCTCGTGAATATCGAGAATCAAAAACATTAAAACTAGCCGCAATCGCCATGATTATTCCGATCATCGGAATTGTCATTACTTTTTCACCACTAAAGTAAGAAAAATCAAAAAAAGAGAAAAGGAAGGTAATAACCAACTATCAAAAACGGGCCTACGTGCCCGTTTTTTAATTACAAACCTATCAACTTATTATTAATTAAATCTTCGTTAAAATTTCCTCTTTAGTATAGGCCTCAACAATATCGCCGGGTTTAATAAGGCTTTCGGTGACCACAGCTAAGCCGCATTCCGAACCTTTTTCCACCTCATCAGCCGGTAATTTTTCTTTTTGCAAAGATTCAATTTTTCCTTCCGCATGAATCTCGCCGGAATGATACAAATGAACCGATAAACCATTCATCAATTTTCCATCCACTACCTTGCCGCCAATAACCTTTCGATCTTTAGCCGAATGAAAAACTTTTAACACTTCCAGTTTTCCCACCAGCGCCTCTTTGGTTTCCGTTTTGATGAGCCCTTGCAAAGCGGCCTGAATATCATCAATTAAATTATAAATAATATCGTAAGAATTTATTTTAATATTTTTTTCATCAGCGTGTTTTTGAATATTAGCAGGTACTTTAACCTTAAAACCCAACACCAGCGACCGGCCGGCCACGGCCATATTAATATCGGACTCGGTTATATCCCCTACTCCTTCGTGAATAATTTTTACCTTAATATTCTCACCGCTCAAAGATTCCAGCGACGTTTTTATCGCAGTTAATGACCCTTGTGTATCGGCTTTTAAAATAATATTTAAATTAATGGTTTCACCTTTTTTGGCTTTTTGCGAAATTTCCAATAGCCCAAATTTATGCGCTTTAATTGTTTGTACCGCCGCCTGATTTCGGGCGGTTTTTTCATCGTCAACTATTTTAAATGAATCACCAAAATTTGGCACTTCGCGGATACCGGAAATTTTTACCGGCATCGAAGGAGTAGCTTCGGATATTTTCTTACCTCGGTAATCTTCCATTAAGCGAATTTTACCAAAGGTCTGACCAATAATAATGGCATCGCCTGTTTTGAGAGTACCTTTTTGCACCAAAATGGTAGCCACCGCACCCACGCCTGCTTGCATATGCGATTCAATTACCACGCCTTCGGCCTTAGTATCATAATTTGCTTTTAAATCTTCCAAATCAGTAGTTAAAATAACCATTTCTAGTAATTTATCGATATTCTGGCTATTTTTTGCAGAAATCGGCACCATAATGGTTTTACCGCCCCACTCCTCGGGATTTAGATCCAAATCGGCTAGTTGTCTTTTCACTCGTTCAATATCCGATTCCGGCTTATCAATTTTATTAATAGCCACAATAATTGGTACATTAGCGGCTTTGGCGTGCGAAATTGCTTCTTTGGTTTGTGGTTTAACGCCGTCGTCTGCAGCAACTACTAAAATGACAATATCTGTAATATTAGCGCCATGCGCTCTCATAGCCGAAAAAGCTTCGTGACCCGGAGTATCAAGAAAAGTCAGAGTTTTATCTTCGCTTTTTCCTTTTTCGTTTTTCCTTTTAAGTTGTACCTGGTATGCCCCAATATGTTGAGTAATGCCACCCGATTCGGTAGCAACCACATCAGTTTTTCGAATTGCGTCTAATAGTTTAGTTTTACCATGATCAACGTGCCCCATTACCACAATAACCGGCGGACGAGGTTTTAGTTTCTTTTTATCTGCTTCGGATAATTTCTCTTTGGTTTTTTCTTTTTCCTTGGGGCTTTTTACCTCAAACCCAAGTTCATCACCGACAATTTGCGCCGTTTCAAAATCAATGGACTCATTAATGGAAGCCATTACACCATTTTTCATAAGTTCGCCAATAACTTTGGTAACCGGTAATTCCGTAAGTACTGCAAAATCGCGCACCGTAATTATTTTGGGTACTTCAATAGGTTTTTTTTCTTTGGGAACAACAATATTATCAATAGGTGCTGATTGACTGGCAACTTGAGCATCTAAAACTTTTTGCTTATCTATAGCTTTAACTTCTTTTTTAGAAAGTTTCCTTTTTTTTCTACGCATATTTTTCCTTACTCCAACACTTTATCATATCTGATGCGTTTTTGCAATAAAAAAAGTCCGTGGCGTAAACCTCGGACTTAATATTGAATGATGCTATTGTATTGCTCCTAATGTAGCTTCGTTTAATTGTTGCTCGGACTCTTCATGTACTTTCTGAAGCTCATTTTTTAATCTCAAATTTTCTTCCTTCGATGCTTTGTTTTCTTTTTTCAGCTCTATATTTTCTTTTTCTACTGCTTCCATCAACGGCTGGAGTTTTTTGAGATCCTTTTCTAAACTATCTAATAATTTGCTGAGTTTTTGAAAATCTTCCTTATGCTGCTCCACATCAAACACCTTCTCACCTCCCTTCTTCTCATTAGATATTCATTCATTTACCCTCTTTTTTGATTTTTTCGCGGTGTACAAACAACATTTGAGCAGGAATGACTAATATTGCCATTGCTATAACTAAACCACATAAAAGTAAACCTGTATTCGGACTGATCAGTTCTGGTGTCAATAATAATATGATAGCCAACCCCAACAATAATGTTATTGCCAACAAAAAAAGCCCAATGATAACCTTTCTCAGAATACCTTTCATAAATAAACCTGGCCACAACAATCCCCAAAAAGTTAAACCAATTACAACCAGAATTATTACTAATGTGCTAGCCTTATCAAGAATATTCACCTGACATTATTTCCTTTCATAAATTTTTTAAGTGCTCCCTTTTCTAGCATTAAAAATAACAAGAAATTTTCATCTTGTCAAGTAAAAACATCCGTCAACACGACTTATAAAATTTAGATCTTTTTCTTTTTAAACAAATCTCCACCCCAATAGTTACTTTCCCCTTTTTCCGATTTTTTCTGGGAGCCCTGATAATGTTTTACACTAACTTTTGGTTTGCTGATGCCGGGCAAAGTCTTTTTCTCTGTTTTTTCTTTAACACGAAGCGCTGGTTTAAATGGCTTAGCTGGTTTTGGTTTATTTACTACCGGTTTGGGCTCCACTTTAGGTTTTTCGTCCTTGTCAAGTGGCTTTGTCTCCGGCACGGCTTTAACTTCTTTGATATCAATTTTTTGTGGTTTAGCAATTTCCGGCGTGGGTAAAATTTCTTCTGCTTCTTTTCTGAGCAGCGCCATAGAAGCAACATGATCACCTTTATTTAGACGCATTAAAGTGACACCTTGCGTATCGCGACCCAGTCGTTTAACAGATTTAAGCGGCATTCTAATAACTTGACCTTGACGTGAAACCATTACTACGTCGCCGTCGTTACCGGTAATCATAAGGGCTTCAATGATTTGGCCGCCACGTTCTGCTACCTTAGCCGCTCTCATACCAAAACCACCTCTATTTTGTATGCCAAACAGGGTAATTTTTGTTCGTTTCCCTAGCCCCCGTTCGGAAACAGTTAATAATTCGGCCTCAGGATCTTTAATAACATTCATAGCAATTACTGTATCGCCGACGCGTAATTTTATACCTCTCACGCCCGAAGCTGCTCTACCCATAGGTCTAACGTTTGCCTCGGAAAAATGTATTCCTTGACCGCGTTTACTAACCATCATTATTTCATTTTCTCCGGAAGTGGTAACCACCCATTTAAGCTGATCCTGTGGTCTTAGCTTAATAGCGATAAGACCAGTTTTTCTCACATTTTGATAAGCGCTAATTAAGGTCTTTTTGACTACACCATTCTGTGTGGCCATAAAGAAATATTTATTATTTTCGGTTGACGGTTTATGACTAATGGCTATTAAGGCTGTGACTTTTTCGTCTTGCGCAATTTGAATAATATTAACGATAGCTTGTCCCTTAGCCGTGCGGCCAACTGATGGCAAGTCGTAAACTTTAGTATTAAAAACTCTACCGCGATTAGTGAAAAACATTAAATCATCATGGGTCCAAACACCGAGCATATGATCAACCACGTCTTCTTCCTTTGTTTCCATACCAATGACGCCCTTACCGCCGCGGCCTTGCGAACGAAAAGTAGCAATAGGTACACGTTTAATGTAGTTACCCCTGGTTAAGGTGACAATAACCTGTTCATCGGGAATAAGGTCCTCGGCCGAGAATTCTCCTAATTTTTGTTTATAAATTTTTGTTCGGCGTTCGTCAGCAAATTTTTCTTTAACTTGCTCTAACTCTTCTTTAATTATACCCAGGATTTTTTCTTTGGACGCTAAAATCGTTTCTAATTTTTTAATTAATTCCATTATTGATTTAAGCTCGTCTTCGATTTTCTTTCTTTCAAGACCGGCTAGGGCTGACAATCTCATTTCCAAAATTGCGGTGGCTTGCTTTTCGCTAAAACTAAATTTTGCCATCAAATTTTTATGAGCAATTTCTTTGGTTTCTGACTTTTTAATAGTGGCAATAATTTCATCAATATGATCAAGCGCTTTTTTTAACCCTTCCAAAATATGCGCTCGGTCTTTGGCGCGTTTTAACTCAAATTCGGTGCGGCGGCGCACCACTACCTGACGATGCTTAATGTATTCTTCCAAAACATTTTTGAGCGTTAAAACTCTGGGCTGTAATCCATCTACGAGCGCTAGCATATTAACATGAAACGCCGTTTGCATATTAGTATGTTCATAAAGAAGGTTGAGAATTTTTTTGGGGTAAGCATTGTTCTTTAACTCAACCACGATTCGCACACCTTCTTTACGATCAGATTCGTCACGTAAATCAGAAATGCCTTCTATTTTCTTTTCTTTAACAAGTTCTGCTATTTTAGAAATTAAGTCAGCTTTATTTACTTGATAAGGAATTTCGGTAATAAGTATTCTAAATCCTCTTTTGGCTTCTTCAATATTAGCTACTGCCCTAATGTCAATTCTTCCCTTTCCTGTTGCGTAAGCCATTTTAATGTCTTCGACATTATAAATACTAGCGCCGGTAGGAAAATCCGGACCTTTAACAAATTCCATTAAATCGTCGACAGAAGCCTCGGGATTATCAATTAAATGAGTTACGCCGTCACAAATTTCACCTAAATTATGTGGTGGAATATTGGTAGCCATACCGACAGCAATACCCAAGCTGCCATTTAAAAGAAGTTGCGGTACTTTGGCAGGCAATACCTGTGGTTCTTCTCTGGTGCCATCGTAATTAGGTATAAAATTAACAGTATCTTTTTCAATATCAGCTAACATTTCTTCGGACATAGCTGTCATTTTCGCCTCAGTGTAACGCATAGCAGCGGCAGAATCACCATCCATAGAACCGAAGTTGCCTTGACCGTCCACTAATCGATATCGCATAGAAAATTTTTGCGCCATGCGGACAAGCGTATCGTACACGGCCACGTCACCATGCGGATGATATTTGCCTAAAACGTCACCAACTACCGTTGCGGATTTTCTGAATTTACCTCTAGAACCAAGTCCCAATTCATGCATAGAATATAAAACTCTGCGGTGAACCGGTTTTAAGCCATCACGCACATCGGGTAACGCGCGAGCGACAATAACACTCATAGCATAATCAAGGTAAGATTCCTTCATCTCTTGCTCTAAAATTCTAGGAGCAATTTTGCCATAAGCAGTTTCCTCGATTTTATTTAAATCGATCGGTTTTTCTTCGTTATTTACCGGCTTTTCTGACTCTTCCGGTTCTAATTGTGGTTCATTTTCTTCTGACATAAATTATAATGTTTATCCGATCACAGAATCTTTTCACAAAATCACACAGGATTTTCTAAATTTTTTTGTACTCTTCTGTGTTTCTGTTTCTGTGATAGTTATTTTTTCTTCCAGCTTTTTGCTTCTTTTCTCTCTGTGGGTGGCGCATATTTTGGTTTTCCGCGTTGCTTCCCCATTGCTCCCCTACGATACCAATCTTTGTGATCTTTTTCCAAACGCATCTCTCCAGTTTCTACTGGGTCTTTTCCATGAGATTTAGCATGTTTGGCATCAGAATGCATTTCGCTCATAATTCTCCTTAAATATCCAAATTCTTCACTGATTTAGCGTTAGTTTGTATAAATTTTTTACGAGGGGGAACTTCGTCACCCATTAACATGGTAAACACTTCATCAGCGCTTTCAGCGGCTTCAATGGTTACTTGCAGTAAAGTGCGATGTTCGGGATCCATGGTTGTTTCCCAAAGCTGTGTCGGGTTCATTTCTCCAAGACCTTTATAACGCTGAATGTTAATCGCTTTATCGGCCTTGCCTTGTTCTACCGCTCCGCCTGTTGTATCGCTTGTTTCACTCGTTTGTTCTAAACGGTTAGGACGGCTGGAACGATTAGAACGGATTTCCTCAATAATTTTATCTTTCTCCTCATCATTATAAGCATAAACTTTATTTTTACCATGACTGATGGCATATAACGGCGGTTGGGCAATATATAAGTATCCTTGTTTGATAACTTCCGGAAAATGTCGGTAAAAAAACGTTAGAAGTAAAGTACGAATGTGCGCACCATCCACGTCAGCATCAGTCATAATAATAATTCTATGATAACGAATTTTTGTTATATCTAATTCTTCGCCAATACCACAACCCATGGCAATAATTAAATTCTTGATTTCTTCGGAAGTTAACATTCTATCAAGTCGAGCACGCTCTACGTTTAAAATTTTACCCCTAAGCGGTAAAATGGCCTGGAAGCTTCGATCGCGGCCTTGCTTAGCGCTACCACCGGCAGAATCACCCTCTACTATATATATTTCACATTTTGCGGCTTCTTTTTCACTGCAATCAGCTAATTTCCCCGGTAAGGTCATACCTTCTAAGGCGCCTTTACGAATAACTGTTTCACGGGCGGCTTTGGCGGCCAAGCGGGCTCGAAGCGACAAGGAACATTTTTCAATAATTTTACGAGCTTCTTGAGGATGCTCTTCAAAAAAAGTATTTAAACCTTCGTAGGTAACTGTTTCTACCACGGTTCTGGCTTCAGGATTACCCAGTTTTGATTTAGTTTGACCTTCGAATTGCGGTTCGCGAAGCTTTACCGAAATAATGGCAGTTAATCCTTCGCGGACATCATCGCCAGTTAATCCATCGCCGTTTTTTAAAAAATCATTTTTTCTAGCATATTCATTAATCGATCTGGTTAAAGCTGTACGAAACCCGGTTAAATGCATACCGCCTTCGGTAGTATGAATATTATTAGCGAAAGTAAAAACATGCTCGTTATAATCATCGGCGTAAGCCAAGGCCACCTCAGTATTAATGCCATTTTGTTCTTTTTCAATATAAACCGGAGGATCGTTAAATAGGTGTCTATTTTTGTTTAAATGTCTAACATAAGAACTAACACCGCCTTCAAAATAAAAGTGATAGCATTTATTTTGATTGTCTTGATCATTGCAAATATTAATTTTTACTTTTTTCGTTAAATAGGCCTGTTGGCGTAAATGACTCACGATAGTGGTAAAACTAAAATCTTTTTCTGGAAATATTTTGTCGTCCGGTTCAAATATAATTAAGGTGCCAGAAGTATTTTTATTTAGTTTTTCGGCGGAAGGTTGAATAGTCTTGTCTAAATCGGCAATATTAACTGGTTTAACAAGGTTTTTTGGTTTACCGCGAGAATATTCTTGAAAATAAATTTTATTATCACGCTTGACTAAAGCCACCATCCAAGAAGATAAAGCGTTTACCACCGAAACGCCAACGCCGTGCAAACCTCCAGAAACTTTGTAACCACCGGCGCCGAATTTTCCACCAGCGTGTAAAATAGTTAAGGCAGTTTCCAAAGCAGATTTTTTGGTAGTGGGGTGAATATCTACCGGAATACCCCGACCATTATCTAAAATTGCCGCGCGATTATTGGGCAACAAACTAACAGTAATTTCATTACAAAAACCGGCCATAGCTTCATCAATGGCATTATCTACTACTTCCCAAATTAAGTGATGAAGACCTTCCGGACCAGTACCGCCGATATACATTCCCGGTCGGCGTCTAACTGGCTCCAGCCCTTCTAAAACCGTAATTTGCTTAGCTGTATATTCACCGCTACTTTGTTGTTTTTCTTTATCTTTGTCCATAATAAAAATTAGTTTTACAGAATTAAAAATATCCTCTCACAAGGATGCCCACTCCTTTAATTTGAATATACTATAAGCCCAACATCTTGGCAAGTGGGAAAATTCTAATTATTTAACAATTTTATCTTCATCCACCCAATTTTTATAAATTAATTTGCCGTTGGCGATGACTTGTAAATCGTCGCCCAAGGTTCCAGGTTGCTTTTGCCAATACAGCGAATATTTACTGCCCACAAATTTGCTGGGAAGTTCATAGGTAATTTCCCAAACCTTACTGGTTTGTGCTTTCGTTTCCAACCAAAAACCAAAAACAGTTTTATTGCCTTCTTCGGTAGTGTTAGCATCGCCAATGATGTCTCGGCCATCTTCATAAATAGAAAGAAGCTGGGCGCCTTTAGGTACAGCTATGCGAACGTAATTCTTATTATTACCATAAGGCCATTCATTTTCGCTCTGGTTGGTTCTGGTGATGGTTAATTTATCCACATTTTTATTAGCAAGGTTAACGTTTTCTAAAGCTATATTTTCTTTAACCTTTAAGCTACTTTTGTTAGCTCCTAAATTGGCATAATTAATGTACAAATAGTCACTTGCGTTAGGCTCTACTACCGTTCCGCCCCAGTTTTTATCTTTAACAACACTTTCCATCTCCTTATTATTAAAATACAACAAAATGTGTTTTTGACTAAGTGAAGAGTTGATGGTTTTTACTATTTCGAATAAATATTTTTTGTTTTGTACTCGGGAAAAAATTTCCATCATTAAATCTTTAAGAATGCTTTTTGGCTCGTTAATAGACCAATTTCTCGGATCATTAAAATATTCTTTTTCGATTTTATATTGAACATTCTCGGCAAAATTTTCCGAAGTAATAGTGGTATTATATTCTTTTAATTCAACGGGGCCGACAACTTTAAGAATCTTCTCAAAAAAAGTGGTATCAATGGCTATAACACCGTCGACAGGAGTACCGCCTTCTTCATTGTAAAACCAAGCTACCTTTTGAGCGGCTTCGGCATAATCAATAGCCCAGTTGGCATCGCGCATGGTCCAATTACCGTTAATTGTCTTTAGCGCCGTCGGTGGCTCAATAAAATTTGACACGCTAAAAGTATTATCGCGTTTGTATATATTAGTATCAAAATAAATATTGGCTAATTTAGCATCTTTTGTTTCCGCTACGGCAAAACTACCGATAAACCCGCCGCTGGGTCTTAGTTCGGTGTTGTTTTGAAATAGAATGAGAAATTTACCATTGCTAAGCCCCGTTAACACCTCAGTGCCATTTTTAATTTGAGGATAAGCCAGCGCAGTAGCCACGCCAGATAAAACTAAAAATATTAGTACTAGTAAAACTATTAGCGGTTTTTTCCAACTAAAAACTCTACGCTCCCTAGGCGCTTTAATAACCTCCTCAACTGGAGCTACTGGTTTCTTCACCCTATGAATACCATCAAGATAGGGCAAAATCCCTCCCTATTTCCGCTAATTATCTATTTCTTTCTAAAATATTCTGTCAGAAAAACCAAGGCTAGACCTAAAATTAAACCAGCCGCTAGGCCAATTAAGGTATTAAGCAGTGTTGCGGGCTTTTTTTCGCTTACTACTGTTGGGGAAATATCGAGAACAATATTTTTAATGCTTTCGTTTTTAGTTAAGTCCTGTGTTTTTTGAGCAATTACTGAAGTAGAAGCATCTACTATTTTTTTAACAGTGTCCTTATCAGCTTGATTCATGCTCACGATTACCGAAGCAGGATTTTTCTTACGTGCATTAATAAGCTTACTCATGTTTTTCATATCTACATCAGGAAGATTGAGTTGAGCTTTTTGATAAATTTCTTGCACAATAGCCGGATCCTGGAACCAAATCAGCACACGATCCGCGAAAAGCGAACCAGCTTGCAACGAATAATAATTATCATACTCATAGTAATTGGGGGCTTGCTCGGCTGATTTAATTAAAACATTAATCGTAGAATTAGCGTCGTAGGTTATTGGTCTAGTAACGGTAAATAAATAAGAACCCAAGGTTACAATTACTATTGTAATAATTAGTAGCCAAAGGTGTTTTTTAATAATCATTAAATAACTTTTAAGATCCATAATACTCCTTGAAAAAATTATAATATTATTTATTAATTTTACTGGTGATAAACTTTTTTATTTTTCCCTTAAAAATTTCCTTATCGTATTTTAAAGCATGCTGGCGGATAAGGTTCGGATCATATTGACTTTCGCGAAATTGTTTTACTACCTTCATTATACTCTCAATTGTTTGTTCGTCAAAAAATTCACCGGTTTTTTTATCGATTACAATTTCTTTAGCGCCACCTGCCCTATAGGCAATCACCGGTCGACCCGAAGCCATGGCTTCAAGCATACTAATGCCCGCATCTTCTTCTTGGGGAAATATTAAGGCTTTGGCATTGACAAATAATTTTGCCAACTCCTCGTCGCTAACGCGGCCAACAAATTTAATATTTTCTTCCGCACAACTCTTAAATTCATTAATCTTGGTGCCGCTGCCGGCAATTATCAATTTGTAGTTTTTTCCCAACCGATTAAAGGCTTCAATCACCATGTCAGTTTTTTTATAAGGTTCGGCGCGGCTGACTAAGAAAAAATAATCGCCAATTTTTTTGGCCGTAGAAAATCTTTTTGTCGAAACCGGCGGCCAAATGATTGTGTCAGCCGCGCGATGATAATATTTCTGCATACGTAAATTGATATTTTCGGAATTAGCAATATAATAATCCGGCCTTTTGGCGGCCTTTAAATCCCATATTTTTAGTTTATCAATGACTTTTGGCATAACAGGTCGAACAATGCCCGGAATTGGCGCTGTTTTAAGGTAGCTATTCGAGTCCGACCACAAATATCTGGTTGGAGTGTGCAAAAAGCAAATATGGGTAGTTTTTTTACTAGTTACAACGCCTTTGGCAAAGGCAGAAGAGTCGGAAAGCACTAAATCGTAGCCGGAAAAATCAAACGCTTCGATAGCTTTGGGCATTAGCGCTAAATACCATTTATATTTTTTAACGCCAAAAAGCATGTTTTGAATAAAGGAAGTTTGGATATTATATTTTCCATAGAATCTACCCATTTTTTCTTGATCATAAACAAGCGTAAAAATCGGCGCCTCCGGGAAAATTTCCAAAAAAGCGTCGAGAACTCTTTCGGCGCCACCATATTGCGTTAAAAAATCATGAACCAAAGCTACTTTCATTGTTTTGATTATAACAAAAAATTAATCAAAACCAAAAAACCGCGGTGGGATAATTCATCTGAATTAAACCTTTCGCGGTTATTTTTTTGCATTTAGTACAGTCGGAGGTCGCACCTCCGATTATAATAAACCTGATAGCCTATCTTAGTACGCGCCTTTTTTATTAACTATCACTAACAAGGTTTTAAAAAGAATTTTTATGTCAAGCCAAAGCGACCAATTTTCAATGTAAAATAAATCCAAACGTACCCAGTCATTAAAATCAATATCACTGCGACCAGATACCTGCCAAAGTCCGGTTAAGCCTGGCTTAATAGTTAAGCGTTTTTTTTGTGTTCGATTGTATAGCGCCACTTCTTCAAGCATCGGCGGTCTGGGTCCTACCAAGCTCATTTCTCCTATTAACACATTCCAAAACTGGGGGGTTTCGTCCAAAGATGTCTTTCGTAGGAAATTGCCAAAAGGAGTAACGCGGGGATCGTTTTTTAACTTAAACATATTGCCATATTTTTTAATATATTTTTTGTGTTCTTTATCGGCGCCGTCATACATGGAACGAAATTTTAAAAAGGTAAAGGTTTTTCCGTCTTCTCGCATTCTCTTTTGACGAAAAAAAACCGGGCCACAAGAAGTCATTTTAATAATAATCGAAATAATCAAGAAAAACGGCGAAAGAATAACTAAAAAAATGAACGAACCAACAATATCCAGCAATCTTTTGAGAATTTTACCCCAGCCTTCTAACGGTGTTTGGCGGTATCTTAAAATCGGAATCCCGGACAGCGCAAAGATTTCGGTATTTTGCGTTTTAACCTCAAACAAATTAGGGGTTTGTTTAAATATTAAGCGTCTATCTTCACAAAAATCAATAAGTTCTGATATTTTTTTATTGGAAATATTAAGCTCGGTTAAAATAATTTCGTCAGTAGGATGTTTTTTAACTATTTCCTCTAAATCCTCAAATTTGCCTAAGGATTTTACATTAAGTGATAATTCCTTATTTTTTGTTACACCATCTGCACTTACCATGCCAATCACCTTGTGGCCTAATCCCCGGTTATTTTGCATAGTTCTAACTAAATTATAGGTTATCTGATTGTTACCGACAAATATCACCCGATGCACTCCCACGCCATAGCGATAAAGATATTTTTGGATACTTCGCACAATCAAGCGTCCTAGATAGACCAAAACTATGGCTAAAACCCAGGCATAAACGATCACTAAGCGTGAAAAGAATGAGGTTTTTGCTAAAAATAGCCAGGCGACCAGAAGCATAATACCCGAAGAAACACCCATAAATATACCGGCTAGCTCATCGGCTCCACGGCGGCCTTTTTTACTGGTGTACAATCCCTCTAGGGCAAATATTAATATCCAGGCGGGTAAGGTGAAAATTATAAAACGGATATATTCGCCAAAAGGACTTATATAGATAACGTCTTGATTGGCTCTTAGCCAATAAGCAATTACAAAAGCCAGAAGTATCATAATGATATCAACCGGCAAGAGCGCAAAAATAAAAAACAATTCGGATTTTTTCATTTGTTTAATATAAATTTATTTTGCTTTTCTGTGTTTAAAAACTATTATAACAGATTAGAATTATTTTTCAAGGTATTTTTGCTAAAATAAAAGAAATCCCGCAAATGCGGGATTTCTTTTATAGTTAAATCAATTTTATTTTTTCTTTAACATTGGAAGACCAGTTCGTGAATTTTCCATTACTTCGTAGCCCTCTGGTAATTCACAGGCATTGGCTTTTGCTTCACGAGCAAAGTAATAAATGGTTTGTTTTCTGCCACCGCGGAGAGTTACATCTTTTGAATGAAGATGGTAAGTCTCGCCGGTTTTTTTGGATTGAGTTGAGAATGCCATTAAAACCTCCTTTTTCGCCCTCGCCATAGGCGGGGAGAAAAATTATTTATTAACTAATACTAAGCTTATTATCTAGATTCGCATCAGATATGTCAAGGATAATTATGTGAATTGTTAATTTTTAACCTTATTATATGGTTCATTTTCGCTGATAGCTGATCGCTGATAACTGATAACTGACAGTAGTTTTCCACAAGCGTACACCTTGCTTAAATAGGCAAGTTTTGGTTATTATCAATAGCAGGAGTAAAATCATGCACGGCATAAAAAATCATTATGAGATGAGCGCCAGGGGGCATGATTTTGCATCTTAAAAAACGCCAATAGGGCGTTTTTCTTTTATATTTGATCTTTAAAAAGTAAGGCGGCAGAATTTTGATCTTAAGCGTGCAAACGCTTGATGTCAAAAAATCTGCCGCTAAGAAGCGAGTAAAAGAGGAGGATAATAAAAATGGGTAATGAACAAGAAAGCCTCATTGCAAAAGTAAAAGGATTTGGAGGAAGTAAAAAACCTATCTTTATAGAAGAAATAGGAAAAGCAGGATCTTTTGTTGGTGGAATCGCTCTACCTTGGCATATAACGAACCTACAAGATAAGTTAAGTTTACCCTATGAAGTCCCACCAGATATATATATGGTTCAGGTTTCAGAAAGACCTTGGACAAATCCACTCCTTAATCGTGGGTCAGCTGGCGCAGGATTTTTTTGGAGCGTCAAAAAAGCAACGAGTTATATGCTTTTAGCTTTTGCTCCTCTTCTGGAAAAGTGGGCATGTGAAGGAAAAAAAATTATTCAAATTATCATTCCTAATGGCGGATTACCTATGGACGCTAACCCATTTATGGTTGATCTGGTGCGTTCTCATCATTCTATACTCACTACTTACCAGATGAAACTCTCTCGAAAATATGATCCAAATAAAAGGGATTATATCAATTGCTTAGAAAGCTACCGTGGCGCTAAAAACATAGAAGCTGATATAATTATGATTATGGATACCGCCATGGCTTCGGGAAGTACCATTGAGAACGCTCTTAAAATACTCTTCCGCGGCTACCACGAAATTGGTCTAGAAGGTTGTCTTCCTAATCATAAACCAGAAATGGTATTATTATTCACCATATGTGGCAGTAAAGAAGGTCTTGTTCGCCCATATCAGATTTGCAAAGAAGCAGGGGTAAAATTCATTCCTGTCTTTTACAACGCAATTTTTGAAGTAACCAAACAGAACAATATTCTTGATTTTATTCTAGGTCCTACCGATTTACCAGTTTGGAATCCCACTACTATCACTCATAGAGCTTTAGCTGATGCCGCAGAAAGAGTTTATAATCACATTCCTATGTGCACCGTTGGTGATACAGGTAATAGATTGGTCAACACACCACTGTATTTCCTTGAAACCATGCTTGAAGTTCTTTTAATCGAAAAGAATAAGGGTGTTTATTGCCGAGGAGGGATTGATCTTAACCAACCGGAATGGAACAGGATTAAACTCATGTTAAATAACGAAAAACTCGTTAAAATAGCTTGGGAATTTTATGAAGCCCAAATGATTCTTCTCGAACATACCAAAATTACTGATAATATGATACCGGCATTGGCGGATCGAGAAAAAGTTCTAAACGATACCAAAAAAATTATCCTAAATTGTGAAAAACAAACTCATCCTCTCATGGAAGAGATAATGCCTAAAAAAAGTGGAATTGATCCTATTATGGATCCTCTTCTGACGGAAATGGCTTTAACTCGTTAACTTTAACAGGGTATGGCGGCCGAAAGGCCGCCCTTTTTTTGCTAAAATTTAATAAAAAAGAGCTCCCGAAGGAGCTCTACGTGTTATCTACTAGTTTAATAATAGTCTTGGCCACAGAGCCTGAGTCTAGAATTGGTCTAGACAGTTTTTTTAAGTGCTTTGATTGTTTAAAAGGCCCTTTGCCCTTTGATTCGTATCTGGGATCAAAACAATAAATAATTGGTACTCTCTGACGAAATTTATTGATAATCTCAACTGCTTTATTATCCTTCAAATCGTCGATTAGCAAGATCCTGTTATTTGTCTTTCGAACTTGCTCATTAACATCATTTTGATAGTTCTTCATGCCAATATTATCTATGGCCAATGAAATATAGGCAATTAAATAGTTGAAGCTTTTGGGCAAAGTATTTTCGATCATTCTCTTATACAAGGTGAAACTACTATTATCATCAGAACAAATAATAATATCAAGCTTCTTCATTTTTAATGTACACCTCCTTTTTGATTTTTGGGATCCTGTTATCATACCAGAAAACTTGTCCTTTGTCAACTATTGACAAGTTTGATATAATTAAATTAGAAAGGAAAATATATGGAAAAGGAAATTGGCGTAGTTACGCATTTTTTCGACAAACTTTCCGTAGCCGTTATCAAGATAACAAAGGGTTCTCTTTCGGTAGGTGATACTATTAGAATCAAGGGCGGCGAAGACACTGATTTTAATCAAGAAGTAGATTCCATGCAGGTTGAACACGAAAAGATTAAAAAGGCTAAAAAAGGTGAGGAAATTGGCTTAAAAGTTAAAAAAATTGCCAGAGAAGGATATAAGGTATTTTTAGTAAAGTAATTCCTATAAAAGGAGTATATATGTGTCCACCTAAATATGGTCCTGGTTGCGGCGGATGTGGCGGTTGTGGCTGCGGTCGCTAAAAGGATCTCAAACAAAAACTCTCTGCACTATGCAGAGAGTTTTTGTTACCTAGGATAAAAGCTTATCTAAGCGTATTAAATTCCGTTTTAATGGTATCTTCTAGTTTACTAACAGGGTCTACTCTCGCGGCTCCAAAGACATCTTTTTGAATTGTATCCATCTGTGACTGAAAATCCGTATTCGCTTTTTCTAATTTATTCTTAAAATCATCATATTTAATCAAGCTAGCATTTTTCGCATCTATGGCCGCTATAGCAGAGTTAAGATAATCAATGTAGGCGCTAACCATTGTCTCTAGCGCTGATTTAGCTTTTTCGTAACTAGTAGAAACACTTTTACCCTTTAATGAACTCAAAATCTTTTCTTGGTTGTTTTTAGCATCCACAAATTGTTTCCTTGTAGCAGTTAGATCTTGGGAAAAATCACTTGGCATACTTTTAATTGAACTTTCGAAATCTTGGGCAAATTTTGCCGAAATATCAGCAAAATCAATCATATTCCCTAAATCAGTTAGAATTAAGGCCATCTCTTTGTAATACTGACTAAGGTTATTATCTAATCCTTGAGCAGATTTGTTGGGCTTGAGTGTGGCTAATTCATTTCGAGCGGCACTAATTTTTGTTTGTACATCTGCAATAGTGGTAATTTTAGTTGATGCAGTCACTGAACTTTTATTTATTATATCGGACATAGCAGAACCCTGGTTAACAATTTCGTTAAACTTTGGTTCTGTTTTCTTTACGAAAGACTTGGCTGACATTGTACAGCCTGTTAAGGTCAAAATCACCAAACCAACTGAAAAAATCTTAATTATCTTTTGCATTTTTGCCTCCTGTTTAAATTTGGCTCCGGGACTTGGAATCTCACACGCTTCGCTTTTTAAAACCATTCGGTTTTAATGTTTCCTCAACGGGGAAAACAATTGTTTCCCCGACCCCTTTCATATTCGAATCCAAGTCGAATATTTGGCTCCGGGACTTGGATTCGAACCAAGATTGATGGCTTCAAAGGCCACTGTCCTACCATTAGACGATCCCGGACCGCGCCCGCCATCGCTACGCTTAGGCGTTTTGCGGGCGGGATAAACTTTTTTAATACTAACATTTTAATCTTGACTTTTCAAGGTTTTTATGGTATATTTGTGCTGCTTCAGGTAATTGAAGTGATCGCCCTCGCCATTGGTGGGGGAGGAAAGTCCAGACACCATAGAGTAGTGTACCCCGTCTCACTGGCGGGGCAGCCGTAAGGCTCGGGAATAGTGCAACAGAAAGATACCGCCCATCCGCCCTTGGCGAGATGAGGTAAGGGTGAAATCGTGAGGTAAGAGCTCACGCGTTGTCGCCGCAAGGCGACTCTGTGCAAACCCTGCATGGTGCAAGTCAGGTGGGTCCGACCATCATCAAAAACTTACTCGGTTCGATGCCCACGGATCCTGACGCCAAGATAGATGATCACCTAAACAGAATCTGGCTTATCAATTATCTGAAGCTTTTTTAAATAATAAAAAACCGGAGATTAATTCTCCGGATTTTTTGATTAATTAGTCCCCGCAGCCATTGACAGTGATTATTTCGAATCTTCGATTAGAACCGAAAATCCAAGTCAACGACTGCGGGTGTGAACAAATTATTCCATTTTAAATTTCAACAACCATACGGGTATCCCCCCTTTTTCAAAAAGACGTCTAATATTTTAGCAATATCTTTTCTAAACAGTAATGAGGCAGAATTGCAATAGACGTGTGATAATAGCTAAATAATGCTTACTATTGCTAGTTATAACTCCGTGGTCGAGGAATCTTATCAATATGGTGAGGCGACAAATATGTTGGTGTTGGCAGATAAGTTTCTGCACTACATACTAAGATGTGTGCAACAATTGATGACAACAAACTTATTTGTTTAATTAGAATAATTAAACGGTAAAAACCTACACACGGGAAAATCCGTTTCAGCAATGATTTTCACCTCCTTTCTTATTAGAGTTCAAATTGTTAAGTTGCCTGGAGAGATTATTATTCTGACAAAAATAAGAGTAATTGTCAAATTTTAGACAAAATAAAAGGAGGTCAAGTAATTTGACCTCCATGGGAAAAAATAAAATTTGTGGTTGAGTGAGGCGTTCAGCTACTCGCTTATTAGTTTTCCTAAATATTATTCTAAGCGCAAACGCCTCACTCTTTCTCTGCGCCCCGGAGAACCCGGGGTTCTGCCGCCTTAGCGGCCGTCTAATTGGCTGTTTTACTTGTTGATTAATCCTCTATCGGGGAAATCAACAAGTGAGGCTTTCTACAGCCTGCCTCATTTGACCTCTTTGAGACAATGGTGAGTTTGCGCCGCCTTTAGCTAAGCGCTCATGTGCCTTTTTGAGGCCAAAACTTAAAACATTCTAGTTAAGATAAACTGACCATACTCCATAGGTATGCGTTCTTCTTATCACGTTCTACCTCCATGGATAACAATTCTAAAAAAATTATTAGGATTAAACATCCAATAGGCACCACCCCTTTCTTCCTTTCTTATTGTAAGATCAAAATCTAATTTTTTCTGGTTCTAATATAAAATCATATTATCAAATAACGATATTATTGTCAAGTACCTAGCAATAAAAAAGGCAAATTGTTTTCTGCGCTAGAGCAATTCTTTGAGATACTGTCCGGTATAAGAATTTTTAACTTTGGCAACTTGCTCCGGTGTGCCTTCGGCCACAATATGACCACCTTCGTCGCCGCCTTCGGGGCCGAGATCTATAATATAATCAGCACATTTTATGACATCAAGATTATGTTCCACTACTAAAATAGTGTTGCCTTTATCAACTAGCGCCTGTAACACTCCCAGCAATCTATCAATATCTTCAAAATGTAGTCCGGTGGTTGGTTCATCTAGAATATACAAGGTTTTACCAGTGTCTTGACGAGCTAACTCTGTCGCTAATTTAACGCGCTGTGCCTCGCCACCCGATAAAGTGGTGGCAGGTTGACCCAAACGCATATAGCCAAGCCCCACTGATTTTAGTACTCCTAATTTGTGCTTTAAAATCGGCGTTTCGCGAAAAAACTCGTGTGCCTCCCCCACCGTCATTTCTAACACTTCGGCGATATTTTTACCTTTATAATAAATATCTAAAACATCTTTATTGTAGCGCTTTCCACCGCAAACTTCACAAATCACATAAACATCGGGTAAAAAATACATTTCAAATTTTTTCACCCCGTCGCCGCGGCAGGCCTCACAACGGCCACCCTTAACATTAAAACTAAAATGTCCGGAATCGTATTTACGCATTTTTGCTTCGGGCGTCGCAGCAAATATTTCTCTAATTGGGCCAAAAATACCAGTAAAAGTGGCTGGATTTGAGCGTGGGCTACGGCCAATTGGCGCTTGATCAATATCTACCACTTTATCAATATTTTGTGTGCCAATAATGGCTTTGTGTTCGCCAGGTTCAGCTTTGCTTTGATAAAATTTTCTAGCTAACGCTTTGGCTAAAATTTCTGTTACCAAGGTTGACTTACCGCCACCCGAAACACCTGTTACGACCGTAAATGTATTAAGTGGAATCTTGGCATCGATATTTTTTAAATTAAAATGCTTGGCGCCCTTAATAGTAATAAATTTATTACTGGTTCTTCTCTTTTTAGTTGTTGCGATTTTTTTAATATTCTGTAAATAACGACCAGTTAAGGAATCTTGGGATTTTTTAATCTCTTCCGGTGTACCCTGTGCGGTAATTTCACCACCAAATTCCCCTGCACCGGGTCCTAGATCAAGTACATAATCAGCGGCTAATATCGTCGAACTATCATGCTCCACCACTACCACGGTATTACCTAAATCACGAAGCGCTTTTAATATGTCAATAAGTTTGTATTGGTCGCGCTGATGTAAACCAATGGATGGTTCATCCAAAATATAAATAACTCCGGCTAGATTAGAACCCAATAACGAAGCTAATCGGATTCTTTGCGCCTCGCCCCCCGCTAAAGTTTCAGCCGATCTATCTAAGGTTAGATAACCTAAACCGACTTTTTCTAAAAAATCCAGCCGTTTTTTAATTTCTCTGATAATTTGTTTTACTATTTGCAGCTGTTCAACGCTAAACTTCTTTTCCAATTTCGAGATCATCTCGTTGGCTTGTTTAATGTTTATAGAGTTAATATCAATAATGTTTTTACCTAAAATTGTAATATTTAGCGCTTCTTTTCTTAATCGTTTACCGCCGCAATCAGCACAAGTTTTTTCTACCATGTATTTTTCGATTTCAGCACGTAAATAATCAGAATCGGTTTCACGATATTTTCGTTCCAAATTAGGAATTACTCCTTCAAAATCATCGTTCCCGTATAGAATAACATGTCTGACATCTTTAGAAAGATGACTGACCGGAGTATCTAAGCTAAAAGAATATTTTTCGGCTAAATCAACCAACACCTTGTTGTACCAAGGTGTTTGCGAGGTTGTCCTGGACCATGGTCTTATAGCACCTTCCGAAAGGGTCAAGCGTAAATTAGGAATCACCAATTCGGGATCGGCTTCGAGTTTTTTGCCGAGCCCTCGACAAACCGGACAAGCTCCTTGAGGATTATTAAAAGAAAATGACCCCATGGTCACACGAGGCAGAACATAACCGCAACCCGTGCATTTTAAATTGGCCGGGAGTTTGTTCTTTTTGTCTTTTTTATCTTTAGCACCATCTGTAATATTATTAACTTCTTTACCGCAATTGGGACAAGTTATTTTACCAATTCTTGTAAACATCAAGCGCAAATAATCATAAATTTCGCTCATAGTCCCAACTGTAGAACGTGGCGAAATTCCTGCTGTGCGCTGATCAATGGCAATAGCAGGAGAGAGTCCTTCAATATAATCAACGTCCGGTTTTTCAATAGAACCCATAAATTGTCGAGCATAACTAGAAAGTGATTCCATATAACGACGTTGTCCTTCGGCATAAATGGTATCAAACGCCAAACTGGATTTCCCACTGCCAGAAACTCCGGTGATAACCGTAAGTTTATTTTTAGGGATTTCCGCGTCCACATTTTTTAAATTATGAACGCGCGCACCCTTGATAATAACCATATTTTTAGAAGTTATTTTACTCATAAAATTATTATTTTATATTACACAACAAAAATTATATCACGATTGTCAAGTAATGGCAAGTCCTCGCCCCCTCTTGCAAATTCTGGTAGGTTTGCTATATAGTAGATAATAGACAAATTTAATTGGAGGGCGGGAGGAAGAAATGTTCGATAATGACAAAAAGATTGCTGGCCCAGGAACAGTAGTAGGCGCCAATGTTAAACTTACTGGCGTACTAAAAGACATTAATGATATTACTGTTCATGGTTCTGTAGATGGCGAAGTTTCGTCAGAAAAAAATGTAGTGATTGCCGAAACTGCTTCCATCAAAGGACCTGTTTCTGCCGAAGTTGTAACTGTAGCCGGCAAGGTCAATGGCTCCATTGATGCTTGGAAAAAACTAGAGGTTTTGCCCACCGGTAAAGTACATGGTTCTATTACTACTGAAGAACTAATCATTCGCTCGGGTGCGCTTTTTAATGGCAAGAGCAAAATGACTAAAGAAGGTAAAAAGGACGAAGCCAAGGACAGCGAAAAGGTAGAAACTGCATCAGACAATAAGATCGACAAAAAGAACGAAAAAACTGCCTACGAACTGGAATAATTAAGCTATGTATTACTACATAATGGACAGTCCAAAAGATTCTGGTCAAAAACGTGAGCAGGAAAAAATAAAGGACGCTCTGGGTTTTTTGGGTATCGCCGGAGAAACAGTCACCGTAAGCCCCGCTAGAACCATTGAAGAGTTAACTAACATGGGTCTCGCCAAAAAATATTCTACTATTGTGGCTGTAGGCGGAGATCGCTTAGTTAATAAAATCGCCGCCATGCTTCAAGAAAAAGATCACGTTTTGGGTGTTATTCCTGTTAATGCAAGTGCGGAAATCTGTAATTTGATTGGCACCAGTGACATCAAAACCGCATGTGAAAATTTGCGTTTTCGTAAAGTCAAAAATGTTGATCTAAGCTATATCGAACCCAATAAATATTTTTTAACAAATATTAATATTATTAGTAATAAACCATTAAATTGCCAAATAGAAATTGATAGTTGTGAATTTAAGGCCACGGCCACCAATATCGTTTTAGAACCAAATTTAACCCTACATTTACAAGACGAGAGTTTATCCGGCGGAACATTCAAAAAAGCTATTAATTGGATATTTGGTAAAAAAAGTCAAGATAATAATACTAGCATCTTTAAGGGTAAAAGAATAAAAATAGATACTAGTGAATCACTACCGGTTTTAATTGATGGCGAAGTAATTGCCAAAACCCCCATAGTAGCACGCGTCAAACCCAAGGTCTTGAAGATTATTGCCGGACGTGATAAGATGGATTTGAAATAAATAAACAATATCAAAGGAGCCCAGATCAAAGAACCAAAGATTAACCAAGAAATTTCAGCTCGTGAAATATTCTTGATTGATAATCAAAGTCAACCTTTAGGAAAAATGAGTTACGATCAAGCAATGTGGCTCGCCTATGATAAAGGTTATGATTTAGTGGAAGTTGGCCCCGGAGCAGTCCCGCCTGTTTGTAAACTGATTGATTATAATAAAGAATTATACGAAAAAGCAAAAAGGGCAAGAAAACAAAGAGCTAAACAAAAATCATCAGAAGTTAAAGAAATTAAGTTAACTTATAAAATCAGTGAACACGATTTAGAGGTTAGGGCAAAGAGAGCAGAAGCGTTTTTTTCCGAGGGTGATAGAGTCAGAGTATTTATTATTTTAAAAGGAAGAGAAAATATTTTTCGTGGTAAGGCCTTTGAGTTAATCGAAAAATTTAAGGAAATAGTTAAAGCTAATTACGAAATACCCATTAAACGAGTTGGCAATATTTATTCCGCCATACTAACCAAGAAATAAGGGAGTTTCAATGAAATTGAAAACTAGTAAATCAGCCCGAAAAAGAATAAAAAATTTTACCTCAAGAGGTAAAATTATTAGAGTAAAAATGTCTGCACAACACTTACGTGCCGGTAAATCTAAAAGAACCGAACGAAGTGCTAATAAATCAAGAATTGTACATAAAACCGACGAACGAAAAATTAAGAAAATGATACCTTATAAATAAACTATAAAATGCGTGCGGCAAATAATATCTAAGCCGTAATCAAGGAGCACAATGAGTCGTGTAAAACGTGGAACTACAACCAAAAATAGACATAAAAAATTGTTAGCTAAAACAAAAGGATTTCGTCATACCAGAAAAAACTTGGTACGTGTCGCCCACCAAGCCATGCTTAAAGCCGAAACCTTTAAATATCGTGATCGCAGAAATAAAAAACGCGATTTTCGCGCACTTTGGATTATTAAAATTAACGCCGCCTGTCGTGCAGAAGGTATCACTTATAGCAAATTTATTAAAGCTCTTAAAGATAAAAAAATCGAGCTCGATCGTAAAATCCTCGCCGATTTAGCCGAAAACCATCCTGAAGAATTCAAAAAGATTGTAGAAAAGGTTAAATAGAAAATATATTTGACAAAGAAAAAATCGGGACAATGTCCCGATTTTTAGTATAAATATTAAAATTCATTAAATTTCGATAAATTAAGCCTTAATCAATTGCTTTAAATCAATGGGAAATTTCCCATTGATTGGACAAAGCTTCAAACTATAAATAATCCGGCCTTTGCTTTTACCAATGGGTTCCAACGATAAGAATAAACGCAAAATACCGAAATACTTAGGATTATTTGGTACCAAATAGGCTGGGTTTTCAGTTAAAACTTTTTTAAAGTTATTATTTTTAACAATTGTGAACTGAGTCTCGAACCTCGGATAAAACTCATCCGACGCCGAGCCAGAAAAACTAAGTAGAATGATTTTGCGTTCCAGCCGTTCGCTCAATTGTTGTACGTCATTGATTTGTATACTCTTCAAATCGATAATAAATGTTTCCTTTGGTACAATAACATATTCATCATATTTTTTACCGCTCAAGTTAGCTAAAATATGAGAAACTAAAAATGCACCGAAAATAAACTTAGTTCTTTCCACAACTCCTGCCGGCCAATCAAAACAAGAATCGGCAATTTTCAAAAGGATTCCATATGGAACATTTTCTTTTATCAAATCCAGATTCTTGGGCGAAGGCGGCAATCCTCCTTCACAGCCAATTTCAAATCCTTGATGAATGACAAATTTCTTTTTACCCACTAATGTCACCTCCTCCTCTTGTATTTGTTCTCTTTGCTTATATTTTTAAAGAACATCTTAAATCTAACAGAGAAGAACCATTCTGTCAATGACCGCCACTATTTATTTTTTATTTAAGATTATCCAGGCATAAAGAAGAACGCCTGCAATAATAAAGATATCTGCCAGATTAAAAACATTGAGATTAAAAAAATGGATATAATCAATAATATATCCTCTAAAAATCCGATCGATTAAGTTAGAAACTGCTCCGGCTGTAATTAACATAACCGATAACCGATAGCTGACAACTGAAGACTGATTCTTAATCATCCAAACCAAAAAAACTACGCCAATGGCTAAAAGCAAATAACTAATAATAGGGTTTTCAATGAAACCAAAAATAATTCCTTTATTAGTTAAAATTAAAGATGGATGGTAACTTATCATCCACCATTTAACCAACTGATCCATTAAAACAAGCAATAGGCCAATAGAACAATAGAAAAGTGTAGATTTACTATTTTTCATTATCTTTTTTTGTTGCTATCTTTTACACAAGTACTAGCCGCCGGGAAAGCTTCGAGTCGATCATGCTCAATGGGATTTTTACATATTTCGCAAATCCCATATTTGTCTTTATCCATTCTAGCTAAAGCATGCTTAATCTCTTTGAGCAGATTTTTCATACCGGTTTCCAGTCCCTTATATCCTTCAAAGGCCTCGACTTCTTGGGCGTTATCTTCTTCGGAATTACCAAACTGAGGAAATTTGCGCACCATTTCTAATTCTTTTTCTAATCGTTGTTTTTCTTTTAAAAGCGCAGATTTTTGTTTTAGTAAAAATAATTTATTGGATATTTTTCTGAGCATATATTCTCCTTCTTAAGAATATTATACCAACAATCGCTACTATTACAAATATGATTCCCACGATTTGGCCCGGGTGTATGCCCCAAATAAGCGGATCAATGCGCCAAACGTCAATTATGATTCTGATTAAGCCATAAACACCGAGCGATAAAAACATCAAATAACCTGAAGAAAATATTTTTTTAACATAAACCCAGTAAGCAAGCCCTGCAAAAATAAATCCTAAAACTGATTCAAATAAAGGTTGTGAAATCTCACCATTAACCGAAAACCAAGCATGACTGGCAATACCGGGATGATCACCGACTAAAGTACAGCCAATCCGCCAAATACCCACTCCCAGCCAAAAGCCAATAATAAGAATATCCGACCAGTCCCAAAAATTCTTTTTAAAAAAGAAAATTAACGCCAAAACCCCACCCGCAATGCCCCCAAAAGAAGTTAATCCGGCCCAAATGTAAAATATTTCATACCAGTGAGTAAAGTTACTGGGATAACAAAGAAAATAGCTAACGTGGCCAAATACAGCCCCAACGGCAAAAACTCCCAATAACCTTTCTAGTAAATCCTTAACCGGCAATCCTTTTTTCCTGGCTAAATAGTAAATAACGATAAAATTGACAATTAATGCCAAAGATACAAAAAATCCGTAAGTATAGAAATTGATCTTGCCAATAGAAAATAAAATTGGAAACATATCACCTCATTTAACTGAAAATTAAAAATTGTAAATTGATAGTTGCTAAAACAAGTATAACTATAATTGAATATCGGGTCAATTTATGATAGAATTTCCGAAAGGGCTCGTGGTTTAATGGTAAAACGCTACGTTCACATCGTAGAGACCGATAGTTCGATTCCATCCGAGCCCACCACTCGTAGCCTTGGCGAAGTGTGGTAAACTAAAATAATTTATTTGTGATATAATAAAAAAACATGAAAGAAGGAATTAAAACAAGTTGGGACGTTTTAAAGTTTCTTATCGGCGTAGTGATAGTGGCTTTTTTATTGAAATCTTTTGTCTTCCAGCCATTCGTAGTAGAAGGCATCAGTATGGAACCAAGCTATCACGATAAAGAATATTTAATAGTCAATAAAATAGTTTATATCGTTGGAAAACCTGAGCGCGGCGATGTGATGATTTTTAGACCGCCAGATAATCCGAGCGTTACCTATATCAAAAGGGTGATCGGCTTGCCTGGAGACGATGTTAAAATCAGTCAAGGCAATGTTTATATTAATGGTCAACAATTGGACGAAAAGTACTTACCGGAAGGTCGTCAAACCTTAATCGGTAACGAAGAAAATTTAACTTTAGATAAAAGACTATCCGATAAAGAATATTTTGTAATGGGAGATAACCGCAGCCATTCCACTGATTCTCGCGAATTTGGTGTAGTATCAAAAAGTGAAATTGTGGGCAAGGCCTGGATTGTAGTTTACCCTAAACAATATTTTGGCTTTGCTAAACATATTGTCTACAACCTCCAAAACAGTTATTAAAGTTCTATTTTTTGTATAAAAAAAACCGGGCAATAAACATCTTAATTTAATGTTTTTTGCCCGATTGTTTTTTATTTGCCTGAGTTAAAAAAAATTTCTGCCCGTCTTTTTTGTTGGTAGTTTTTCATTGCTTTTAAAAATACATCTAGGAGCATATAACCACCCGCAATGAATGTAACCACCCCAACAAAACAATATAATAACCAAATCGGGTTTATCTCACCCCCCAATACACCTGGGGTAAGACCATTGCGAAGAACTAGATGCATCCAAAACCAAATTGATATTATCCCTGCAACGACAGCAACCGAACCAACAATCCACTTAACTATAACCATTCTTATTTTCCCCCTTATTTTATTTTTTGTTTTATTTTTAACTCTTTCAACTCTTGTCAAACAAGGATTGAAAAAAGTACTATTTTCCTATTTTTAATGATCAGACATCAAACTACTATACCACATTTTTGCCCATTTGTCAAGAGTGAAGTATAATATATCCATGAAGGAATGCTATCTTTATAAAAAATTCCCTGATAAGTCCGTGGAATGTCAGGCGTGTAACCATCGTTGTCGAATTAGTATTGGCAAACGCGGTATTTGTGGAATCAGAGAAAATAAATTAGGTAAACTCAACCTCCTAACCTTTGGCTTGGCCTGTGCTGAACAGATTGATCCAGTTGAGAAAAAACCGCTTTATCATTTTATGCCTAACACCAAAACATTAACTATTGCCACAGTCGGCTGTAATTTCACTTGTAAATGGTGTCAAAACTGGGATATTTCCCAAAGTCCTAAAGAAGATATTATTGAAGGATTTAATTTGCCGCCGGAAAAAATCGTCGAAGATGCGCTTAAAAACAATTGTCCTTCTATTTCCTATTCTTACACGGAACCAACTGTTTATATGGATTACGCTTTAGATACTATGAAACTCGCACATACTAAGAAAATTAAGAACATTTGGGTTTCCAACGGCTACATGACCAAAGAATGCCTGGATATGATTTCTCCTTATCTTGACGCGGCAAATATTGATATTAAGTCACTCGATAGCAAGAAATTCAGTGAATATATTGGCGGGATTAACCCTGATTTTGTGGTTGATTCTTGCCAGTATCTAATCAAAAAGAAAATTCATTTGGAAATTACCACTTTGATAATACCGTTTATAAATGATAGCCCCGAAGAATTAACTAAAATTGCCCAAACCATTCATGACAAATTAGGTGCTTCAGTTCCCTGGCATCTTAGTCGCTACTTCCCTTGTTATAAATACAATGAACCCGCTACGCCAGTTCAAACCTTAGAGATGGCTCGAGAAATCGGTAAAAAGATAGGATTAAAGAATATACATATTGGAAATGTCTAATTCCTAAAGGAGTTCAAATGTTAGTATTTGCTGCCATAACGCCTCATCCGCCCATAATTATTCCGGGGATTGGAAGTCCCAAGGATTTAAAATTAGCTAAAAATACGATTTCGGCCATGGAAAAATTATCTCAAAAAATTTCTGAGGCTAAACCAGATACTGTCATTATTATCTCTCCTCATGCCGCCGTTCATTCTGATCGCTTTGCTATATATGCCTCACCACATTTTTACGGTAATTTCGGCCAGTTTAATGCGCCTAGCATTAGTCAAAGATTTGATAATAATTTATTTTTAGCCGAAAAGATCAGGAAAAAAGCTGATGAAGCCGGTATCGGTGCGTTTTTATTTGGCGACCCCGAAAGTGATCATTTTGAACTAGATCACGGCGAAATGGTGCCAATGTATTATTTAGGAAAGGGATTACCCAACGACACCAAAGTTATTCCTATCGCCTATTCTTATTTAGATCGAGCTCAGCATTACGCCTTCGGGCAAGTAATGCAAGAAGTTGCCGACAGTCCGGAGTTTGCCGACGAACGTATTGCTATTATTGCTTCCGGAGACTTATCACATCGTTTAACGCCTGATACCGATAATGGATATAACAACGCGGGAAAGGATTTTGACAAACAACTAGTAGAATTTATTAGTCAAGATAAGGTTCGCGATATCATCGAAATGGACGAAGAATTTATTGAAGAAGCTGGCGAATGCGGCTTTCGTTCTATTTTAGTTCTTCTCGGCGCCCTAGAAGCATGCAAATACCAACCAGAAGTTCTCTCTTATGAAGGCCCCTTTGGTGTGGGCTATCTAGTAGCTAATTTTGAATTAAAATAATTGCAAACTTAATTTATATTTGATAATCTATAATCCTCTATAAAAAGATCCTTAAAAAGAGGTGAAAAAATGATCGAACAAAAAATACCTACAATTAGTGAACTACAAAAAAGGGTAATTCTAACGGAAAATGAAATAAACGGAATCATCAGAAAACAGGCCCATAAAATTGCTCCTTATCTTATAAAACATGCTATCCATATTCTATACACTGTTACTGTGTTGAATGGAGCAAGTTACTATGCAGCTAAGTTGATTCCAGCTCTCGGAGAAGCAGTTACCTCTTTGGACAAAAAATATCGATTGCACATTGTAGAGGATAATCTAATTGCATCACGATATGGGCCAAAAACATCTTCATCGCGCGCGGTAAAAATTATCAAGGATTTAAAACACAATATCAATGGCAAGTATGTTCTGGTAATCGAAGACATCGCTGATAAATGTGTTACACTAAGAGGAGTAATCAGTCATCTCAAAGCAATGAAACCCACAAATATTATGGTTTCGGTTCTAATTAAAAGAGAAGGTATCAATAGGATTAATCATAATCAAGTCTGGGTGGGATACCGCCTAGAGGGTGACGAATGGATTTGCGGCTTTGGTCTTGATTATGCAGAATTATATCGTGAGTTAAAAATGATCATTGCCGTAAAAAAACAGTTTTGCTCAGATTATATGACCGATAAAATAAAAAAATGTTTACAGTATGAATGAAATTTGTGGCCTTACCCGAGGCCACTTTTTATTAAAAATTTTGTTATAATAGCATTAGGAGGAAAGATGGATAGTTACGTTAAATTGGCGCAAGATGCTATTTCGAAAATTGTAAAAAATCACAAAACTCTTGAATTACCCAAGGATTTACCTAAAAAAATGCTTAGTAAAAAAGCCGGCGTTTTTGTTTCTATCCATAAAAAACCAACTGCTACCCCCGGGGTAGCAGCAACGGTTGAGGGAGAATTACGCGGCTGTATTGGCACCTTTTTACCCACCAAAAAAAATATTGCTCTAGAAATTATAGATAATGCCATTAGCGCGGCGACACACGACTATCGTTTCACACCAATTACCAGTAATGAATTATCTAATCTCGAAATCTCAGTTGATGAATTAGAAGAGCCTGAACCAATCCACGGACTGACTTCACTTGACACAAAAAAATATGGCGTGATTATTAAAACAGACGATGGTCGAACAGGCTTGCTACTTCCGGATTTAGAAGGAGTAGATACACCCGAACAACAAATTGCTATTGCGCGCCAAAAAGCTGATATTAATCCTAATGAGCCAATTTATCTCTATCGTTTTATGGTCACGAGACACAAAGAATAAATATGCAATACGTTAACGTAGCCGTTAATACTAAAACTCAAAAAATTGATCAAGTTTTTACCTATTCAATACCAGCTAGCTTGCTAGTAAATATTAAAGTGGGAATTTTAGTGGAAGTTCCTTTTAGAAACCGAAAATTAGAAGGAGTTATTGTAGCAATAAAACAATTTAGCAGTTTAGCAATTAGGAGTAAACTAAAACCGATAAATAAAATTATTGATCAAAATCCTGTTTTAGACCCTACAAGGTTAGAATTAGCCAATTGGATGAGTAATTATTATCTTGCCCCCATCGGCGAAACCATTTTTAGTATGTTGCCCACGACTGCGAAGCGAATCGTGCCAAAAGACATTATTAAACTACCCCCTGCCATCCACAACCCGCGACCTAAGATCTATACCCTTTACGACAACTTTGATAATAGAATAAGTGACTATAGCAAGATTATTCGTAAAACCATCAGAAAAAATAAACAAGTCATTTTGGTTTTCCCAGAAATTGTCGGAAAACATGATATATTTAAAAAGATAGAGGGCGAGTTTGACATAAACAATATTGCATATTTACACGGAAATTTAACTAGAACCGAACATTATCAAAATTGGCTGGATATTCGCTCCGGTAGAAAAAATATAATAATTGGTTCTCGTTCGGCAATTTTCGCGCCTACTGCCAATCTTGGTTTAATAATTATTGATGACAGTGAAAACTTTGGCCACAAAGAAGAACAATCTCCGAAATATCATAGTGTAACTGTGGCAAAAAAAATAGCACAGATCTCTAAAGCTCATCTTTTGTTAGGTTCATCTTTTCCATCAGTAGAAAATTATTACTATGAAAAAACTGGAAAGTATCACGTCTTAAAAAAACCAGTCAACAGCCATCAACCGACAAATATTAGTATTATTGATTCTAATAATGATAGAGGGATAATCTCCTGGAAAATGGAACAAGCCATAGAAAAAACTCTTAAAAATAATGGCAAAGTAATTCTATTTGTAAACCACCGAGGCGAAGGTTCAATTTATTTGTGCAGTGACTGCGGATACATTTTTTCCTGCCCGAGATGTGATACACCACTTGTTCCATATGCTAAATCAGCTACAAATAGCAAACAACAAACAACAACCTTAAAATGCCATAAATGCAATTATCAAACTGATGCTCTTCTTATTTGCCCAATTTGCAAGGGTAGTCGATTCAAAACTGGTGGTATGGGCGCAGGACTTGTCGAAAAACAAGTTAAAAAACTTTTTCCCAACAAAAGAACATTGACGATAGACAAAGAGTCAGTTCCGACTCTTTCGGGTTGGAACTCCAATCGAAACATCGGAGTCGATATAATAATCGGCACTAGAAAAATTTTAGATTATTCAACAATTCGAGCCGATTTAGTTGGAATAATAGGCATTGATAGCGCCTTAAACACTCCCGATTACAAATCTAACGAAAATACATTTTTAACGCTCGTTGAATTAGTGCATAAAGCTAATAAAGAGATTGTTTTACAGACATTCTCACCAGAAAATGCGATTATTACCTATTTTAGTGGGGATCAGTCTAACAAATTTTTAGCCCAGGAACTACAAAAGAGAAAAGACAACGGTTATCCGCCATTCGGCTCTTTAATCAAACTGGTTTATCAAGATAGGGATGAACAAAAATGCCAAGAGCAGGCAAACAAACTAGTGTGTTTCCTTAAATTGCAAATTTCAAATTACAAAATCCAAATTGAATTATTGGGTCCTAGCCCCTGTTTTATTGTCAAAAAACGCGATAAATATCGATATCAGATTATTTTAAGAGGAAGACAAGATCAGATTAACTCAATACTCAAACCTCTTACTCGACACTTAGCCAGTTGGTCAATTGACGTAGACCCCTTAAATCTGTTATAATAAACTACACAAATACACAAATTTCACAGATTACACAAATAATTATGAGTATTCTATCAATTCTAACCGAACCGAATCCCTTACTCCACCAAAAATGCAAAAAGGTGAAAGTTTTTGATGATATATTAAAACAATTTACTGATAATTTAGTAGAAATAATGTTTAAAAATAAGGGAATTGGTTTAGCTGCCCCACAATTGGGAAAAACTATTCGTCTTATTGCGATTGAGTTTAATCCTGAAAGATTTGAAGAAACTACTGACAAAAAAATCAAAACCAAGGATGGCAAAGTTAAGAAAAACCAACAAACTATTCCTCTTACTATAATTTGTAATCCTAAAATTATATCTTTCTCTAAAGAAAAAAATACTCTTGAAGAAGGCTGTTTATCTTTGCCCGGCATTGAGATTCCCATTGAACGAACTAATCGTGTAAAAGTGCTTGGTCAAGATCTTCAGGGGAATCGCTTAAAAATAAAAGCTAAAGGGTTATTTGCTAGATCCTTACAGCATGAAATTGACCATTTAGACGGTATTTTAATTACTGACAGGGTAAAAAATGTTAAAAGAAAAAAATAAGTCCCCTCGACTTTGCTCGGGACAGGCAAAAATCATTTTCATTGGTACTCCCGCTTTTGCGGTACCAGCCCTCGAGTCACTGATTAAAAACAATAATAAACCAATGATTGTAATAACCGAACCAGACCGACCGAAAGGTAGAGGCAGAATCTTAACTTCTCCGCCCGTTAAAGATTTAGCGCAAAAATACAATATTCCGGTACTCCAACCAGAAAGAATTGAAAATTGTAAATTGAAAATTGAAAATTTACAGCCGGATTTAGCTATCGTGTGTGCTTACGGACAAATAATTCCTAAAGAAATTTTGGAAATTCCTAAGTTTGGGATCTTAAATATTCATCCCTCGCTTTTGCCTAAATATCGCGGCGCCACACCAATTCAAACTGCCATTTTAAATGGCGACAAACAAACCGGCGTAACAATTATGAAGATGGACGAAAAAATGGATCATGGAAAAATAGTCAAAAGTCAAAAATTAAAAGTCAAAAGTCAAAATTATATTGAACTATCTAAAGAATTAGCCAATACAGGAGCAAAACTACTCATACAAATTCTACCTGGTTACCTTAATGGAAAAATAATTACAAATCCACAAAACCATACACAGGCAACTTTTACACAATTAATTAAAAAAGGAGATGGTTTAATAGATTGGCAAAAAGGCGCTCAAAAAATTGATCAGCAGATTAGAGCATATTTTCCGTGGCCTGGATCATATTTTATGGTTGATAACAAAAGGTTTATCATTCATCAAGCGCATCTAGCAAAAAATCAACTGGTTATTGATGAAATTCAACCGGAAAATAAACCCGTTATAACTTTCTCACAATTTAAACTGGGATATCCTAAAATATTGACTAAATTACCAAATTTTGTTAAAATATAAAAAGTAGATACCAAGATATATAAATCATAAGGAAAAATTTATGCTGAGAATTAGATTAACCAGAGTTGGTAGAAAAAACTTACCCCATTATCGTATTGTTGTTGCCGAACATACTGAACCAGTTAAAGGAAAATTTATTGAAATTTTAGGAAATTATAATCCTTTAACTAAAGCAACTGTACTTGACAGCAAAAAAGCGCTCGACTGGATGAATAAAGGCGCCAAACCATCAAATATGGTCGCAAAAATATTTAAAAAACAAGGATTAAAACATAAATCGATTGTCATTGAAGAATTTCATAAAAAACCTAAAACCGAAGCAAAAAAAGCTGAGCCAGCTAAACCGGTTGAAAAGGCTCCAGTAGAAGCCGAAAAACCAGCCGAAACACCATCGGAAACTAAAGAAGCCGTCGAGGCACCTGCTAAACCAAGCGAAACTAACCCCGAAGAAAAAATCGAAGAAGATAACAAAGATAACAAATCTGATGTTAGCAGCCAAGGCCAGCCAACGGCCTAGGTCGATCTGCAGAGATTTGTTAAAACCAAAACACAAAAGAAAGGAGTAATCATGGCAGAACAAGATCAAGAATTTATTGAATTTATTGTAAAAAATATTGTCGAGAAACCAGAGGCAGTCAAAATCGACCGAAAGCTCGACGAAATGGGAGTTCTTCTAGAACTTTCTGTTGACTCAGCTGACATGGGTAAAATTATCGGCAAAGAAGGCCGAACTGCTAAAGCTCTTCGCACACTGCTTCGTTTAGTTGGCGTAAAAAATAATGCTCGTATTAACCTCAAGATTGTTGAACCAGAAGGTTCAACTCGCCCGGTAAAGGCCGAAAAGGAAGAAAAAGAAGAGATTAAAGAAGAAAAAGCAGAGAAAAAAGAAGCAAAAGAAGAAAAAGCAGAGAAAAAAGAAATAGAAAAAGAGGAAGAAGAAAAAGCTACTGAAATTGTCTAATAATACACAGATACACAAATTTCACAAATAACACAAATAATTACAAAAGGTCGCCACACTTCGACAGGCTCAGTGTAAACAAGCCAGTTGATGAGTTTTATAGGCGATCTTTTGTTTAAGAGGAAATATGAAAATAGATATATTGACTTTGTTTCCTGAAATGTTTGAAGGTGTTTTTGAACACTCGATTATTGAACGCGCGCGAAAAAATGGATTAGTTCAAATTAATCTACATAACTTACGCGATTGGGCTACTGATAAACATAAAAAAGTCGATGATAATCCTTATGGCGGCGGTGCCGGAATGGTACTCAGAATTGATGTTCTTGATAAAGCCATCGATTCTTTAAAGTCAAAAGTTAAAAGTCAAAAGTTAAAAGTCATTTTACTAACTCCTCAAGGAAAACAATTTAATCAAAAAATAGCAAAAACCCTATCCTCTCACTCAAACATTATACTTATTTGTGGTCATTATGAGGGATTTGATGAGCGCGTTAGAAAATTAGTAGATGAGGAGATTTCTATTGGTCAATACGTCTTAACTGGCGGCGAAATCCCGGCTATGGTAGTTACTGATGCCATCACCCGCTTACTACCTGGGGTGTTGGGCAAAGATGAATCCAATCAGGAAGAATCTTTTTCGATGGACAAACTTATCGCTGATGATGAAGGATTTGAAAATTGTAAATTAAAAATTGAAAATTGTTTAGAGTATCCCCAATATACCAAACCAGAAAATTATAAGCCGATTAGCAAAAAATATAATCGCTCTCTCAAGGTTCCAAAAATCCTCCTTTCCGGCAATCATGCTTTAGTTAAAAAATGGAGATTGGCGCAATCTCTCAAAAAAACTAAAAGACAAATACCTTGACGAACGCCGAGAATTATAATATTATAAAATTCAGGGCTATGCTAAATCATAAATGATTTTGCCGCCCATTCCACCTTGGCAAAAATAGGGAGGAAAATGAATTTACCTGAAGACCTATTAAAAAAAGCCCAAAAAATTCTACTTTGCCCTGTTTGTAAACGCAGATTTGGTTTAGAAGAAATTAAACTTCGCGACGCCTTTGATAACTTTTACATCTTTCAAACCATTTGTCATAAACATCAGCCATCTGTAGTTACAATATTTATTGCTGATTATAAACGAAATGGAAAACAAAAAAATATCACCCCTCTTAGTGCCGATGAGATCATCGACCTTTACCTGGCACTAGATAAGTTTAATGGAGATTTTATTAAGCTATGGAAAAAATAACACTTCACGCTAAAGAAAGAAAAGAAATTGGAAAAAAAGTAAAATTAGTTCGCCAGGAAGGTAATATTCCGGCTATTTTATATGGCCACGATATGAAACCCATGAACGTATCGGTCAAAATCAAGGAATTTAAAAAGGCCTTCGAAAAAGCTGGCTCCAGCAGTTTAGTAGATTTAATTATCGAAAATAAACCCGCCGTTAAAGTAATTATTCAAGATGCGCAGATTCACCCTGTTTCAGACGAAATCTTACACGTTGATTTTTATAAAATTAAAATGACCGAAAAGATCGAAACCGAAGTTCCCTTGGAATTTATTAACGAATCCCCTGCCGTCAAAGATCAAGATGGCAATCTTATCACTAACAAAAAAGAAATTAAAATTAAGTGTTTACCAACCGATTTGATAGCCAAGATTGACGTTGATCTTTCTAGTTTAAAAACCTTCGAAGACAAAATCCTAGTTAAGGATTTGGCCATCCCTGCTAATATTGAAGTTTTGGAAGAGCCGGAAGATGCCGTAGCTTTGGTTAACCCACCTCGTAGCGAAGAAGAATTAGCCGCGATGGAAGAGGAGGCCGCAGCTGATACAGAAAAAGCCGGCATTGAAAAGATGGAAGCCGACGCTGAAGCGGAAAAAACCGAAAAAGAAGGAGAAAAAGCTGAAAGTGAAGAAACTAAAGCCGAAGGCAAACCAGCTGAGGATGAAAAACCAACTGAATAAATCCCAATTATAAATTGAAAATTGTATATGAAATATTATTTGTTTGTTACCGGTTGTCAACAAAATATTTACGATTCTAATCGCATAGCCCATCTACTCAACAAGATGGGTTATGTTTTAGGTAGCGAAAAAAATGCTGATTTGATTGTAGTGGTATCTTGTTCGGTACGCCAAAAACCGATCGATCGTATTTGGGGAAAATTTCGTCTTTGGTTAAAAAGGAAACCTAAACCGATAATAATTGTAACGGGTTGCTTACTAACCAAAGATAAACTCAAAATGGAAACAAAAATTGACGCGTTTATTCCCACCGATAAAATAGAAAAACAACTTCCTAAACTGTTAAATGGCCAAATTGCCTGCCTCGCTGAATCGAAACGGGCCAAATTGTCAAAAAATAACAATTTAGCCGTAAAACCATTTAACAATGAGGGCTTTGTCCCCATAATTTACGGCTGTGACAACTTCTGCACTTACTGCGCTGTCCCCTATACCCGCGGACGCGAGCATTCCCGGCCAATGAATAAAGTCATTACGGAGATTAAAAATTTGGTTAAAAATGATATTACAGAAATAACCTTGTTAGGACAAAATGTTAATAGTTATAAATCATCAAAACATCAAAACATTAAATCGTTAAAACAAAAAAGCCCTTTTGTAAAACTTTTAGAACAAATTGAAAAAATCAAGGGACTTAAAAAGATTTCTTTTTTAACTTGTCATCCTAAAGATGTGGGAAATGATCTGATTGACTGGATGAGTAAAAGCCCTAAATTCTCGCACGAACTGCATTTGCCTTTGCAATCTGGAGACGATAAAGTTTTGCTGAGAATGAATCGCAATTATACTGCTAGACATTACCTAGAATTAGTCGAGAGTTGTAAGTCGAAAGTCAAAAAGTTACGTCTGACTACAGACATTATTGTAGGCTTTCCTGGTGAGACTCGTGAACAATTCGAAAATACCTATAATCTATGCAAAAAAGTTGGCTTTGCCGGAGCGTACGTTTCGCAATTTTCTCCACGCGCCGGCACTCCCGCCGCGAAATTAAGAAATGATGTAACCCAGCAGGAAAAGAAAAAACGTTGGTTAGCACTAAATAGCTTAATAAATAAAAAAGAAGCTTAATATTAAGCTTCTTTTTAAATCTACGGTGAGTTTACGATAATATTTTATTAATATAATCTCTAATTTTTAATTGCTCAGAGATAGAATTTTCTAATTCTAAAGCCAATATCGATGCAAAAAGTTTTGGGTCAATACTAGTTAAATAATCCATCTCGGATAATTTGTCTAATTTATGGGCAGAGTAAGAAATATAACCATTACCAAAATCAATTTTCTTATCTTTAAAAGCCGCGATATGCCCGCAGCCGAGTGGATATTTTTGCATAGCGTCAATCCACTGATAATATATACTATTTTTTTGTTTTTTATTGTCTTCTAAATGACTATAATCAACGCAAATTCCCCCGAATTTGTTAATCTCATTTTCATCTAATGGACGAACTGTATTTTCCACGAATATTTGATTTTTATATTTGCTAGTAGCCAAATCAAAACTAAACGGATAAAGTTTTCTGCTATGAATGTTAATGGCGCTAATTTTATAGTTATCAGCTAAAAAATCAATTTCTTCTAAGGTCATATCCGATCGTAGATGCAATAGTGGTATGGTTTTAACTGAAGTTTTAGCCAAGAGCGTATAAAGTTTTTGCCTCTGGTCATATTTTAGACAAGTCAAAAACAAACAGACTTCCTGTAAATTTAATTTTTGCACTTCTTTAATTTGGTCTTCCCAAGAGGCACCCCGAGTACTAACAATACTAGGAAAAATATTTAGTTTCATATCTTATCAGAAATTTCTTTTTCGATTATTTTAGTAAATTTTTCTAATCCCATTATACCGATATCGCCTTTTCCGCGAACACGCACTGCTACGGATTTGGCTTTAACTTCTTTGTCGCCAATAATTAAAACATAAGGAATTTTTTGCATTTCCGCTTCGCGGATTTTTTTACCCACGGATTCATTGCGATCATCTAATTCTACTCTTACACCAATTTGTGCTAACTTTGTAACAACCTCGTGACTAAACTTGATTTGTTTTTCGCTAATAGTAAGAATCTTTACTTGCACTGGCGCAAGCCAAACCGGAAAAGCACCTGCATAATGCTCAATCAAAAATGCCATAGTTCTTTCGAATGCGCCAATTGATGATCTGTGAATAACAACTGGTTCGCTTTCTTTTCCTTTTTCATCAATATATTTTAAATCAAATCGTTTAGGCATAACAAAGTCATATTGCACAGTAAAAGCAGTTTCTTCCTGACCATTGATCTTTTTTATCTGTATGTCGATTTTTGGTCCATAAAATGCGGCCTCTCCAGGTGCTTCGTAAAATGGCGCGTGCGATTCTTTTAGAACTTCTTTTAAAATCTTTTCTGCTTTATTCCAGGCTTTATCATCTTTATAGTATTTTTTGTCATCACACCTATCTCCCAATGATAATCTATATTGATAATTTTTACCCTTAACAAAGCCGAGTTTTCCGTTCATAGAATCAATTAAACTTAAAACAGATTTTATTTCTTTCTTAACCTGATCTGGAGTGCAAATTATATGTGCATCTGCCAGACAAAACATTCTAGCCCTCATCAGCCCGGTTAATTCACCGCTTTTTTCGTAACGAAATTGTGGCGAAATTTCTGCAATTCTCAAAGGCAATTCCTTATAACTATGCTGACGAGATTTATAAAGCATAAAATGATGTGGACATGTCATTGGCCTCAAAATTAATTCTTCTTCGTCTACTTTCATGGGAGGATACATTGTATTTTTGTAATATGGATAATGGCCTGATTTTTTATACAAATCAGTTTTAGCTAATGGTGGTGTTACAACATGCTGATAACCATGTTTTGTTTCTTCTTCTAAAACAAACTTTTCCAGTTCTTTTCTAACAATAGTTCCTTTGGGAGTCAACATGGGTAAACCCTTGCCGACTAAATCGGAAAAAACAAATAAATCTAAGTCCTTACCGATCTTTCGATGATCACGTTTTTCCGCTTCCTCCAACATTTTTAGATGATCTTCTAATTCCTGCTGTGAATCAAAACAAGTACCATAAATACGTTGGAGCATTTTATTCTTTTCGTCTCCGCGCCAATAAGCGCCAGCAATGGATAAAAGTTTAAAAGAACCAATTTCCTTGGTTGATTTCAAATGTGGCCCGGCACAAAGATCGATAAAGTCACCAGATTTATAAATACTAACAGTTTTCAATTTACAGTTATCAGCTATCAGGTCTTTGATGAGTTCGACTTTGTAAAGTTGATTTTTCTTTTTGAAATATTCCAACGCTTTTTTGATTGACCACTCTTCTTTTTCAAATTTAAAACTTTGCGCTTTAATTCTAAACATATTTTTTTCGAGTTTTTTTAAATCCATGGGAGTAAGCGGTCGATCAAGTTCAAAATCATAATAAAATCCATTTTCAATTGCCGGACCAATAGCAAGTTTTGCCTTGGGAAACATTTGCAAAACTGCCATAGCCATTAAATGACTGCAACTATGCCGCATTGTTTCTAAATTGTTTTTCATTTTTAACTCCTTCTTATTAGCTATTAGTCTTTGGCTATTAGCTATTAGATTTTTTATTACTTAATTTATTTATCAGAGCATTAACCATTGCGCCGATATTGTTTATATCAATCATCAACTGTTTCAGATTATCGTCTTGTATATAATTCAATTCTTTAGCAATTTCCAGTATTGCTACAACTTCATAAACAGATTTTAAGGACATGATTAAAAATCTTCTAAATTCCATATCTGATTTACTAGCACTCCCTTCGGCGATGTTCAGATTAATACTAACCGTTGCTCTTCTTAGTTGCGAAGTCAACCCAAACAGTTCTTCCTGAGGAAAACTTTTTGTTAATTCATAAATATTCTTGACGAGTTTAATAGATTCTTGCCAAATTTTCAATTTTTTGAATTTATGCATATTTTATCCAATAGCCAAAAGCTAACGGCTAATAACTAATCAAAAAATCCCAAACTGATTTTCTGAATTCCGTAAATTACGGAAGGTTCCATTCAGATTATCCATTTTAGGATCACTTTATAATTGATATCGCTCAAATCATTAAAGCGTAAAAACTCGAGAAGTGGTTGGCTTCTGTCAACATTTTTAACTAATTATATTTTAATTATAGAACATCAATAATTTTTGTCAAATGAAGATTTAGCTGACGGCAAGTATTGAAATTTGAATTTTTATTCATTATGATGAGCAGGGGTTTTGTTCTTAAAAAATTTATCAGGAGGTTACATTATGGAAAAATACATTACTACTTCCAAATGCTGGGCAGGATGGCAAATTGATTGTTTTATTCAGGATGACCACAACCGTGAGACTTTTATAAAAACAAACAAAAAACATTTTGAAACCTGCCATGATTGCGGTTTAAAACTACTCAGCAATCTTGTTAAATATCATGGGCTTCAACTATCTCAACAAGGATGTATGCAAAAAGTATCGAGCTTAGAACATATAAATTGGGATTATATCCACAAACATCAAATATTAAAAAACCGGATAAAACATGATAATCCCGCGGCAAGCTTACACTACAAGAAAATATCGCCAACACTTCTTGCTTTTTTGATTTGTTATGTCATCGAGCAATTTGAAATACACAATAAAGAAAATAGACCTAATACCTTACAAATTTTCCTCAAAAATATGACCTTATCTCAAATAATGAAAAAATTACGTGATAATTTCTATTTTGATGTAATTGCTAAAAGTGTTCTAAAAACAACAAATTTTCATTTTCACTTCCAGAGCAACAAAAAAAGAAAAGGTTTAAATAATGTTCCCTCTAATATGATTTCTATAATAACCAGTTATTATTACTCCGAGATGACCGATTCATTGTTCAAACCTATCCTAACGGCATATTATGAAAAAAATACGACTCCTGCTATCATTGCTGAAAATAAAATTTGCACATTATTCTTTCCTAAATAAATTGTTAGTATCAATAGGCCGTCGGTTAAAACCGACGGTTTTTTTATTATTCTGCAACATGCGATCGGACTTCAATATCTTTTTTAGTGGCCGGTAAGCCGCAATTGAGCTTTCCTTCCCAGCAAATTTTTTCGGTTTGACAACTTGGACCGGCGTAACGAAAGATGTTCGGCGCCACTTTCATAAGGAGTGAATGCATTTTATAAGCCAGTAAGCGTATTTCCCACTGCGCGCGATTACACATTCTACGGCGTAGGAAATTAAATAGCGAGCGAGCATTCATTGTTACCACAATTTTAGTTTCGATACCGTTGGGAATTAAAAACCTGGCATCCTCCTTGGGAATATCCAGCTTCAGAAGTTCATTATAATTTTTTTGATCTTCGAGGATCGCCCTATTATAAATTTTTAATGCCTTTTTATTAGCTTTTATAGTAGGTGGAATAATATAATGAAAATCCTCGGCGGAAACATAGCGTTGCGATTGATGAGAATAAGAAGCGATGCGATGACGCACCAGCTCGTGGGTTAATACTCGTGACACGCCTTCAATATAAAAAGTAAAAGTGGCATGTTCTATAGTTGAGGTATGATCGGAACTAACTACTTGACGAATTAACTTTTCTCTTTTTTCTGGAGTAATCTCTTCTTTTAATTCGTTGGCGCCAGAGGGACTATAGCATTGTCGTATAGCAGCAGCTACAATCTTTTCCGCATCCTCCGTATGACCTATCAATTCAACATGCAACTTAGTTTCTTTTGACATAAATCTCCTTAATAATTTTTTGCACTCACTTCTTTCCTGTGCTGCCAAATCGCCCTTCGCCTCTGGCAGTGGTTGATAATTGATCGGTAATTTCCATTTCCCCTTGCGCCATGGGCAAAATTACCAATTGAGCGATTTTATTACCTTTTTTTATATTATAATCATCTTTACTCAAGTTAATTAAAGTCACGTTATATTCACCACGGTAACCGGTATCATAAACTCCACCTAAGGTATGCACACCGGCTTTGGCTACCCCTCCTTTATCTTTAACTAAAGCAACATAACCAAAGGGAAATTCCAAAGCAAACCCGATAAAAAATGTTCTTTGTTCACTGGGCGCTAAAGTATAATCTTCCAAACTATACAAATCCAAACCAGCGTCCCCTGGGTGAGCGTAATTTGGAATAACGGCGTCTTTATTTAGTTTTTTTATTTTTAGCTTCATTTTTTCCATTAACATATCCTATTTCTATGCCGGCCTCTTTAGCTAAATCAAACGAACGTTTGCTCAAACCGTAGCGACTGTCGTAAAATTGACCACAAACAATTCTTTTTATGCCAGCGTTAATCAGCAATTTTAAACAATCATAGCAAGGAGAAGCAATAGTATAAATTGTGGCGCCGTCAATAGAAATACCATTTTTAGCCGCTTGCGCGATGGCGTTAGCTTCGGAATGTACCGTTCGCACACAATGACCTTCAACCATTTCATGCCCCACTTCATCACAATGAACTGTTCCACGCGGTGAACCATTGTAACCAGTAGAAAGTATAACTTTATCGCGGACAATAACCGCACCCACACCTTTGAATCCTGGCTTATATCTCAAATCCGCACCGCGATTACAAGTTGCGCGAGTAGCAGCCATATGAGCAAGATTCATAAAATATTCATCCCAGCTCGGCCGACCATTTTGTTTTTTAGTTGTTTTTGACATTCTCTCCTCCTTGCCCGATGAACTTAGTTTAGTCGGGTTAAAATATCTGCTGTTTTTTTATTTAATTCGCTAATTGTGCCGTCGTTAATAACTGTGAAATCGGCTTTTTTTATACAATAAGAAATGTTTTGACAATTAGCGCTTTCAAATTTTGCATTCATTTCTTTATCTTCTTTTTCCTTTAATTCAGCTAAACTTTTGGGATCTCCAGGTCGGTCACGTTTAATAATTCTTTCCATGCGCATTTCTATTGGCGCATCCACACTAATTAAATAAGCACCGTCGGTTTCTTTTAAAAAATCTGCTTCTTTGGGTTGTCTAACTCCGGCAATAACCACATTTTTAGATTTTGTTCTTTTGATGGCTTCGCGCATTAAAAAATCAGCGCCGTGTTCATCGCGAAGTTTATTGCCCATTTTTTGCTGAGCCTCACGGGTATTGGGCCAATTATATTTTTTAACATATTCGCGAACAATATCGCCTAAACCTATGGCTTCAAAACCTTTTTCTTTAACTAAATAGTCGGCGATAGTATCTTTGCCGGAGGCAAAAGTCCCTGTTAATCCGATAATCACAGCACTCCTTTTAACGCTTGCCAAATTTTTTCGTGGATTTTTTCTACTGACAAGATTTTATTATTTTTAGTACAATTTACAACCGACCAGTGCGTGTTATATTTTGCTAAAGCTAAATATTGCTTGCGAACGCTCATCTGATAATTTAGATCATTCTCGTGGATATCTTTTTTCTTGCCGCCTACGTAGCTTCGGGCTTTTTTCTTACCAATTAATTCTTGCCCAACCCCGGCAGTCACGTCTAAATAAATTACTACGTCTTCGCGAGGAATCTTGAAAACATCATATTCCATTTGATTTTCCCAATCAAGATAATTTTTACGATCTTGGGAATCAACCTTTACCGCCTGATGAGCCATATTAGAAATAGAATAACGATTAAGAATTACGATTTTGCCGCTTTTTAAGGCACGATCTATTTTTTCTTTGGCTTCCCAGCGATCAGCGGCATAAACTACCGAAATCAAATAAGGATTTACCTGATAAGTATTGCCAAATTCTCCTTTTAAATATCGCGCGATCATATTGCCAAAAAACGAGGTATAATATTGGGGAAAATCCAAAAAAAGAACTTTTTTCTTTAAGTTTTTGAGTCGCTTGATTAATAGATCGGTTTGGGTTTTTTTCCCCGAACCATCTATCCCCTCAATTACAATCAATTTACCGCGTTTCATCTTAATTTGAATTTATCATTAGATATTTTTTTTGTCAAAATTAACCATGGATCACACATTTACAAAAGCACCTGTTTTTAGGTGCTTTTGCTTTATTTAGAAACTACCTGGACAGAAGCCGCCACATTGTCGTCGGCATCCTCGAGATTCCAGTTCTGGTTGAGGTTAACACCGTTGTCATCCGAATTGACATTAAGCGGGTAGCCGTCGAAAAATGCTTATCTTCATCCTTGTCACCGGAAATTTATTTTCAATTCTACAAAAATATTTTTCCTGTGGTTCCCGACCGTCGCGGGTACTGTTATCCGGGGCTTTTCAGCTCCCCTAAAGATAGGCAAGGAGTTTCTAAACTTTTCTTTCGCACGCTCCGAAAATCCGTAGACGTTCAGACTCTGGCTACTCGAAAAATTAGGATTTCGGCGACTGCAATCCGTAGACGGCAGTTCATTAGCCTACTCTCTTTTTGATTTTATAATAAATTTTGCCAAAATACAAAAAGAGGGGCGAACCAAAAATTGGTTCGCCCCAAAGTTCAAGAATCTAAAAAGTATCAAACGATCAAGCAACAAAGTCCAAAGAGACTCCCTGGACAGAAGCCGCCACATGGCCGTCGGCATCCTCGAGATCCCAGCCCTGGCGGAGGTCAACACCGCGGCCACCCGAATTGACACCAAGCGGGTAGCCGTCGAAAATGGTCGAAGTTCGGGAGTACGTCAAATTCCTAAACCGGATGCCAGTAGCGGCCAAAATGAGATTAAGCGCCAATGCATCTTGAGCAATGTTGGAAAGCAGCATTTTTCGTTTTGTCACTACTTTCTGCTGATTTTTCCAATTAAGATTTGTTGTCCAAAGCGGATGTTCGTAAATAAGCACCCATTGCCAATCGGCCATGGCTGGGCTATTTGCCCAGTCATAGTTGGGTTTGACAAACCAGTTAGACCAAAATACGTCCTGACGAACAACGCCAGGGTCAATATTATCATGGGACACACCCCAGATTTTCTGCTGACCAATAAGACTGGTGGAAATGCCGGCAATCTCAGGAGGCACGAGCACCAAGGCGGCACGAGTCTGCCAATCCTTGTGGTCTCGCCAGACACAGGAACGAATCCATTTGTCCAGATCTTCGGGAACGGGAATATTGGGAATCCAGCCATCTTTTAGTCCGAGCGGATTCTGGCCGTTAGGTGTTCGACAGGCTTTATCTAGTTCGGCGGGACCGATCACAATCAATCCTTCGATCTGACGATAAAATGCGAGTTGATCATAGCAAGTAATCCTAGTGCGAGAACTTAATTTTTCTTCTAAAAGCGGGAGAATTCCCGGTCCGAGAAGAAGCATTAAGCGTTCTGTCTGATGTAGTAAACTCTTACAGCCAATCCATGCTTGCGCGAGCCCTCGAGGAAGGTCAACAGGCACACCCTGGACCAGTGCCGCAGCAATATCTAAACGCTGCTCCGGTGTAACCATTAGGACAGTTTGAGATTTTGTTTTTTTCTTCATCTCAACAGTTCCTCCTTGCGTTTAACGTCCGCCGACGTATTTTATTCTTTTGTTAAAGAACATTCGAATCTTACCATATCCAACCTGGTTTGTCAACGAATAAAGTATGCTTTATAATGGAGATGTGGGAAAAACAATTACCCAAAATAAAAAGGCTTATTTTAATTATGAAATCCTGGAGCGCTTTGAAGCAGGCATAGTTTTGGCTGGTAGCGAAATTAAAGCCATTAGGGCGGGAAAAATTCATTTACAAGGAGCGCACGCGAAAGTTCTAACAATGCAACGAAGAAACAAAGAGGCAAAAAACCCCGAGCTCTTTTTAATTAATGCCAATATTCAAACCTTAGATAAAGAAAGTAACACTAGAACTCGTAAATTATTAATGCATCGGAAGGAAATTGATAAACTGATTGGCAAAATTCAACAAAAAGGCCTCACTCTTCTACCGCTTTCTCTTTATATTAAAAACGGCCGCGCAAAAGTTGAACTCGGATTGGCGCGAGGTAAAAAATTGCACGATAAACGTGAAACTATCAAAAAACGAGATTTAGATAGAGAAATGAGATAAATAAGCAACTATCGGAGGTGCGACCTCCGAATATTAATATTGTTGATGTACACCAATTTTGATATAGTTTAATCAAAATAAATGCATCTTAAAAATTTAAAAATATAAAGGGGGAATTTTTTATGTTCCGTAAAACGTTCTGCAAAACTCTGTATTTTCTAATCTGTATCACACTGATGCTACTAATAGTCAGCTGTGGCGCTGGAGGCGGAGGTGGAGATAAAGGCACAATTCAAACAAACAGCATCACCTATCCACAGGTGGAAATTCTGCCGAATCAACCATTAAACCAAACTGTTGGAGATTATAATTTTAAAGCGCCAGCTGAAGCTTTTCCGCAAAGAACAGAACTTACTATTACTGTAAGTCAGACCGGAGAAAAACCTACTGCTAATTTTGAGACGATGAGTGATTATTCAAACGTAAAAGTTATTACATCTAATCAACCTCAAGCTCCGATAACGATTACTCCAGTGGATCGTAACACAAGAGACGGCAATTACTTGTATTTTTTTGTACAAAAAACCGCCAACCGCTGGGAAGCTATCAGCGATTTTGGCACCCAAACGATAAATTCTGCTGATCTTGTTATCGACAAATCTAAATTCTATCTCACATCTGGCGGATCGGAAGTCCGCGGACTAATCGGCAAAATAAAAGTCCTTGGTCTTAACACTGCCACGAATCTTGTCTTGCTGTATACGGATTCGTCAGCGCCTACCGACACTGCCTTGTTATTTATCAATGGCATCAATGCCAACGCAGAATCAATGCGATACGCCGCAAATTTAATTCGCGAATCGCATCGATATAGAGAAATTTATGCTTTCGACTATGATTGGCGCCGCGAAGGACAATCAGTGGCTCAAGATTTAGGAGGCGATCTAGACTACCTTCATAGCCAAAATCGCCATGTTGATATTGTCGCCCACTCGCGCGGAGTGCTTATTGCTCGTCAGGCACTGGAACAACTGGGAAAAACCGATGCTGTAGCAAATCTCTATTCAGTTTGTGGACCAAACGCGGGTTCTCCTTGGGCCTCTGCCACAGAAATACTGCGCGCGTGCATAGGTGATTATCTTAATCGCTCAAGTGATGATCCACCTTTTGGGCTGGCCTTTACCGGTATAGGCGCCATCAACGAGCTTATCCCCGGATCAGATTTTTTCGATCAGCTTAATACTCCTCAAAACTCTCAACGTGGATTTGTTAGCTACCATCTAATTGCTGGTAACCATGATTTGCTAGTAAGCCGCACAAGCGCATTGGCGCTAAATATTACTATGGACTCGCTGACTGCTAAAACCGTTGAGACATTCACCTTTAATTATGGTCACAGCGATATGATGCATACTTCTGGCGGCGTTGCTGATTTATCCAATGTGATGTCAAGGCAAAAAAGTAACAATATTGAGATTACCACCTCACCTCAAGAAAATGTTAACGCTTCAGATGATGGTTGGTATTTTGACATTATTATTAAAAACAAAGGTCCCAACCAATGTATTTTACAGGATCATTCTTATGATTTTTGGGGCAAAGATGGAAATTGGACAGGTCTAAATTGGTATAGCCCAGCTATTCCGCCAGGAGTACATTTTCCCTGGCAATATCAATTGTGGAATAAATCTGTCGCGCCAAGAGAAACTGTAACCCTTAGCATCCATATCTGGCCGGACACGGGAGAACACATGATATGGGAAGTGGGAGAAAATAATAAAGCTAATTATATGTTATTGAGTGTAAAATATCACGAAACGGATATGGAAAAACAAAGCTTGTGCTGGCTAATTTTACACTATAATGATATCTGGCCGACATATCCTAATGTCAGATCACGCTCGGCGATTAGCGGTTCTCAAGCCCCAGGCATTACAATATCAGAAGTCAAGAAATAGTTACTCTATCCCCCTCGTTCCATCGGAATGTGGGGGATTTTTTTTAACCTGTACCCTTGAAATTAAAACCAATCTATGCTATATTATTAACTAATCTGGGGCTGTATTAGTTTCGACGAGTAGATTAAAAAATATGATGTCAAGTCGAGCAGGTTACGTACTCGTAAAAATTCGTAACAACTTCTAATTGCAAAATTAGTTGAGAAGGTAAAATCCGCCTTTGGCGTGATGACTCCTTCACTTGCTTTAGCGTAAATTCTAAAGCCGTTCTACCAGTTGGCTCTCGACTGATTGGCTAGAGCGTTATAAATCGAGATGCGGATGTGTGAGATTGTCTTAGTAGCATATCCAAAGACAAACGAAGACACCTTAAGCTTGTTTTTAAAGCATCATATTCAAAACTATTCGGACAGGGGTGCAACTCCCCTCAGCTCCATTTCTCAACAAGTTCGAAATAAACCTCTTGACTAGTTCGGAGTAAAACCAGAATTTGCTGCGAGATGGAGCTGAACGCCCAAAAGTTCAGTTGAGAAATGGCTTCGAGTTCGTTAATCGGCGAATCGAGAAGCCTTTTTTGATATAATGTAAATAAATATTTCTCAATAAATTCGAAATAAAATATCATTAAATATTTTATGAAAAATAATTTGTGGTTTTTATATATTGCCAAGACCAGAACAAAAAGATTTTATACAGGAATTAGTCAAAATCCTCAAAAGAGGATAATTGCGCATAATCGAGGGTATGGGGCTAAATTTGCTATTAATCAAGGCCCCTTTAAGCTAGTTTATATATCTTTACCGATTGAGTCCAAAAGTAAAGCTAGACAATTGGAAATTAAAGTTAAAAACTGGTCGCAAGCAAAGAAAAATAAACTGATTAGTTACGAATGGAAACTTAATATTTAATATATAAAAAATCACTTCATAATAACAAAACAAAAGCGCAATGAACTAATTTAACTTTATTTAACCAATTTTCACTGAGCGGGACAAACTCCCGCTCTTTTTTTATTATCATAAATTCTCGCGATCGCGAAAATATATGATATTTTAAATTTCACATTACAAAGCGCGCTTCAAAGGCTTGACATCTCAACCTTAAAATGATAATTTGATGACAGGTTTGAACTTTTACAACATCAAATAGTAAATGGAACGATCTCCTTTTTCTTGAATTTCCCGTTTTGTTTGTAAATTAAATTTTATAAGCAGAGTGGGAAATTTAAAAAAAACATAAGGAGGAGCCGAGATGACAAAAGGGAATAAAAAAAAACAAAAAAAGGCGAAAGCTACAATTCCTGAAAAAGAAAAAGCATTGAATAACTATATTGATTTTTTAGAGAAATTTGAACCTCATACTAAAAAAGAGGGAAAAATTTTCAAAAAAATCACAAACGAGTTTCCAGAACTAGAAAACCTTTTATTGTTTTTTCGTGTTCTTAAAACTCATTGTGTTATCGAAAAGCACAAAGATGCCGAGAAGTTGAAACAATTGTCTGCACTAAACAAGACAGCAGTAAGTGTTGTCCAGCCACACCCTGAGAAACATAATTTTTCCCCAAGTCCCGCGTTTAGAAAAGCTTTGACAGAAGCAATAAAGAAACAACCTGAATAATACTGAAATAAGGGGGGATGGAAATGTTACATTTGCCTCAAGACAAAGATGAAAATAATTTAGGTAATTTTTGGTTAATTTTTTGCAACTCGCCTAAGATTATTATCGTTGCTTTTATCATAGTAATAATCCTTGCATCTGTAATTGGTGGTATCGTATCTTTACTTTTTCAAATGTTCAAATGAAAGAGGTGAAAAAGATGAAGGAAAATGATGACGAAAAGAATAAACCTGATGTTGTAACTATTGGTTCATGGGTAATAGTGATTACTGCAATAATTGTCGTAATCATTATGCGGTTAACCATCAAATATTAAACACTATCGCCGACGGCATAAAAGGGACTAACAATCTTTAGCCGTCGGTTTTTTTATTGACGATACGACCCCAAAATGATAAAATACAAGCATGGAAGATTCGATTATATCGGCTACTAATGAAGTACAAATTGCTACTGCCCCGGAGACACAAGAGCTAATTAGAAAGCTTATTGCGATAGAAGAAGAAACTCGCCGCCGCGAAGCTGGCGAATTTCCGCCTGTTAAAACTCACTGGGTAGTAAATAATGCCGCTAAAGTTTACGAAAAAATTCGTAACACTATTGATTATAGGGAAGAAAATGTACTACGCCGTAGCGCTATCCAAAGAATCATTAGCCGACGCTTGCGTTCTCGAGAAAAATCAGTTGAAATTGCACAAGGACTGGTAAAAGAATTGATTCAAGCCGGTTACATTGGTGAAAAAGCGGTTTTACCTAATGAAGTTACGCAAATTGGTCAAGTTATTAAAAAAAATCTTTATTTTGCTCGCACTGATAGCGAACGTGGTCTAAAATATTATCTGGCTATCGCTTCGGCAGAAATCGAAGAAAAGGTAGCGCCATGTAAAGCCGAAAAAGCCGTTTTGGAATACCTGGAATCAATTGCCAAAAAAGAAATTGTTAATTGGGAAATAGATTCAAAAGAACTCAAACTTATTATCGCCTTCTATCGCATATTTTTAAAATACGATACTCCGCTAATGCGTTTTCTCTTACTAAAGAAAAATTACCCGGAAATAATCAATTATCAAGTTGGGCAAAGCTTGGAATATTTGCCTAAAGAAAAACTAGAAAAAGCTTATTATAATATTACCAACGAACTCAATAATTCCTTGGTTAAGGGTATAACAAAATTGGTTAAACGCTATTATCCGGTTTATATTTTTTTCCAAGAAGTAGTTATTAAAAATCCCATGCGTTTCGAAAAGGTTTTCAGTGAACCTAAAAAACTAAAGCAAGAGATTAGTTATTTTGCTGATGAATCCTATGCAAAAACTAGACAGAGATTAACCAGAAGCGTAGCACGTGCCATTCTTTTTATCATTATTACAAAAATGGCGTTGGGTATTATCTGCGAACTTCCCTATGATTTGTATATTATTAAAAAAGTCGATTTTCTACCTTTAATTATCAACCTGATGTTTCCACCGATTCTAATGCTTGTTTCCGCCTCATTAATTAAAGTTCCGGGGCAAAGCAATACCGATAAATTAATAAGTTTAATTGAAGATTTAGTTTACAAAGGCGCGGATGAATCGTTTCAAAAAGAAGTTAAAATCAAAGGAAACCTTGGTTTTAGCACTTTTATGGGAATCCTTTATTTTATAACTTTTGCTACTACCTTTGGTTTACTTATTTGGATGTTGGTAGCGCTCGACTTCAATTTGGTCAGCAGTTTTCTGTTTTTCTTTTTCCTTTCTGTGGTTAGCTTCTTTGCTTTCCGCATCCGCGAAGGTACTAAAGAATTATTGGTGGTTGAAGAAAAAGAAGGCGCCATTACTAATTTCCTGGACTTTTTATTGTTGCCATTTTTAAGAATTGGACATTGGTTAAGTATTAGATTTGCCAATGTTAATATCTTCTTATTCCTTTTTGATTTTGTGATTGAGGCACCATTCAAAACCATTCTGGAAGTAGTCGAAAACTGGATGGCCTTTATGAAAGAGAAAAAAGAAGAAATGATGAGCTAAAAAAAACCGACCTACATGGGTCGGTTTGATATTTGAAAATTATCTTGTTTTAATCATTTATCTTTTTTGCTCTGAGTTTTTACATCTTTGGCCTTACGGTCTTTTTTGTTTTTGAGTGGTCCTTCATTATAACCGGTATTCTTAGGAATACTTGCTCTAACATTTTGACATTTTGTGCAGCGGTAACCATCCTTGCAACTATTATGACAAGTTATCATTCCGCAATTGCTGCAAAACAACATAGCTGTTGGCATCTATTCTTCCTCCTTTCATTTTTGTTTAAATCCAAATAAACTGAATAAACCGTTGTCTCTGGCAGGGTCATATTCATAGTTAGCTTTTACCCTTGATTTATTTATTTCCTCAACAAGCCATTGGACAAATTTAAGCAATCTGTGATAGAACTTCATTTTTTAAAATACTACCTCTCTTTCGATAAATTAATGTTATTATAACTTTTCTGAACCTAAAAGTCAAGATAACCAATCGCAAAAACGACTCGAATGAGTCGTTTATTTATATGGTGGGCAGTACAGGACTTGAACCTGTGACCTCTTCGATGTCAACGAAGCGCTCTACCGCTGAGCTAACTGCCCTGAAAAACCGTCCTAAATATTATTTATGTGCGGATTTTTCTGGCTTGTAAATATGTATCAATAATAACGAAAATTGCGGCAGCCATAGGAATGGCAATAATCGCTCCCAGTACTCCGCCTAATTTAGCGCCAATCAGTAAAGCAATCAAGATTACCGCCGGAGAAACTCCTACAGCTTTACCCATCACTTTTGGTACAAGAAAATGGTTTTCCAACATCTGCGCTACAATATAAAAACCAACAATTATTAAGGCCTTTACCCAAGATCCGGCCAAAAGCGCAATTATTACCGCGACTGTACCGGTAATAATTGGTCCGATAACGGGAATGATTTCCAAAACAGCTGCCAATACACCGATGGTTAAGGCATAAGGCAAGCCGATAGCATACATGCCTAACGCGGTAACAACACCCATCGTTAAAGAAACTATTATTTGACCTCTTAACCAGCTACCTAATTTTTGACTAATTTTTTCTACCCAACCCAAAACATCTTCCTTTTTAGCTAAAGCAAAAGTTCTTAAAGCAAATTTGTTAATACTATCCTTTTCTACCAGCAAATAGAAAGTGATAACTAACATAGTAACTATTGAAGCTAAACCGCCAAATATGGCCAAACTAACAGAATAAATTCCACCTGTTAGCTGACCCAAACTCTGAGAAACACTATTTAATAGTTGCTGCCAATTGGAAATATAGGAAGAAACCTGATGATAATAGGGGTAAAGATTACTGGCGTAATGTGGTAAATTAATAGCCATGTTTTTAATCTGATACACCAGGGGCGGGATAATGATATAAATTGTTAACCCTACCAATCCAAAAATCAAGATGTAAAGAAAAATAGTGGAAATGGACCTGGGTATCTTTAATTTTTCACCGTAATTAACAAATGGCTCCAAAGCCGTTACTAAAATAACCACGATGAAAAGCAAAACCAAAACATCTCTAATAAAATAGAGAAAAACAATTCCCAATAAAACCAAGAAAAATTTGATGATTGATTTAAACGAAATATCGAATTTTTGCATAAGCTATCCTAGATTATAAAGCATTATTAACTTATTATAAAGAGGGTAAAATAATACGATCGTGCTTTTGCACTGTACCCGTGCCAATCTGCTCTATAATGCCACCCTTACGTTTTAGCGCTTCTTCCAGTACATTAGCATCCCCTATTGCTTCTACCTTGCTAGGTGGATAAAAAATACCGTCCTCTACCGAACTTTTTTGGTTTAATCTTTGATGATTAACGGCAATGGCCTCGGCACCAATGTTTTTTAGGGCATTGATTAGATCTATGATTTGGGTAGAATCAACCTTGTCTTCAAAAGTAATCTCTACGCCGGGGCCTTCAACCTTGGTCTGACCTAAAATAATGCGATATTTATCGAGATTTTTTTCAATTGTTTCGTTGGCAGCTTGCTGATCGGCGGCAGAAGAAAACAAAGTATCTTTTTGCCCCGTTAAATCATCTATTTCACTCTGTAATTCATCGTTAGTTTTAATAAGCTCGGCTACTTCCATAGCAATAGCGTTGCCCTCTTCGGGTTGACTCACTTTATTGACCTTTTGCTGCAAATAAAATTGCCTCACGACAATAAAGCCGAGTACCAAACCGACAGAAGCGATAATAATAATGTCTTTTGTTTTTAACATATATTTATTGCACTATTTTACTGTGCTCAATCTTAAAAGTACCGGTATAAGCAGAAATTGCCATATCGTTGACTTTTTTATATTCAAAAATTAAACCCTCTTCCTCGGATCTTTTTTTAATATCTTTCAAGCTGCTGACGCCAGAAAGCGCTTCAAACATTTTGTCTTGGTTGCCAATTGCTTTAATAACAAAAGGCGGTGTAGTTTTGGTAGAATTGATTAAAATGGTATTTACTATGCAATCAATTGAGGTGGGATAAACTATCCGCTCAGAATTAACCGAGATATGTTCAGCGCCATTTCGCCAAAGAAAATTTATCAAATCGCGTAAATCCGCTGCGTGTGTTATAGAATCAACGGTAATAACAGTGCTATTGGCATCATTCATGGTAAGTTCTACGCCATCGCCTCTAACGTCAGTTAACCCAACCTGAATACGATCTTTTTCGGATTCTTCTACTTGTGTCTTACTGGAACGATATTTTTTTAGCTTTTGTTGACCTTCGTCAATTTCCGATTGTAAGGTTTTAATTTGATCTTTATCATTTAACTGAACTTTGAGAAGTTTGTCTCTGGTTTCGCGAAGCGATAGATAAGGAGAAATAGGGTCAGAAACACGCGTTGGCTTAGTACGCCATTGGGCGGTAATTAAAATACCCACGCCTACACCAATAACCAAAAGCGCTATAGAAATACGACGAATTTTTCCTAATTTAAATTGTGTCATTTTCTCGAGCTTATTATAAACCAAAAATAAGATTTTGGCAATGGTCGCGTTTTCGAGTTCACGTAGAATATAACACGAATACACGTGATGGTCGGGGTGGCGGGACTTGAACCCACGACCTCAGCGTCCCGAACGCTGCGCGCTACCAACTGCGCTACACCCCGGATTCAACCTTGATTATATCCTAAAAATATGCTAAAATCTAGTAGATTAAATAACTTGCCCTCGTAGCTCAATTGGATAGAGCAGTTCCGTCCTAAGGAAAAGGTTGGCCGTTCGAGTCGGCCCGAGGGTACCATTATTCGATAATTTTATTTATTAGTTCAATCGAGTTAGCTTTAGTAGTTTTTTCATCTATATTTATTAAAACCGCGTTAAATACGAGCGGTTTTTCTTTTGCTACATCTAACCTAAAAGGCAGGCCGTTTAAAAAATGGTTAATGGCATATTCTACATTGTCACCAATAGATGAATTTAAACTGCCGCACATACCGGCATCAGTCAAGTACGCTGTGCCTTTGGGTAAAATCCTTGCGTCATTGGTTTGCACATGAGTGTGCGTACCAATAACTGCTGAAACTCGGCCATCCAAATAATAACCCAAACAATTTTTTTCGCTGGTAGCCTCAGCGTGCAAATCAACAATAGTAATTAGTTTATTGTCTTGGTCTATTAACTTATCTGCTGTCAAAAACGGGTTATCAAGATATTCGGGCATAAAAACTAAACCCTGTAAATTAATAATTTTTAATATACAACCCGCCTGCCGGCGAGGCAGGTTTTCAATTTTTAGGTCAACAAAACCACGACCAGATACGGACTCGGGATAATTTGCCGGACGGAGTACTTTGATATTTTTGCTATCAAGTTCGCTAGCAAAATCGCCCTTTTTCCAAATATGATTACCGGAGGTAAAATAATCAACGCCAGCTTCCAACATTTCTCGGTAGGTATCGTGAGTCATTCCTGTGCCACCAGCCAAATTTTCACCGTTAGCAATGACAAAATCAATGTTTTTTTCTTTACGTAAATTAGGCAAAACATGTTTTACCGCTTGCCGACCTGATCTACCTACAATGTCACCGATAAATAATATGTTCATAATTTATAATTTCCAGTTTTCAATTTTCATTGAATTTTCATTGCAAAATTTGGTCATTGAAGCATTGATTGAAAATTAGAAATTGATAATTGAAAATTTACTTTGCGTATTCCGTGGCTCTAGTTTCCCTAATTACATTAACCTTAATCGTGCCCGGATATTGTAAATCTTTTTCAATCTTTTTGGCGATGTCTTTAGACAATTTAAGAGCGGCTAGATCATCAATATCTTCCGGTCTAACAATAATGCGTACTTCGCGACCCGCTTGAATAGCGTAAGATTTATCCACACCGCTAAATGAATTAGCGATGTTTTCTAACTCTGTTAATCTTTTAATATAAGATTCTAGTGATTCTCGGCGCGAACCAGGTCTCGAACCAGAGATAGCGTCAGCGGCACGCACTAAGATTGCCTCAACTGTTTTAGGATCAATGTCGTCGTGATGAGCGCCAATAGCGTTGATTAAGCTTTCCGATAAACCATATTTTTTGGCAATATCCATAGAAATATGGTGATGAGCTCCCGGGATTTCATGATCAACCGCTTTACCAATATCATGGAGTAACCCTGCTTTTTTACACATATTAACATCAGCGCCAATTTCTGCGGCCAACATACCCGCCAAACTGGATACTTCTACTGAGTGACGAAGCACGTTTTGTCCATAACTGGTTCTAAATTTAAGCCGACCCAAAATCTTGATTAAATCAGGATTTAGCCCAGCCACTCCAACTTCGTAGGCAGCTTGTTCACCGGCTTCTTTAATCTCTTTATTAACGTCTTCTTCGGCTTTTTTAACCACTTCTTCAATTCTGGATGGTTGAATACGACCATCGGAAATAAGCTTTTCTAAAGCGCGTTTAGCAACGTGACGTCTAACTGGATCAAATGATGAAATAGTCACGGTATCGGGAGTGTCGTCGATTAAAACATCCACACCGGTAATCTTTTCAAACACCTGAATATTTCTACCCTCACGGCCGATAATACGACCTTTCATTTCGTCAGAAGGAAGGGTTACAGATGCTACGGTCGTTTCGGATGTATGCTCAGAAGATAATCTTTCGATTGCTACCGAAAGAATTTTTCGCGCTTCTATTTCGGCTACTTCTTTAGCGTTCTCTTTTTCGGCTTTGATTTTAGCGATAATATCTTCTTTGTAATCTTTTTCTACTTGAGTTAAAAGCAACTCTTTGGCGTCTTCTTTTTTGAGTTTAGCGATTTTAACTAATTTTTCGCCTTGTTCTTCTTTAATCATACCGATATCATCTTTAATAGTCCGAATTTCTTTTTCTTTCTCTAGTAATTTTTGTCTTTCACTTTCTACGGTTTCACTGCGTTTATCAACAGATTCTTCTTTTCTCCTTAAATCACGCTCCAAAACCTCGAGGTATTTTCGTTTTTCTTCCTCTTGTTTCTTAGCTTCTTCTTTAATTTTGAGTGCTTCGTCTTTAGCTTGGAAAAGTAATTCTTTTTGTTTCTGTTCTGCGTCTCTAAGAGTTTTCTGGGTTAGATAATTTCTGACAACGTATCCAATTCCAGCACCGCCCACGAGTGCGAGGGCAAGGTAAATAATTAAATTTTGCATTTTGTACTCCAATCATAATGTTAAATTTTTTTTCACAGATTTTAATCTGGTTTAATCTGTAACGAGCCAAAATAATCTGTGATTTGGTGTTTTTATTATAAAAAAAATCATCATTTTTGTCAAATAAATTTTTTATTCAAAAAAATACCTGGAGAATATACATCACTGAAGCGGAAATTAGAGGAACCGAAAGATTATCGTTAATATCCCAAGGCAAAACTTCGGTAATCGTGGCGATTATTGCCCCGGTAATAATGATGACGGGCGATAAACCAACGTAAGGCCACAAAATATAACCCGCTAAAAAACAAGCGACTAGATGGGCGATACTCCCTTCCAAAGTTTTCTCGCCAAAAATCTTAGTTTTACCATATTCCGAACCAAAAAATTTGGCAAAAATATCACCAAAAATTAGAAATACTAAAGCTGTAATGGCAATCATCTTAGGAAATATTAAAACTACCACGAACGAAGAAAACAGGAATAAACTTATCGAAGAAAAACGTTTTTCTTCTCCTTTTTTGTAAACTCTCGTGGCCTTGGTAGAAAAATAAATCCCTGTCTTCTTATGTAATAACCTAATTAAATCTACAATAATACAAATTCCGGCGAGTACTCCCACCACCCAAAGAATAATGTTTTTATCAAAATAAAAATAAGCTAAAGGAAAAACGATGGCGAAAGGTCTAAGTACAGTTCGCCAAGGAAGAATTTTAGTTATAGTTTCTTTTTTCAAAACAAATAATTTATCGCGCCAACTAAGGTAAATATTTAAAGCAAATAAGTATATAATGATGATTTCGGCGAAAATAGCAGCTAGATTAATTTGATAATGTCGAAAAATCATAAAGCTTAAAGCTGGCGCAACCACCAAAATTAAAAACTTTTTTTGCCTCGTAATTAAATATAGAGCCAAGACAACAATGGCTAGGATTCCCATGCTTTCAAGTGGCAGAAACTGATCTTTAAAAAGCAGATATAAAAAGTATAAAAGTAATCCTACGGAAGTTGCGGCGCCATGGCCACCTCTAAACCCCAGATAAAAAGGAAAAATATGGCCTATAATTGCAGCGAGCCCGGCCGAGTAAGCTACTACTTCTGGGACGCCTAACCAAAAACCAATATAAATGGCTAACAATCCTTTTATTACATCATAAGTAGCGGTAATTACCGCCGGCCAAAATCCAAGGCAATGAAAAACGTTAGTAGTACCGGCGTTTTTCTCCCAGATTTTTCTAATATCGACTTTTTTTAAAAACCGACCCAAAATATAGGCCGGCGAGATAGATCCGAGAAGATAGCCAATTACAATTACCAAGAGATAAACTATCATATTTGTATTATAGCAAAAATTCTCATTATTCGCAGTTTTTCTCGCTTATTTTGTCCAAATTCAAGGCATTTTCCAGTTTATAATCCCCGATTGCCACGCGTTTGATAGATTTAGCTACAGTTGGCATATTCATCATCTCGCCAATCTTTTCTACCAATGAACGGACATAAGTACCAGAACTACATTTAACCTTAACTTTTGCCACATAGTCGTTATCTTCTTTGTGCAAATTCAATAATTCTAGGCTAAATATTTCGTTTTCGCGAACTGGCAAAATAACTTTTTTTCCTTGCCGAGCATATTTATAAAGCGCTTTTCCTTTGATTTTGACCGCGGAATATGCCGGAACTTCCAAACGAATTTTTCCGGTTAGCTTATTTAAAACTTCTACTAATTTTTCTCGATCAATTTCAGAAATTTTTTGGGTTTTGATAACTTCTCCTTCTAAATCGGCTGTGGTGGTCTTGGTACCAAAAAGGATTTCAAAAATATATGTTTTATTTAAACCTACAAATTCAGATAGTTTTTTAGTGCCTGTTCCAATCCCAATAATTAAAAGACCTTCGGCTAAAGGATCCAGTGTCCCGGCATGGCCGATTTTTTTAATCTTTAATTTTCTTCTAAGTTCCGCTATTACACCAAAAGAAGTTATGCCTTTTGGTTTGTTGATGAGAATTATATTTTGCATTATTAAATATTAAATGGAGCGGGTGAAGGGAATCGAACCCTCGTGTCAAGTTTGGAAAACTTGCGCTCTACCATTGAGCTACACCCGCATTTGGCGGAGTTTTTTGGACGAAGTTCGAACATTTTTTGACGAAAATCCGAATCCCGAATTTTAAAATCCAATCGCTCGGGCGGGCAAAAAGGAAGGGGGTTGGGGGAAGGAATTTTTGCCCGCCCTCGCTTTCCGATTCCAATTTTTTTCCGCCGCCGCCGAATTTCGTGCCAGTGAAACTGGCGCACCGCTTTATTCTATCACATCGGTATATCTAAAATTATCTACCGTTAATTCTGTTTTTCCTAACAAATCTTTTCGCATTTCTAAAACAATATTGCCAACGGCTTTTTTGCCTTTTTCTGAATCTGGCTCTCTACATCTCGAATCAATAACAAGTTGCACCATTTCGTTTATTGCTTTCACTACGCCGTCTGAACAATAAAGCCATGATTTATATTGTTCTTCAAAAAATTTTATTTTTGTTTCGCCTAATGTTGTCTTTCCGACAAAACCTTGTAAAAGAATAAGCAAATTTGAATATTTTTCTTCTTTAAATTTTAAAATGACTTCGTTCTTTTTAGATTTTATGGCAAAAAAATAAGCTAGGTAAGAACTTATTACGGCAACAATTATCGGAACTAATATAAGTAATAATGTTGTATCCATAAAAATAAATTTCTCTATCCAAGAGAATCCATAAAATCCTCTGCGGCTTTATGTCTGGCGTCGCCCATTTCTGAAATGACATTTTTAATATTTTTTGCTTCTTCTTCTGTTAGGGTCTTACCATCGCTCATACTAAAAACTTTTTGATCTTCTTGGACTGTTGTCATAACCAGCTCAATAACAAAATCGTGTAATTCTCCGCCCAATCTCCCTTCTGTACAATCAAATGCAATATGCGGTATTTTGTCCGCTAGTTTGTCTGAGAAGTTTTTTCTAAAATTTTTCAGACTATTAAAGTCTAATTCGCCGTCAGCAAATTCAGACAAACCATTTTTAAGCCAAGGTAAGTAATCTAATTTATTCTTTTCTTTCAAAACGCTTTTAAGTGCGCTATTGATAGCTAAAAGTTCATCGGATAATTCTGTTTTATTTTTCGGTGGTTTAAGATCAAAAAACCATATATGCAAACAAACATAGCGCAATATCCATAATTCCTTAAATAACTGGTCTTCTTTTAGATTTTGCTGTGTTTTGGCCTGAATTTCTTTTACAGCCTGTTCAATTTCTTTTTCGCTATCCAAGACAGATTTAAAGAAATGCACAAAGAGAGCAAAATATGGTTTTAGTTCCTCGTAAGTTTTAGAAAAATCTAAAACTTGTTTGGCGGTAATTTTGCCACCGCTTGAAGTTTGTCCGTCTTTTTTACTTGAAAGCCAATTAAAAATTTTCATATAAATCCTTAAAAAAATTATTTTTCTGGTAATAAATGCCTTTTCTCTTCAGAAACATTTTTAGTCATCGTCGATACTATAAGCATAATAATCACTGCCAAAGGAATAATGGCTAATTCCCAATCATTTATTCTGCCCAAAATAGCAAGGGCTGTAAAAATAATTAGTCCTAGTGTTTTATTAAGACCACATGCT
>Ga0247841_10000203_pt1 | contig 161602 bp, 137 predicted proteins | sample LaCruzMarch2015__2_FD_192410 | JGI IMG/M metagenome (GOLD analysis project Ga0247841, IMG submission 192410) | Freshwater microbial communities from meromictic Lake La Cruz, Castile-La Mancha, Spain - LaCruzMarch2015_18m | ecosystem: Environmental > Aquatic > Freshwater > Lake | place: Spain... | reverse complement strand
GGGATTGGATTTGGGTATGAGTTCAGCGGCTTCCTGCCGGTTGAAAGTGTCTAATGTCGGATCGTGCAAACGTGCCGCAAACAGGCCGTAAGCAATGGTTTGCGCATAGACATCAGCAAAACCTTTAGGCGTAATATCGTGAATAAGGATTTGCTTAAAGGCGTTCATCTGGTCTTTGAGCGTGCTGTCTTCCTGATTGGTTTCGTCACTGGTTAATGCCTTTTCAATTACATCGGCAAGCAGGATGGCTTTACCGGCCATCATCTCAGCCAGGTTTTTTGAGCTTTTTATGGTTTGCCCGATATGGGCGCAGAAGTTTTTAATCAGGTTTTCAAAGGCGGCGAAGTTTTCGGGTAAGGGTTTTATTCCTTTGTCGGTTAATTCACCTATGGCAATTTGAGTAATGAATTGTCCATCGTGGTACAAATGAAAGTCTAAATAGTCGGTAAAGATTAAGTTGTCTAGTGATGCTTTGTATCGGTCAAACTGTTCTTTGTTCCCGGTTTTCTTTGTCCCGTCAAGGTCTTTGTCGCCTATGTCTTTGGCTTCAATAAATCCAATCGGAATGTCTTTTGAAGTAAGGATATAGTCGGGAGCGCCGCAGGATTGTCTTTTGGGTTCATTGGTTGCTCGAATTGCAGGAGCTAAACTTTCAAGGAGTTGTTGCAAATCGCCACGAAAAGTATGCTCGGTTGCATTGCCAAGCTTGTATCGCTTATTTATGCTGTCAATGTATTGTTCTAAAGTCATTTCGTCTATTTCTGGAGTATTATTCATTTAAGCATTTTGAGGATATGCTTCGCTAATGAATCTTTGATCTCGTTATGCCGAGGGACTGGTTGAGATATTTTCGTCTCTGGATTCTGATACCAATCGTGCCGGCCTCCATGACGAATGAAAACGCATCCCATTTTATTAATGGCACTGATTAAATCTATACGCTTCATGCGACACGAAGCTCCCCCACATGAAGAACGTTAGGAATGCTGCCACTGGTCAGTTCTTCATATATGTCTTTCAGATTTTCCTCTAATTCATCAAGGGTTACCCCTTGTGTTTTATAATCAGGAAATTCTTCAAGCCACCCAATGAACATATCCTTTTCTTGGTAATAGATAAATTTTTTTGTTTCCATGGCGATCCCCTTTTTTAAAAATCAATTCACTTGTATTGACTTGGTATGACCATAACAGAATTGAAGGGCAAAGGCAACGCAGAAAGATAAAATTGTCTTGAATTTTCGGGATTGTATGATAATGATTTACTTGTATTCTTTTTGCGCTGACCATCAAAATTAAACAAAATTCAGGGATCTTTGCAAGACTGGAGAATAGACTAATTATGGAGCTACTTACTCAGCAAATACTGGACTGCCTGAAACAGGGGCAACCTTTTGCCGTGGCCACCATCATGACTGACAGAGGATCTACGCCCAGGACATCGGGAAGCAAAATGGTCATGCTAAAAGACAGGAGAATTTACGGAACCGTTGGCGGTGGATTAGTTGAAGCCGGAGTGATGGATGCCTGTCTTAATCTGCTGGCGCGGAACAGATGCCGGATCATTGAACTTATCCTTAATCGGGAGGTTTCAGATGGGCTGGATATGGTCTGCGGAGGCGCACTTTCAGTTCTAATTGAGACCTTTGTGCCGGATTCTGAGTTGATATCTCTGTTTAATGCTCTTCTTGAACTGGAGAAAAAAGGAGAAAGAGCATTTCTTGTTTCCAGGATTGAGGGGAATAGCAAGTCTGATTTTACAACCAGAAAATGGCTGCTTCCCGACAAAAGCGCCACAATGGCCAATAGGGACTCTATGGCGCATCCGTTGCCAAAAGCTCTTCTGGATGCGATTCAGGAAAAACAATTTTCAGGTTCATCTCCTGTGATTTACAATCATGGCCTGGATGCATACATCATTGAACCCATCCACATGCGTGATAAAATCTATATTTTCGGCGCAGGCCATGTGGGATTTCAGCTGGCCAGAATGGCGCATATCACAGACTTTCAAACTATTGTCATTGATGACCGGGAAGCATTTGCAAATCGGCAGCGGTTTCCTCATGCTGAGGCTCTTCATGTTGTTGACCATTTTGACCATGCCTTTGACAACCTCGCCATTGATGGAAAATCATATATTGTAATCCTTACCCGTGGGCATCTCTATGATCAGAAAGTTCTTGAGGCGGCGCTTAAAACAAATGCCGCCTATGTCGGAATGATTGGCAGCAGAACCAAGCGTGATAAAATTTATGCCAATCTTGAAAAAAAGGGAATTTCCAGAGAAACGCTTGCAAGTGTTCACTCTCCCATTGGTCTGGACATCAATTCAGAAACTCCGGCAGAGATTGCCGTGAGCATTATCGCTCAGATCATTAAAGTCAGGCGCGGGTAATGGCAGATTCCGCCCTTCAGATATCGGCTCTTATTCCGGCAGCGGGCATGTCCGCAAGGTTTGAACAGTATAAACCACTGCTGAAGCTGGGCAGCCATACCCTGATTGAAAAGGTGATATTATTATTTCGGCAGTGCGGAATTGAAGACATTATTGTCGTCACCGGCCATAATAATGAAATAATCGAGCCGCTGATCAGGGAGGCTGGCGCAAGAGCTGTTTTTAACCCGAATTTTAAAACCGGCATGCTGAGTTCTATCCAGAGCGGAGTGCGGGCGCTCTCCCCCCGGAGCGCAGGTTTTTTTCTCTTGCCCGCAGACATTCCCCTGATCAGACAAACAACAATTCATGCCCTGATTTCTTCTTTTAATGATATTTCTGACAATTTAGTAATGTCCGGCAAGGTTAACATTCCTCAATTTGACGGGGAAGACGGCCACCCTCCGCTGATTCCTGCCCGGCTCATTCCAGAGATCCTCTCTCTGGGTGCTGACTCAAACCTGGGCCATCTTATTTCCAGGCAGAAGCATAAAAAAAATGTGCAGGTTCATGATCGCGCCATTCTGATGGATGCAGACACCCAGTCAGACTATGAGCGTCTCCAGGAAAAATACAATAAAATAGATATTCCTGACAGGCAGGAGTGCCAATCCATTATTAATGCATACCTGGAAGGAGAAGAGACGATAAAAGCCCATCTGCAACTGGTTGCTGAAACTTCAGTGAGGCTGGCTGCGGCTGTTGCGGCAAATCGAGCAAAGCATCGTCAGCCCGAGAATATATCTATTGATCTTGATATTGACCTGATAGTGGCCGGAGCGCTGCTCCATGATATTAAACGGAAAGAAATAAATCATGCGGGTGCCGGAGCTCAACTTCTTTGGTCACTTGGATTTCCAAAAGTTGCGGACATTGTCGCCCGGCATATAGATATTGTAACGCCTCTCCCGGCTCACCTCACAGAGGTTCAGATTGTCTATTTTGCAGACAAACTCTGCAACAGTGCATCTCTGGAACTGGACTACGAACGACGATTTAAAGAGAAGATGGAAAAAAACCCGGAAGGCAGAAACAAAATTTTAAGGCGATATGAAAATACTCGACACATACAGGCTAGGATCGAAGCGGCTTCAGGAAGATCTGTCCAGTCGATACTCGGCTGAAAAGTCTCTTATGTTTTTGCTGCGACACGGTCAGATTCATGGTCACGAAAAAAAGCGCTTCATTGGCGGTAGGACAGATATTTCACTGGATGACGTTGGAAAGGCACAGGCCCTGGCCTGGCAGAAGGCATTTTCAGAGATCCAGTTTGATGCTGTCTATTCCAGCGAATTGAAACGTTGCCTCAATACCGCGGCGATTATTTGCCCTGAACAGAATATTCAAATTGATCCGGTACTCAATGAAATCAATATGGGTACCTGGGACGGAAAGTCCTTTGATGAGATCAGAGAGGCCGTACCCTTGGAATTTGAAAGACGTGGCAGGCAGATTGACCGCTTCCGGCCACCCGAAGGAGAGAGCTTTCAGGATCTGTTGGAGAGAGTTTCCCCTTTCTTTAATGGCTGTATAAAAAAGCACCAAAGCCAACAGTTGAGTCGTATACTGGTTGTGACCCATGCCGGAGTCATACGGGTGATGGCGAGCAGACTCCTCAAGATAAACCCCAAACAGTTGTTTGAAATCCGGATGGATTACGGCCATTTGTTTCTTGTTTCCACCATGCCCGCCGGATATACTCCCATCCTCTAAAGAAGCCCAGTGGCGTTGTTTGCGATAAATCCATTCTGCTGATCGTTCCAAATTCTGTCGGGGCTTATTCCGAGAAGTTCCGCTTATATTAGCTTGACCGTAAAAACATTTTATGCCAAGTAAGTTCTCAAAATTAGCCCTACTTAGCTTCGCACGTAGGATAATTCCCAATAGCCAAAAGCTATTGGATAGTTCGTCCAGCAAATTTTAGTCGCAGATGACCTTCAGGTTATGCGCTACGCTTCTGAAATTTGGGACTCACTACGACTAGCGCTTCGAACTTCACTTCGTTCGTTGTCAGCGAGTCTCATTATAAGCGCACATCATTTATCTAAAGCAAAATTAGTGGAGAGTGTCATGAGGACAATTTTATTAGGAGCGCCGGGAGCAGGGAAGGGCAGTGTTGCCAAAGAATTGAATGAGCTTTATGGTTCTGTTCAGATATCTACGGGAGATATTCTGCGCTCAGCAGTACAAGAAGGAACAACGCTGGGGAAAAAAGCGAAAGAATATATGGAAAGAGGTGATCTGGTTCCTGATTCCATAATTATGGGAATGATGGAAGTACGTTTGAAGGAGCCGGATTGTAAAAATGGTTTTATTCTGGATGGTTTTCCACGAACAATAGCACAGGCACAGGAACTAAAAATAATAATAGACAGACTTAATATCAACCTGGATTTTGTTATTAATCTGGAAGTGCCCGTTGATGTAATATTAGAAAGGCTCGAGACAAGAAGAACATGCTCAAATCCGTCTTGTCAGGAAATTTATAATATTAAGAGAAATCCGCCGGCAGAGGGTGGAAAATGCAAAAAATGTGGTTCTTCCGTGATTCAGAGGGCTGACGAAACAAAAGAAGCGATCTGCAACCGGTTGGAAACTTACAATTCCAAAACAGCGCCGCTAATTTATTTTTACGAGAATGAAGGTTTATTAAAAAATGTTCTTTCCCTGCAATTACCGGAAACCATTGCTGCCATTAAGAAAGAGTTGAACAGTTGAAAAATAAACAATACCTTTTGTCGGTAAAAATATTTAATGATTGACTATGCAAAAGATCTTAACCCGGAACAATATAGTGTTGTAATGGAAGAAGGCGGCCAGTTGCTTGTTCTTGCCGGCGCGGGAAGCGGTAAAACGCGCACACTAACTTACAGGGTTGCTCATCTTCTGGAAACCGGCATTTCGCCAGAAAATATTATACTTGCCACATTTACCAATAAAGCCGCAAATTCCATGCTGAACCGTGTGGAGAGTCTTGTTAACTCTTACACAGGAAAGATCATGGGTGGTACTTTTCATCATATTGCTCATCGACTATTGAGAACTCACGCATATCGCCTTGGCTATAAAAGTAATTTTTCTATTTCAGATAGTGAAGACTCCCGTCAGCTAATTTCCACTTGTTTGAGCGAACTCAAAATTGATCTCAAATATAGCAAGTTTCCTAAGAGTAATGTAATTGCGGAAATTATCAGTCTGGCAGTTAATACTCAAAATACATTGGAAGATGTTATTCAATCCAGATATCCTTTTTTTCTGCATTTGATAAATGAGATTACGCAGGCAGCTTGTCTATATATGCAAAAAAAGAAAGATCTCTCCATAATGGATTTTGATGATTTGTTATTTAACTGCCGTGCGCTCCTTATAGAACATCCTGACATATTAAAAAGCGTTGCGGAAAGATTCCGGCATGTATTGGTAGATGAGTATCAGGATACAAATATTATTCAGGCGGATATTGTCGATCTTTTGGCTTCCGGTCATCAAAATCTGATGGTTGTAGGAGACGATTCTCAAAGCATATATTCGTTTAGAGGAGCTAATTTCGTAAACATAATTAATTTCCCAAATCGTTATCCTGATTGTAAAATATTCAAACTGGAAACTAATTATCGCAGCACACCGGAAATACTGCACCTGGCGAATTTGAGTATAAACAATAATGAAAAGCAGTTTCCAAAAGAGTTAAGAGCAGTGCGCAATAAGGGCATGAGGCCGGTAATGGTTTCCGCGCAAAACGTCATGAAACAGGCGGACTTTCTCGCACAAAGAATCACAGAGCTTTGTCAGTCCGGGATTCCGCTTAGTGAAATTGCCATTCTTTACCGCGCTCATTACCATTCAATGGAAGTACAAATGGAATTTGTCAGGCGGGATATTCCTTTCGAGATTCGTTCCGGCATCCGATTTTTTGAGCAGGCGCACATTAAAGATGTAACGTCTTATATGAGAATCCTGGTCAATCCAGGCGATGAGTTAGCCTGGAGACGCTTGTTGCTGATGTATCCCAAAATCGGGAAAATTACTTTTGAAAAAATATGGAAGTATTTATCAAAAGAAGAAAATCCTTTGGAGGCGATCTTTAGCGATGAGTTTATTCGGTTTGCGCCCAAGGTAGCTACGATAGGCTTAGAAGAATGCCGCAAGACGATTAATTTACTGCTGGGATTAGATACTCATGACAGGACGCCGGAAAATGTCATTGATGTGTTGCTCAATAAAAGCGACTATCGCACATATTTGCAGGATAATTATTCCAATGGATCTTCTCGTGAAGAGGATTTGATTCATCTTGGTAGTTTTTCCGCAAAGTTTGAGCGGATGGAAGATTTCTTAAATGAGCTGGCTTTGCTGACGAACATGGCCAAGGATGAATATTCGTCAGATCAGGAAAAAGTGGATAAAGTTGTTTTGAGCACAATTCATCAGGCTAAAGGGCTGGAATGGTCTTATGTGTTTTTAATCTGGTGCGCGGATGGAATGATCCCTTTGCAGCGGGCTCTCAAAGAACCGGGCGGTGAAGAAGAGGAACGCAGATTATTCTATGTGTCCGTGACGAGGGCTAAAGATCAGCTATACCTGTGTTATCCCGCGCTGGATTACACACGTTCTTCCGGCACATTGGTGCTTGTTCCATCACGCTTCATTAGAGAAATATCGCCTCTGTCAGTTCATGATGAAGATCGGCCATTCGAACAATGGTCAATCTATGATGAGTGTTAGAGAGACTTAAAATTCAAAAGCGAAGCGCATTGAAGTTTGTTAGTCTCTCTTATCCCCGAAGCTCAGCGAAGGGGGTTAGTGTCACCTCAGTGCCGTCCGTGCTTTGCTTTGCTTTTAGCTTCTTCATATTCAGCACGCAGAGCAATGTGATCTGTATCTTCCATGCCCTCTGCTCTTTTTACCCAGTCTTCAAATTTAATATCAACACCGAATATGCCGTTCATTTCATCTTTATCATTAACAATAGGCGCGGAAACAGTAAAACACAACACGCCGGTCAACTTGGAAATGAAGAAATCGGTAACATGAATTTTGCCGGTTTGCAAAGGCTTGATAAACCATTCCCGATCTGATTGATCCGTCCCAACTCCATAGTTTTCATATTTTGCGCGATCGGCAATGTTGGTAATATTTTTTGTAGTCTTTCTGCCGTTGAGGTCAACTATATAGGCAAACTGGAATGATGGATGTTCATCCACAAACTTTTGCATCAGCGGCTCTTGTTTTGCTGTAATCATATCCATCATTGAAGGTTGTTCAATAAGCAGGCATACAGCATCGATAGCTGCTTTTTCCGCTCCATATTTTATCTTTTCGAGCTCAGACATAAAGAGTTCCGGTAGATACATTCGTGCTTTTTTCTCCATCTCTTCAGGAGAAATGGTCGTAATTCGGCCGGTATCATATTGCTCTGTAATCCACTTGTGTATTTTAGAAATTCCCGGATGCCTTTTATCTATAGCGTAATCGCCTTCAAGACCGAAGCGCTGATTGATCCACAACGCAATGCCGGCATTGCCTGATTTGTCAGTGATCATAGTAACAATTGGTCGTTTTAAAATTTTGCCGGTATCAAATATGTTATAAATCTCTTCGCATTTAATCAGGCCGTCAGCATGGACTCCGGCGCGGGTGACATTAAATTCCGAGCCTACAAATGGATAATTGTGTGGTATCTTCACGCCAATTTCTTTCTCAAAATATTCGGCAATGTCTGTGATAACAGTTGTGTCAATGCCGTTATTATTGCCTTTGAGTGAAATGTATTCAATAATTAAAGCTTCAATGGGGGGATTTCCTGTTCTTTCACCAAGCCCCAACAATGTGGAGTTTGCCGAACTGCAGCCATAAAGCCATGCTGTAGTCGCGTTAATCATCGCTTTATGAAAATCATTGTGACCATGCCATTCAAGAAGTTGACCGGGAACGCCTGCTTCATCAATAAATGATCGCACAAGCTTATCCACACTACGAGGCAAAGCAGCCCCGGGATAAGTAACTCCGTAGCCCATAGTGTCACAAAGCCGTATTTTAATATCAACTCCGCTTTCTTCCCGAAGCTGCATTAATTTTATCGCGAAGGGAATACAGAAGCCATAAATATCAGCCCGTGTGATATCTTCAAAGTGGCAGCGTGGAATTATTCCCAAATCCAGAATGGCTTTTACAATCCCGAGGTAATCATCCAGTGCCTCACTTCTCTTTTTGCCAAGTTTCAGGAAGATATGGTAGTCGGAAACAGAAGTAAGTATTCCTGTTTCTCTCAGTCCTGCATCCTTGACTAAGTGGATATCTTCTTTTGCCGCCCGAATCCAGCCGGTAATTTCCGGATAGCGAAGCCCTTGTTCCAGACATTTAGCCACAGCTTCTTTATCTTTTTTGCTATAAAGAAAAAACTCAGATTGACGGATTATTCCATTAGGACCGCCAAGCTTATTCATCAGGCGGAATATATGAACAATTTGTTCAGCCGTATATGGTGGACGTGCCTGTTGGCCATCACGAAAAGTAGTATCAGTTATAAAAATATCATCGGCTGGTTCAATGGGGATTATTTGATGATCGAAAACAATTTTACTGATTTCAGTATATGGGAATATGTCTTTTTGTAAATTGGGTTCGTCAACATCTTTTAAATCGAAATTCCAGAATCTATTACGCTGCTGTTCAAGTAGTTTTTTGTCTTTATTCCATTTTGCCATTTATTTCTCCAATAAATTATGATTGAACAATTTTCAAAGAAAGTTCCATTAATTGTTCTATGCTGACTTTAGAAGGCGCGTCGGATAAGAGACATGCGGCTTTCTGTGTCTTCGGAAATGCAATTACGTCACGAATAGATTCCGTCTTGGCCATAATCATGGTAAGCCTGTCCAATCCGAAGGCAAGTCCTCCGTGCGGCGGTGTGCCGTATTCGAGGGCATCCAGTAGAAATCCGAATTTTAATTTAGCTTCTTCTTCGCTTAATCCCAACACACTGAATACCTGCGACTGAATATCTTTTCTGTGGATACGAATACTGCCGCCACCTATTTCTGATCCGTTAAGAACAAGGTCATAGGCTCTGGCTCTTACTTTCCCCAGATCAGTGGTGAGTAGTGGCAGATCTTCCAGGAAAGGCGAAGTGAAGGGGTGATGCGTGGAAACGAAACGCTTTTCCGATTCCGAATAATCCATCAGCGGAAATTCAGTAATCCAGGTAAATGCCAGCATTTCCGGATCAATCAAATTCAATTTTTTGGCTAGATGAATCCTGAGATTGCCAAGGGAATCATTAACTACTTTTACCGTATCAGCCACAAAGAAAATCACATCTCCTTCTCTGGCAGCCATGGCCTTGTTGATGCCTTCGACTTCAGCCGGTTGCAGAAACTTAAAGATAGGTGATGTCCAGTCAGTAGCGCCGAGGCGCGCCCAAGCGAGTCCCTTGGCGCCGTAAATAGCGACAAAGTCTTTCAGGGCATCAAGGTCTTTGCGAGACAGGCTTGCGGCCTGCTGGGCTTTAATGGCTTTAATAGCACCACCGGATGCCGCTACTTCCGAAAATAGCTTGAATGCGGAATTTTTCACAATGCCGGTTACATCAACAATTTCCATACCGAAACGCACATCAGGATTATCCTTGCCGTATCGGTTCATTGCATCATGGTAGGCTAATCTTGGGAAGGGAAGGATTAACTCTTTGCCTAGACAGGCCTTAAATATTGCTGCCATCAAGCCTTCCATCATCTGCATAATATCTTCTTCCGTGATGAAGGACATCTCGACATCGATTTGTGTAAATTCCGGTTGACGGTCGGCACGCAGGTCTTCATCGCGGAAGCATTTGACGATCTGGTAGTAACGGTCAAAACCGGAAACCATTAAGAGTTGTTTAAATATCTGCGGTGATTGTGGCAGCGCGTAAAACATACCCTTGGAAATACGGCTGGGGACAAGATAATCGCGGGCACCTTCCGGCGTGCTCTTCGTCAGGAATGGTGTTTCTACTTCGATAAAACCATTTTCCTCAAAATAATGACGAGTCGCGGAGGCAAGGCGGCTGCGTAAAAACAAGTTCTGTTGAATCGCGGGGCGGCGTAAATCAAGATAACGGTATTTAAGGCGCACATTTTCCGAGATATCTTCTTCGTCAAATGAAAATGGCGGAGTTTTGGATTCATTCATTATTTCCAATTCGGAAACGATGATTTCAATTTCACCTGTTTTGAGCGCTGGGTTTTCCATTCCTTGAGGTCTCTTGCGCACTTTACCTTTTACAGCTAGTACAAATTCGCTGCGGATTTTATGCGCTTCTCCATGAACATCAACTCCTGCATCCGGGTTGAAGACTACCTGCACTATTCCTTCACGATCCCGCAAATCAATGAAAATAACGCCGCCGTGATCTCTCCGGCGTTGCGCCCAGCCCATTAAAATAACTTCTTGCCCATCATCGGAAATATTTAAATCTCCGCAGTAATGAGTTCTCTTATCCTTTGTTAAAAAGTTGCTCAAAATCTTTTACCTCTCTTTAAATATATTAATAATTGCTTCCGGCAAATTGTCCAGAGACAAAGCTTGTTGATTCTTCGTTTTCATGTCGCGCAGCTCAACCCGTTTTTCATCAATTTCCTTATCGCCAAAAATCAGGGTGTATGAGCTGTTCAATTTATCGGCGCGTTTCATCTGGCTTTTGAGACTCTTGTTTGAGTAATCCATTGTGGCAGAGATCCCGGCCCGGCGCAGTTCATTTGTTAAACCGAAGGAAATCTTTTGCGCACGCAAACCAAGTGCTGCGACAAATATGTCTGTTTGAAATTTATTTATTTCAGTTTGCGGCAGGCAGGCAATAAGACGCTCAAAGCCAACGGCAAAGCCAATGCCGGGAACTTCCGGCCCGCCAAGATAACTCACCAGACCATCGTATCTTCCACCGCCAGCAAGAGAATTCTGAGCGCCAAGCGCACCGGACTTTATTTCAAAAGCAGTTTTTGTATAGTAATCCAAGCCGCGCACCATTTTCGGATTAATCAGGTAGCCGACTTTCAAATCATTAAGATATGACTTCACTTGTGCAAAATGTTCAGAGCATTCTGCGCATAAATAATCCAGTATTTTGGGAGCCCCGGCAATAATTGAAATACAGGATTCAATCTTACAATCAAAAACTCTCAAAGGATTAGTGGAAATGCGCCTTTGACAATCATGGCAAAGATCTTTTTCCGATCCTTTTAAAAAATTAACTATTGATTGCGAAAAAACAGGTCGGCAGGCCTTGCAGCCAAGGGAGTTAATTTCTAAAGACAATTCTTCAATACGAACAGCCTTAAGAAAATGAACCAGCATAAAAATAACTTCGGCATCAGATTGAGGTTTATCATCACCAAAAAGTTCTACATCAATTTGATGGAACTGCCGAAATCGACCTTTCTGCGGCCTTTCACGGCGAAACATAGGCCCGAGAGTAAAGAGTTTGGTTATCGGATCAGCAGCCATCATATTATGTTCGATGTAGGCACGAATAACGGATGCAGTAGCTTCCGGACGCAATGTCAGCAATTCTTCATCGCGGTCACGAAATGTGTACATTTCTTTTTCGACAATGTCTGTGGTTTCCCCAATGCTCCGTTTGAAAAGTTCCGTTTTTTCCATAATCGGCACACGGATTTCACGGAACCCAAACACACCAAATACCTGACGTGCAATGGATTCGACATAATTCCAGGTCGGTGTATCTTCCGGCAAGATATCCTTAATGCCTTTAATTGCTGTAATTTTATCCATAATTAGTTTCCTAAAATTGAAGTGACTTTTTAGCATATAGTATACTGGTTAGCAATTAAATAAATATGGTAGAATAGGTAGGGACTTATTTAGTTTTTATATATGTATCAACACTCATCTTTGTGCCATCAGTTGTCACAGTAATAGCCCCATCTCTATCAGTACGGAAAATATTAACATTGGCTGCTGATAATCTCTTTATCGTGGAAGGGTCAGGATGATGGAAGGGATTGTTTTTCCCGGCACTGATTAAAGCAGTGCTGCAAACGACTTTCCTGATAAAATCGATACTACTGGAACGTGATGATCCGTGATGAGGAACAAACAATACATCGCTATGTAAATTCTGACCTGATCGAATAAGCAGTTTTTCCACGGATGCGGATATGTCAGCAGGCATAAGAAAACTTACCTGGCCATAATTAATCTTTATCGCCAGTGATTCATCGTTCACCATATCGTAAAATTGGTCAGTGGCATCATGCTTCAGTGTTTTTAATGGCCATAAAATATTTACTTGAACACCGTTGATATTTATCGGGGGTGATTGAGAAGATAAAAATTTCACTTTAATCTTTTTCTGGCTGATTATTTTTTCCCACTCGCGAAAATTTTCATTATCCAGCCGCAATCCTGTAGTCCAGACCTCCTGAACATCAAAATTATCTGTTATATAAAGAAGCCCGTGAAGATGATCCGGATGGGGATGAGAAAGAACAACGACATCAATTTTACTGATTCTTTCATTGTAAAGAAAGGGAGCGACAACAAGTTTGCCCATATCAAAAGAACTATCGGCAAAACCGCCGCCGTCAATGAGCATGGTTTTTCCTCCCGGAAAGCGCACTAAAATTGAGGAACCTTGCCCGACATCTATTGCTGTTACGCGTAGATCGCCGGAAATCTTATCCCTGGTCAATAGATAAGCAGCATCAGCAAGAAAAAAGACAATTATAGTAATTAAAATAATTTTTAAAAAAATCGGATGACGCTCAAGGTAGTCTTTTTTGATAACGCCGTTAACATGGCGCAAATCGATCAAGCGCAATAAGATAAAAATCAAAAGATAAAAAATGACAATCTCAGCAATGTTGGGCATTGTAAAACTAAAAGATGACCATGATAGTGAAGCAAGATAATCAATAACATAGACAGAGATTTGAACAAAGAAAGAAGCTATTTTAATAAATAAACCGGCGAGGGCTGTTGAAAAAAAGGCACAAAGAATAAAAGCCATGGAAAAAGCCAGCGCGATTGTTCCCAGAAGCGGTACTAAAATGAGATTGGCAATAATAGTTATCGTGGAGACTCGGTTGAAATAGAAAACGATCAGGGGCAGCGTGCCCAGAGTAGCCGCAACACATACAAGAATTGATAAATAAATATGCCGTAAAGTTTTTTGCAGCCAGTGCGGTAAGCCTTCCAATAATGGAAAAGAAAAATTGCTGAAACGCGGAACTATATAAATGATCGCCAAAACTGCCGTAAAGGAAAGCTGAAAAGAAATATCGAAAAGGGCGTTAGGTGAAATGACCAGGATAATTAGTGCGGTTATCGCCAGAGTGTTGTACATATCTTTTTGTTTGCCCATAAACAATGCGCACAAAAAAACAAGTGCCATGAGAGCTGAACGAAGCACCGTAACACCCATTCCCGCGATCAGGGCATAAATTAAAACCATTAATAAAGCTGCTGCCGAAGCTGCCTTGATAATATTGAATCTTAACATCAGATATTCAGAACGCTTCAAAATCAGCAACATAAAGAAAAATGTTATAGCGGCAACCATGCTGATATGCAGGCCGGAAATGGAAAGGATATGAGAAGTTCCCGTCTTGTTAAAGTTATTGCGAACATCAACCGGAATCGCGTTTTGATTGCCGATAGTCATGGCTTCAATGATTTCTCTTGAAGGAGTAGAAGCGTTTGAGTAAATGATCTCTTTTAGATATAGACGAAATGTTTCCAGTTTTAACCTGACCCCACTTGCAGTATTTTGTCTCAAAATTATAATGTCTGAATTATTATAAACAGAACCGGTGGCATAAATACCCTGGAGATTCATATAGCGTTCGTAATCAAACCCACCGGGATTCTGAAAGTTGGATATTTTTTTCAAATATGTGGAAAAACGAATAAAATTGCCGTATTGGAAATTGAGATCATTTGAAATTGTAAGACGGATTTTGCCTGTAACCGAGCGGTAATAATTTCCTTCAACTATTCGAATACATTGCACAACTAAAACTGTTTTGTCAGGACGTATGATAGGGCTGTCAATGACAATACCTTCTATACGCAGTTTGCCGTGATCGATAAAGTGCCCGATGAAATTGTCATTATCAGCTGAATATTGCTGGACCTGAATATTGAAGATACCCAGAATAATTACAAAATTTATGATCAGGAAGAAACTGGCTTTCGGCCAACTATTGCGAATAGTAAAAAGAAGAACTACAAGGATAAAAATAATCGCGGAAAATAATAAGTAATAAGCAATAGGATAATAATAACCGATGACAATTCCGATAATGAGCGCAATCAAAGGATAAATCAGGGGGCGGTTCATATTTTGATCTTTCTGTGCTGATATTTATGTAAATTTATTAGCCAAATCTTTTAAAATATTATAATACCAAGTTGCTTTCAAAAAAATATAGATTTTTGAAAGCTTACTTGGGATTATACCAAGTTGCTTTTAAAACCCCGTAGCAGATACCCTTCAGGGTGCTTTGCGGGATAGTTCGGCCAACCAGTTTCAGATTCTGAAACTGGGGTCTCACTAAAAGGAAACCGCTCTCATGGTCTACAATGAAAACACTAAAGAAGAAAACTATAAAAAGCCATTGCGCTCTTTAATCATATTTCGTGTTATCATCATCTCCCTGTTTCTGGGGTTGGCTATTTTTATCACCATAAAAAATTATGGTTTCCCTATTTCACAAAACGTTATTTACTTACTTTATTTAATTATCATCTCAACATTAATCTTTTCTATTGCTTATTACTTAATGCTGAAATTCCTGGATAATTTAAGGTTTAATATCTACCTGCAACTGGCAATTGATGTAATCTTAATAACATTACTCGTTTATCTTACCGGCAGCGTGAGGAGTAATTATTCGGTTATTTACACTTTAGTTATAATTTATTCAGTAATATTTTTGGGACGCAAAGGTGGTTTTATTGTTGCATCGGCTGCCGGCATTTCTTATGGCTTACTTCTGGATCTTGAATTTTATAATTTATTGCCATCAATTTCATCATTGGAACAAGATTACAATCTCAGTGTCGGCGATGTATTTGTTCGAATCCTTGTTCATATTCTATCGTTTTATGTTTTAGCTTATGTATCGAGTATAGTCGTTGAGCAGGAAAAAAAGACCCGGTCTTTACTTGCGGAAAAGGAATCTGAATTTGATCAACTTGATCTGTTGTTTCGAAGTATAATTGAATCAGTTGATGCCGGCGTAATGACAATTAATTTGCAAGGTAGTATCAAGACGTTCAACAAAGCGGCACAAGAGATTACTGGATTTCCACTAAAAAAAGTAGAAAATCGCCTTGTCGAAGATATATTTCCTGAACTCGCTACTTTTTTTTCTCAGGAGAATTTTTATGATCAAATTAGTAAAAGAAAGGAAGTTATAATTACCGGAGAAAAAAATAATAAAATTAACCTCGGTTGCTCAACATCGCCCTTGAAAGATAAAAATGCTAAACAAATAGGCAATATAATATTTTTTCAAAATCTTACTGAAATAAAACGAATGGAAGAAAATCTGGAAAAGAGCAAGACACTGGCCTTAATTGGTGAAATGGCGGCAGGTCTTGCCCATGAAATGAGAAACCCGCTGGCTTCCATAACCGGTTCAATTCAGCTTTTACAGCAAGGTCTGAATTTGGATGAAACGGATAAACGCCTGATGCAGATTATATTGCGTGGAAAAGATCAATTGGATAACTTCGTTCGTGATTTTCTATTGCTTGCTTCTCCTATTCCTTTAACCAGAGAATTAGTTGACATAAATAAAATAGCCGACGAAGTTCTGGAGAATATTGAATTGTCCAATAACTTGTCGAATGCGGTAAAAATTGTAAAAGTTTTCGATGAAGGCGTCAATATCTTTGCCAATAAAGAGCAGGTAAGGCAGGTTGTTTATAATCTTGTAATCAATGCACTTCAGGCTATGAAAGAAGGCGGCATTTTGTCCGTTGAAATAAAAAAACAAAAACTAAATGATGAGGAAGGTTATGTCGAAATTATCGTTAAAGATACCGGCTGCGGCATTGAGGAAAATAATATAAAGAAGATATTCGAACCTTTTTTTACAAATAAAGAAAAAGGAACAGGATTAGGATTGGCGATAGTCAGCAGATTTGTTGATGGTTACAGCGGAAGAATTAAAGTTGAAAGCGTTATAGGTAAAGGCACAACATTTATTGTATCATTGCCCGGGAAAAAAAAGACGAAAAGTGGCAGTATAGATTATATCTAAGAAAAGGTGAGATCATGGCGAAAATTTTAGTTCTTGATGACGATCAAGGCATGAGAGAATTCATGGAAATAATGTTAACGAAAGAAGGTTATGATGTAGTTTCTGCCGATGGACCGTCTAAAGCAATAAGCCTTTGCCGTAAGATAGATTTTGATCTTGTAATTACAGATTTAAAAATGCCCAAAATGGACGGTATTGAATTTCTTAAAACGATCAAAGATGCAAAACCGGAAACTATAGTTATTCTTATTACAGCCTATGCCTCAGGCGAGACAGCGGTGAACGCGATGAAAGAAGGGGCGTATGACTATGTGGAAAAAGGCGGTAGCATTGAGGAGCTAAAGAGGGTTGTACGCGCAGCTTTGCTGAAAAAGGGACTGGTTCATGAAAATCAAAACATCAAAGACGATGCAGCGATTCAAACTGTTTTTTGCGGTATGATTGGCAGAAGCAGGGAAATGCAGAAAATATTCGCAACCATTAAAAAAGTTGCCGACACTCCGGCAAATATTTTGATTTTAGGTGAAAGCGGAACAGGCAAAGAACTTGTGGCGCGTGCCATTCACGAAAACTCATCGCGTTCCAAAATGCCTTTCATGGCTATTAACAGCGGCGGGATTCCAGAGACACTGCTCGAAAGCGAGCTTTTTGGCTATATGAAAGGATCGTTCACAGGAGCTTATGCAGATAGACCGGGCCTTTTTGAAATGGCAAAAGGCGGCACAATATTTCTCGATGAAATCGGGGAACTACCTCCGGTATTGCAGGTAAAAGTTTTGCGAGTTGTGCAGGAAAAAACTTTTCGGCGAATTGGAGGAGCGGAAGATATAAAAGTTGATGTAAGGATAATTTCCGCTACCAATCAAAATCTTGCCGAAAGAATTAATAAGGGAGATTTTCGTGAAGATCTTTATTTCCGTCTCAATGTAATTCCTATCAATATGCCACCGCTTCGAGAACGCAAAGAGGACATACCGCTTTTAACCAAGCACTTTATTGAAAAATATGCGCGCGAATTCGGCAAAGAGGTACGGATGATTTCAGTTTATGCTATGGAATTGCTCATGGACTATACGTTTCCGGGAAACATTCGTGAATTGGAAAATATTATAGAACGCGGCGTGGCTATGGAAACTTCCAATATCATATTGCCCGAAAATCTGGTAATATCAACCAACAGTACTGCTGAGCTTAATCTTGATGTCGAGATTACGGATAGCGGAATTGATCTAAATGCGGAGATGGAAAAGATAGAAAGAAGAATTATCGAAAAAGCTCTGCTGAAAGTAAAAGGGTCAAAAACAAAAGCTGCCGAACTGTTGCATGTGACCTTTGATTCCCTGCGTTACCGCATTGAAAAGTTGGGTGTGGATTTGACTTAGAGATAGGCATATTGTATAGATTAAGTTAGGTTTAATCTAAAATGAGGTATTAAATCTTGCGCGCGATCACACTACAAAATTTTTGGAATTACATGGCTGGTCGTGACATTTAAAAATGGTTGTATTAAATTGATAATTTCTGCTAAGCAACGTCAATACTACATTTCCGGTCGTGCCAGATGCTATAGTTTTTCTCCAGTCGCCTTTTTGATTTGGTGTGGTATCATAACAGCAAACCAAATTATTACACAATTTCTCCGATTCCAACTTGACAATTGTATATGACGGTCATTAACTTGCTGCATGGAAATATTTCTGAAATAAACCTTGCAGATGTCTTTCAGAAATAATTTGAGTTATATTAGATATTATTATAAAGATCATAATGGTTCTATTTCTTCGGATAACTTTGTTGGCAGCGTCTTCGGCTTCCTCAGCGTATAACCTGAAGGTCACGCGTGTAAAATACGCATGCGGTTCCTCCTACTTGCCGAAGCTCTGATCCTTTGAAATAGAAATATTATGCTTGTGTAACTAATTTTAAGGAGAAAAATCTTGAATCCGTTTCAAAAGAATATTGCTCTTGTACTTACTGTGCTGCTGGTGTCTTTGCTTGTTTGGCAGCTTTTTAATCAACCGAAAGCAGCCACAAAGGAATTAATTTATAGTGAAATGATCGCCCATCTGGATAAAGGCGAGATCAGTGAAGTAACTATTCAAGGCGATAATATCAGTGGTAAGCTGGTAAGTGGCAATGATTTTAAAACATATACGCCAAAGGATGATAAGCTTGTCACACAATTTCGAGAAAAAAATGTGAAGATTACAGCTAAGCCTCAGGATGATTCTCCCTGGTATATGACCCTTTTAGTCTCCTGGTTTCCCATGCTTCTTCTTATCGGTGTCTGGATTTTCTTTATGCGCCAGATGCAGTCCGGTGGCGGCAAAGCAATGGCTTTCGGCAAAAGCAGGGCTCGCTTGATTACAGATAAATCAAAAAAAATAACTTTTGCCGATGTTGCCGGGATTGATGAGGCCAAGGCAGAATTGGAAGAGGTGATTGACTTCCTGAAAGATCCCAAGAAATATACAAGATTGGGTGGCAGAATTCCCAAAGGATTATTGCTTATCGGACCTCCGGGAACAGGTAAAACGCTTTTGGCGCGGGCAATTGCCGGAGAAGCTGATGTGCCATTTTTGAGCATCAGCGGTTCTGATTTTGTGGAAATGTTCGTCGGTGTGGGAGCTTCGCGTGTTCGTGATTTGTTCAGCCAGGCAAAAAAAAATGCCCCGTGCATCATCTTTATTGATGAAATAGATGCAGTCGGCCGCCATCGAGGCGCAGGCCTAGGCGGTGGGCACGATGAAAGAGAGCAGACACTAAACCAGCTTCTAGTGGAAATGGATGGTTTCGAATCAAATGAAGGAGTAATTCTGGTATCCGCCACTAACCGTCCGGATGTTCTTGATCCGGCATTATTGCGCCCCGGACGCTTTGACCGGCAGGTAATAGTACCGCTGCCTGATGTCAAAGGACGGGAAAAGATATTTGAAGTTCACGCTCGTAAAGCGCCGATTGACGAAGATGTCAATTATGCAATTTTAGCAAGGGGAACACCCGGAACATCCGGCGCGGATATAGAAAATCTGGTCAATGAAGCAGTGCTTAGTGCGGCAAGGGCAAATAAAGAAAAAGTCAATATGATCGATTTTGAATTTGCCAAAGATAAGGTTTTAATGGGCACGGAAAGAAGGAGCATGGTGATAAGCGATCAGGAAAAACGCAACACGGCTTATCATGAAGCCGGCCATACAATGGTTGCGAGGCTGATTCCCGGAACTGATCCTATTCATAAGGTAACAATCATTCCCAGAGGCAGAGCATTGGGTTTAACGCAACAACTGCCAATTGATGAAAAGCATACTTATCCACGCGAATATCTGGACAATAATATAGCCATTCTCTTAGGCGGACGGGCTGCTGAAGAAATAGTTCTGCATGACCATACTACCGGCGCCGGCAATGATATTGAAAGGGCGACCAATTTGGCCCGAAAAATGGTCTGTGAATGGGGTATGAGTGATAAAATGGGGCCACTTAGTTACGGCAAAAAAGAAGAGCAGATATTCTTAGGCCGCGAATTTGCAACTCATAAGGATTACAGTGAAGAAACGGCCAAGCAAATTGATGCCGAGGTTGTTGCTATTGTTAAGCGCAATTATGAGAAGGCAAAAGATCTACTTAATTCTCATATTGATATACTACACAACATGGTTGCGGAACTTTTAGAAAAGGAAGTTTTAAATACCGCGGAAATAGATGCCATCATCGGTAGCGCTTTGCCCAATGGTCAACCGGCTGAATCAAAAAGTATATCTTAATTTTTCTTCTGTTCGGTAGCATAGTTTGAAAATAATAAAAATTAATAACTTAGAAGAAGCTGTAACAATATTTCAGAAAATCGGCGTTGATCCTTATGGTATTGAGGCAATGGCGACAAAAACTCTCCACATCAATATACTGCTTAAAGACAAATCATGTAAGGTCGCCAATATCATCAAGCAGGAAATGCTTTCTATTGGCGGAGATGCCGCGGTTACTCGCGGGTCTATCGCTTGCTCGATTGATTCAACAGATGTTTTAATAATGGGCACGATCAAACAAATTTCAGCGTTCATCAAGAAAATAGAAAAACAGCCTTTCGGATTTAATTTGATAGCCGATGATATATCGGAAATGTTAAAGAATAGCGGACAGAACCAATTTATCTTAAAAACATCACAGCGCGAAATTCTGCTGGGAGAAAAAACCATTGTCATGGGTATTTTGAATGTAACGCCGGATTCGTTTTCTGATGGCGGACTTTTTTACAATTCCAAAACCGCTGTTGACCGCGCTCTGCAAATGATAGATGAAGGAGCTGATATAATTGATATCGGTGGTGAATCCAGCCGTCCCGGAGCTAAGTCAGTTGATGCAAAAATTGAGTTAGGGAGAGTCATTCCCATAATTGAAAAATTGGCTAAAAAAACCAAAACACCAATATCCATTGACACAACAAAAGCGAAAGTTGCCAGACTTGCGATTGCAGCTGGTGCTGAAATTATCAACGATATTAGTGCCCTCAATGGTGACAGAAAAATGGCTGGAACTGTCAAGGATGCCGGTGCTGCCCTCATTTTAATGCACATGAGAGGGAATCCTCAAAGCATGCAAAAAGATAATTTGGTCTATGATGATTTGATGGGGGAGATTCTCTCTGATTTGAAAGCTAGCTGTGAGAAGGCTATGAGCGCAGGAATAGAAAAAAAATGTCTGGTCATTGATCCCGGTATAGGCTTTGGTAAAACCGCAGAAGATAATTATAAAATTATTAAGAAACTTTCTGAATTAAGAGAGCTGGGAATGCCGATAATGATCGGTGTATCGAGGAAATCATTTATTGGGAAATTAGCTGGTGGCGAACCTCATGAGAGAGTTGAGGGCACGGCAGCGGCTGTAGCAGCGGCTATAATTAATGGAGCTCAAATTGTCCGTGTGCATGATGTTGCGGCAATGAAAAAAGTTTGCGCCGTAACTGATGCGATTGCCAGCGCATAGAGGGATGTAATGATACAAGGAATCGGCATAGACTTGGTTGAAAATGAGCGCATCGAAAAAATAATCAACAAGTGGGGTCACAAATTTTTGCAGCGAGTCTTTTCTGAAGGAGAGATAAATTACTGTGGCAGGCACATTCAGGCATCAATTCATTACGGAGCAAGATTCGCGGCGAAAGAAGCGTTTTTAAAAGCATTGGGTACCGGCCTGGGTAGGGGAGTTAAGCTGCTCGAAATTGAGGTAGTGCATGATGATCAAGGGAAGCCTGATCTTTCACTACACGGAGAAGCCAATCTGCAAATAGTGCAACGTCAGATTAAAAGAATCCATCTGAGTTTGACGCATACTAAAAACTATGCGACGGCTATTGTAATATTGGAAAAATAATAAATTACATGCTAAATGAAAAAAAACATGAAAAAGGAACCAGGAAAAATTGAAATAATATCAAAAAGTGTCGAACAGACCATTGAAGTTGCGCGACTTATTGGTGAAAAATTAAAAGGTGGTGATCTGCTGGCATTATCTGGGGAGCTTGGTTCCGGTAAAACTTGTTTTACAAAAGGATTGGCACTTGGCCTTGGAGTAAGCGAGGAATATCAGATAACCAGCCCGACATTTACTTTAATCAATGAATATCCAGCACGATGTAAACTATACCACTTTGATGTATATAGACTAAATGGTTATTCAGAGCTGGAAGATTTAGGTTATGAGGAGTATTTGGCGGGCGATGGTGTTGTTGTGATTGAATGGGCTGAAAAAATAGCTAAACTTATTCCTCCCGATAGTATATTTATCAATTTTGAATATATTGATGAGAATAGCAGAAAAATGATTATAAGAGGATTGAAAAGCAGCTTAAGTGAGATGATAGATAAGAAAATGGAGGTTAGTTGATATGGGTCTGGTTGTTCAGAAGTTTGGTGGAACATCGGTAGCAAATATTGAAAAAATTAAAAATGTAGCACAGAAAGCGATCCGGGAAAAAAAAGCAGGAAATGATGTCATTGTAGTTTTATCCGCAATGTCCGGTGAAACGGATCGGCTTATAGCATTGGCGCACCTTGCTGCAGAATCCCCTGACGATAGAGAATATGATTCTTTAATATCCACAGGTGAGCAAGTTACTGTAAGCCTGCTATCTATTGTTTTGAATTCTATGGGCTATCGGGCAAGATCATTTTTGGGATTTCAGGTCAAAATATTAACAGATAAGGCTTATAAGAAAGCAAGAATTTCGCTTATCGATACAGAAGCAATTAAAAAAGAACTTAAGCATGGGACAATCGCTATTGTAGCCGGCTTCCAAGGTGTTGATGAAGACAATAATATTACAACTCTTGGTCGCGGTGGTTCTGATACTAGCGCGGTTGCTCTTGCGGCAGCCCTAAAGGCAGATCGGTGCGATATCTTTACAGACGTTGATGGAGTTTATACTACTGATCCTAATATTTGCAGTAAAGCCCGGAGATTGGATAAAATATCTTATGATGAAATGCTGGAAATGGCCATGACCGGCGCGAAGGTTTTGCAGCCTCGTTCAGTCGAAATGGCAAAAAAATATAATGTTCCTGTTTACGTGAAGTCAAGCTTTTCCGACGAGGGAGGAACACTTGTGACTAAGGAGGATAAAGAAATGGAAAGAGAAGTTGTTTCGGGTATTACTTATGATCGTGATCAAGCCAAAATCACTGTAGTGCGTGTTCCAGATAAGCCGGGTGTGGCAGCCAGTTTGTTTACGCCTTTGTCGGAGCACAATATCAGTGTTGATATGATTATCCAAAATGCCAGCGCGGATGGTTTTACCGATCTTACTTTTACTGTATCTAAAAAAGAAATGAAAGAAGCTCAGAAGATAGTAGATGCCACGGCAAAAGCGGTTGGAGCCAAGAAAGTAGAAGTTGATGATGATGTGGCAAAGGTATCGATAATCGGCGTTGGAATGGTTAGTCATTCCGGTGTTGCTGCTAAAATGTTCAAAACTATGGCCAACGAAAGTATTAATATTATGATGATCAGCACATCAGAAATTAAAATATCCTGTATTATTCAAAGAAAATATACAGAGCTTGCTGTAACTGTTCTGCATGATGCTTTCGGGTTGGAAAAGAAAAAATGATTTTCGAAAGGCAAATAAACGGAATAGTCGCCATTTGCATAGCTTTCGCGGTTATTCCGTTTGCTATTTTCATTTACGGTTCAAAAATAAACTATAGGATTCCGGAATTTGCCGATCAGTTTCAGGATAAAATTGCCGTAGAGGTTGTCGAAAACGACAAAAGCAGCGGAATTTATTTTGTAGCTCCGAAGACTTCAACCAATCGATTATTACAATTAATGGGCATTAAAGGGCAGGCCAGAGTAGATTTCCCACTAAATAAAGGAATGAAAATATCGATAAATTCGGCTTCAGAAAATATTATTGTTACCGCTTCCGGAATCGAATCAGCCAAGCGTCTTGCCTTGGGCATGAAACTCGATATCAACAGAGCCGCAGAGAATGATCTGCTATTAGTGTCCGGCATCGGTGAGTCAACAGCAAAGAAAATTTTAGATTTGCGTGGCAAACTGGGCAAATTCAAAAACATAGAGCAATTAACTGAAATTGCGGGTATTAAAGAAAGGAAGCTGGCAAAACTTTGCAAATATCTATATGTGGAAAACAAACATAATTAATTTGTTTGCTTACTGAATGACTTATAAGAACTCAAAACACGCTTAATATAATTTTGGGTTTCCCTGAATGGGGGTACATTATTGTTATATTTGGCGACATTTTTTTCTCCGGCATTATACGCAGCAAGAGTAAGGGTTAAATTACCTCTGTAATTATCGAGCAGATAACGAAGGTATCGTGCGCCCCCTTCAATATTATTTTCCGGATGAAAGGAATCTTCTACCTGCAGAGCGGTGGCAGTGGCTGGCATCAGTTGCATTAACCCCTGTGCTCCTGCGCTGGATACAGCCTGATGATCAAAGTTTGATTCTGTTTTGATAATTGCTTTAATCAGTGCTGAATCAAGTTTAAATTTATCGGCGGCTCTTCGAATTATCTGATCGTATTTGTTCACATCAATATGGGACTGAAAAAGAATTCTTTTTTCTTTCATAACGAGGACATATTTAGCTTGGTGAATTGAAGGTACGTTGGTCAAATGCAGAACACCTTCATTGTCCTCGTATTTATAAATATCGGCATGCGCTATATTGGATGTGCTGACGACTAAGGCAAACACAACAACAGCATGCTTTAAAAATAAAGCTGTGCAGAATTTGATAAAGTATATGTTCCAGTAATCATTCATAGTTAATTTTACTTCATTGGCAATTTTAGTTCAAGGATTATTTAGGGTGCCACCTTACCTGATTATATCAAATGGACCAGTCATATTCTTTAATGTTTTTCAAATAATTATCATTTTTGGTTTGTTCTTGACATGATTTCAGGATGATGGTAATCACCTCAACACTTTGTAACATGTCGGGGCGTGGCGCAGTCTGGTAGCGTATCTGAATGGGGTTCAGAGGGCCGGTGGTTCAAATCCACTCGCCCCGACCATCTTTATAATTCTTTTTCAAAAGTATATAATCCATTGGGAAGATGCCTGGAAATAATCAGCGTTGACATTTAGTTACGCAATGAATACATAATACTCTTATCGAAATTTTCAAGCGAGAGTGGCGGAATTGGCAGACGCACTGGACTTAGGATCCAGCCCGCTCAGCGGTTAAGGGTTCAAGTCCCTTCTCTCGCACCAGGTTAACGCAAAATTATAACATTTCAAAAACAAAGGAGATGTGACGCAGTGAGTGAAGTTGCAATAAAAATGGAAGAAATAAGTATGATCAAGAAAAAGCTGTCTTTTGACATACCCTGGAATGAAGTAAAAGAAGCGCTTGATGCTGTTTATCGTGATATTGGCAAAAAGGCAAAAATAAAAGGTTTTCGTCCGGGGAAAGTTCCCCGTAATGTATTAGAAAGTAATTTTAAAGACCATGCCGAAGAAGAAACAATTACCAATATTATTAATAAATATTATTGGCAGGCACTGGATGATAAGGGAATCATGGCTCTTTCTAAGCCGGATATTACGCAAGAAGGATTTAAGGACAATACCAATTTTACTTTTACTGCTTCTTTCGAAACAGAACCTGATTTTGAACCGAAAGGTTATAATGGTATTGAAGTAGAAAAGGAAAATATTCAAATAACTGAAAGTGATCTGGATAACAGACTCAATGAAATAAGGCAGATGTTCGCGACCATGGAAGAAGTTAAAGACGACCGGGCGGCAATGATGGGTGATTACGTTACTATTGACTTCACAGGCACTCTCGATGGCGTAGCTCATCTGGATCTTAAAGCCGATAATTATTTTCTGGAGCTTGGTTCTAAAAGATTTATCCCCGGCTTTGAAGAGCAGATACCAGGCATGAAGAACGGCGAAACACTTGATATTAAAATAAAATTCCCTGAAGACTACCATGAAGAGAAATTTGCTGGTAAAGATGTTATTTTCACAGTCACGATTAAAGATATTAAAGAAAAGAAATTGCCGGAAATAGATGAAAATTTTATTAAGAATTTTGACAAATATAATTCTTTGGATGAGTTGAAAAATGACGCACGTAAGGCTTTGGAACAGGATTGCGAACGCATCACAGAAACTAATCTACAAAATAAAATAATGGAAATTATTCTTAAAGAGAATGATTTTGAAGCCCCGCCATCGCTTGTAGAGAAACAGATTTTTTATATGATGGCTGACACTCAAAAAAGAATGACTTCTGCCGGCATGGATGAGACTAGTGCTATGGAACTAAGCTTCAAAATGCACGATAAATTTAAAGAAGAGGCTGAAAAAATCGTAAAATCATTTTTGCTACTTAAAAAGATTGCCCAAAAAGAAGCAATTGAGGTAGAAGAATCAGATTTAGATAAGCATATCATAGAATTAGCTGAAAAATACGGCAGGGATTATGAGCAAATAAGAGCTGCGTTCGAAAAGGAAGAAAGGAAAGATAAACTTCGAACTGAATTAATTCAAAAAAAGACATTTGACTTTATTGAACAAAAAGCCAATATTAAGATCATAGAAAAAATTGGTATGGCTGTGGAGGGTAAATAGTGAATTTAATACCGATGGTAGTTGAACAGGATGGACGTGGCGAAAGAGCTTTTGACATTTATTCTCGTTTATTAAAGGACAGGATAATTTTTCTGGGAACGGCGATCGATGATAATGTGGCCAATGTAGTCGTCGCGCAGATGCTCTATCTGGAGTCCGAAGATCCTGACAAAGAAATATTTTTCTATCTAAATTCACCGGGTGGTCATGTAAGTTCCGGTATGGCAATCTATGATACAATGCAATACATCAAGCCTCCAATTTCAACAGTGTGCATGGGTCAGTCTGCCAGTATGGCGGCGATACTGCTTGCGGCAGGTGAAAAAGGCAAAAGATATTCGCTGCCTCATTCACGAATATTGATTCATCAGCCCTTGGGAGGGTTTCAGGGGCAGGCAACAGATATTGACATTCAGGCAAAAGAAATATTAAGATTAAAGGAAGAATTAAACCAGATTCTGGCTGATTTAACTGGGCAGACGCTTTCCAAAGTAATGAATGATACAGAACGTGACTATTTTATGACTGCCCAGCAAGCTAAAGAATATGGTTTAATTGACGACATTATAGTAAGAAAGCCATTATCACCTGAAATAAAGGAGAACATAAGTGATAAAAAGAAGTAAAGACAATCGAATGGGGCAGGGCATGCTGTTTTGTTCATTTTGCGGGAAAATGCAAAGTGAAGTAAGGAAATTGGTTGCCGGCCCGACTGCATATATTTGCGATGAATGTATTGAGCTTTGCCGCTGTATTGTTGAGGAAGAAGAAGATAAGACTTTAGAAAAAGGTGCTAAAAAAGGTCTACCGGAACCGAAAGAAATTAAGAAATTTCTGGATCAATATGTCATTGGCCAGGATAAAACAAAAAAAATATTATCTGTTGCCGTTTATAATCATTATAAAAGGTTGTTCTCCCAAATTGATTCCGATGGTATTGAAATTCAAAAAAGCAATGTTCTATTAGTGGGACCAACCGGTTCCGGCAAAACCTTGCTGGCGAAAACATTGGCAAAATTTCTCAATGTTCCTTTTACAATTGCTGATGCCACAACACTTACAGAAGCCGGATATGTCGGTGAAGACGTTGAAAACATAATTTTGAGTCTACTGCAAAATGCAGATTATGATGTTGCCCGGGCTTCAAAGGGCATTGTCTACATTGACGAAATAGATAAAATCGCCAAAAAATCGGGTAATCCTTCTATTACAAGAGATGTCTCCGGTGAAGGCGTACAGCAGGCGCTCTTGAAGATTATGGAAGGAACAATGGCCAATATTCCACCTAAAGGTGGTCGCAAACACCCGCAGCAGGAATTCATTCAAGTTGATACAACTAATATTTTATTTATTTGTGGCGGCGCTTTTAATGATTTGGAAAGTATCATTTCCAAGCGCCTGGGTGCTAACAGCGTTGGTTTCGGCGCTAAAATTAAAAGTAAAAAGGAAAAAAGAGTCGGGGAAGTACTTGCTGAAGTGCGTGCGGAGGACTTGTTGAAGTTTGGATTAATCCCGGAGTTCATCGGTCGTCTGCCGGTTATAGCCACACTCGATGATTTGGATGAATCAACTTTAGTCCGTATTTTACTGGAACCAAAAGATTCTATTATTAAACAATACAAAAAATTATTTGAACTTGAAAATGTGACGTTGAAGTTCACCGATGGCGCAATACGGGCTGTTGCTAAATTATCAATGGAGAGAAAATCAGGAGCGCGGGGTTTACGCTCGATACTGGAAAATACCATGTTGGAAGTAATGTATGATGTCCCTTCACAACGGGATATCAAGGAATGTGTCATTAGTGAAGAAGTGGTCACTAATAAAGAGAAGCCAATATTAATTTATGAAACCAAATCTGAATCAGCTTAAGAAATATATGGAATAAATACATGGTTGAAGACAAAGAATTCATTTATCAAAGTAAGCAGTTTGCGATACCACTCTTGCCGCTAAGAGACGTTGTCGTATTTCCGCACATGATTGTGCCATTATTTGTCGGAAGAGAGAAGTCCATTGCCGCGTTAGAATCAGCCATGAGAGATGAGAAAAGTATTTTCATGGTTGCCCAGAAAAACGCCAAGAAAGACGATCCCGCTCAAGAAGATATCTACCTGGTGGGTACCATAGGAATTATTATTCAATTATTGCGATTGCCGGATGGAACGGTAAAAGTTTTAGTCGAAGGAAAAACGCGCGGCATCATTAAAGAATATTTAAGGAATGATGATTATTTTTTAGTTAAGGTCAGCGAGATAGAAGATGTTGACGACCAAAGCGATATAAAAAAGCAGGCGCTGGCGCGCAGCATTAAGGAATCCTTCGAACTGTATCTGAAGCTCAGCAAGAAAGTTCATGTCGAGATGATGGGAACAATAGCGGCAATTGAGGATGCATCTAAGCTTGCCGATGTTGTGGTGACACATCTCAATGTAAAATTAGAAGACAAACAGAAAATTATGGAAATATTAAACGTTGGCGAACGTCTGGAATCAATTTATTCGCTTATGCTCTCCGAGATTGAAATCCTGCAAGTAGAAGAAAAAATTAAGCGGCGCGTGAAAAAGCAAATGGAGAAGACGCAGAAGGACTATTATCTCAATGAGCAAATGCGCGCGATTCAGAAAGAAATGGGCGACAAAGATGAGTTTCGCAATGAGATAGCGGATATAGAAAAACGCCTCAAACTAAAGAAGCTATCAGAAGAGGCAACTAAAAAAGTCCGGCAGGAAATAAAAAAATTGCAAATGATGGCGCCGATGTCGGCAGAAGCAACAGTTGTTAGAAATTATATTGATTGGCTCATTGATATGCCGTGGGCGGATAAAACAGAAAACAAATTCACCTTGAGGGAATCAGAAAATATCCTTGAAGAAGATCATTACGGATTAAAAAAGGTTAAAGAACGCATCATCGAATACCTTGCCGTACAAACACTGGCAAAGAAAAATAAAGGCCCGATTTTGTGCTTGGTTGGCCCGCCTGGTGTAGGGAAAACATCAATTGCTAAATCAGTTGCCCGAGCGACGAACCGAAAATTTGTTCGCATTTCTCTGGGAGGTGTTCGTGATGAAGCGGAGATTCGCGGTCACCGCCGGACTTACATTGGAGCTATGCCGGGGAAAATTATCCAATCATTAAAAAAAGCTGGTTCAAATAATCCTGTTTTTTGTCTGGATGAAGTTGATAAACTAAGCTCTGATTTCAGAGGAGATCCATCTTCCGCGCTGCTCGAAGTTCTTGATCCGGAGCAGAATGTAGCATTCAATGACAATTATCTTGATGTTGACTATGATTTATCCGATATTATGTTCATTACTACGGCTAATGTTTTACAGACCATACCTGCTCCTTTACAGGACAGAATGGAAGTAATTCGCATTGCCGGATACACGGAATTAGAAAAACTGCAAATAACGATAAAATTCCTGATAGCAAAACAAATGGAGGCTAACGGCCTGCTTCCTGAGCACATTGAATTTTCGCGTGGAGCATTACGAAAAATTATCCAGCAATACACGCGGGAAGCCGGAGTCAGAAATCTGGAAAGAGAAGTCGCTTCTGTTTGCCGCAAAGTAGCAAAAGAAATCGTCAATAATGGCAGCACAAAGAAGCTGGTAATTAGCTCCAAGTCTATTACCAAATATTTGGGTGTGCCCAAATTCCGCCATGGCGAAAACGAAGGCAAGAGTGAAATTGGTCTCACGATAGGACTTGCCTGGACGGAAGTTGGCGGTGAACTTCTGGTTATTGAAGCCTCCATTATGGAAGGTACCGGCAAGATGGTGATGACCGGAAAGTTAGGCGATGTAATGCAGGAGTCTGTTCAGGCAGCACTGACGTACATTCGAGCCCGTGCTGAGCAATTCGGGTTGGCCAATAATTTTTATAAAAAAATTGATATTCACGTCCATGTACCGGAAGGAGCAATTCCTAAAGATGGTCCTTCCGCCGGAATTGCGATGGCCACATCTATTGCATCAGCTCTGATGAAGAAAAAAGTGCGATCTGATATGGCCATGACCGGTGAAATTACCTTAAGAGGAAGGGTTTTGCCGATAGGCGGTCTAAAAGAAAAAATACTTGCTGCCCATCGTGGTAATATTAAAATGGTTATTATACCCAAGGATAACGAAAAAGATCTGGCAGAAGTACCGCAAAATGTACAAAATGCCTTGAAAATTGTTTTCGTTGATCATATTGATGAAGTGCTGAAGATTGCCTTCGATGAAGAAGAGAAATTTACCGCAAGCGCGGCTCATAATTTATTAGTAAATACATCGTCGATCAATTGAAGGTCTTTTAAAATTATATTTGCTTGACAAGAAATATCAATATTGCTACAAACCTCACAGTTTTTTTGGCTTTACGGGCGGGTAGCTCAGCTGGGAGAGCGCCACGCTTACACCGTGGATGTCACAGGTTCGATCCCTGTTCCGCCTACCATTTGATAATTTGGAGAAGTAAAACAATAAAAATGATTTTTTGGGGTCGTAGTTAAGTTGGTTATAACGCCGGCCTGTCACGCCGGAGGACAGGGGTTCAAGTCCCCTCGGCCCCGCCAGAAAATCTAAGGGAGTCAGCCAGTATGGGGACTCCCTTTTTTTGTGAAACTCCAATGCAGGAAGCGAAGCGGAATTAGAAAGTTGAACAATCCAGCGAAGCGGAGGGCAAAATACCCGTGGTTTGACCTGAACTTGCTTTTTAGCGATTGTTGATATAAACACTTCTCAAAAATCATAATCACTTCCCGTACAAATAGTCGTATTGAGAGAAAAATAGTTATGCATTATGAAGGACTAATAATAAGACCGCCAAGTGAGGCATATAGCTTACTTTTACAGGTGACCGTCGGGTGTTCGCACAATAAATGTACATTCTGTGGAACATACCGGCAAAAAAAATTCAAGATTAAGCCTATTGAACAGATAACCAAAGATCTAACGGAAGCAAGATCTTATGGTCGTGTGGAAAAAGTATTTTTGTGTGATGGAGATGCGTTAATCATACCGCAGATAAGGCTGGAAGAACTTCTGAAATTAATTAACCTGAATTTGCCGACCATAGAAAGAATCGGGACTTATGCCAATGCCAAAAGTATATTAAAAAAATCAGTTGATGAATTAAAAAAATTAAGAGAATTGGGTTTAAAGATAATATATCTTGGGGTTGAAACAGGAAATATTGAATTGCTGCAAAAGATTTCAAAAGGCGCAACATACAGTCAAATGGTGGAAGCGGCACGCCGCGTTAAAGAAGCAGGGATTGTACTTTCCGTAACTGTGATACTGGGATTGGGCGGGATTGAAAAAACTATTGAGCATGCTTTGGATACGGCAAAATTATTGACGGACATGGATCCTGATTTTGCCGGCGCGCTTACTCTGATGCTTGTACCTGAGACATCTTTGTATGATGATTATATGGCTGGGCGCTTTGTATTGCCGGATAAGTTTGGTTTTATCCGCGAATTATATTTAATCATTGCAAATTCAAATTTCACTAATTGTTATTTCACTTCTAATCATGCCTCTAATTATTTACCGATAAAGGCTTATTTACCGCGTCAAAAAGAAAATGTTTTAAAATTGATTAGGTCAGTTATTGATGAAAAAGATATGAAACAAATCAGGCCGGAGTATTTACGTGGTTTGTAAGTCAGGTGTATTTTAAAAAATTATGAAAATTACTTCAAAAATTTTGTTTTGGCGCAATAAGAAATATATTGAAGAAAAAATAGAAGCGATGCTCTCAAAAGCGCAACGACAGGGTTTTGTCGATGCATCATCGCGCGAGATGATTGAAAACATATTAGCATTTACCCATATTCTGGTTCGTGAAATAATGATTCCCCGCACGCAGATTGTTGCTGTCAGTACTGAAGCGACTATTGAGGAAATTATTCAGGAGGTAGTTGAATCCCATTATACACGAATCCCAGTTTATCGCGGCACAATTGATAATATTATTGGCATATTGAATGTCAAGGATCTACTGAAATTCTGGTCGCAAATAATCACCAAAGAAGATATTTTATCATGTCTTATCAAACCATATTATATTCCTGAAACCAAAAACACCCATTTGCTCTTTTCTGAATTAAAAGAAAATAAAAAACACATCGCGATTGTCATTGATGAATATGGCGGAACATCCGGTTTGGTGACACTAGAAGATTTGCTCGAAGAAATTGTAGGAGAAATTCGTGATGAGCACGAGGTTGGTACGAGTACTGACGGCATTTCCCGTTTACCCGATGGATCAATAACTGTAGATGGCCGGACGGAAATTGAAAAAATTGAGGAGTATTTTAATATAAGTCTGGAAAAAGGAAGATATGAAACACTCAGTGGTCTGATATTAAATTTTACAAAAAGAATTCCTCTAACCGGCGAGAATTTGCAGATAGGCGGATTGGATATCAAGATAGAAAATGCCGATGAGCGTAGCATTAAAAAAGTCAAAATAAAGGAAATTAAAAAACAAAATTCTAATGAAAAATAAAGTAATCGCTTCCGTCGGTAACCTTCCGGGAAAAAATGAAAATGTAAAGTTAAATATTTTCTTCGCAATTATTAGCGGAGTGTTGCTGATATTATCTTTCCCCAAGTACGGTTTTGGGTTTGTCGCCTGGTTCGCTTTAATACCGCTTCTATATGTATTGGATAGAACAACATCAATTCGTCAAGCGCTGCTGCTGGGTTTCATTACCGGAGTTGTCGGCTATATCGGAATAATCTACTGGATTGTTTATGTAGTAGTTAATTATGGATACCTGCCGATATATCTCGGAATTATATTAATGCTGCTGCTGGCTTGTTATTTAAGCGTTTATCTGGCCATATTTGCCGTAGGAATTGTTTATTTTAGAAATAAGATTCCGCTGTATTTAATAGCTCCTGTGTTGTGGATTTGTCTGGAATACTGCAAATCGCAACTGTTCACCGGGTTTCCCTGGGAGAATCTTGGTTATTCGCAGTATCTTAATTTATATGTGATTCAATTTGTCGATATTGTGGGCGTCTATGGTTTGTCATTCTTAATTATTCTGGTCAATGTTTCGGTATTTGAAATTTTCACTAAAAGATCTAAGCGAGAGTACATCATAGCCGCAGCAGTATTTCTGGTTCTTATCAGCGTCTACATATACGGAATCTTTCGGGTGAACAGTATTAATAAGCTCTTGCAAAATCCATCAACACCTTCGATGGAAGTATCATTAATTCAGGGTAATATTGATCAATCTATAAAATGGAATAAAAGTTTTCAGAAAGAAACTCTAAATATCTATGAAGATATTTCTATAAATAATATACCGGCAAGTGGCGGGTTGATTGTATGGCCGGAAACCGCCGTTCCATTCAATTTTCAGGATGATAGTGATTTAAGCAGAAAGATTCGAAATTTAGCGATTAAGACTAAAAGTGATTTTATATTCGGGTCCGTCAGTTATTTGCGAAGAAGTCATTACGTTGATTTTTATAATAGCGCGTATCTCTTATCTTCGGATGGCGAAGTCAAAGGCAGATATGATAAAGTTCATCTGGTACCTTATGGTGAGTATGTTCCACTGCGAAATGTATTTCCTTTCATCCAAGGACTCGCCTCCGGAATTGGTGATTTTAGTAGAGGTGGTGGATATTTCCCATTATCTACGGCAGACCGAAAAATCGGTGTTTTAATCTGCTATGAAGGGATATTGCCTTTCGCCGCCAGAATGTATAAAAATGAATCCGCCGATATATTAGTCAACATTACAAACGATGCCTGGTTTGGTTCCACTTCCGCTCCTTATCAGCACCTATCCATGACCATCTTCAGAGCTGTGGAAACGCGTCTTTATCTGGTAAGAGCTGCGAATACTGGTATCTCGGCAATTGTTGACCCACGAGGGCAAATTCTTGCGAAGACAAATATTTTCCAGAGAGATTCTTTGAGAGGGAATGTGAAATTATTAAAGATACCTACTTTTTATGCGAAATATGGTGATCTATTAGTGGGTATTTCTTTTATGTTATGTATCCTTTGTTTATTATGGAGCTTATACCAAGTTGCTTTCAAAAAATAAACTATTAATTTTTGAAAGCTTACTTGGTATTATGCCCGGTAAATCAGACCTTTAATGTTTGACAGCGAATTTGGTATTAAAAGGGAGGTTAACAAATGCAGACAGAAAACATCCAAGAAAAAATTAGTGATTTAAAAAAACGAATTAAATATTTAGGGGACTGTCTTTGACGTTGCGGAATTAGAATTAAAAATTAAGGATTTGGAAGTATTATCCGCAAAAAATGATTTCTGGGAAAATCAGGATACTGCTCGTGAAGTTCTTCAAAAAAAGACGAAGTTGACTGACAATCTGGATAAATGGAAAAAATTTAATAAAGAAATAAATGATATAGAAAATCTTTGGGATATCGCGTTTCAAGAGAAAGACGAGAATGTCCTGCATGATTTATCCTGTGACATGGAAGCGCTTACTTCTTCCGTATGTCAGGAAGAAATTAAAATGATGCTCTCAAGCGAGCAAGACCCAATGAACGCTATAATATCAATTCACGCGGGGGCAGGAGGAACAGAGGCGCAGGACTGGGTGGAAATATTGTTACGCATGTATTTGCGCTGGGCTGAAAAAAAAGGATTTACAACAAAAATTATTGATTGCCTGCAAGGCGATGAAGCGGGAATTAAAAGTGTATCGTGTACTATAGAAGGTGAGTATGCCTATGGTTATGCTAAAGCGGAAATAGGTATCCATCGACTCGTTCGTATATCGCCGTTTGACGCTAATTCCAGAAGACATACTTCGTTTGCCTCAGTATTTGTCTATCCGGAAGTTGATGATGAGATAAAAATTGAAATCAATGAAGATGATTTACGCATTGATACTTTTCGTTCCGGTGGTAAAGGCGGGCAACACGTAAATAAAACCGATTCCGCAGTTAGAATTACGCATCTACCAACTGGGATCGTTGTGCAATGTCAAAATGAACGTTCTCAGCACAAGAACAAGGCAATGGCGATGAAGTATCTAAAATCACGGCTCTATGAACGGGAGCTTCAACAAAAGAATGATGAAAAAAATGAAGAAAATAAACTAAAAAAAGATATTGCATGGGGCAGTCAGATTCGATCGTATGTTTTACATCCATATAAGTTGGTTAAGGATCACCGGACAAATTTGGAAAACGGCAATGCCAGCAAAGTACTAGATGGAGAAATAGATGAGTTTATCCAAGAATATCTCATGAATTTCACAAGCCATTCCCTTCCTCAAAATCAGTTAAAACAAAGCTAAAAGAATTTTGGGGAAAACAAAAAGTATGCTATAATTATTCTTGTAAGAAATAATAATTTTCAGCGTGTTGAGCTATTGGCAGAACGAACATACAAATTTTAAAAATGCTTAGGAGCAAATCTTGATAATAATAAAAAAATACTTGGCCGTCATTTGTTTTGTTTTTTGTTTTTCCTTGATCATTCCTCTTTTATGTTTTGCTGAAAATGTAATCGGAAAAAATCCAATTGATAATACTGGCAATAATAAAGCGGTTTCCACACCGACAAAACAAGATAATCCTCAAACAGGTAATATAGCCGATAAGAGTACGGCAAGAAATGCTCCAATCCAAACTTATAAAGAGAGGGAGACGGAAGAAGAGCAGGATTTAATGGAAAAGGCTCTGGATTTGCTGGAAGTTGCCGATGCTTTTTGGGTAAGGGGAGATGTTGAAAATACATTAAATACATTAGATAAGGCTTACGCCTTAGTTCTCGATACAAATGGTGATGTGGATGTTGCACGACAAAAAGATGACATACGTCTTCTAATTTCCAAACGCATATTATCTGTTTATTCAGCTAAGCAAACAGTCACTAATGGTAAAGCCAGTGAAATACCATTAATTATTAATGCCGATGTGGAAAAAGAAATCCGATCATTTCAGGGGCATGAACGAGAGTACTTTATTTCCTCTTACCAGAGGTCAGGACGTTATCGTTCTATTATTCTAAAAGAACTAAAAAAGGCAGGGATTCCGGAAGAGTTGTTTTGGCTTCCCTTGGTGGAAAGTGGTTTTAAAATACAGGCTCTTTCGCGTGCACGGGCTCTTGGTTTGTGGCAATTCATTCCGTCTACAGGCTACAAATTCGGCTTGAGTAGAGATGAATGGATCGATGAACGTATGGATGTAGAAAAATCAACACAAGCGGCAATTGCGTATTTAAAAGAATTGCACAGTATGTTTGGCGATTGGCTTACAGTGTTGGCAGCATATAATTGTGGAGAGGGCAGGGTTCTACGGGTTATATCCCGACAACACATCAATTACTTTGACCGTTTTTGGGATCTATATAATCAGTTACCTAGGGAGACGGCACGCTATGTTCCCAGATTTCTGGCTACTTTGCATATAATCAAGAATCCGCAAAAATATGGATTTAATTTTGACAATGAGATTGAGAAGCCAATTGACTTTAACACTGTTAAAGTCAATAAAGTGATGAAGCTTCTTGATATTGCTGCTAAAATAGAAGTGTCTGAAGATGTAATGAATCTGCTTAATTCAGAATTAAGACATAAAATAACGCCAGATAGCGAATATGAATTAAAAATTCCCACAGAAGTTTTGGCTAAGTTTAATTTGGTAGTAAATGAAATACCGGAGACTGAAAAACCAAGATTTTCCGGAAGAACTGTTTTCATCAAGCATAGAGTGAAAAGCGGCGAAACAGTTGCGTCTATAGCGAAAAGATACAAGGTATCGTCGGCAAATTTATCTTCTTATAACAGCAAAAGTACAAAAAAAGGGTTGGTTGTTGGGCAAATATTGAATATTCCTATATTTCGTGAAACCCGATTATCAAATAATAGATATAAATCAAAAAACAAAAGAAGGCAGACAGAAGAGATGGAGAAAAAAGCAAAAATCGCTAATCAAGCATTATCTGCTGGGGATATGGATAAATTGGGAAATAAATACATAGTTATAAAAGGTGATAATATATCAATTGTTGCGAAGAAGAATAACACTAATTCGGCAAGATTGATGCAGTTAAATAATTTTTCAGGTGCTGCGAAAATCAAACCCGGTCAAATTATAATTGTGAAATAAAAAAATATTTTAAATGAATGTAAAGAATAAATTGGCATAGGTACGTTAGACAATATTTGAATTGCCGGAGTTCAAAATTCTGAATAACTCTTTTTCTTTTATCCGCATGTTAGTTGTTTGAGCTTTAGTTGTGTTTTCGTGATTGAAGCCGAGTAAATGCAGCAGTCCATGAATTATTAAAAAATAAATTTCTTCGGATAAAGAAAGATCGCCAACGGCTGCGTCTCTTTGCGCTGTCTCCGCTGAAATAACAATATCACCTAAAATATTCGGATTGATATTGCCGAATTTACCTTCCTGCAAAGAAAAAGAAAGGACATTTGTAGAGTTATCTCTTCGCAAATAGTTCTTATTTAATTGTTGAATTGTCTTATCATCCACGAATGAAATGCTTAGTTCTTTATCTGCGCAGTCCATAATGTTTAGGAGTGTCCGGACAGTGCTGCGAATTTTACACCGCTGAATTTTAATTTTGGTCTGTTTGTTTTCGATTTGTATGTTCATTAGAATCTTTTTTGCCGTTAGTTTCTTTTGCCGGAGGTTCCGGATATTCAACACGATGGTGAAAAATTCCGGTAAGAATTTTAGTGAATGTCTCCGCTATGGTATTGAGATTTCTTAATGTTAATTCGCACTCATCTAGTTGTCCCTCCATATAGATGCGTTCAATTCTTTCTCTGATCAAAGAACGAATTCTTGCCGGAGTGGGATTAGATAGTGTGCGCGAAGATGCTTCAATAACGTCACCAATCATTACCAAACCAGCTTCCTTAGTTTGCGGCTTTGGTCCCGGATACCGAAAATCAATTTCCGATAAAGAACGGATCGATTCATCTTTATTTTTTTTTGCTTTGTCATAAAAAAAACTGACAATATTATTGCCATGATGTTGGCGGATAATATTAATAATCTGTCGGCCAAGTTTGACTTGAGAAGCTATTTCGCAACCATCCTTTACATGAGAAATAATTATCAAGCTGCTCATTTTTGGAGATAATTTGTCATGCTTGTTATCATAATTAGGCTGGTTTTCAATGAAGTATTGGGGTTTGTTAAGTTTACCTATATCATGATAGTAGGCGCTTACCTTTGCCAGTAGAGAATTGGCTCCGATAGATTCGGCTGCCGCTTCCACAAGAGACGCTACAATAATACTGTGATGATAAGTTCCAGGCGCTTCAATAATCATTTTTTGAAAGAGTGGTTGATTGAGATTTGCCAGTTCCAGCAGCTTAATATCGGTGATGAAACCGAAGGCACTTTCAAAAATGGGGGTGATACCTGCTACGAGAATTCCGGTAATAACACCCCCGGCAAAACCCATAATGAAACGCGAGAATAAATCATTAAATAAGTTACCCGTTAAAAGATTCATGCAAAAGATTGCGGCAATGTTTACTATGCCCAAGAATATGCCAACTTTTAAAAACGTAGAGCGCTTGCGGCTATTAACGATATGATAAGAAGCAGCTACAGATCCGAGAAAAGCGAATAGCGGGAAAATAATTTTTTCATCGAATAAGAAACCGATCAAAAATGAAACCATGACACTTAGAATTAATGCTACATTTCTATTTATTAAAACAGCAATAATCATTGCTCCAAAGGCAAAGGGTATAGCAAAAAAACAGGTGTCAGTTGATAAAGAGGGGAACGCTTTGTTCACAGCGCTTGATATGAAAATCCCCACTTTAATAATTAAAATTTGTAATACAATTATAATGCTGAAGACAAGCAAGTCCAAATTGGAACGCTGGGGCATATTAAACCAGTTTCTCGTGCGCCACAAATACATGATCAAGGAGAGAAAGAGAGCGGTGAAAAAAATCCCGATAAAGACTAAAAAACCTGAAAATTTACTGTCGCCTTTAGATTTATAAAAAGCATCTAATTTTGCAAGTTCCAAATATCCAATTTTTTCTCCCTCGCGTACGATCATTTCATTTTTCTGAACCTGAAAGAAAACCGGTTTTACTTCTTCTGTAGACGAAATCTTCTTCTTTTCTGTAGCATCTTTATTAAAGGTCAGATTTGGTTCGATTAGTTTTTTGGCCAGGGAGAACACAACCTGTCTTACATCTTCCGCCTGTTCTGATTCTTTAAATATCAAGTTTATTTTTTTTAAGACAACAGAATCGATTTCGTTTATATTTAAAATCGGATTTAAATTTTTAATATCATTTTCTACCTGACTTGTTACTGTCCGGACAATGATGCCTTTTTCTTTTTCTATTTGATTGAAGTTGACATTGGTAATGAATTTGCCATCATAAACAGAAGAAATAAGACGGGACATTTTTTGCTTTAACTCAATTGAATATCGATGCTCTTTTAAAATATCAAATTCCTGTGAAGCCAGAGATACACCTAGAGCGGTTTCCATAAGTATTTTGGCTTTTTGATTTTCACGAATGCTCTGAGAGTTATTCTCGGGAATATTTCCCTTAGGCAGTCGCATATAGTATTCATCAACAGAGGTAATAGACTTAAGAAGTTTATTTTTTATGACGACGGAAATATTGCTGTCAAAATCGTAAACAGGTTTGATATTTTCCAATGCATCATTTTTTTTCTGCCTTGTTGACAATTGGTCTTCAACCAAAAAATCACGATCGGCTTTGATATCATGCGTCGCTATCATGCCCTGCTTAAGCTTTGGTGCCGAAAAGTTTATTTCCGGTGCCAGAATTAAGGCTAAGATGATACAAAGTATAATACCAATAGCCCATCCCTGAAACAGGTGGTTTTCCAAAACACTAAAGAGGAATTTATATTTCCCTTTTAATTTATTGAATAACTTTACTATACTATTAGTAGTCGAGTTGATGAAGTCCATAAGTATCAATTCTTTAATTATCTCTTCTTTCCTTATCTAAGCGAGCGTAGGCTTTAATTATATCCTGGACCAGGGGATGCCGTACAACATCAATTTCCGAGAAACGGACAAAACGAATGCGCTGAGCTTTTTTTAAAATAGTTTCCGCTTCAATTAATCCGGAAACTTTATCAGCGGGCAAATCAACCTGGGTAATATCTCCCGTTATTATTGCTTTGGAACCAAAACCAAGGCGAGTCAAAAACATTTTCATTTGTTCAGATGTCGTATTTTGCGCTTCATCTAAAATAACAAAAGCATCGTTAAGAGTTCTGCCACGCATGAAAGCAAGGGGCGCAACTTCGATTAATCCTTTCTTGATCAGTGTTGTCGCCTTTTCCAGATCAATCATATCATAGAGGGCGTCATATAAAGGCCGAAGATAAGGATTTACTTTTTCAGCCAAATCTCCGGGTAAAAACCCCAGCCTTTCTCCCGCCTCAACTGCCGGACGCGCCAGAATAATTCGTTCTACTTTTTTTTCCAAAAGATAGGATACTGCCATAGCCATGGCCAAATATGTTTTTCCAGTTCCTGCAGGTCCTATAGCAAAGACCATATCAAAGTTTCTCATATATTCAATATAAAGCCGTTGGGCAATGCTTTTAGGAGTTATTATTCTTTTTTTGGATGAAATGAAAACAGTATCAAGAAATATTCGCGACAACTCAAATTTGATATCTTCGGAAAGAATACGATGGGCATAGTCAATATCGGCAGAGTGGATTTGCCAGCCTTTTTCCATTATAGAATATAGCTGTTGCAGCATAGTGCTTATTTTGAGAACACTGCTAACTTTGCCGGAGATGGAAATGTGATTACCCCAGGCCTTAACATCCACCGGTTCCAGATTTTGGATAAATTTTAGATGCTTATCGTGTTCGCCGCAGAGATTTTTCAGTAAATTATGATCATCAAAGGAAATTTTCTCTACGGACATACTCTTATTCGCTTGTTTCAATGAATTTTTAGCCTCTAATTAAAATAATTATCACTTTGATTTATCCATTGCAACACAATTAATCATAATTTAATCCTGCAAAAACATGTGAGCGAAGACTTTAGCATTGCCCAGAATATTGTCAATTGAGCAGTTTTCATCCGGTTGATGAGCGGTTTGATTGGTTTTGGACCATACAGCGACAGGATAATCTTTCTTGCGGATATAGGAGGCAACAGTTCCCGCACCCACGCCGCCGGCAAATGCTTTTACATTGTAAACAGCTTGAATAGCTTCAGCAAGCGATTTGACCACCTGCGCGTCAGGCGAAGTTGGTTTTACTGATTGCACATATTGTGCGGTTGATATTTCTATTTGAACCCTAAATTTCTTTTCAATTGCACGAACAATTTTTTGTATCGCATTCATGACATCCTGTAAATCATAGTCCGGCAAAATGCGGCAATCCATGCAAAAAACATCTTCACCGGGGATGGTGTTGATATTTCCAACATTTGCTTCTTTTTTTGTTGGTTCAAAGGTGCTTTCCGGTGGCTCAAAAAGACGATCAGACTTGGGGAATAATTTTTTGAGTTTGCCTAATTTCGTTATCAGATGTGACGCTGCAAGGAAGGCGTTATTGCCTAATTGCGGGTTGCTGCCGTGGCATTGTTTGCCTTTTGTTTTAAAACATAACCAGAGAATACTCTTTTCGGAGACTTCAATTAATGTTCCCTGAGGATTTCCCGAATCAGGGACAACAATCAAATCATTAGAGTTGAAAAGCTTATCCATGGAATCCATCATGTAAAAGAGACCCTTATTGCTTGATGTTTCTTCATCGGAGACAAACGCGAGATTAATCGAATTAGGCGTTGTTAATCCTTGATCTAGAATAGCTTTGACGGCAAAGATTGATGCCACCATATCCTGCTGATTATCTTCCACACCCCTGCCAAAAATATGACCATCTTTTACATAAGCATCGTATGGGGCGTGATGCCAAAGCTTCAATTCTCCCGGTGGAACAATATCCAGATGGGTTATGATCCAGATAAATTTGGATTTGTTTTTACCGTCAATAGTTGCAACGAAATTTGGACGGATACCGGATGAAACTCTATTATCTTTTGCGTCATAGTGGCGAAAGTTCTTAAAGCCCATTTCCATAAGGCGCTGTTTTAAAAAGTTAGCTTTTAATAACTCACCATCCCCGCCATTCTCCGGCCCTACAGCGGGAATTGCGGTAAGAGTTTTTTGCAGCTCAATTGCTTGATCACGATAGGAATCGATTTTCTGAGATACTCGGTGAAATTTATGTGCGTCAATCATGTGCTATTCCTCAAGCGAAGATTAATCTGCCGGATTTAGTATAACTGGAATGCCTAAGCTGATCGGTGGTTCACCAAAACCTTTAGTATCCCCTAAAATTAAAAAGACTCTACTATTTTCGTTCAGGTACTTAGCAGCGACTCTGCTTATCTCTGAAGTTTTTACTTTTTCCATTTTATCCCGATAGCTCAAAAGATAATCCTGCGGCAATTGATCATATTCCAGTTTCATTTGTTGCAGGGTAATTTGCCTTGGCTCAATAAATGAAAAGATAAAGCCGTTATTGATGGATTTTTTAGCCCAATTTATTTCTTTACCGGTAATAGTGTTTAATTTTGTTTTTTCCAAAATACTGTTAATCAAGTTCAAAGTTTTAAATGAGGAGTCCGTTTTGGTGAAGGCATAAGCCCCGAAGGTGCCGTAGTCCGGCTTGGCGCGATAGAAGCTACCGGCGCTATAAGCCAGGCCCTCATTATTACGTACAGCGCTGAATATGAGGGAAGGGAACCCACCGCTGCCGATAATAAAATCAAGAATTGTAAAAGCATAAAAATCGGGATTGTTTTTGCTGACAGACAACTCTCCGCAAATAATCGTTGATTGCGGGATTTCTTTATTAATATAATAAAGACCGCCAATTGTTTTTTGAGGCAGATCAGGAGTTTTGTTTGCCCGCCCGGTATTTTTCCATTTCCGAAAATATTGGTTGATCTTGTTTATCGCTAGTTCTTTGGTAATATCTCCGGTTACGGCAAACATAATTTTATCCGGTGAAAAAAATTGCTGATGAAATATAATCAAATCGTCTCGTTCTATATTAGAAAGGGATTTCACTGAAGCAAATCGTCCACGCGGATTATTACGATAAATCAGCCGATTGAATTCACGAAAAGCGAGCCTCTGCGGTTCGTCTTTAAATCTTCTTAAACTTTCATTTACTAATTCCCTGGCTAGGATGAATTTATTTTCTTCAAATGCAGGTTGGATAAGTATTTGAGCCAGAAGATCAAGGCTTTGATCAATGTCTTTGGTAAGGAAGGAAAAATCAATTGAGGCTGATTCCATCGCCATTGAAATTAAAGGCGACGCTGCAAGAAAGTCAAATCTGGCATCAATTTCCGTACTGCTTAATTTTGCCGTGCCCCCTGTTCTCATCACGGATGCTGTTAATTCAGCGACTCCTTCTTTGCCTTCGGGATCATACATCGAACCGGTCTTGACTAGCGCGTTTACACTTATTAAAGGCAACTCGTGGTCTTCTAGGATATAAAGCACGATGCCGTTTTCCAGTACGATCCGCTGTGCCTGAGGTAAATTAAAATGCAGCGGTAGATATTTAATTTTATCGGGGGAGGGCAGGGGCGCCTCAGCAGAAGCTTTTGCTGCAAAAAATCCAGCCGACAACAACAGTAGGATAATCAAGAAAGTAATATATGAAATTAATGATTTAATTATTTTTGAGTTCATATTGATCCGTATCAATCTTTCTTTTTGTTTAAAACAGCAATAGTACGATTTTTGGAATTCAGATAGAGTTGTGCTGCCCTCTGAATATCGGCACCGGTTATTTTTTCAATGGTTGTTAGATAGTTGGAAAAATATCGGAAATCGCCCAGCAGTACTTCATAGTAGGATAAAGTCGAAGCTAGTTCGGTATTGGAATTCAGGCTCTGAATATATCCCATTTTCAGCTGGTTTTTGGCTTTTGCTAATTCCGCATCGGATACCGGCTCAGTTTTGATCTTTTCTATTTCCCGTAGAATGGCTTCTTCAAGTTCAGTACTGGTATGGGGATGACGGGGTTTAGCAAATATTGTAAAGAGGTTTGGATATCTCGCGGCCGGAACTCCATTGGATGCACTGACGCTTTCCGCGATTTGCATTTCTGTAACGAGTAAATTATACATTCGGCTGGTTCTTCCTTTGGTGAGAATAGTTTCCAGCACGTCGAATACATAATCATCGTAAGTGGGAGCCGTAGGTTTATGAAAGCCGATAATCATCATCGGATTAGCATCGAATGGGACTGCAACTCTTCTTTCTTCATTCTGTGTAGGTTCAGCGGGGATGATATTTTTCAATCCCGTGCTTGTCGGAATTCGGCCAAAATATTTATCGATTAGTTTTAAGGTAACCGCTGGATTGATATCGCCGACAACCGCAATCACAATATTTTCCGGTGTTTTATACTTGGCAAAAATCTTCCTTAATGAATTAGGACTCAGGTTTGCCAGATCTTCTGTCCAACCAATAATCGGCCTCCCATAAGGATGAGTTTTATAGGCTGTGCTGATGAATTGCTCGTATAATTTGCCGTCCGGATCAGATTCAACACGCTGTCTTCGTTCTTCCATTACAACATCGCGCTCTGTGTAAAAATCACGAAAGACGGGATTGAGCAGACGGTCAGCTTCAATTCTTGCCCAGAGTTCGATTTTATTTGCGGGCAGACTGACGTTATAAGTTGTTAAATCCTGACCGGTGGAAGCATTCATATCCAACCCGCCATTTTCTGTGTAAAGACGGTCAATCTCATTAGCTATGAAATATTGCTTGTGTTGAATTTGCAGTTTTTTTAATTTTGAAGAGAGGTTCTGGATTGCTGCAGGATCGGCCTTTTGTGCTTTTTTCTTTTCATTGTCCAGAGCAATACCTGCGCGTTCAATTTTCTGAAGCAGTATTTTTTCCGCAGGATAGTTTTTTGTGCCGATTGTTGTGGTTCCTTTGAACATCATGTGTTCCAGAAGATGGGCGGCACCGCTTTCGCCTTTTGTTTCATCCACGGCGCCAACAAAGTGGCGGATGTAGAGTGCGACTGTAGGGCTTACGTGCCTCTCCATCATTAAAACTGTTAACCCATTTTTCAATTTCGATTTAACAACTTTTTCCCCTAGATCAAAGCAAAAGCAATTAGTAGTGAGGGAAACAATAATGGCAGAGACTAAAAAGGAATTATAAATTATTATTTTCATCATCAATTTCTTCTTTTTCTTTTTGTGGTACGAACCGGAAGACAAAGTAGATTATCCCGACAATACAAACCAGAATTAAAAGGGATGAAGAAAAAAAATACATCACAAATTCAATCGGATTATTGATATTAAATGAACCGAGAAATGTATTAACGCCGATAATTAAAAAAAACAGTGATAAAATTAGAACGGCAAAATTTTTAATCCAGACAATAACTATCTTCATTTGGGCATACCTAATTCGTATTTTTCAAAGACATCTTTAATTCCATATAATCAGTGAATGTAAAATTATCATTGCGGCAGCAAAGCAATGAGTTGTTATGATATAGTGGTTCTGAAGTAATGTCAAATGGTGAAACTTTTACAGCTTCAGCCCATAAATCAGTACCGGGAATTGGTGAATATTCAGACAGAAGTGGTTTTGCGCCGCATTGCTTCACAAAATCGATGCTTTCTTTTACTTCCGCTGAAGTCTGACCGGGCAGGCCGCACAGCAGATATATCCCGATTTCATCATTTTTATATCCGGCATTTTTCAGATAACGGACAGCCCTTTGTAATTCTTCATTTTTTACTTTTCCTCCGGTTTGCATCTGACGATTAAAATCTGATGTTTCAAAACCGAAGCGAATTGTCTTAAATCCGGAACTATACATAAATTCACTAAGCTCGGCGTTAATCTCACGAAGATGCAAGCCGTTCGGGCAGTGAAAATTGCAGGATAGCTTACGGTTTTGGATTTCGCGCAGCAACGGTATTATCATTTTCTCCGGTTCAACAAGTAAGGCATCATCATAAAAACTAAAATTCTTAATATTGAGTTTATTTTGCCAATGTTCAATTTCTTCGGCGACTTTTAGCGGATTACGCCGGCGAAACTTGTTGTTGAATATATGAGAGGAACAATAACTGCAGCGATAAGGGCAGCCCAGAGATGTAGTAATCGGTAATTGTTCAGCATTATTTATAAAATCGAAAGCAGGGTAGGGACTGGAATCAAGATTATCATCATCGGGCACAAAAGCTATTTCTTCGCCGAACAAATCTTGTAGCAACTGAAGAACAGGTTTTTCTCCCGCGCCGGCAACTACATAATCAGCTCCGGAATATTTTATCGCGTGATCATAGCACAATGAAGCGTATTTGCCGCCCAGTACAATGGGGACGGAAGGCAACACTTCCTTTATCATTTGAATTGCTTCAAAAACTCCCGGATACCAATAGGTCATCATTGAAGTAATCAAAATTATATTCGTGTCTTGATTTTGTTTCAAATCATTGCGGAATATTTCTGGTAGAATTCCATAGCGGCAGTAATTTCTTGGAATCATTTTTAATGCTTCCGGCTTGGTAATAATCTGACGGAAGAATTTACCATGGCCGGAAGAATGGCGCTGTAAAGGCACACAATCGCTTTTAAGCATTGCCGGATGATAAGGGTCAAGACAATCAATAAATCGAACCTGATGACCGTTACGGCGCAGTAGGCCTCCCAAATATAAAAGCCCCAGAGGTTTTAGCCATAAGTCATAGGCGGCAAAGTCGAAAATCCAAGGATTGATCAAAAGGATGTTTCTGCTCATTGTCTATTGCATACTATGTAAACAATGAGCTAACTGAATCGTCATAGTAAATCCGGCGTACGGCTTCACTTAACAGACCGGAAACAGATAAAACTTTAATTTTCTTGCAATTAGCCGCAATATCGTTAAGCGGAATTGTATCAGTAACGATAACTTCTTTGATTTGAGCTGATTCAATGCGCTCTATAGCCGGACCGGATAAGACCGGATGCGTGCAGCAAACAGAAACTTCAAGTGCTCCCGCATCTTTCAAGGCGTTAACGCCCTGAAGAACTGTTCCTGCTGTATCGATCATGTCATCGAGAACGATAACTCGTTTTCCTTCAACATTACCAATGATATTCATTACCTGAGCTTCATTAGGACCTTCTCTTCTTTTATCGATGATGGCAAGGCTTGCCCCCAACCGTTTCCCGAATGCTCTGGCCCTCTCCACACCTCCGGTATCCGGTGAAACAACAACGGTATTTTCCTGATAATTTTTTTTCATATGTTCCAGTAAAACTTTCGTGGCAAAAAGATTATCCACGGGGATATTGAAGAAGCCCTGAATTTGCCCAGCATGCAGGTCTATGGAAAGGACACGGTTGGCTCCGGCAGTAGTAATGAGATCAGCCACTAATTTTGCCGTAATTGGAGCTCGCGGTGCGACTTTCCGATCCTGGCGTCCATAGCCATAATAGGGAACCACAGCGGTAATACGTTCTGCGGACGCTCGTTTCATGGCGTCAATCATAATCAGAAGTTCCATCAAGGTTATGTTCACCGGTGAGCAAGTGGACTGGATAATAAAAACATCCATGCCGCGCACATTTTCGTTTATCTCGACGCGCGTTTCACCATCACTGAAAGTTGATACATTAGCTTTGCCTAAAGCCACGCCAAGATTTTCACAAATCTTCCTAGCGAGAGCAATATTAGCATTGCCGGAAAAAAGCCTGATTTTCTCTAACATTTGTATTTTTCCCCGAAAATTGATTTGGCTGGGGCGGGAGGATTCGAACCTCCGAATGCAGGAACCAAAGTCCTGTGTCTTACCGCTTGACGACGCCCCAATTTATTTAATAACCTGTCATAACGACTGAGCAAAAAAAACTTCATATTGCACGGGAACTTTTTGTTTTATTGTATCCAATGCTTTTTTTGCCGAATTTTCATCGCTGAAAATTCCAAAGAGTGTGGGGCCACTGCCCGACATTAGCGCGCCCTGCGCTCCATGATCAAGTAAAAGTTGCTTCAAATTCTGTAATTCCGGATGCATTTTTATAGATACTGATTCTAAATCATTATGAAGTTCCGATATTACATTCCTCAGTGTAAAAATCGGCGGAATGCTATAATTAATTTTTTCCCTTGTCAATCTTAAATTCAGATTTTCATAAACGGTTTTTGTAGAAAGCGGAAATCCAGGATTTATCAAGACCAGATTGAGTTTTGGTAGATTTGGGCAGTCTGTCAATTTGTCACCAATACCATCAGCCAGTGCCGCGTTGCTGAAAATGAAGAAGGGGACATCAGCGCCAAGTTTTGCTCCGATTTTCATCAGTAGGGTTTTTTTTAAATTCAGTGAGCATAATTCGTTTATTGCCATTAAAGTAGTAGCTGCATCAGAACTGCCACCACCAAGACCAGCTGCAAGGGGTATCCTCTTGTTAAGCGTAATTTCGATGCCGGAAGGATAATTGACATAATCAAAAATAGCCCGTGCCGCGCGAAAAACGAGATTGTCCTTTGTATTGGGTAAATCGCTATCGGGACAATTGAGAATTATTTCCTGCGGGCACAGAGAAAAGCTGAGCTCATCGTAAACCGTTATTTTTTGCATGAGGGAAGAAATATCGTGATAATTATCGGCACGCTTTCCCAGGACTCTCAAGAAGAGGTTGATTTTTGCCGGTGCCTTAAAAAGCATTTCATGCCTTTTCTTTAACGTATCGTAATTTCAACTCGTAAAGGACGCCTTGAATTAACTGATTTTCATTTTCGTCGAGATTTCCTTTGGTTTTTTCATTGAGCATATCGAGAATGTCAATGGTTTGCTTGGCGGCAGGCAGGTTTTTTTCTGTTTTCCCGCCGCCCTGATCGGGAAAATCTCCAAAATGAAAGATAGCGGAAGCACTAAGGGACAAAACAAAATTGGTAAAGCTGATTGGCGGATAATCAGGCTCGGTATCATTACCGGCTTGTGAGGTTTCCGGAAATTCTGTTTTAGTCTCTTCCGCGACGGAAGTAGCTTGAGTATCCGCTGGTTTTACTTCGCCTGATTCCGCAAAAATGCGTTTATCTTTTATAACAAATCCCGAACCTTTTATATCTTCTGGCATTGCATTGATCCTCCCTGAAATGTCTTTCGAAATTTCTTCTAATAGGGCTTCATACTTCTTAAACGGGCTATTCTCTCCTCGAGTGGTGGATGAGTGCTGAAAAGATTCATGAACGCTTTTCCGGACAATGGATTGACAATGAACAAATGAGCGGTGGACGGTTTGGCATCCATCGGAATTATTTGCGATGCTTTGGTAAGTTTTTCCAGAGCACTGGCCAGTCCATAAGGATTTTTTGTAATATTTGCACCACCGGCATCAGCCAGATATTCACGCGAACGGGAAATAGCCATCTGTATTACTGCCGCGGCAAGTGGAGCAAAAATAGCCATAGCAATCAAGCCGATAATGCCACCTCTATCGTCATCATCACTCCCGCGCCCGCCGCCAAAAATAGCCGCCCATTGGGCCATCGTAGCCAGCATACTGATTGCGCCGGCAATTGTTGCGGCAATCGAACTAATCAGCATATCTTTGTTTTTAATGTGAGAGAGCTCATGAGCAATAACGCCCTCCAGTTCTTCCTTGCTAAGTATCCTCATAATTCCTTCGGTTACGGCAACTACCGCGTGGTTTTCATTGCGGCCGGTAGCAAAGGCATTAGGCGTTTCCTCGGGGATGATGAAAACACGGGGCATGGGCAAACTTGCTTTCATTGCCAGATTGCGGACCATAGCGTGAAGATCAGGTGCGGAACTCTCTGATACTTCCTGCGCCTTATACATTTTCAGTACAAGTTTATCGGAAAACCAGTAACTGCCGAAATTTAAAATTACGGCAAAAATAAAAGCGATATATACGCCTCCTTTGCCGCCAATCAGACCTCCTACCAGCATCAAAAGGCCGGTTAAGGCCCCTAGTAAGAGAGCGGTTTTTACAGTGTTTCCCATTTTGTGCCTCCGTAGTTATTTGGTTAGAGTTATTTCACCATCTTTGGACAGGCTGATTACAATGTGATCACCCTCGACAAATTTGCCGGCGAGAATTTCGAGTGCCAGCGGGTCTAAAATAATTTTTTGTAGCGTTCTCTTAAGTGGTCGAGCTCCGTAAACAGGGCTATAACTCTCTGTAGCTATATATTTTTTTGCCTCGTCTGTCAATTCGATGGTCAGCTTTTTATCCTGAAGTCTCTTTTCAATGAGTGACAATTGAATATTCACAATGGCCTTAATATCTTCCAGAGTCAATGCCCTAAACATGATGATGTCATCAATACGGTTTAAGAACTCAGGTTTAAAAGTGGCACGCAGTGCCTCCATGGCGCGATCTTGTTTTTCACGCGCGTCTAATGACTCGTCTGTAATCCACCCACTGCCTACATTTGATGTCATAATCACAATTGTGTTTTTAAAATCAACAGTACGGCTATGACCATCTGTCAGACGGCCATCATCGAGTATTTGCAGCAGGATATTAAAAACATCCGGATGAGCTTTTTCTATTTCATCAAAAAGCAGGACGCAATATGGTTTACGCCGGACGGCATCGGTTAAATATCCTCCTTCATCATAACCGACATAACCGGGGGGAGCGCCTATCAAACGAGCGATGGCATATTTCTCCATATATTCTGACATATCTATACGCACCATAGCTTGGTCGTTATCAAACATAAATTCGGCCAGAGCCCTTGCAAGTTCGGTTTTCCCCACACCTGTCGGCCCCAGAAAAATGAATGAACCGATGGGCCTTTTGGGGTCTTGCAGGCCGGAACGAGCGCGCCGCAAAGCGGACGAAACAGCTCCGACGCCTTCATCCTGGCCAATCACTCGCATTTTCAGTCTTTCATCCATGTGAATGAGTTTTTGCACATCGCTTTCCATCATTCGAGAAAGAGGAATCCCCGTCCAGCTGGAGACAACTTCGGCAACATCTTCTGCGTCCACTTCCTCTTTGAGCATTTTTTTGCTTTCCTGAATTTCCAATAGTTTGATTTGATCTTCCTGTAATTCTTTGTCCAAAGCCACAAGCTTGCCGTAACGGATTTCCGCTGCCAGGGCGAGGTTACCTTCACGCTGAGCATGGGCTTCTTCTGTTTTTAAATTTTCCATCTTAATTTTATTATGCTGAATTTTTTTGATGTTATCTTTTTCGCTAGACCAGTGTAGCTTCATCCGATCCATGTTAGATTTAAGTTCAGCAAGTTCGCCTTCGAGCTTATTCCGTCTGTCATTTGATGTTTTATCCATTTCTTTTTTCAGCGATTGACGCTCAATTTCCAGTTGAATTATTTTCCGGTTAATAGTGTCAATTTCTGCCGGCATGCTGTCCAGCTCTATTCTTAAACGGGATGCCGCCTCATCGATAAGATCAACGGCCTTATCGGGAAGAAAACGATCGGAAATATAACGGTTGGAAAGAGTAGCCGCGGCAATAATAGCAGAGTCTTTGATTCTCACACCATGGTGAACTTCATAGCGTTCCTTTAAACCGCGCAGGATGGCGATGGTATCTTCCACGGTCGGTTCTTTAACGATGATAGGCTGGAAACGTCTTTCCAGCGCCGCATCTTTTTCAATATATTTGCGGTATTCATTGATAGTTGTGGCGCCTACACAACGCAATTCACCACGGGCGAGGGCGGGCTTTAGCATGTTAGAAGCATCAACCGAGCCTTCAGCAGCGCCCGCGCCAACAACTGTGTGGATTTCATCAATGAAGAGAATAATTTCGCCCGCGGAGCCGGTTACTTCTTTTAAAACTGCCTTGAGCCTTTCTTCAAATTCGCCACGATATTTTGCTCCGGCAATCAAAGAGCCGATGTCCAGACCGATGATTCTTTTACCCTTCAAGTTTTCGGGAACATCGCCATTGACTATGCGCTGTGCCAATCCTTCCACGATAGCGGATTTACCGACTCCCGGCTCACCAATTAAAACCGGATTGTTTTTAGTGCGCCTTGACAGTACCTGCATGATTCGTCGAATTTCTTCATCACGACCAATTACAGGGTCAAACTTACCTTTACGCGCAAGTTCATTGAAATCCTTGGCGTAGCGTTCCAACACTTGATATTTCCCTTCCGGATTGGGGTCGGTAACTCTTTGGTTACCCCGGATTTCCACCAGCACTTTAAAAATACTGTCTTTGGTCACGGAGGCTTTGCGTAAAATTTTTCCGGCTTGCCCTTCTTTTTCTTCAGCGATGACAATCAATACATGTTCCGCGCTGACATATTCGTCTTTTAGCCGGGCTGCCTCGATCAGTGCATTATCAAATACTTTATTTGACCTACCGGACAAGTAAACCTGTCCGGTGGCTGAACCTTCAATTCGCGGCTGCTTTTGGAGGTAACTTGCCAATTCCTGCTCTATTTTTTGGAGTTCTGTACCTAGTTTTTTCAAGATAGCGCCAGCAATGCCTTCATCCTGCTTGATGAGGGAAATAAGCAGATGCTCAGGTTCCACCATCTGATGTCCATAAGAGCCGGCTAAAGATTGCGCATCCTGAAGAGCTTCCTGTACTTTCAAAGTAAATTTATCAAAACGCATAGGATGTCCTCATTTATCCCTGATCATTATTCCACTGGTTTTTTAATCGTGACGAACAATTTGCCATTTTTAAATACTGAAACATTGCCGGAAGATTCGGAAATGACAATGGCTACCGCTTTGGTCACACTTGTTATGCCGGCGGCGGCAATATGGCGGCTGCCAAGGCCTGCGGGAAAATCGCGGGTGCCCAACGCTGCGTTAAGATGCCTTCCGGCGGTGACAATTGCCCCCGTACTATTTATAATAAAGGCACCGTCAATTGCCGAAAACTCTTTTATTGTTTCTTCCAGTTTCGGATTTAAAATATTACGTTGTTTTTCCGAGTATCCTAAAAACGGGTTGATAATCATTTGCCGGGAAAGTTGCATGACCTTTTTATCATCACCCAGAACAAACATCGTTCCTATTTTTCTGTTTTCACGTCCCTTAGCGGCAAGTTCACAGGCTAAATTTAATGCAGCATTGAAGACTTCCGGCTTTACAGCTTCAATAACATCATTGATAAAATCTGAGGTGAGGAGCTCAAATTCTTTTCCCACATCAATAAAGAAAATGCTGTCCGCGTAACCAAACTTCGGCACGCCGCTCAAACAAATGACTTTGTCTCCTCTTTTGAAATAACCGAGCACAATTCCCTTGGCGATGGCTATTTTAATTTTTCCCATGCGGGTTAAATTTACATTGGGAACATCAAGTCTTTTGGCGTATTTAGTAACACCGGCAGGTAATTTTTGACCTTCTGTGGTGACGATAATAAGGCCTATGGTTTTTTTTATTTCTTCCGGAAAGTTGACAATATCTTTAGTTATGTCCACGCAGACAAGTAAAGAGTCGGCATTAACCTCGTGCGCAATTTTAATTGCATATTCGATCATGGTTTTATTTATCGATTGCATTTGTTCACCTTGTACTTAATTTTATTTACAATAAGCATAAATAAGACCTCTGTCAAGGATGGAATTATTATCCCACTTCGCTTCGGGGATAATTCGACCATGAAGTTTCAGTTCACTTCGTTCCTGAAACTTGGGTCTCATTACCACCGCTTTGCGGGATAATTCGACTTGCAAATTCCAGTGTACTTTGTTTCTGAAATTTGAGTCTCATTATTATCTTGACCGGACATATTTACTCATATAAAAAGTAAAAGAAAAGATATTGGGGAGGAAAACTGCTTGTTGAAACTTCCTGCAGTAACAGGAACACTTGATTTATATATTAACGAGATTAACCGCTTTGCTCTTCTGACGCCTGAAGAAGAATTTAAACTGGCAGTGCGTTTAAAAAAGTATAACGATCTGGAAGCAGCGGAAAAATTAATCGTATCAAATCTGCGTTTTGTAGTCAAAATTGCCCACGAATACCACAATTACGGTTTTAAACTGGCTGATTTAATTCAGGAAGGCAATATCGGTCTAATTCACGCGGTGAAAAAATTTGATCCTTATAAAGGCTACCGCCTGATTTCCTATGCAGTATGGTGGATTCGCGCTTACATTCAAAATTACCTGATCAAGTCTTGGAGTATTGTCAAAATCGGCACAACGCAAGCCCAGCGAAAACTTTTTTTTAAATTAAGCCAGGCTAAAAAGCAGTTAGAGTCACTCTCCAAAACAAAGCCAGAATTTGCCGAAATTGCTTTATCACTAGGAGTCAAAGGCTCCGAAGTGGCTGAAATGGATGTGCGCATGGGTTCGCGCGATGTTTCGCTCAATGAACTTATCGGTGACGATGGCGAAAACTCACATATGGACTTCCTGGCCTTTGAAGGCGAAAATCAAGAGGTGTCACTGATTAAAAATGAAGAAAGAAGCTTAGTTAAACAAAATATTACGGCGGCGCTTTCCGGTCTCAACGAAAGAGAAGCATATATAATTATTAATCGTGTCATGGCGGATAATCCCGAAACGCTGCAGGAAATCGGTGATAAATATAACATCACGCGGGAACGAGCCCGCCAGATTGAAAAGCAAGCGCTAAAAAAAGTGCAGTTGGCGTTGCCCTACTTAAAACCGGATAATTAATACTTTAATTTCTGCTCCTGCGTGTTAGCTTACTAAAGCAATTGCACCAAATCTTGAAGGAGAGAGGTTTAGGACAGATGAATCAGTTTCCCGATCATAAATTTTCCGCAACATCCGATCATGTGAATCACGCCCTTCAATTTACAGATGATATTGTCCGGAAATTTCCTGACAGGTTGGCAGGATTTGATTCATGCAACAGGGCGGGGCAGGCGATTGCGGCGGAATTTTCGCTCCATTGTGATGCAAATTCCGTAAAACAGGAAACCTTTACGTTTCACCCCGCGGCTTTTATAAAAATCGTCCGGCCTGCGATTATTCTTTTTATCATTTCTGTTATTTTTATTTTTTTGAAAATACCGATCGTTTCGCTATTCTGCATGTTATTAGCTCTTACCATCTTTTCCTCTCAATTCGTATTTTATAAAAAGATATTCGATCCCTTTTTCCCTCAAGCACAGGGATGCAATATTTATGGAATTGTTGAACCTCATCTTGATGTTAGACAACAGATTATTCTCTGTGGTCATCACGATGCAGCTTATGTTTTTCAATATATGGCTTTATCACCCAGGTTGTATCCGTTTGTTATTTTCGGTGGTATCCTGCCCTTTCTTCTTGGGGTCGGTCTTTGTCTTACCTTTATTCTCATGGGCAATCAGCCCTCGTGGATACCTATTGTAATTGCCGCATCTTTTGTTCTGGTGTTACCGCTGTGGTGGTTCACGACAGATACTGTTTCGCCCGGTGCCGGAGATAATATGATAGCTGTAGCCCTTGCCAATGAGGTAACGCGTATCTTTTCGAATAGCAAAAAATCCGGGAACAATATGCTTAGACACACCAGAATTGTCTGCCTTTCTGTTGACGCGGAAGAAAACGGGTTGAGAGGCTCAATGGCCTATGTTTCCCGCCACGTAAAGGAGTTGGCCGATATCAAGTCCTATGCTTTATGTTACGATACCTTGTATAAACCCGATAAACTGATTTTTTTCAACAACGACATGAATTTGACCACAGACCTATCAGACTCTATGGCCAATGATTTGACGAGTATTGCCAAGGGACATGGCTACGGCGCTCGTGTAACCCGAATGCCCTGGGGAGGAGGCAGCACAGATGCAGCGTCATTCGCCAGAGGCGGAATCGAAGCGACATGTATGCTCGCCTTTGATCTCAATGTGGGAAGTTTGCCGAAAGACCTTGTCTATCATACTTTAAAAGACACAACGGACGCCATTGAACCTAAAGTAGTGGAACAGGCGCTTAATGTATCCATAGATTATATCTTAAAAAAGGATAAGATCATTGCTTTTAAAAAAGATAATTGATATATTTCCTAAGAACATTTTTGTGAACGCAAGGGCTTTAACTAGCAATCCATAAAGAATATCGACTTTTTTCTTGACTTTTTTCGACAATTTGCCTATATGATCAATCAAAGGTGCGAGTAATGATTATAAATAAATGGTATTTCAAACAGGCTGACTTTTTCTTCTTTTTTAGCTTTATAGGCTTTAAGGTCTGCCTGATAGGATCATGACCAGTTGTAAAGGGAAATGAACCGTGGGCAGATGAATATTTGCTCACGGTTTTTTTTTGCCGTAAATTAGCAATAAATTTAAAGCTAGGTAAAAGGGGAGGGGAGAATGAAAACAAAAAATGTTATTTTGGCAGCAATCTTAACAGTGGTATTTCTATGTTCAGGAATTTTAATTGCCGAGGCAAAGACAATTAAAGTTGGCGCGGCTATAAACTTGACAGGGCCGGCATCAAGTTGGGGGCAGTTTCATGAAAAAGGACAACGTGATTATTTCCGGTATGTCAACGATGTTAAAGGTGGTGTGTCCGGTAACAAGATTGAAATGATAACCGTGGATACAGCTTATAAAGTACCCGAAGCTCAGGCCGCAGTTCAGAAATTTGCCCTTCAAGATAAAGTTGATATTATAGCTACATGGGGTGCTGGTGAAGGCCTTGCGGCAAAGCCGATCGTTCAAAAATATAAAATACCAACCATCAATTATTCTACCAGTTGGGAAATATTGGAAAAGCCGGTTGATTATATGTATCTGCCTTTTGGCAGCTATAAAATGGATTGCTATGCTGTATTGGAATATATCAAGGCAATCCACAAAGGCAAAGATGCCCCAAAAGTAGGCCTCCTGACGTACAATAACGCTTATGGCCGATCAATTCATGACCCCAGCAGAGAATATGCAAAAAAACTAGGGATCAATCTGGTAGCAGTTGAAGAATTCCCACCCAAGACTGTTGATTTAAACACCGAATTATTACGTTTGCAGAAAGCCGGTGCGGAATATGTTTTTATGCAAATGCTTCCTTCGGCAATAATCAGCGCGTTTAAGAGTTCTGACCGCGTTAATTACAGTCCTGTATTTCTCGGAACCTGGACATCAACCGATCCGGATTTCTTTAAAATGGGTGCAGGCCTGATTCGTGACAGGCTGGTCATTCAATTCCCCGGCGGATTACCGGCGGATAAGTCCAAAGGAATGGACTTAATGAAAGAGCTTTGGAAGCGTTACAAGACAGTTGATAAATTTGATGCCGCTTACTGGGAAGGTGTGGTTGTAGGAATTGTAATGGAGCGAGCTTTCATTCGCGCTTATGAAAAAAATAAAGTTATAAATCCCGAAACAATTAATGCCGCGATGGAATCATTTAAAAACGAAGATTTTGGCGGATTAATGCCCAAGATCACTTATACTAAAGCTGATCACGGCGCGTCGTTTACCGCCCGTATGGTCAAAGTTAAGGAAGATGGATCTTTTGTTCCGCTGACTAATTTTTACGTTCCGGGCAAAGATAAGATTAAAATGCTCAAAAAATAGTTAAAAGGATTTTATGAAAGCCTTTCGCGGCCGGCCATCAATAATGAGTAACCGGCGAGAAGATGATAAGAAAGCCGAGCTGAAAATCCATGGTTTGCATTTAGCCTTTGGCGGAGTTATCGCTGTAAAAGATGTTGATCTTAGCGTGCACACCGGCGAATTGATGGCTATTATCGGTCCCAATGGGGCGGGTAAAACCAGTTTGCTCAATTGCATTACCGGGTTTTACCATCCCCAAAAAGGGAATATAATTTTTAATGGCAAGGACATAACACATCTGCATACTTCCGATCTTGTCGGAGTAGGTATCGGCAGAACATTTCAAAATATAGAACTTTTCCCGGGTATGACAGTACTAGCCAATATGACTCTTGCCAGGCACATTCATTGCCATTATAGTTTCATTCAATCATTAACGTTTTTCGGCGCGGTAAGAAAAGAAGAAATCCGCCATCGTCAGATATTGGAAGAAATAATTGATTTCCTGGAAATGCAGCCAATACGAAAAAAAACAGTCGGCTCTTTGCCTTACGGAATGATGAAAAGGGTTGAGTTGGGCAGGGCGTTGGCCCTCGAGCCAAGGCTACTCATCTTGGATGAACCTTTTGCCGGAATGAATCTGGAAGAAAAAGAAGATATGGTGCGGTTTCTGCTGGAGTTGAATTCACGCTTCGGATTGACCATGATCCTGGTAGAACACGACATGTCGATTGTTATGAGCATTGCCAAACGCATTATGGTGTTAAATTTTGGAGAAAAGCTGGGGGAGGGCACTCCCGAGGAAATAAGCGGCAATCCGGAAGTTATTCGTGCATATCTCGGTGATGCCGAAGCAGTATAATCACGGGTATGAACTTCACAGCAAGCTGCGGGGTTCATACCCTCCGCTGCGCTGAGCTTTCGGAATTGGAGTTTCACAAAAAAGACAAGGGCAAAAAGATTTTGGTTACAGGAATACAAAATAATTCAGACGCAATTAAATATACTCTGCCTCAAATCCTGGTAAACAATGCTGCCCGATATTGTGATACAAAAATTGCTATTCGAGAAAAATCATACGGTATATGGCAGAAATACGGCTGGGGTGAATATTTGCGCTACATGAAAAATTCTGCCGCCGGATTTGCTGCCCTTAATCTGCAGCGCGGCGAAAATGTTTGCCTGATTGTGGAAAATAATCCGGAATGGCTTTTTTGTGAAATTGCCGCCCAAGCACTGGGCGCCACAACGCTTAATTTATTTACATCATCGATTGCTGAAGAATTGTCTTTTTCCATCAAACGAATAAACTCACCGATAGTTGTAGTGCAGGATCAGGAACAAGTAGATAAGCTTTTGGAGGTTCGGGATAATCTGCCGCAAATTAAAAAAGTAGTTTACATAGACCCTACCGGAATGACATCTTATGAAAATGATCCCTGGCTAATCAGCTACGCAAGGCTTTTGGAAACAGGTGAAAAGTATAATCTTGAAAATCCCGGCTTAATTGATGCTGAAATAAGCAAAGGCCGCCCTGACGATATAGCGATCATGATTCAAACTTCAGGGACAACGGGTGTGCCCAAGATGGCTATGTTATCTCATCTCAATCTGACCACAATGGCTCTCCAGTGGATAGCATCTTCAAATCTCAAGCCGGAAGAAAACTGGATATCAATGTCGCCACCCGCCTGGATTGTTGATCAGATGTGGGGTGTTGGCGTTGCGCTGGCAAGTGCCATGACGATGAATTTTCCGGAAACCGCGGAAACCGTCCTGGAAGACTTTAGGGATATCGGTCCTTCTATCATCATCACATCATCGCGCTTCTGGGAAGATATGGCCTCTCGCATCCGGGTGAAAATATCTGATGCCGGCTGGCTGAAGAAGAAATTGTTTTATTTAGGAGAGGCGCTTGGTAAGTCTGTGGTTGAGAAGCAGTCCCGAAAAGCCGCCGTTCCACTACTTGTAAATATTCTGTATAAAATAATGCCGTATCTGGTTTACAAGCCACTTCTTGATCGTTTGGGCTGTACTAAATTTCACTCTGCTTTTACCGGTGGCCATCCGATTAGTCCCGATGTAATTCTTTTCTTTCGGGCTATTGGTTTGAATCTTAAACAATGTTATGGTCTCACGGAAGCGGGAGGAATATTTCAAATTCAGCCTGATCAGGAAGTAAAGCTCGAAACTGTGGGGAAGCCTCTGCATCTGACGGAAGTGAAAATTGCGGAAGATCAGGAAGTGTTGGTACGCTCGGCAGCGAATTTTTCCGGCTATTACAATGATTACCAGGCCACGCAGGATGCTTTCGAGAATGGCTGGCTAAAAACTGGTGATGCCGGTTACATTGATGTAGATGGCCATTTACTCATTATCGGCCGTAAAGAGGACATCATTCGTAATAAGAGCGGCGAAGCCTTCTCGCCTGATTTTATTGAAACCCGCTTAAAGTTCAGTCCATACATAAAAGAAGCGGTAACTTTTGGTGAGAGCCGTCCATTTATTACGGCCATGATCAATATCGATTTGGACAATGTGGGCAATTGGGCGGAAGATAGAATGATTCCCTATACCACGTACATGGACCTTGCCCAGCAACAGCCGGTTGAAGAATTGATTTTAAAAGAAGTAATTAAAGTCAACGAGCAACTTCCGGAGGTGATGAAAATCAAAAAGTTTATTTTATTGTATAAGCTTTTGGATGCCGATGAAGAAGAGCTTACGCGTACAGGCAAGGTGCGTAGGCGATTTGTCTATGGTCTTTACATTAAGATTATCGAAGCAATGTATCGAAAAGAAAAAAATGTTCAGGTAACCGGAAAAGTTCGTTATCGCGATGGACGAGTAGGTGAAATAGAAACAACTGTGAATATTATCAACGTTATTTAAGGAATGTATCCATGGATTTTTTTCTGCAATTATTAGTAAACGGAGTTTGCGTCGGCCTTCTTTACGGCATATCAGCAATGGGTTTTGTCATGATCTTTAAATCATCAAGTGTTCTTAACTTTGCCCATGGAGAGCTACTGGCATTGGGGGCGTTCTTCTTTCTGGCACTGATCACTTGGGCACAGATTCCGATTCTTGCTGCCTTTATTCTGACTTTGATCGGCTGTTTTATTCTGGGTTTTATAATCGAAAAATTTTTCCTGCGTCCTTTGATTGGTGAAAAGTTGATCTTCGTCATCATGCTTACAGTAGGACTTGCGGCAATGTTTAAAGGCCTTATTTTACTTATCTGGGGTGGTAATTTACATACCTATCCTGAGTTTTTGCCGGAATCGCTTGCCCTAAAGCTGGGCGCAATCTACATTGCGCCGGTTTATACGGCAACTCTGGTTATCAGCGTCATCTTTCTGGTTCTTTTCGGTCTGTTTTTTAAGCAATCGTCACAGGGAATTTATATGCGTTCTGTTGCCGACAATCAGAAGGCGGCTCTTTCTCTGGGTGTGAACGTAAGGCGGGTATTTGCCCTGTCCTGGGCAATTGCCGCGATGGTTGCCAGCATGAGTGGTATAGTTTTGGGAATCATCAACGGAGTTAATGTTCATGATCTTAGTTCCATCGGGTTGAAAGTATTTCCGGTGGTTATATTAGGCGGGTTGGATAGCATCAGCGGCGCGATTATCGGCGGCATTATCATTGGGCTATTAGAAACATTCACCGGCGGCTATCTATCGCCATCATTGAGAGACGTTGTGCCTTACATTGTTTTAGTGTTTATATTGCTGATAAAACCTTACGGATTGTTTGGTCTGGTGGAGATTGAAAGGGTTTAGTAAGTTAGAAATTATTTTCTGCGCTTTTCTACCCCGCGAGGGGGTGCTGAAAAGAGTGGCAGAAAATAATTTCGTTAACGCACTTATCCCGCCTGACGGGGTTTAGAGGAATTAAATGAAGAATTTTTCGTTTCATCCATGCGGTAATTATCGCGAAAATTACGCGCAGGAATTAAAAATATTCGAGACCGATTTTGGGCGGGTTTGCCTGATCTTATTTTTGGCTGTGCTTTTTTTAGTTGCCCCGTTTGTTTTAAGCCCCTACATGTTATACATTTTAAATATGATTGGCATTGCCGCTATTGCCGCCATAGGGCTCAATATTCTTATCGGCTTTACCGGACAAATTTCTCTTGGACATGGCGCATTCTTTGGTGTTGGAGCTTACGCCGCAGCCATTTTAGCCACAAGATTGGGGTTACCATTTTATCTGGCAATACCTTCAGCAGGGATTATCACGGCTCTAGTGGGTATGATATTCGGGATACCATCAGGACGTTTGAAAGGGCTTTATTTAACCATAGCAACGCTTGCCGGACAGTTTATCATCGAATATGTTCTCATTCACTGGGATAGCATGACCAAAGGGACCATGGGCATTACTCTTCCTACTGCTACAGTTTTCCAGCAAGAAATTTCCGGCGACAGGTCTTTTTTCTTTTTAATATTTTTCAGTCTTGTTTTAACTACTTGGTTTGCGGTGAACATCATGCGCAGCAAGTATGGCCGGGCTTTCATCGCGATACGAGATAATGACCGCGCCGCTGAAGGCATGGGTATCCCCATCTTTAAATATAAATTACTGTCTTTTGGCATCAGCTCTTTTTATGCCGGATTTGCCGGAGCCATCTGGGCCTATTACATGGTGAGCATCACAGCCGAACCATTCAATCTGGGGCTTTCGGTTGAGTATATAGCAATGGTCATCATTGGTGGTATGGGCAATATCCCCGGAGCAATTTTTGGCGCGACATTTATTACATTGCTTAATGAACTTTTGAGATATTTAACCGGAGTATTGATGAACGTCGGATTTGTAACCAGCACCGGTCTGAATATGGCTCCGCTTCGGGAGTTCGTTTTCGGCTTGGCGATAGTATTATTTATATTGTTAGAACCTAAAGGTCTTGCCGAATTGTGGCGGATTATCCGTTCCAGCTTCCGGCTATGGCCTTTTTCATATTAGAAAATTAGTATTTGCTTTCTGGCAAATAAAGCAAATACGTAAATTTTTTTATCCCGCATAGCGGAGTTAGTGAGTAGGAATTAAAGGACAAAGATATGAGTGAAATTCTTCTACAACTAAACAATATATCTGTTGTATATTCAGATGTTATACAGGTATTAAAAGGTGTTTCTTTAACTGTTGAAAAGGGGCATATCGTATCCCTTTTGGGCAGTAACGGAGCAGGGAAGACCACGACTCTTAAGGCCATATCGGGATTGCTCAAGCCAGAAAACGGTGAAGTAACCGATGGTTCAGTTATTTACAATGGCAAAAACATTCAGAATCAGTCACCGGAATATATAACCCGCCAGGGAATAATCCAGGTACTCGAAGGACGCCAGCCGTTTAAGTATCTCACAATTGAAGAGAATCTGCGTGTGGGCACAGCCACTCGTCCAGGCAAACCGTATAAGCAGGACTTGGAACTTGTTTATGATTATTTCCCGGCCTTAGTCGCCAGAAGAAAGTCTTTGGCCGGATACTGCAGCGGCGGCGAGTTGCAAATGCTGGTTATCGGTCGCGCGTTAATGGCGCATCCTCAATTACTGATGCTGGACGAACCATCATTAGGACTGGCGCCACTTGTTGTTCAAGAAATATTCCGCATCATTAAAAAAATTAATGAAGAGCATGCAACAACCATTGTGCTTGTAGAACAAAACGCTCACATGGCGCTGCAAGTTGCGCATTACGGTTATGTCATGGAGAATGGCAAAATTATGATGGAAGGCGCGGCTAAGGATTTAGCGGATAACCCGGATGTTAAAGAATTTTACTTAGGGATGGCGGCAACCGGTATAGCTAAATCGTATAATGATGTAAAAGCTTACCGACGCCGTAAGCGCTGGCTCTAAAGGTAAATGTGAGTTCACCTGTTTCTTTTTGTGGCTAAGGTCATCTCATGGCCACCAATTCTGTAACATTTTATTTAAGGCAATTCGAAAACCTTATTTCATCTTGACACGTAAAGGCAATTTAAGTATATGAAAATTAATCGTTAAATAAGAATCTTGCAGAAGTATTCAAGGGGTGTTTCTATGAAAAAGCTTTTGATTTTACTCGCAATTTCCTTCCTGGTTATGTCCTCATCTGTAATATATGCCCAAAGTAAAGTGCGTGGCCAAGGTATGGCTACTATCAGCAAAAATTTTGTCGATATTGCCCGAAGTAAAGCACTCGATGAAGCTCAGCGTAGTGCCGTAGAGCAAGCTGTCGGGGTCATGGTTACAAGCACAACAAATGTAGAAAATTTTCAGGTAAAAATGGACAGTATCCTCACGGAATCAAAAGGGTTTATCACATCATATAAGGTTGTATCAGAAAAAAGAACCGGCGATTTATACGAAATTGAAATTGAAGCTGAAATCAGCGTAGGTAGACTTCGTGATAAAATGACGGCAATCAAATTGATTATGGCGCGTAAATCCAAGCCAAGGGTAATGCTAGTTTTTTCCGAAAAAACATCAAGAGATGCGGTAGCGGAATCGGCCATGACCAAATATTTTATTGCCCATGGCTTTAAAATGGTGGATGCCCAGACTGTTAAGAAAAATAAAGATTACGAACGTCTTCAGGATAGTACCGAGAAAAAGGTAATTTCAGGTATTGCCCATCGTTATGGAGCGGAAATAATTATTCTTAGTACCATAGAAGCAACCAGCAATCCCTTCAAAATTAATGATATTGAAATGAATCATAATAAAGTTGTTGTTTCCGGCAAGGTAATTAATGGTGACACAGGTGATATAATTACGACAGGCGCCGAGCAAAAAGATGCTCCGGGTGCTAAAGATAATTTTAAGCAATTAACTGATGAAGTGGCCACAAAATTAGCCCGCAATCTTGTTGACGACGTTTTGGAAAATTGGTCATCAGAATTAACCAATACCGCTACAATTAAATTGGTAATTGTCGGGCTTAAATCTATTTCAGAGCTGCAGAAATTAAAGTCATCATTAGCGGAAGAAGTAAAAGGTTTTAAGGGCGCTAATCATCGTTATTATTCCCGCGGCAAAGCAGAGCTGGATCTGGAAGTAGAAGGTAATGCCCAGGCCTTAGCTCATGATCTCGAGCAGATAATTATCAATAATTCAAAAATGAAAATCATGGAAATAAGCCCAAATCGAGTGGATGTTTCCATTATCCGTTAAAAAATTTATTAAAGCAGAAACAAATAGGAGGATATAATGAAAATCAGAAAACTTTACATCGTGATTTTAGCTTTATTTTTTATGATTTGTTTTCTTGCATGCGGCACTACAACCGATAGCTATAAGCAGGGCCAGGAATTTACCAAAGATAACCGTTGGGAAGAAGCGATTGTGTACTTTGAAAATGCTTTAAAGGACGATCCGGAAAATCAGGAAATTAAAGATGCATTAAGTGGCGCCAGAAAAGAAGCAGCTAAAGCACGCATAGCAAAAATAAGAGTTGCCCTTGCTTCAGATGAACAGACTATTCCGGTGTTGGAGAAGCTGTCTAAAGATGCAGATGTACTGGTATCATTGGATCCAAATAATTCAGAAATAAAAGCGCTGCACGATGAAGTAAATGAAAAATTGAAAAATCTTAAAACTACTCTGAAGAGTTTATATCAACAGGCCGAAATTGATATGCAGAAGGAAGATTGGGTTGAAGCAATATTAAAGTTAAATCAGGTCAGCAAAATATTGCCAAATTACGAAGATAGTGCCCGCAAATTGGCTCGCGCTAAACAAGAAGGCATACGAATTTTATATCAGCAGGCGATCAACTATGGGAAAAGTGAAGATTGGAAAACGGCCGCGGAGACATTTAAAACCGTAATAGATGTTAATCCTAATTATCTTGATGCGAACAAACAATACCGCGATGCCAAACAAAAAGACAGTTTAGACTATTATATGACTGAAGGCAGCAAAGCAGAAGCAGCCCGAAATTGGGAACGTGCGGTAATCCTCTATGAAAAAGCAGGAGACTACCAGCAACCTGACGAAGCCATGGCCAGAAAAATGGAAATCTTAAAGGCAAAGGTAGGCCAAATTTTTCTGGAAGAAGCAAACAGGATGGCTAAACAGGGAAAGCTATACGAGGCAATGAAGAAGTTGGAAGGTGCTCGCAAGTATGTTCCTGATGCGCAGAATAATCGTATGTATAAAGAATATTCCGTAACTGTTTGCGATGCCATGATGAAGAGAGCGGATAAACTCGGTGAAAAAGAGTTGTGGGGAAATGCTTTATTTTGGATGCAAAAAATTGAAGCGGTTAATCCCAATTACCCGGAACTGTTTCAAAAGATGATTGAAGTTAAAGATCACATCAATAAAGGAATCCGTAAATCAATTGCCGTATTTGATTTCAGTTCCCCCAGTTCAGATAAGGATGCCGGTAAAATCGCCGCAAATAAATTGATTGCTTATTTGCATAAAAACGCCAGTGCCGATTTGCGGATTATTGAACGCGAAAGTTTGCAATCAATATTAAAAGAAATGCAACTTGCCCAGACGGGACTGGTAGATATCAAAACCGCGCAAAGTGTCGGTAAGATGCAAGGCATTGATACTTTCATCATGGGAGATGTCCTGCATTTTTCAACTAAGTACACAGATTCTCCGAGCCTCAATCAGGTAAAAGTATTAATAGATGAAGAAGATGTTCGCAATCCTGAGTTCTCTGATTGGCTTATGATTAACCCCAGACCTACGGAAGAGGATATGAAAACCGCTCCCGCGCGGACAATCAAGAAAAAGAATTATCAACTAATAGCCAACAAACAGGGAGTTGCCAAAATCAATGCACTTCTGGAGATATCATTTAAACTGGTAAATACGCAGACAGGCGAAAACATTTATACTACTACCGTTTCGGGCAAATTAGTGAAGGAAGACAAGTATCAGGAGGGTCTTCCCATTGCCGGAATTATTCAGGATCCACTAGAATTGCCCACAGAAGCCGAAGTTTTAGATGAAATAACAAATGACAAGGTTTCCGATATGGGTAGAGGCATTCTTAAACATTTCCAAAGTCTGGAATTAGAATATTATAACGATGGACAATCTCAACAAAAAAGGCGCAATATTGACGCATCTATTGAAAAATATACCAAAGCCATCTTTGATGAAAAATTAAAGGGGATTTCTACACACATTTCCCAAAAATCATCGGAGATGATAGATAAATTAGTTGCTGATCAATAAATCACCTGAATGTAAGCGTAAATATGATTTTATATGGAGACAGAAAATGCTAAAAAAAATTACTTTTCTTTTTAGTTTGTTTTTGATTTTTTTCTGTTTTGCCCATAAAGCGGAAGCCAGCAAAGTATCTGTTTTTAATTTTGCTACTTTGAACATGGAGTCATCAGGATTAGGAACAGAAGTAACAAACCTGCTGGCTAACACGCTTAAAGATAGTACTTCCATAACTTTACTCGATCGCAAAGACCTCGAAACATTCTTGAGCTTTAATGACCTTCAACAAAATGACCAGATAGATAATGTAGCCAAAATCGGATCTAAGCTGGGACTGGATTTTATAATTGTTGGTCAAGTCGAGAAAAGAAGTTCAAATATTACGATAAATTGTAAAGTTATCCAAATTGATACAAAGCAAATTGTCTATAATGGGCGTACCTCAGTAATTGGTGAGACAGCCCTGAAGACAGAAATTACCAAATTAGGTCATCTGATTATTAAGGAAATCAGCAAAGTCGCCAAGGGTGCAGATGAAAAGTTATTAGCTTCTTGTCCTCCTAATTTACAAAAATTTCCCGGGACAAAAAAAATTAGTTTGAGCTGGCAGGAAATACCCGATTTTGCTGTTGCCGGATATTCGGTTTTTCGCGCCCTCGATAAAGAAGGTCCGTTTGCAATGCTTGGGCAGACGGATACCCAGGAATATACTGATCATGGCGTGGATAGTAGCACCATCTATTTTTATAAAGTTAGGGGATTTGACAGGTCCGGTCGCTATTCACAATTTACGGAGGTTATTTCCGCCTCTACTGACTTTGCGCCTAATCCACCAATAATTTTAAAAACGGAAGGAAGAGCAAAATCAATTCAAATTATCTTGGTGCCCAGTCCAATCAAAAGCGGTGATAAATCACAATTGGCCGGTTATAAAATATATCGTTCTAAAAACGAAGATGGGCATTATAAGGAATTAACTAAGATTGGATTCAGCGAACTTAATTATGGTCGTGATGGAAAAATATATTACCAGGACAAAGAACTTTCAGATAGCGAAACATTTTATTACCGGATTATTGCTTATAATGAAAAAGGAATTGAAAGTGATTTTTGTCATCCGATAAAAGGTACATCTCTTCCCATCATTGCTTCAATAACGGCTCAAAGCAATTTAATTAGAGAAGTAAAACTATCATGGGGTGCTAATACCTCAGTTTTTATTGCGGCTTATAATATTTATCGGAGCTCTAAAGCAGATGGGGATTTTGTAAAAATTAAGCAAATCCCGTCTAACGGTGGCGAAGGAGGCACTTTAACTTACTCTGATGAAGAGGATTTAGGCGATAAAATAAAATATTTTTATCGTGTAGCTGTAGAAGATGATTGGGGTGTGGAAACAAGTCCGTCATCTATTGTATCGGCAGTAACAAGGGATATCCCCCCGCAAAACCAGAAGCTTAAAGCCCGTGGCGGTCTGGTAAAAAAAGTTGAATTAACCTGGACTGCAGCAACACAGGAAGAGGTTGAAGGTTACAATATATACTGTTCGACAGAAAAGGATGGCAAGTATAATTTATTGAAAAAAATCACCGGCCGCGAAAACAATAGTTATGTGGATAATTATCGTGGTTTTGAAAAAATTGGTGATGCCATTGGTGAAAAATTAGCGGGGCAAATAGCGGATAAAGTCGGTGCTACACTTGACGATAATAAAACTTATTATTACCGTCTAACAACTTATAACAAAGGGTCAGCGGAAAGCCTTCCTGATTTTGCTTTTGCCAAAACTAAACCTTGTCCGCAAAAAACAACGGGCATAAAAGGTGTATCGTTTAAACCCAGAGAAGTGCCACTAACTTGGAAAGCCAATCTGGAAAAAGATATAAGTGCTTACCATGTTTATCGGTCTTCAGAAGAAAAGGGGGATTTTGCTAAAGTCGGCACATCGGAAAAAACTACTTACGTTGATACCGGATTAAGTGATGGTGTAAAATATTTTTATAAAATTACCGCTGAAGATCAAGACGGATTGTTAAGTGAGAGTTCCGAAATGATTTCTGCGACTACAAAGCCTAAACCGAAACCGCCGGCTTCATTAAAAGGGAATTACAAAAACGGCAAAGCGGAAATATTGTGGGCGCCAAATAAGGAATCTGACATTTCTCATTACATAATTTATGAAAAGAAATATTTCGGTGTTGAAAAAATTCATGAAACTAAATCGGCTAATTTTGTGGATAGCTCGATTGAAAAAGGAACCGAGAAAAAGTACGTGATTAAAGCGATTGACCGTGACGGACTTGATAGTGAATTCAGCGCCGAACTTTCTGTTTCCTCTAAATAATATTGATGGGGTTGAGAAGACGATTTATGATATTTCAATCTCTTTAATTAACTGATTCAATTTATTTGGGGAGACAGGGTAGGGCGTTTTTAGTTCCTGGGCAAAAAGAGAGACCTTATACTCTTCAATCATCCAGAAGAATTCTTCAATTCTAGTCTTTTTCTCTTTGGAAAAGTCCACTAGAGCATCTTCCTTAAATCGGCTGAGTTCCGTGATTCCCGCCTGCCAGACTGTGTCGCAATCTTCCTTTGTCATTATAATTTGCTTAAGCTGTTGGGAATAAATTATTACTTCCTGCATTTTCTTTTCTGCCGTGGCTAGATTGAGACTACCCCGCTGGGCACGCAGAGAGAGAGCTTTGCAATAGCGTGGTAAATCCTTCATGCGGTCAAATGAATATATCTCGGGAAAGTCAACAGGTACAAGGCTGTGGAGCTCTGCCAGGATATCTTTGAGAAATTTCGACACAGGGCTGTTGCCGGAATTTTTCATTTTGAGTTTGCTTATGAAATCAAAGGTATCGGCAAAGGCTTTCAATACTGGTTCTATAGAATTACAGATTTGCCGGTCGTATTGTAGGATTTTAGAATTGATTGTATTGGCGTGCTCAATAAAATCTTCCTGCCTCCGCCATGGTTTTAAAAATAAATCTTTTTTTATCCGGTCAATTATCGCTTGCTCCAGTTGTTTAGGATTGCCGACTTTGGTCGCCATTGATTTCATTCCGGCATTAAGGGCAACATTCTTTTTGAGTTGTTTTAGTTTATCGGCAAAGTGGATGGCATAAAGAGCCGCAACGCCCTGGACATGACTGGCGGCGCTTTCTTTTTCGCCGGAAAAGAGACGGAGATTAACTAAGCCATTGACTACATGCAGGGTAGGGTAGGCATACCCGATAAGACCTTGTTTTCCGGTTATGGGAATATGTTCTGGTAAGTCGCCAAAGTCCCAGCGAGTGATTCCTTCTTTTTCCCAATTACTGCGGATATTATCCAGCGCCGATATATTTACTTTATTGGCTAGCTCTTTTTGCAGTAGATTAATATCCCGGCTATTTTTTATTTCTTCGCCCTTTTCATCAATCACACTGTATCGTACATTTAAGTGAGTCGGTAGTTTATCCAATGCCCACGCATCACGCGGAACTGTTACTTTGTACTTATCTCGCAGCAATTGGCTTAGTGCCTGCGGCAAAGATTTATCGAAATATGATTTATGTTCCAGCAATAACTTCGCGATATGGACAGGTAATGGAAGTCTTAGACGCAGCGATTTAGGAAGAGACTTCAATAAGTGAACTGCCTTTTCCTGCAGCAGTGATGGTAGATAGCTTTCGATATTTTCTTCAGCTGCCTTGGAAACAAATCCAACCGGAACTTTCACGGTTACACCATCATCACTTTTACCTGGTTCAAAACGATAGCGACAGGCAAAAGCAGCATCCCCTATTTTTATTTGATCGGGATATTGAGCTATTTCTTCAGGATCAGGTACGCTTTCAATTAAATCCTCCTCCCGGAAACGCAGAAAATCATCGCTGCCTTTTTCTTTAATAAAGCTAAGTAAAGACCTGATATCCGAAATAATCGGCAGCCTTTGTTCATAAAAGCGGGCGATTGTTTCTTCATCAGCTACCAGGCCGCGTTTACGCAGTTTTTCTTCCATGGTGCTTACTTGATTCCATAAAGATAAGTTATGGTCCAGAAAAGGAATCTTGCGGGGAACATCTCCGGTCAGAAGGGCCTCGCGAATGAATATTGATTTGGCTTCCTCGGGATTAATTCTTTCATAAGAAATAGGTCTTTGTTCAACAATGGTCAAACCAAAAAGTGTTACTTTTTCCATAGCGACAACTTGTCCGCGACTTTTCCCCCAATGAGCTGCAGAATAGGTATAGCGGCAATTGTCACCTCCGAGACCCTCGAGCCATTCACATTTGATATTGGCGACATTGCGGGCAAAGACTCGTGAGGTCATACTAATTTCTGCCGCCACAATCCAAAGACCTGCGCGATTAAATAAGCCGGAACCGGGAAAAATCATCACAGCTCTGCTTTTGGCCGCGTTGAAAAAGTTTTTTTCCTTTTTTTGGGCGATGTTGGAAAGATAGCCACTGAGAATACAGCGATGAATTTTATCGGCAATCGCCTGATCTATTTCAATCTTAATGTGTTTTTTATTTTTTGCCGGTTTGCTCTTACCATCGAGAATGTCCAGTATTTGATGATAGATGTCACGCCATTCAATCATTCTTCGATAAGACAGAAAATGATCGCGGCAGAATTTTCTGAGTTTGCCCTGTGAAGGAAGGCTCTCCATCGAACCATGATAGCGATTCCAGATATTAAGATAGGTTAAAAAGTCTGATTCCGGATGGGCAAACTTAGCGTGGGCGATCGATGCCTGATCAGCTTTCTCATAAGGCCTTTCGCGCGGATCCTGAATACTTAGCGCGGCGGCAATAACAGCAATCTCGTTTAGGCAGGCTTCTTTCTGCGCTTCAATCAGCATTCGGGAAACTCTGGGATCAAGAGGGAACTGAGCCATCGTCCGGCCAACTTCAGTCAGCTTATAGTGATCCGATTCTTCGGAGCGGTCATCTTTGGTCAGTGCTCCTAAATCATTTAAAATATCGATGCCGTCGCGAATGCTTTTGGGTTGAGGCCTGTCAACAAAAGGGAAAGAAGTAACCGCGCCAAGATTAAGTGAAAGCATCCGCAGAATAACGCCGGCCAGATTGGAACGCATTATCTCCGGCGGCGTGTAAAGTGGCTTGCAAGAGAACTCTTCCTGTGAATAGAATCTGATACAAATGCCGTTTTGCACACGGCCACAGCGTCCTTTTCGTTGCTCCGCGCTGCTACGGGAAATTGGTTTTATCGGCAGTCCTGTGGTCTGGCTGCGGGGATTGTATTCCAATATTCGCGAAAGCCCTGCGTCAATCACATATTTTATTCCGGGGATTGTCAGTGACGTTTCCGCGATATTTGTGGCCACAATGATTTTTTGCTGATTGGCATCGGCAAAAATTAGTTTTTGTTGAGAGCCGGAAAGCCTTGCGTATAAAGGCAGAATAACTCCTGCGCATTTCTTAGAGAGAAGCTCACAGGTTTCTCGAATATCCTGTTCCGTTGGCATAAAAATCAAAATGTCTTCAAATCGTCTTTCTTTTTGCAAATTTTCTACACAGGCAACGGCTTCATCAATATAAGTTGTTTCGCCTTTTTCTTCTTTGACCGGATCAACAGGTTGATAGCGGACTTCCACCGGATACATCCGACCGGAAACTTTGATTACCGGCGCCTTATTAAAAGCCTCTGAAAATTTTGCCGTATCAATCGTTGCCGACGTAATGATTAACTTTAAATCTTTTCTTTTTGGCAAGAGTGTTCGTAAATACCCCAAAATAAAATCAATATTAAGGCTGCGTTCATGAGCCTCATCCACGATAATAGTATCGTAGGCCAGCAAATTGCGGTCTCTGACAGTTTCCGCAAGTAGAATTCCATCGGTCATTACTTTAATCACCGATTCAGTTGAACTTTTTTCTTCAAAACGGATTTTATAGGCGATGGATTTACCACACTCTTCACCAAGCTCTGAGGCAATGCGGTGAGCAATGCTGACAGCAGCAATACGCCGTGGCTGGGTAAGTCCGATAAGACCCCGCAACCCGCAACCAGCAGCAAGACACATTTTGGGAATTTGCGTTGTCTTTCCCGAGCCTGTCTCACCGGTAATAATGATGACCTGATTGTTTTTAATGGCATCAATAATTTCCTGCTTCTTGACTGATATGGGCAAATTTTGCGGATATTTGAGTGTGGGGATACTTCGCCGAATATGTTGAATGATGCTGGACAATTCTTTTCTCCGAAAAAATTATAATCTCATGACTTGGAGATTCTCCTGACTCTGCCGGAGGAATCTCCACTTAATTGTTTTATTTCATATATAGACTATCACTGTCAATGCCAGAGATATATCCAATAATTCACCCCCAAAACACTGTATAACGAAATATATTTAGAGCTAAGCGAATGAGTTCAACAATAATTATTTGATTTTAATAAATAATTCGCGTAAATAATTATCATTAAAATCAAAGGCGTTGTTTGAAAATAGCACAATAGGAGAAAAATCGAGTGAAAAAAATTATTGTAGGAATTTGTATCTTATTCTTTCTGTCAAACTATGCTTGGGCTGATGATACTAAAAATGTGATTGCCGAGACACTGGCAAAATCAAGCTCAAGTTGGGATGGAGTAGCGCTTTGGAGTATCCAAAAGGTAAGCCGGAAATTACCATTTTGAGAATAAAGATTCCCGCCGGCGCAAAGTTGTCAATGCACGAACATCCGGTAATCAATGCGGGTGTCCTACTAAGTGGAGAACTGACTGTAGTTGCTAAAGATAAAAAGACGCTGCATCTCAAAGCCGGAGATTCTATTGTTGAGGTTGTCAGCAAAGAGCATTATGGGAAAAACGAAGGAACAGAGACGGCAGAAATTATTGTTTTCTATGCCGGTATAGTGGATAAGCCAATAACGATAAAATAGAAGTTATTTGCTGATCAAAACAATTTCCTGATTTATCACTAAAAAATTTATATCTGTTTGACAAAACAAGTGTAATTGTTATAGATAACCACCTTCAAAAAGCATTGTTGAGTAATGACAAAAACGGCAGATATTACAACGAATTCAGGTGAGTAAATGGATAAAATTAACATTGGTTTGATCGGTCTTGGCAACATCGGAACAGGTGTTGTTAAGTTACTTAAACAAAATGAAGAACTGATTGCCCAAAAGCTGGGCGCTAAGCTGGTTTTAAAGAAGATTGCTGATGTCGATATCACCACATCGCGTGGTGTTAAAATAAATAAAAATCTGTTGACGACTAATGTGCGGGCAATAATTAACGATAAAGATATTTCCATTGTTATTGAACTGATGGGTGGATATGAACCGGCGCGTACTTTTGTTCTGGAGGCAATCGCGCAGGGCAAACATGTTGTTACGGCCAATAAGGCGCTGCTGGCGACTTATGGCAATGAAATATTTCCGGCAGCCCAAAAAAAAGCAGTGGATATCGGTTTTGAGGCCAGTGTCGGCGGAACTATTCCGATAATTAAGACTCTCAAGGAAAGCCTGGCGGCCAATAAGATCAACTCTCTCATGGGCATTATGAATGGCACTTGCAATTTCATTTTGACCAAGATGACCGATGAAGGCAAGATGTTTGATGAAGTTTTGAAAGAAGCGCAGCAACTTGGCTTTGCTGAGGCTGATCCTACATTTGATATTGAAGGTATTGATACTGCGCACAAGATGGCGATTATTTTGTCACTGGCTTATGGGAAAAAAGTAAATTTGAAAGATATTTATCTGGAAGGCATCACTAAAATCAGCCGCGAGGATATTGCTTTTGCCAAGGAGCTTGGCTACCGGATAAAATTGCTGGCAATCGCCATGCTCAAGAATGACGCGGTGGAAGCAAGAATTCATCCGACAATGATTTCTTCCGGTCATCTTCTGGCCAATGTCAATCGGAATTATAACGCCTTTCACATCGTGGGCGATGCTGCAGGCCCTGTTTTTCTTTTCGGGCAGGGGGCGGGAATGATGCCCACGGCCAGCGCCGTTTTCAGTGATATAATTGATATATCCCGCAATATTTTAAAAGGAATTACCTGCCGGGTGCCGCTGCGTTCAATCAGCGAAACAGCCATGACACAAATAAAGCTTATCCCGATGGATAATATTGAAACAAAATATTATTTTCGTTTCTCCGTGCTTGATCGTCCCGGTGTTCTTTCCAAAATATCCGGCATTCTCGGAGAGAATAATATCAGCATTGCCACCGTTATTCAGAAGGCAAGAGGGGAGGGTGGTGCCGTGCCGATTGTCATGACAACTTATAAGGCGCAGGAAAAAAATGTGCGTCAGGCGCTCAAAAAGATAGATAAACTTAATATGGTGCTGGATAAGACTATATTAATTCGAATTGAGGACGAGTTAAATTAAAATTATTCATAACGAAGATTCTCCGAATGTTAATATGAAATATGTAGTATTGCTTGGCGATGGAATGGCTGATTATCCAACCAGTATGCTAGGTGGTAAAACACCGTTACAGTGCGCCTTTACGCCTTTTCTGGATCAGATTGCCGCGGAAGGGACTCTAGGTCTTGTGGATACTATTCCCGCCGGATTTACTCCGGGCAGTGATGTGGCTAATCTGAGTGTTCTTGGGTACGATCCTACTCAAACTTATACTGGGCGCGGCCCACTAGAAGCCGCCAGTATGGGGATCAGCCTGGGTCCAAACGATATAGCTTATCGCTGTAATCTTGTAACTATAGGTAATCAAGATACCCCTGAAGCTTTTATGGATGATTTTACTGCCGGACATATCTCCACTAAAGAAGCGCGGGATATTATACTTTTTATCAATAAGCAGATTGGTTCTTCACAATTTCAATTTATTCCCGGTGTCGGTTATCGCCACTTGTTTGTGTGGCGTAACGCTAATGCATCTCCTGAAACAACACCGCCTCACGATATACCGGGGAAAGCCATTGCGCGTTATTTGCCACATGGTGAATGTGCAGGAGAAATAAATTCTTTCATGCAGAGAGCTTCCGAGATTTTAAAAAGTCATCCTATTAATATCCAGCGCCAGAGTCTTGGGAAGAAACAAGCTAATTCTATCTGGCTTTGGGGGCAGGGGAGAAAGCCACAGATTGTTCCTCTTACCCAGAAGTATAATCTCAAAGGTGGAATGATATCAGCAGTTGATTTACTAAATGGCATCGGTATTATTGCCGGATTGAAAGTGCTTCCTGTTGAAGGAGCTACAGGCTACATAGACACAAATTACGCGGGCAAAGCCAGGATGGCTCTCGATGCCCTGAAGTTTATGGATTTCGTCTTTGTTCATCTGGAAGCTCCTGATGAAATGGGTCATGAAGGAAATGCGGCAGGGAAGATTCAGGCCATTGAGTTCTTCGATGAAAAAATAGTGGGGCCAATATTAAACAATATTGGATCATTTGGTGATTATAGAATTCTGGTTCTGAGCGATCATCCAACACCGCTGGATCTTAAAACTCACGCTGGTGATCCCAGCCCATTTGCTGTTTTATCATCACGCAAGGACGAAAATAAGGCGGTGGGTTTGCCTTTTAATGAAATAACCGCCAGGGAAAGTTCAATTCTGATTTCTCCCGGCCATTTATTAATGGAAAAATATATTCAAGATTGGAAATCGTTTATTGGTTAGTAATTTTACAAAAGTTCGTGTAATTTATGCAGATACTGATGCCATGGGCATTGTTTATCATACAAACTACATTCGATGGTTTGAGATTGGGCGCAATGAATTAATGCGGCAATTGGGTGTTGCTTATGCTGAAATGGAAAAACTGGGACTCAACCTTCCGTTGACAAAGGTCAACTGTCATTATCTGCTATCGGCAAAATATGATCAGATTGTGACAGTTGAAACAAAGATTGATTACATCAAAAGGGCGAGCATTAGATTTAATTCACAAATATGGGACGAAGAAGGGAAAAAGCTGTTAGTGGAAGGTTATACAATTCATGCTTGCACAAATATGGAAGGAAAAATTCGCCGAATACCGCAACTGATTCTTGATTTAATAAAAAAATTTAATATCGATAAAGGGGAATAACATGGCAGCAAAATTATCCAAACAAGAGCTGAAAGGACCGGATATTTTTCAATCTACTTTTGAAAAAATCGTTGATTATATTTCCGAGAATAGAACCCGTTTTTACGTAATTGTTACATCTATTGTTGTGGCTGCTACAATAGCCTTCGGTATCTATCTCTACTGGAATAACTATCAAATATCCGCGGCAGAGATTTATGCCAAAGCTCAGGAAAGCATGACTAGAGGCGCTCAGACTCGATCACCTGAACTTATCAGAGAAAGCATTAAAATGTACAAAGAGCTAATTGATAAATATCCCAACAGCTGGAGTGCGCAGATGGCCCGGTATCATCTGGGAAATATTTATTATCATACAGGCCAACTTGATAATGCTATATCCTCTTATAAAGATTTTGTTTCCTCCGCAAAGTCCGATGATAACGGGCTAAAATTTTTAGCCTTGACTTCACTGGGTTATTGTTTTGAAAACAGTAAAGACATTAAAGGGGCGCTCAGTTATTTTGAAGAAGCTCAAAAGGCCAGCAAACCAGGTTTTGAATCAATTGCATTTCGTAATATCGGCCGTATATATGAACAATTAAATGATAATAAGAAGGCTCTGGAAAATTATCAAAATGCTTTACTCAAAACTACCGATCCTTCCATGATAATTTTTATTAAACGAAAAATATCTTCCCTAAGTTGACACTCTACGATGTGGAAAGAGCGGAGGCACAATATTTTGAAAGTATTAATGTCAGGAAATGAAGCAATTGCCCGTGGTGCGTATGAAGCAGGAGTCAGATTTGCCGCAGCTTATCCTGGCACTCCCAGCACGGAAATATTGGAAGAATTTTCCAAGTATGACGGTGTTCACGCGGAATGGTCACCCAATGAAAAAGTTGCTGTTGAAGTTGCAATAGGAGCAGCGCTTGCCGGAGAAAAGGCGCTAGCGGTTATGAAACATGTTGGTGTTAATGTTGCCGCAGATCCCATCTTCACAGTCAGCTATACCGGCACAAACGGAGCCTTGGTTATTATCAGTGCCGATGATCCCTCATTGCACAGTTCTCAAAATGAACAAGATAATCGGAATTATGCCAAATTTGCTAAAATTCCCATGCTGGAACCGGCCGATGCTGAAGAAGCTAAAGAATATATCAAACTGGCTTTTGAAATCAGTGAAAAGTTTGATACGCCGGTTTTTTTACGCTCGACCACCCGTGTTTCTCATTCCAAGGCTGTTGTAACTCTTGAAAAGCCGAAAAAATACGAAGATAAAACAGGTTTTACCTATAATGTCGAAAAATATGTCATGGTTCCTGTCAATGCCCGCACACAGAGAGTGGAGCTGGAAAAACGCCAGCACGCACTGAAGAAATTTGTGGAAACGTTTCCTGAAAATAAGATGGAAATCAATAATTTGGACGCAGGAATTATTACAGCCGGCATGCCTTATAATTACGCCAAAGAGGTTTTTCCCGATTATTCCTACCTGAAATTGGGAATAGTTTATCCCTTGCCGGAGAAGTTAATCCGTGATTTCGCCTCAAAAGTTAAAAAAATATATGTAATTGAAGAGTTGGATCCATTCCTGGAAGAACAGATCAAGGCGTTGGGAATTAAGGTTATCGGCAAGGAAGTTTTTCCTTACACTAATGAATTTGACCCTGGCATTATTAAAAATGCGATTGAGAAAAACACTCAAGTGGCTGTTTCTCCTTACAAAGAAGAACTTTCACCGCGTCCGCCCAATCTCTGTCCCGGCTGTCCACACCGCGGCTTATTTTACGCTTTGAGCAAATCCAAGGCTTATGTTCACGGCGATATCGGCTGTTATACCCTTTCTTATATGAAACCACTGGAAGGTTTGCATTCCTGCATCTGCATGGGCGCGAGTATAGGCATGGCGCATGGCATGAGCAAAGCCTTAAAAGAGAAAGGGAAGGGCAAGGTAGTCGGAGTTATTGGTGATTCCACCTTCCTGCACTCAGGGATTACGCCACTTCTGAATATGGCCTACAATCACAACCATGCTTTGATCATTATACTGGATAACAGCACCACAGCCATGACCGGTATGCAGGAGCATCCGGGAACAGGCTATAATTTGTTGGGTGCAGAGTCAAAAAAAGTTAATCTAAAGGTTTTAGTATCAGCTCTAGGGATTGAAAATATAAAGGTTATTGATCCTCTTGATATCAAATCCACGAGAAGCGCCATCAAAGAAGAACTGGCAAAAGATGGCCCTTCAGTAATCATTGCCGAAAGTCCTTGCGCCTTATTTAAAAGAGCAAATATTAAGCCGAAAGCGGCATTAAAAGTTGATCCAGATAAATGCGAGGGTTGCAAAGCATGTTTGGGGCTAAATTGCCCACCGATTTCATGGAAAAAAGGTGTAACTAAAGAAGGATCTAAGCGCAAAGGCATATCCTTCATCGATAAGACCATTTGTACTGGTTGCGGTTTATGCGAACAGGTCTGCAAATTCGGCGCTATAAGTTAAAGTAGGGGAATATATTGAAATGATTGATAATGAAGTAAAAAGCATATTATTTGCCGGTGTTGGCGGACAGGGAATTTTACGGGCAAGCGATATCATCTGCGAAGCAATAATGGAAGCAGGCTTGGACGTTAAAAAAAGCGAGGTTCACGGCATGGCCCAGCGCGGTGGGTGCGTGACCAGTCATGTCCGCTATGGGAATAAAGTATATTCGCCACTGGCGGAGACCGGAAGTATCCAAACACTTGTTTCTTTTGAAAAAATGGAAGCCCTGCGTTATCTAAAATTTCTCAGGAAAGATGCCGCCATTATTGTAAATACTGAAGAAATTTATCCTCCTGCAGTCAATATGGGCGATGCGCAGTATCCTGAAAATGCCATTGCTTTTTTAAAAGAACATTACACTAAGGTGATTCATTTTAATGCCGCGGAATTAGCACAAAAAGCTGGCAATATTAAAACGGCAAATGTAGTTCTTCTGGGCGCGGTATCCAATTTGATGACCATTGATCAATCAATATGGGAAAATGTCATTAAGAAATCATTTCCGGAAAAATTGGTAAAAATGAATTTAGCCGCTTTTCAATTAGGAATTGCTGCTTAAATTAACATATTAATGTTGCACTAATAAACATATAATAAATAAAGGTTAAATGTATGGCAGAAGATTACTATCAGGTTCTGGGCGTTGATAAAAAAGCATCGGCTGATGAAATTAAAAAAGTATATCGCAAGCTTGCGTTAAAATGGCATCCGGATAAAAATCCTAATAATAAGGCCGCTGAAGACAAATTTAAAAAAATAAGTGAGGCTTATGCTGTTTTGAGTGATACCGAAAAACGCCAGAAATACGATCAATTTGGCTCCGCAGATCAATTTCGTCAGCAGTATTCACAAGAAGACATTTTCCGTGATTTTGATCTGGATGAAATATTGCGCGGATTTGGTTTTGGTGGCGGAAGAGGGACAGGCAGAACAACTTTTCGTGCCGGGAGAAGGGGAGGCGGCCAGTCTCAAGGATATGAAGATCCTTTTGGTGGTTTATTCGGTGGTATGGGTGGGCAGCAATACGCAAATATCCAGCAAAAAGGTCAAGATGCAGAATATAACTTGTCAATATCTTTAGAAGAATCAGTATTTGGCGCCGATAAGAAGATTTCATTTCAATTGGAAAACCGTATCGAAGACATCAGCGTAAAGATACCCCCGGGGATCAGCAATGGCAAAAAATTAAGATTGCCGGGCAAAGGCCTTTCGGGACATAATGGTGGCCCCAATGGTGATTTATATTTAAATATCAACGTCTTGCCTCATCCAATTTATGCCCGCGATGGCAACGATTTGTATATCGAGAAAACCATTAAGTTTACCCAGGCCGCCCTTGGAACTACCATTGATGTTCCCACATTAGACGGTTCGACTAAAAGATTAAAACTCAGCCCTGGTACTCAGAACAATACCAAGATCAGGATGAAGGGTTACGGTGTATCAGGGATAAAAGGAGCTCCTAAAGGGGATCAATTTGTAAAGATTAATATCGAAGTTCCAAAGAAATTATCGGACAAGCAAATCAAACTGATTGAACAATTAGCAGCAGACGGAGTTTAATAGGCTGAAGCTATTAGACTGAAGACGGAAGGTTTATTTGGAGACCGGCAATATTATCTGATTCCAAGAATATATGCCGGTTTTTTTGTTTTTAATAGCCTACTATTCCACTCTTGCAATCTACATTCTAGGTCGTATAAGATATGTTATGTTAACATGTAATGCGAATTTTAATACTTCAATTGACATATTCGTTTCTTGAATGAATTGATTATTTCTTTGCGGATATTTTATTCATTTCTAATGATAAGCGGAACAAATTAAACTTTCGTTCTAAATATTCTGTTTTAGGAACATTATCATATAAATAATGGTAAAGCATCGGTACTTGAGGACCGGTGAATCTAAAATAATAACTATTATTTGAATGATTGTGACGATGAATTGTTCTTAAAGGTAATCCAGCCTTCACTAAATTTCTAACCATTGCTTCCACAAACTCTAAAGATCCACTAACAAAATTTGCATACATTTTCTGACTAGACTTATCAATAAACACTGACCCATCGCCATCCCAACACCCTCTTATGAAATGACGGACAAATTCATTGGGTACATTGGGGAATTCCATAATAAGGCTTTTGTTTGGCGTTAATCCTAAATTTACAATGTCATCATATAATTTTTCATTTGTAATGCTAAATTGAAAAATTGCGCCGGCTTTTGTTTTCCCGTAAACCCTTTCTTTTTGAAAATATAACTTAGCATCGCAATCCATCAAATTAAGTATTTTCTCTAATAGTTCAGGTTCTTTCTGCGCAACTGATATTATCGGAATAGTCGATGTTGACTTAGACCTCCAAGGTTCTCTAATCCTGCCTGGATTTAGAGTCCCATCCGTGTATATTACCCCAAGAACATACGCCATTGCTGATGACCATGATGAAAAAAAATTCTCATTAACATTGATTTTCCTTAATAATATGACAGAACTTGTACCATCTTCATTAAGTTTTTCAAATTTACATTTATCGTTTGTTATAGCCAAACATCTAGCAGCACTTTTACTCCGCAAAGGAATATAATGTTCTTTCAGTTTCTTATGAACATATTGACGCGAACAATTTGTTTCCTTGGCTATGTCTGCTAGCGATTTATTTTGCTTTATGTAGTTTTCTGTAAGATAGTTTGAGGTTAAAATATGGCTTGATGCACCGTAATCTTGTACTCTTTCGTTATCTTTATGCCTTCTTTCAATATCCTTGCCATAGCAACTTTTACACAGACCTCTAGAGATATGTGGTTTATCTGATGTCCCGCATTTTATGCATTGAGTATGATGCAATGCCCATCCACATCTTTTTTTCAAAGGGTTTCTATTTGCTTCGCCGTTTTTATTTATTGGAGTGTGAAATTGTAGTTGAGTCTGTTTTTGTTCTTTTTCTTCTATTGTGGATAATGACTTGAGGGCTTTATTTAAGGAAGAATCTATCTGCTTGATATAATTTCCCCAATATCCAGTTCCTCTTTCCAGTCTAACTATGGCGCTATGTGGTACATCAGACTTTTCTGCCAATTTTTTAGTTGACCATCCGAGTCTATTTCTTCTTTCAATTAGGGATTGTATTATTGAGTCCATTTATTTAAACCAACTCCACCTGCCCTATCGCACCCATTTCATTTCCCAGAATAATTATTATTCCTGTAATGCCGTCAATCTTTATACCATAATCCATGGCTGTTTTTATATCTTTTTTGCTTTTGACTCTATTGCCAATAGCCGAAGCTGCGGCATCGGAAAGTGTTGCAGATTTGGAAATCACGCAAACCGCGTCGGCTTTACCAAAGCTCAAAGACGGGCCGACTGTGGCCGATGATGTGCAAATCCCCAAAGGTGTTTCCTCAGGTTTTACAAGAATATTGACCTTGTAACTTAAAGGAGAAACTCCAGCATAAACGGAAACGGTTAATTTATTTATTGACTTTAGAAAGATATCTCCGCCGTTTTCAATAATGAGGTTTTCTGTCTGATCGAGAAGATCATAACCCACAAATTCGGCTATGGCACCGGCAACCGCGGCCATCGGCCCTACACCGCAGATTTTTGATTTGGCAAGCATTTCCCGAATAATTGTCGGCGCTAAATCATCTTCCGGAAGCGGCAGAAGTGATGTACGGAATTTCGGATGATTTTTGATGTAGGACTCTAAAGAATTACGATGCTTACTTAATGATTTTAAAGCAACATCTGCCAGGTTTGTATCCGAACTGATAAACAGATCGCTTTCGGCTATTTTTACATTATATAAAGTTAGATTATCTCTATTTATTAATGATCTATATGTCCTTTCCTCATGTATCATCTTAGCAATTTAACCGGTTGATTTGGGTTGTTTTACAATATGTGTCATTACCCGGCTTGACCGGGTAATCCAGATGTCTATTGAACTATTCCTGGATTCCCGTGTCGCGCTTCGCTTGCACGAGAATGACAAACAAAAAGCCCATGATATTAACAATAAGTTGTTGTCCCCTCCCCTAGTATCCCATCAACTTCTTTTTTCAATTTATCACTAATATCCAGGCGCGATTTATCGCCAAGATAAATTATTGTTTCACTTTTTCCATTAACAATGTGCATGTAACCATCGTATTTACCGGAATATTTCTTGAGTGCTTCGTTGAACAACATAATGCTTTCCGGCGATACTTTATCGACATTAATTATAAAGTGTGCCTGCTTATACGGGTTTTTAAGTGCTTGGCTCAATGGTATGACTTCTTGGGCAATTATTTTTAATGCCTCATCACCGACGTCAATCGTTCCCGTAATCACAACAGGTTCTTCCGCATGAAGTATGTCATAATTTTTTTTATAAACATCCGCCCAGAAGATAATCCCGATCGACCCTTGCAGATCTTCCAGTACGACATTACACATCATATCCTTTCTCTTGGTCAACCTTTCCGTAAGCGAACTGACTACTCCGGCAATGATAACTGTATCTTTGTCCCTTTTAGAGCTTAGGTTACCTGTATCAGCGTTAGTAACCAGTTTAAGACGATCGGCATAGTCCATAAGCGGATGCCCGGTGATGTAAAAACCCAATGTTTCCTTTTCGATAGATAGTAGTTCTTTTTGATTCCATTCAGGTATATCGGGTATTTCATAGGGTTTAAGTCCATTTTCTGCGGATGCACCACTGGAATCAAATTGATCAAAAAAACTGGATTGAGAGCTTTCGCGTTCTTTTTGTTTGCGCCCTGCCTCTTCCATTGCCCCTTCATAGTGCAGCATGAGTTGACGCCGTTTATAACCTAAAGAATCAAAAGCACCGCATTTAATTAAGCTTTCGATTACCCTTTTATTGACCTTACGCATATCAACACGAATTAAAAAATCCATGAAAGAACTGAATTTTGCGTCTTTCTGGACTGATATTATCGAATCAATTGCTGCCAAACCAACATTTTTAATCGCCGCCAGTCCAAAGCGAATATTTTCTCCGGATATGCTGAAATCTCTTTGTGATTCATTTAAATCCGGTGGTAGAATATTTATGCCCATTTCTTTGCATGTACTCATGTACTTGATTATCTTATCACGATTGTCCTTATCACTTGTCAGCAAAGCAGCCATAAACGCTACTGGATAATGCGCTTTGAGATACGCTGTCTGATACGTAATGATGGCATAAGCGGCGCTGTGGGATTTATTAAAACCATATTCGGCAAATGTCTCCATTTGTTCCCAAATTATTCTGGCCTTATTTTCATTTATTTTCTTCTTTTTGGCTCCTTCGAGAAACTTGGGTTTCTCCTTTTCCATATCTGCAACTTTTTTCTTGCCCATAACTTTGCGCAAAGTATCGGCTTCCGCCATTGTGTAACCGCCGATTGCGTTGGCAATCTGCATAACTTGCTCCTGATAGAGTATTATGCCATAAGTTTCCTTCAGGATTGTTTCCAATTGAGGCAATTCATAGGATATTTTTGTTTTCCCCTGCTTGCGGGAGATGAATTCAGGAACCATTTTCATAGGACCGGGACGATAAAGAGCAAGTAACGCCATGACATCCTCAATACAGTCCGGCTTCATATTGACCATAATATCCTTCATACCGGAACTTTCCAACTGAAAGACACCGTCTGTTTCACCGCGCATCAAAAGCTTATATGTTTCTTCATCATCAAGAGGTAAGGAATCGATATCTATTGTAATTCCTTTTGATTCTTTGATGAATTTCAGAGCATTTTTGATGACAGTCAGCGTTTTCAGACCGAGAAAATCAAATTTTGTTAAACCGACTGATTGGATATCGTTCATAGAATACTGGGAAACTATATCGTCTTTGGGTGAACAAAGAGGAACTCTTTCTACCAAAGGCACATCGGAGATGACCACTCCGGCCGCGTGAGTAGAAGAATGGCGGTTCAGGCCTTCCAGAATCCGCGACATGGCCATAAGTTTGAATATTTGAGGATTGTTTTTTTCCTCCTGTGCAAGCCTTGGTTCCATTTTAACTGCATCAGTCAGTGTTATATTCAAAACGTTGGGTACTAATTTAGCAATTTTATCCACTTCCCCATAGGGTATGCTTAAAGCACGGCCAACATCCCGAATAACTCCTTTTGCCTGCATTTTCCCGAACGTGATAATTTGAGAAACTTTATCCTTGCCGTATTTATCCGTGACATACTTTATAATATCAGCCCTGCCCTCAGGACAAAAATCAATATCTATATCAGGCATACTGATGCGGTCTGGATTTAAAAATCTTTCAAAAAGCAAATCATAACGGATAGGATCAATATTTGTTATTCTTAACGAATAGGCTACAAGGGAACCTGCGGCAGATCCACGCCCGGGACCTACAGGTATGTCATTATGTTTGGCGTGTTTGACAAAATCAGATACGATAAGAAAATAACCAGCAAACCCCATCGCTTTGATTATTCCCAGTTCTTCGCTCAGACGTTTTTCATACTTTCCCCGAACTATTGCTTCATCTTTTTTAGTATCTTTCGCTATGGTGGGAATTAGTTTTTCGAACCCTTCCCTCACCTTTCGCTCAAGATAATCGTCGAGCGTTTCTTCAGGATTTTTAATTTCATATTTTGGCAGATAAAATTTGCCAAATTCCAGCGTTAGATTGCATTTCTCCGCAATACGAATTGTATTGTTGATTGCCTCCGGTGTTGCGGCAAAAAGTGTCTTCATTTCTTCTGGAGAACGAACATAAAATTGCTGTGAATCCATGGACATACGATCGCTGTCTTCGATAGTTTTTCCCGTTTGAATGCATAGCAGTATATTATGAGCTTCGGCATGTTCTGCTGCAAGATAATGACAATCATTGGTGGCTACAAGAGGAATGGATAGTTCTTTGCTAATTTCAATCAGACCGGCATTGGCAATTTTTTGGTCGGGAAGACCATTTTCCATTATTTCTAAATAAAAATTATCTTCACCGAAAATTTCCTGATAAGTTAGGGCAACTTTTTTTGCTTCTTCCATATTGCCCCGAACGATCAGATCGCCAATTTCTCCGTGCAGGCAAGCACTGGAGGCAATAAGCCCTTCGTGATATTCTTTCAAGATTTCCTTATCCACACGCGGGCGGTAATAAAAACCATCCAGATAAGCAGCCGAGGTCAGTTTCATGAGGTTTTTATACCCCTGTATGTTCTTTACGAGGACAATTAAATGCCGAGTAGCTTCACCAATGGAGGATGATGTTTTATCAAGGCGGCTGCGTGGCGCGACGTATAGCTCGCAACCGATAATGGGCTTAATACCGTTTTTGTAGGCCTGCTGATAAAAGTCTATTGCTCCAAACATGTTACCATGATCGGTAATAGCAATTGCCGGCATTTTGTATTCTTTTGCTTTTTTAAACAATTCATCCAGACGGATCATACCATCAAGAAGACTGTATTGGGTGTGGACGTGAAGGTGGACAAATTCAGCGTGTTTCATTATTTAACTAATCAATCCAGTAATTTGGCGCTTCTTTGGTAATTATAACATCATGAACATGGCTTTCTCTCAGTCCTGCCTGTGTAATCCGAATGAAACGGGCTTTTTCAATTATTTCCGGAACCGTTTTACAGCCGATATAACCCATGCCGGCTTTGAGTCCACCAATCAACTGAAGAATACTGGCAGAAAGTGAACCGCGGAAAGGCACCCTTCCCTCGATTCCTTCAGGAACGATCTTTGCCGGACCTTCAATATCATCCTGATAGTAACGGTCACGGCTACCCATTTTCATTGCCTCCAGTGAACCCATACCACGATAGACTTTATAGCTGCGGCCTTGAAACAAAATATTCTCTCCCGGACTTTCTTCCGTGCCGGCAAACAAACCACCAATCATCACGCAGTGAGCGCCGGCGCCAATTGCCTTAACAATATCACCTGAATATTTTATTCCACCATCAGCAAGCACAGGAATGCCATGTTTGGAAGCGATTTTATAAGCGTCTCGAATCGCCGACATCTGGGCTACTCCCACTCCGGCAATAATACGTGTGGTACAAATAGAGCCTGGTCCAACGCCAACTTTCACAGCGTCAACGCCTGCCTCAATAAGAGCCTTGGCGCCTTCCACTGTTGCCACATTTCCCGCAATTAATTCACACTTGGGGAAGTTAGATTTTATGGATTTAATAGCATTGATAACTCCGGCGGAATGTCCATGTGAGGTGTCAATGGCGATTACATCAGCACCAACCGCAAGTAACGCATGAATTCGTTCCTCCCGATCGATAATGCCCACAGCAGCGCCGACCCGCAATCTGCCCTTAGAGTCTTTGCAGGCATTGGGATAACGCCTTATCTTTTCAATATCCTTGATGGTGATTAGACCTTTCAGACGATATTCGTCATCCACGACCAGCAGTTTTTCAATACGATGCTTGTGCAGAAGTTTTTTGGAATCATCCAGCGAAATATTCGCAGATACGGTGACCAGATTTTTTTTGGTCATAACATCAGCCACAGGTTGATCTATATTTTCTTCAAACCGTAAATCGCGATTAGTGAGTATTCCAACAAGTTTTCCTTTCTTGACTACAGGTACGCCGGAAATGGAATATTGATTCATCAGCTTCAAAGCATCGCTGACTTTCTTTTCAGGTTCAATGGTAATGGGATCTACAATCATTCCGCTTTCTGATTTTTTTACTTTATCCACTTCAATTGCCTGTTGTTCTATACTCATATTGCGATGGATTATACCAATGCCGCCTTCCTGGGCCATACAGATTGCCGTACTCGATTCTGTTACCGTATCCATTGCAGCGGAAACTATGGGAATATTTAGAGAAATATTTTTTGTTAATAAAGTTGATGTATCTACATCGCGGGGCAAAACATTGGAAGCTGCCGGCACGAGAAGAAGATCATCAAAAGTGAACGATTCTTTTACTAAGTCATCAAGCATTGTACCCTCCGTCGTAATTATAAAACATGAGTCCTGTTAATTTGAAATCTCTCGCCATTTAAAGCAATAAAGAAATTATTTTCATTTTCTGATTGTTCAATAAATTCAGCTAATTGATAGTAACTCTTCCGTAAGAACCGGGCAGCAAATGTCCCTTGCTTAACCCGGCAATAAAGAACATTATCCTTGCCTTCATACAAAGAGTCTATTTCTAGTTTTTCGCAAGATTCGTCATTTAAAATAACATCAATTTGCTCGAGACCTTCATTCTGCCTGTTCGTTTTCGAAACAGCAGCAACGACAAAAGCGGTATCTTCTACATCAAGATAATAGCGTTCTCCATCTAATTCAATTAAATATTTACCGCATTCATCAATCTTAAGATGTTCAAAAAACACAGACAATATTTCTTTGCGAAACATGTGCGCGCCTTTGTAATACCAAACTCCTTCTTTGTCTATTTTAATTTCAGAGGTTTCCATATTATTTTGACATTTTTTTAATGTTCTTGGCTATATCAATCAACGCAACAACGGCCTCTGCTAAAAAGTAAAAAAGAACGAGACCAACAAAAGCTGAAAACAACCCACCAACCATAAATACTAATCCACCCACGAATCCTTCACCACTACCATAACTGGGAACAAGAGGAGCTGAATTTTTGATCATATAAAAGGCGCTCGACCCGATAAACCAGGTAAGAATGCCACCGGCTATAGAAATCACGGTTACAAAGCTGGCATATATTTCCCCAAAAAGTTTTAATGTTATAGATACAATAGGAATAACAGTGTATTCTGAATCGGGCAACGCGTTAATGTTTCCGGCTCGAATAAACAAAATATGAACAACCATGTAAACAGCTATAACAAAAAGCAACTGGAAAATAATGATTCCCAATATTGCCTCTGGTGAGTACCCGGATATGGACTTCCATACGGTTATCCAGGCCACAAGGGCTGCTATTGCGATTAAAACTGCCAGAATTTGCAAAGCAACCGCAAACGCTTTTCTGAAGAACTGACCTTGAGATATCTTTTGAAGAACTGCCTCCATAAAGAAATACTTTTCCATAATAGTCTCCTTCTTTGTTTAAAGTATTTGTATTCCGAATAACAATTTTATAATATATTGTAATTCAAATAAACTTTTTTCACGAATACAAAATTTCTTCAAGTATAATTTTTTTTCAGTGAAAGGTTTTGTATCGCGGATACCAGATAAATTTCAATTTAATTTTGCCTATTCGGATATTGACATATTCAGAACTTTCGCATATCTATATATTTCATTAGCAAATATGGATGGTCGAAAATGAGACCTTCTGGGCGATATGGAAGTAGTGGATGCGGAAAATTCTAGCTTAATGACACAATCATTCGAGAAGGAGTTACGCCATGACCGAAGAAACCCGCGAATACGGTAGCTGTATTGTTACAATAAAAGATAACTATGCCATTGTAACCTTCAACCGCCCGGACAAGTTCAACGCTTTTAGTCCAGACTTGTTTGAGGGAATCCAGAAAGGCTACGCAGCTCTTAAGCGCGAAAAAACGATTCGGGCAATAATTTTTACCGGTGCCGGTGATCATTTCTCGGCCGGGGGTGATGTGGCACTCGACATCGACCCGCTGAAGAACATGTCCCTCAAGGAGTTCAAAGAATACTTTGATCCCCTCGTCGAGCTATACATGGATATGTACAACATTGACAAGGTCACGATAGCCGCAATCAACGGATTCGCGCTGGGTGCCGGGTTCGAAATGACTCTGCTATGCGATCTCCGCATCGCGGCCGAGAGCGCGCAACTGGGCGAATTTTTCGTCAAAATGGGGCTTGTTCCAGAAATAGGCATGTGCATTCTTCCCAGGATCGTAGGCCCCGGCATGGCACGGTATATGTGTTACACCGGCGACCTGATCGATGCAAAAGAAGCGCTCCGGATAGGCCTTGTGGAAAAAGTGCTACCTACGGATCAACTGCTACCCGAGGCTGAAAAATTGGCACGGAGGCTCGCTCGCGGACCTGCGGCTGTTGGAATTATCAAAAAGGCGATGAACCAGATCGGCGGTCAACCACTTGAACTCAGCACAGATGTGGGTATCAGTTATCAATTCGCTGCGTCCAGAACGAAGGACCACGCGGAGGCCGTAAAGTCCTTCCTTGAAAAAAGGAAGCCGACATTTACCGGAGACTAACCAGACCATATTGAGAAAATCTTTCTTGCAAAAAAAATGATTGTCTGCATAAAAAGACTGACTATTTTTGAAGAAAATACAAAATCATGGAGGTAAGTATGAGTGTTACGAAGCAGGATTATATTAAACAGTACAAAGAACTTCTCACGAACCAAGCCGATTATGTGAAAAAATATTCATCAGAGAATCCTGATGGTATAGCCATTATCGAATACAACACCGGGGAGAAAGTATCATGGAAAAAGTTCAATACTTCCGTCTCGGCATTCGCGGCAAAACTTCTCTCTCTCGGATTGAAAAAGGGCGATGTTGTCGCCACCTCACTTCCCCTGCTCAAGGAACATATTTATCTTATTTACGCGTGTTACAGAGTCGGTTTAATCGTAGCACCTCTGGATCTCAGGCTTAAAACATCTGAAATACAATATTGCCTGGACAAGATAAAACCTAAAATTTATTTTTTTCTGGGGAAAACCCCGGTTGTTGACTTCAGACCTATGATTCAGGAGGTAATGAAGAAATCGAGTTACGTAAAAACCTGGGTACAGTTTCAGAAAGAGAAAGATTTGATCATTGATGGAGCTATGGGGATTGCGGATTTCGCTGCGGATATTAAAAAAGTATTCTTGATCAGCCTTCTAACCGGCTCAGTAAGAAGAGCTTCAAAGAAAACAGATAAGCGCGACGCGTGCCTGATAATATTCACTACAGGCTCAACCGGATCGCCTAAGCCGGCGCTTCTCTGTCACGAAAATATTCTCGTTCAGAATATCGGTCTGGTCAACGCTTTCCAGCTTGCTAAAGATGACAGCATGCTCGTCAACCTTCCGCCATCGCATGTCGGGTGCATAACAGAACAACTCGCCACGACGATATTCGGAGGATCAACTTCAGTAATACTCCACATATTCGATGCGGAAATGAGCCTCAAAGCCGTCCAGGAACATAAAATTACACTTATGGGGCAGATACCGGCGCTCTTCAATATGCAGTGGAAGCTTCCGAATTACGCGAGTTACGATCTATCCTCTCTTCGGTTTGTTCTTTACGGAGGACAGGCCGTATCAGTCGAGTTTTTAAGAAAGATGCAGAAGATGGCTCCCCGAATGGGTTCTGGCCTCGGACTTACCGAGACGGGTGGTTTCTGCACTTATACCGACGTGAATGCTCAGGTTGAAGATATAGCAAAGAGTATAGGGTTCGATATGCCACTCTTCCCGATCAGCATAAGAAAACCGATGAAGACTGACGGCACCGCCGGTGATCAGCTGGCGATGGGAGAAGTGGGAGAAATTTGTTTTTCAGGCCCGCAGATATTCCTTGGTTATCTGGGAGACGAGGAGAACACGAAAAAAACAGTCTCGAGTGACGGGATCTGCTATACTGGAGATCTGGGCTTCTACGATGATACCGGCCTCCATTTTTCCGGAAGGTCGAAACTGGTGATCAAACCTAAAGGATACCAAGTATATCCTGATGATATTGCAAATCACATAACTGAAAAATTAAAAGACCGCGTCGCCAACGTCGCCATCGTCGGTGTTGAACATGAGATGTTCACAGAAGGTGTTATGGCATTCGTGGAAAAGATTGAAGGCAAAAATGTGACGGTTGATGAAGTAATGGAAGTCTGCAAAGAGATTGCTTCCTACGCGAGGCCTTCGCATGTCGAAATCCTTTCCGCCGGAGCAATGCCGTTAAACAGAGTTGCCAAAACTGATTTCATGGTACTGAAGGATAAAGCAAAAGAGCTCGTCATAAAATTGAGAGCTGAAGGTAAATGGGATTCGTAGCTAAACCGTTATAGGAGTGCAGATGGAAATAAGTTCAAAATTTGTAGGCACCCCGCTTCGCATCCTGGAAGTTGCTGTCACTTCACGGCAGGCCATGAATTATGCCGCTGCCGTGGGTGATAGCAATCCCCGCTACTTTCATGATGAAACAACGGCAGGCATCATCGCGCATCCAATGCTGGCCGTCGCCCTTACGTGGCAGATATGCGGAAGGATTTCGGAATATCTTCAGGCCGAAAATTTTCCATGGGAACTACTGCTTACACAGGTACACTATACCGAGCACCTCGAGTTTCACCGTCCCATCCTGCCTGGTGAACACCTCTTCATCCGAGGGAAGGTGGCGGCCATGATTCCGCGAAAAGCCGGAACTTTGGTAGTATTGAAGTTCGAAGCCAGCGATACCGCTGATCATCCCGTATTTACGGAACACATCGGCGGCATGATGCGCGGGGTTAACTGTCCTGACGGGGGTGCCGGAGCTGAAGATATCCCCTCCGTTTCCGCGTCGCCCCTGAGCGAAAATGTGATCTGGGAAGCTCAACTGTTTGTGGATCCTCTGGCTCCATTTATCTATGACGGATGTACTGATATACACTTCCCGATCCATACATCCCGCAAATTCGCAAGTGACGTGGGTCTACCTGGTATTATTCATCAGGGAACGGCGACGCTTGCTTATGCCGCAAGAGAAATGGTTAATCGGGAAGCAGGAGGCAATCCGGCTTTATTAAAAACCATTGCCTGCCGTTTTACAGGAATGGTCATGCCTGGATCGGACATTCGTATTAGGATGACCGGGCGGCAGACCACAGACAGTGGCGTGCTGCTTTATTTTGATGTTCTGAACGCGGAGGGGAAAAAAGCCATCAGTGACGGATCAGCACTGCTTGCTATAAATAATGATAAACCTCTTTTTTAATATTTACTCATACTCTTCCAGATAACCATCAATGTAATCGCGCACGCGATCTTTGGGCTGATAGATGCCGAAGTGGCCTTCACAAAGGATATCCGCATTGAGCGAAAGTAATATTTGCATTGATTTTTTCCAGGCTTCAATATCGGAACCAAAAGCAGCGTTAAACGGTCCATGGATATCCTGACCAAAAAGTACACGTTTTTCGTCTCTGTCCAAATAAACGGTGATAGAGCCTGGAGTGTGGCTGGGGGTATGCAGACAGTGTAATTCTTCCTTTCCGAAGCTGAAGATTTCATGGGAACCTATTAGTTTCCGGTCAACTTTTGTTGGCGGAAAATTTGTACCATACCAGTTGGCGGCAGTCTTGATAGAATCACCTGTTTCCACAGCCTTTGCATCCAGTTCATGAATTAATATTTTCGTACCGTAGCGCTCTTTAAAGAACGGCGCGGAACCTATATGGTCTATATGGCAATGAGTCAAAATCAGATGTGAAATATTGGCTGGATTGAACCCCAGCATTTCAATGTTGCTGACAATTTGTGCAGAACTTCTACCCGCTCCCGCGTCTATCATCACAAGGTCGGACGAGAAATCAATCAGATAAATTGCCGCGTCATCGGAGGATGTAATATTGGGCCCGCCGATTATATAGATGCCGCCGATTATTTCTTCCGTACTTATCTTCATTACCACGAATTTTCATTTTTTTTAGACATAAGTTCAGGACTGAAAAGTACCAATGATTTTGTTAATATCTTTTATCTTATTATCAATCAGGTAATTTCGTATATCTTCAATTACATCCAGTGTGGCTCTTGGATTGATGAAGTTGGCTGTTCCGATTTGTACAGCTTTTGCACCCACGATTAAAAATTCCAAGGCATCTTCAGCGGTCATTATACCGCCGATGCCGATGACGGGGATGGAAACTCTTTGGACAACCTGCCAAACCATCCGCAACGCTACAGGCTTTATCGCCGGACCGGATAAGCCTCCGGTGATGTTTTTTAAATGTGGCGTTCTTGTTTTCAAATCGACAGACATTCCGGTAAGAGTATTAATAAGCGATACAGCGTCAGCTCCGGCTTTTTCCACAGCAGCAGCAATTGCGGCGATATCTGTCACATTAGGAGTAAGCTTGACAATGACCGGAAGATTTGTCTCTGCCTTTACCCGGCGCGTGACTTCGGCTGCTGCTTTGGGATCAGAGCCAAAACTAAGCCCGCCTTTCTTAACATTTGGGCACGAAACATTTACTTCTAGCGCGTGAACGCCTTTTACGGAGCTAAGTATTTTGGCAACTTTTGAATATTCGGTATATGTTTCTCCGTAGATATTGGCGATTACCTCCACATCAAAGTTTTTCAAATATGGCAACTTTTCGTTAATAAACTCTTCCACGCCGATATTTTGCAAACCCACAGCATTGAGCATGCCGCCGGCTGTTTCCATAATGCGTGGCGGCGGGTTACCCAGGCGTGGCTTGAGGGAGAGCCCTTTGACAACAATTGCGCCCAGCTTATTTAAGTCAACGTAATCGGCATATTCTTTGCCATAGCCGAATGTTCCTGACGCCGTCATCACCGGATTTTTTAGTTTTAGAGATCCGATCTGCACGGCCAGTTTTACATCAGTTTTTAATTTCTTTTTATTCATAATCATTCCCAAACAATTTGCTGAATATCAAACACCGGCCCATCAGCGCAAACACGCTTATATGTGAGATTGCCTTTGTTATCTTTTATGGCAACAGCGCATCCCATGCAGGCCCCGGTGCCGCAGGCCATCCTCTCTTCCAGCGATGCCTGACAATGAAATTTGCTGCCATGCAATATCTTACTTAACTTCCTGACCATCGCTTTCGGGCCGCAGGTGTAAATTATCGTATCAGCCTGCGGATATTTTTTTATGTCTTTTTGAAAATCATTCGTGACAAGACCCTTCCTGCCGAGAGTTCCGTCATCAGTGGAAATCTGAATATTGTAGCAAAGTTTTTGTATCTTATCCAAACCAACAATGGCATCAGCTGTTTGCGCTCCCAGATAAAATGACATTGATTCCTTGGATAAACAACCATTGCGCCCAAGATACTCGGCAAGCAGAGACAGCGGTGCAATACCAATACCACCGGCAATAAATATTATCTGTTTTTTATCAGCAGGCATTTCAAAGCTGCCGCCAAGTGGCCCGTGAATTTCCACTTGCGAAGTTTTAATCAGTCCCGCGATAATTCTAGTGCCTTTGCCGACAAGACGATAGAGCAATTCAATTGTGCAGGAATTTTTCTCGCGGGAAAAAGAATAAATACTGATGGGTCGCGACAAGAAAGGATCGGTAAGTCCGGCTATGCGAATCATGACAAATTGGCCTGGTAACGGATCGTCAAAGGCACTGCACAGCTTCACTTTCATCAAAAAGAATTCTTTTTGAATTTCTGCGTTACTTACGATTTCGCCAATATAAATATCTTTTGCCATTTCGCTCCTGTTTATCATCTACCCGCCCACATAATGAGCGCGTCTTCATGGGTATCGGTATAATAAAGTGGCCTTCTTCCTTTTACTACAAAACCACATTTGTGGTAAAGACTTATTGCTTCTTTGTTTGATTCCCGAACTTCCAACGTCCGGGCGCAAATTCCCGCTTGCATGGCTATATCCTTCATAGTCGTAATCAGGCTTTGGGCCAAGCCCTGCCGCTGGAACTCTTTTTTTACCGCCAGATTATGCAAATGAGCTTCATCGGCAATCAACCGGAAAATAACGTAGGCACCTAGAACATTCTTGCCTTCATAATTTATCCTTATTACCAGGCACTGAGCAAGATTATTTGCGAGTTCTTCCGCAAACATTCCCGCAGTCCATGGTGAAGTAAAAGATACTTTTTCGATTGCCAGGATTTCGGGCAGATCGCTCTTTTGCATCAGATCTATTGTCACCTGAGGATCAGTTTTTTTAGAAGACATGGAAAAATTCCAAAAGAGCGGCAATAATTAAAAAGATCGCGCAAAAAACAGGTATCGCTCCTCGCAGCTTGATTGTGTTGAGTGCTACCGCAATGCCCAGCAGCGGTAGAAAGTAATAGATCATCGTCAGCATTTTAATTATCACAGATGCCAGTTTAGGATAAACCCAGATTACCGCCGGAATGAAAATTGCCTGAAGAACTAAAAGATATATTATATAGAATAACAATGTTTTGATTAAACCCAGATATGTTTTTTGTTCAATTGCGCGGATATCTGATTTTTTTGCATCTTCGAGTGCCTGATCGGAAAGATGATCATTAGATTTAATGATCAAGATGTCGATTTGCTTAGCCAGAATTCCAAAAGGGATAAATAGCAAAATTGAAAAAGCAATTAATTCTGGAGATACACTGCCTAGCTTCCCACCTGCTAAAATGGCTACGGATGCTGCCAGCACGGCGACCAGAGAATCATTGGGTGGAATGTAAATGCCAATCGGAACCCGGTCAATCCAAAACATTTCTATCATTGCCCCGATTACTAAACCGGCATAGGGATTGTCTAAAATAAGCCCGATAACCGGAGCGATAACTATCGGTCGGGAAATCATGGCCTGGATGAAGATTCTATCAAGACAAAGCAGGCCGCCGCAAAAAGATATTAAAATAATTTGTGTGAACAAGCGGAGCCCCCCTTCGGCAGGAGCCGGAGTTTCAACAATAACCCTTCAGGGCTTCTCTAATATTAACAGCCTTTTCCCGTGGCACTCGTTTTAATTCTACGAGAACCCCTTCGTTTTCTAATAGTGTTATTATATCCTGAATTTCATTATCGCACAAAAAGACGGAAGGCGCACAGCATAATTTGTATTTTTCGTTATGAATATTGCCTATATTTAGTTTGTCAAAATGAAAACCAAGTTTATATGCTTTGCAGGCATCGGCAATATTGCTGAACAGGACGATAGACCTTTTACCACCTTCACGATTGTAGGCATAATTTCGGGCAAAATCTTCAACTGGCATGATATTTACTTCAATCTCACTGGGCACAGCCATTCTAATTACAGTTTCACAAAAGAAATCACTAGCCGCGTTATCATTTACTACAAAAATACATTTTGCTTTAATGAAAGGCACCCATGCTTCCAGTATCTGACCATGGACTAACCTGTTATCTACTCTCACCAAAGCTATGTCGAAAGTATCAACCAATTATTCACCCTGCCGCTTTTTTGCTCAATATTTCACTGGCCAGTGAAATATTCTTTTTACCGTAATCTTTAATAAAACAGGCAAACTCCTGAAGTGTTGTTTCTTCCTTTACTTCCGACAACTTAAGCAACATCGGTAAATTCACGCCGGTTAATACTTCAACCTTTCCCTCTTTCATAAATGACAGCGAGATATTGGAAGGAGTGCCTCCAAAAAGATCCGTAAGAATTAATACTCCCCTGCCCTTATCCAGTTTTTTTATCGCGTTACTGATTTCTTTTTTTAAATCTTCTACTCCTTGAGTCTGTTCAACGCAAACATGCATTACACCACTTAGCTTACCTTTAATAGACTCCGCGGCCTTAATCAATTCATTTCCTAAATTACCATGGGTGGTAATGAGTACACCAATCATCCTTCTTCCCCCCTAAATTCGTCCAGGCATTTACGCCTGCATCCCCAAAAAATAAGGATGTAAGCTAATGGATTGAACAATAATTGTCAAGGCATTATAAAGACATTTTTATGATCGATATTTTCATTGTTGATTTTTCCGCTTTCTTGATTTAGATGAATGACTAAACCCATGAACTATTTATTAAATACTACGGAAAATTATCATGTTAACAATCTCAATTCTTTGGGCTGGGAGCTGACTGTCTGTAATGCTCTTTACCCGAAATTAAGCCCGTGCCGTAATGTGCTGCAATTTCAGGATTCCTTCGGTATCCAACTCTACCATTTTTTAGAAAATTTAATTACCCTGCACGAAATCCATAACGTTCTGGAAGTCGGCGGTGGTCTGGGCTATCTCATGCACGATTTCCTCAGCATCAATCCGGCACTTTCAGCGACGATGCTGGATATTTCCCCTTATCTTTTGGAAAAGCAGAAACAAACTTTATCGGAATTTCATGTCTGCTTTTGTCAAAAAGATATATTGAAAATTGCCGCGGATGATCTTGATCGTTTTGATCTGGTAATTCTGAATGAAAATCTGGGTGACCTGCCGACTCTTGTTGCAAATCACGATAAAAATACCGCTCCTGATAAACAATCAAAACAGTTTCAGAAAAGATTAGAATATTTTCAGGACAAGTACGCGCTTTCATTTTCAGAGGCAGAAAATATTAATATTGGAGCAATGGAAGTTTTGGACAAGCTCTGTCATGCCCAAATAAAATACATTTATCTAAGCGAGCATAGCTGTGAAGCCTCAATACCCACTAACCTAAAATCTTACCTTAATTTAGCATCATCAAACAATCCGGAAAAAATCATGCTCAAAGGTCACGATGAGTACACGATAAAATTTTCCTGCCTGCAGAAAATCGCACAACACTGCAATTATAAAGTTAGGCGTGGACAGTTTGCGGATTTCCTGCATCCGAATTTTAGTGACAAAGTTGAGACGGCATTACGATTGGAAACTCCCTTTACCTCGGAGCAGGAAATTATCCGCCATTTCGTTTATGATCTTTACAAATATGAATATATGGTGCTAATGAAAACCACATGACAAAAAGGAGAAAATTAATGAATATGATCAAAATTGGCGCTCTTTGTTTTATCATCTCATGTTTCTTTGCCGCTGAATGTTTTGCTTTTCGTTGCGGCTCCGGGCTGGTGAGTACCGGAGATTCTAAGACGCGTGTCCTGGTAATATGTGGTCACCCTACATCTAAGGCAACTTCCTGCGCAAATCCTCAAGAATCAACGACTACCACAAAAAAGGGTAAAATCAAAAAAACTAAAAAATGTGGGACCAAAGCTGATGTATGGCATTACAACTGCGGTAATGATGATTTTATCTATGTGCTTACTTTTGAAAACGGAAAATTAACTAATGAAACAACAGAAGGAAGAGGAAAAGGAAAATCCGATTGCAATGGAAAATAAAGGCGGCAATAATTGCTGCCGCCTTTATCTGGAATATTGTTATAATGAATTTTAGAATTTAAGAATTAGATTATTATTTAGCTTCTATTTTTGTGCTCATTCCAAGAAGCTTGGCAAAAATCAGTACACCCCCTGTAAAGAATATTCCACCAGCGACTAGCACAATCAGCCATTGAACAGTCAATTGCTCTTTCCCGAAAATTAAAGCAATTGTGAAATAAACGAATGCGTAGTTATTAAAAAACATGTGGGCAATATCGCCTAGGGCGATTATCAAGAAAACCAAAATAAATACAACTATAAGTGATCCACCCAGTACACCAACAGTGGGTGCTATTGCTTCCACTGCTATTGGCACGAGCGCCGCCAGTAAAAGCCCAACCACTGCACCAACAAAAATATTAGGCAAATTTTTAACATCGCCACCCTTTTCAAAGAAAAACAAGAGTGTCAAAAGTGCCGGCCATACGTGGTGTATCTTGAAAATTCCCAGTATGACTATAGTTACGCAAAGCCATGCTGCTACAACTAATGCCGCAATAATCGTTTTTTTCTTAAAGCCCTTCTTTTCAGACATTGAATCCACCTCCATTTTAGATTATTAAAATGAAATATATCTTTTCTCTGTCTCACAATTATAAAAAAATGCATTTTTATAATTGCAAGTAGCTTAAGCATATCAAAATGGACATGTCTAGCAATAATTTATTGTGGTTAATGATTAATCTTAAGCTTTGATCAACATCGTTGCCGGATCGAGAAGTAGGGAATCCTGCTTGGCAGTGTTAGCCTGGCCTTTGAGGGCTTTGATATAAACTTCTTCACCTTTTGCCGACAGTTGGACAAGAACATCGAACAAGTCAGCAACGTGTAAAAAAGAAAGTGGCAGACCGTTTTCTTTCGGCGGTTCATGCCGATGGGTATGCACGGTGAACCAGATATTCATGGAGTATTTGGCAGCCAGTTCCTTCAAGTTAACTAAAAGGCCACGGCCTGATTCATCAAACTTCAAGCCATCAATAATCACAGTATGCGGCTTGAAAATATTCTGCTGCATCAAATCGGTTAACCGTTCTTCGAGTTTAGGTACGCTGAAACCTTCCACCCGAAAGGTCATGATAAAACGATATTGTTGAATTTTATCCCAGTATTCCTGAATCTCAGCGGTACTGTATTTTTCCGCGATATTATTAAATAGCTCGTGATACCAGACATCAACTTTGCTTACAGCTTCATGAAGACTGACATGCAAAACAGATTGCTCCCGCATCATTGTGTTTAAGGCCATCTGTACCAGAAGCGCCGTTTTGCCGAGTCCCGCATAAGCCAGTACCGCGCCAAACCCGCCGTGGGGTAAAATGTCTTCATCAGCGTAACCAAGATTAATCAGGGGATTTCGATAAATTATTTCTTTTTTTAACATGACAATGTCCTTATAAGATAAATGGATTATATTTTCTTCTCGTTTTAACGCGCCGCTGTTTCTTAACATGTATCTATATTATACCAAGTTGCTATCAAACTTTAAAAGGTTGCTTTACCGGGCATAATACCAAGTAAGCTTTCAAAAATTCATAGTTTTTTTGAAAGCAACTTGGTATTAATATGGCTATGCAGCCGATTTCTTATTCTGGGCAACGTCGAGCGCGATCTTTTCCGCGATTGACTGCGGTACCTGACGATAAATAGAAAATTCCATTGTGAACTGGGCTTTCCCCTGCGTTGCCGATCTTAGTATCGTCGAGAAGCCAAACATTTCAGCAAGCGGCATCTGCGCTTCAATCACGCTCATCACACCTTCATCCTGCGAACCGACGATCATGCCGCGGCGTTGGTTCAATAGTCCCATTACCGGACCCTGAAACTCCGCCGGCGTTTCCACAACAACTTTCATAATCGGTTCATGAATAACAGGTTTAGCGCGTAGATATGCCTCTCGAAAAGCGCCGCGGGCGCAAGCCTGGAAAGCCATATCCGAAGAATCAACCGCATGAGAAGCCCCATCATTTATTAGTACTCTTACACCGGTAATCGGAAATTCCAGCTTAGGACCCTTGGCCATGCTTTGCTTAAATCCTTTTTCGCAGGCAGAAATATATTGTGTGGGAATTGAGCCACCGAATATTTTATTTTCAAAAATAAACTCGGCCTCGCTGGTAGGTTCGATATAGCCCGCAATGCGCCCGAACTGCCCCGAACCACCGGTTTGCTTTTTATGGGTGTAATTAAACTCGGCACGCTGCGTTATTGTTTCTCGATAAGCTACGCGGGGATTTCCGGTAGTCACTTCAGCATCGTACTCTCTCTTCATTCTTTCCACATAAATTTCCAGATGGAGTTCGCCCATTCCTTCGATGATCGTTTCATTTGTTTCCGGATCAACAAAAGTCTTGAATGTAGGATCTTCTTTGGAAAAACGGTTCAATGCTTTAGACATAGACATCTGTGATTTGTTGTCTTTCGGAACTATCGCCAGTGAGATAACCGGTTTGGGCACATACATGGAAGTCATCGTCATATTGATACCTGGAGAAACAAACGTATCACCGGATGAACATTCAATTCCAAATAAAGCGCCAATATAACCCGCACGTAAACTATCTACTTCCTCCATTTGATCGGCATGCATCCTTGCCAGCCGCCCTACTTTTACCTTTTTACCATTACGGACATTAACTATAGTCGAACCTTTCTCCACTGTGCCCTGATAAACACGGATGTAAGTCAATTGGCCATACTTTCCGTCTTCGAGTTTAAAGGCCAGAGCAACAATTGGTTTTTCCGAATCACTTTCCAGCACAACCTGCTCTTCATTTTTATCCATATCTAAAGCGACGTTTTCCACCTCCGATGGGCAAGGTAAAAGATACGTGACACCATCGAGCATGGGCTGCACGGCCTTGTTTTTATATGCTGAGCCCATATAAACCGGGGTAATTTCTCTTTTCAATGTACCCTTACGTACAGCAGCATAAAGCATTTCCGACGATATTTCTTTTTCCTCCAAGATGGCTTCAGTTAAGTCATCAGAGAAGAGTGACGCGGCATCAATGAGCTCTTCTCTTTTTGTTTTTGCTTCTTCCAGCAGTTTTGCCGGTATTTCTTCTGTGCGTACAATTTCTCCATTATCGCCATCAAAATACAGAGCTTTCATTGAGACAAGATCAATCACACCTTCCACGTCCGTTTCCAGACCGATTGGCATTTGCATGGCCACCGCGTTATGTCCTAATTTTGTCCTGAGCTGGCTGATTACCCGGAAAGGATTGGCGCCACTGCGATCACATTTATTGATAAACGCGATACAAGGAACCTTATATCTTTTCATTTGCATGTCAACGGTTATAGATTGCGATTGAACGCCACCAACGGCACACAATACAAGAATTGCTCCATCCAATACGCGCAACGATCTTTCCACTTCAATGGTAAAATCGACGTGACCGGGAGTGTCAATGATATTTACTTCATAGCCTTTCCATTCACAATAAGTTGCCGCCGAGGCAATGGTAATCCCGCGTTCCTTTTCCAGCTCCATGGAATCCATGGTTGCCCCTACTCCATCTTTACCTTTCACATCATGAATGGCATGAATTCTCTTTGTGTAAAAAAGAATCCTTTCGGTAAGCGTCGTTTTGCCGGAATCAATATGCGCGCTTATCCCGATATTGCGAATTTTTTGATCGTCGATCTTCATTTTACTCTTTTCCTTAAAATAATTTTTTAGTTATTGGTGAATCTTGGTATCCACTCACTATTCGCTGCGTGCAGATGTGTCATTAATCCCGCTACGCTCTGGGGATCGTTCGACTTACCAATTCTGCTGCGCTTCGCTTTCAGAATTGGAGTCTCACGAAAAATCCCCGCATTTGGAAGAATCTCTGCCAGATGGGGGAGCCACTGTACAACGAATCTTTGTGAGTGGTGATTTTATAGATGTTTTTTTGAAATATGTCAAGATAATCTTTAAATTTAATTATTTCGTTTCATAAACACATTAATATAATATTCCATTGCATACCTTATGTTTTTTAGGTAGGAATAAGACCATGTTACAAAAACAAGGAGATGCGATGAAGAAGCTGCTTTTCTTGATGACATTGACAGTAACCCTCTTTACTTTTTTATTTACAACCCCCTGCTCTGCAAAGCAGATGAACATACTGGTGCATCCCTTTGAAAACACAGGAGACAAGGCATACTCCTGGATATCGGCAGGCATGACAGATACCGTACTTATGTAAGAGCTGACTATTCTGGGGAATGGAGAGACAGGGCTCTTAAGAATGCAAAAAGGCTGGGGCACTGAAATTAAGGCTAACACTTTATGGCTAAAATTAGATGTAACATCATCTGGGGTCTTGTCATCACTACCATCTTTCTTGTTTTGCTGTTCATTCGTCTTGACTATTTTTCCAGCAGTCCAGCGCCTGCCATAGATGTTCGAGAAAACGTTTCCTCAAGGTCACCGGAAACGTGGATGAATATTTATCAGCAGAAAAATAAAATCGGCGTTATTAATAGGACTTATGGCCGTAAGGATAATTTAATTCAAATCAGTGAAACAGTTTCCATGCGGATAAACACGGCGGGAGTTACACAATCAATCAACATTTCCACCCAAAGCGATCTTAATCCCGACATGACCCTTTCTTCATTTAATTTCGATTTAACCTCCAGCCTTTTTCGTTTCAACGCGCATGGACAGGTGGTCAACAATAAGCTTATTTTATTTACCGGAACACCTGACGCGCAGACTAAAAATGAAATCGCTCTAAAATATATTCCTCATCTTAGCGGAAATATTTATGGCGCGGCCTTCCATGCCGGATTGGATAAGGATGTAGTCCGCAGCTTCACTATCTTTGATCCTTCGACGCTTACCAATACTTCCATCAAAGTTACCCGCAATGCCGATGAGATAATACCCGTAATGGGAAAGCGCGTTCTCACCCAAAAATATTGCGCCGATTTCATGGGGGCTAAAAACTGTGCCTGGCTGGACAAAACCGGCGAGGTATTAAAAGAAACAGGAATCTTAGGCCTTTCAATGGAAAAGGTCAGTGAAGAAAAAGCCAGAGAGGGAATCTCTACCCAAAACAGTATTGACTTTACTCAAATGGCCTCCATCCAGCCTAACAGGGAAATTGCCGAGCCGGGGAAGTTAACAGAAATAAAAATCAAGATCAGCGGCCTTAGTAATCCTCCAATTCATATAAACGGCGGCAGACAGGCATTTAAGCAAAACATCCTAACCATCACCAAGGAAAAGCTGCCTGCTACAGCACTTAACAAAATAGATATTCCTAAAGATATTTCTACTTTTTCAAAACCTGCGCCACTAATACAATCTGATCATCCTCAAATAAAAGCACAGGCCCAGAAAATTGTGCTACCAACTGATCCTCCTCAAGAAAAAGCAAGAAAGATAGTTAATTGGGTTTATGCAAACGTGGAAAAGAAACCGGTTTTATCAGTGCCCAACGCGCTCGAAGTATTGAAAAATAAAGTTGGTGATTGTAACGAACATGCCGTATTAACTGCTGCCCTGCTGCGTGCCGCCGGAATTCCTACACAAATAGAAACAGGTCTGGTTTATCTTCGTGGCCGTTTTTATTACCACGCGTGGAATATCGCCTATATTGGTAAATGGATCACCGTTGATGCCGTTTTTAATCAAATGCCTGCCGATGTCACACACATTCGGTTAGTCCGCGGTGAAGGCGGCGAACAACTGGACTTACTTGGTTTTATGGGTAAAATTCAACTGGAGGTAATATACGAAAAATTATGATTGATATAATAAAACTGACCAAAGATTACGTAACTACTCTTGCGGTAAGCGATCTGAGTCTGAGTGTTGCCTCCGGTGAAATTTATGGTTTTATCGGCCCAAATGGCGCGGGCAAAACTACAACGATCCGCATGATGGGCGGGATTATTGCTCCTACATCCGGGCAGGTTATCATTGATGGTTTTGATATGGCTAAAAATCCGGTCGGCGCTAAGCAGATCATCGGCTTTGTCCCGGACAGGCCTTTTCTTTATGAAAAGCTCACCGGTAGGGAATTTTTAAAGTTTTCCTCTGATCTATACAGCGTGGATTCCGGCATATTTGAGCAAAAGTCGGAATCTCTGTTAAAGCAATTCGCCCTCTGGGATTGGGCCAACGAAATAATTGAAGCCTATTCGCATGGCATGAAACAAAGGTTAATCATTGCCGCCGCATTATTGCATGACCCGAAAGTATTAATTATTGACGAACCGATGGTTGGTCTTGATCCAACGGGGGTGCGGATGGTTAAAGATATTTTAAAACAACTGGCCGCAAATAATGTAACTATTTTTCTTTCCACTCATACTTTAAGCATAGCGGAAGATTTATGTCACAGAATTGGTGTGATCTCCAAAGGAACTTTGCTTGCACAGGGAACGCTCGCCCAGCTAAACGAAGCCGCAAAGACCGGCGAGGCCAAACTCGAAGAAGTATTTTTAAATTTGGTCAGCCAAGAGTAGGCATCATGAATACAATTTTTATTTTATTGAGACCTCGCCTGCTTTCTTTCTCCAACAATTATCGAATGGGAAAAAGCAACAAAAGTTGGATACGGCTTTTCATGTTTGGTTCAGTCGGAGCTGTTTTCTGGGTCGGCAGCTTTATTATGTTTTACCGCGTCTTGTTATATTTCCAGGGCGTGCAGGACTTTGGCGATATACTGGCCATGAAACTTCTTTCCATGATTATCATAACTTTTTTTGCTCTTCTTCTTTTCAGCAGCATAATTAATAGCTTATCGCATTTTTATTTGAGCCGCGATTTGCCCCTTTTGCATTCTTTGCCTGTGGATGCAAGAACAATTTTTCTATCACGCTTTCTGCTTAGTGTATTCGATTCTTCTTGGATGGTGGTAGCCTTCAGCCTGCCCGTGTTTTTATCTTATGGCCTGATTTATAAAGCGGGCATCTTGTTTTATCTGATTGCCTTAATCGCGATAATCGTGATGTGTCTGATTGCCACAGCAATTAGCAGCATTGTGGTCATGTTTGGAGCAATCGCCTTGCCTGCAGGAAAAATCCGTACACTTTTTGTGATTATGGGAGTGGGTTTAGCAATCCTTCTTGTAGTTGCGCTGCGCATGATCAGGCCGGAACAATTGGTCAATCCGGATAGTTTTGCCTCCGTTGTAACTTATTTGAATTCACTTCAGAATCCCAACTCTCCATTTTTGCCGACGACATGGATAACCGATATAATCCTGTCAGCGATAAACGGTAATATGAAAACCTCCTTATTTAACCTGGCTCTGGCCACAAGCTGTGCCTTTACTCTGATTTTCTTCAATGAATCTCTTGCTCACGTGGCTTATTTTTATGGCTTTTCTCAGGCGCAAATAACACCAAAGCGACTTTTTGCTCCTGTCAACTTCAAAGGATGGGATTGGGAACATTTACTTAATTTTCTCTCACGGCAGGCAAAAGCATTTGCCGTTAAGGAAATCCGCACTTTTTTCCGTGATTCCACACAGTGGCCGCAGCTTTTCCTTATAGGCGCATTGATCGTTGTTTACCTTTATAATTTTTCCGTTTTACCTCTGGATAAATCACCTATGAAAACAGTTTATCTGCAAAACGTATTTTCTTTTTTAAACATGGGACTTGCCGCTTTTGTGCTCTCCGCGATTGCCGCCCGCTTTGTTTACCCGGCAGTCAGCATGGAAGGAGAATCTTTCTGGATTATTCAGGCTGCTCCGGTGTCTATTAAAACATTTCTCTTGATTAAGTTTTTCTTATATTATGTACCATTACTTATCATGTCAGAAATTCTTATTGTTGCATCTAACTTACTGCTTGGGGTAACACCCTTTATGATGATTCTGTCGGTAACAACCATTTTCTTTCTTGTTCCCGCTGTAGTTGCTATGGCTATAGGCTTGGGCGCAATTTATCCTGATTTTAAATCGGAAAACCCTGCCTTGTCAGTTACCAGTTTTGGCGGTCTTCTATTTATGCTATGCTGTTTAGGCTTAATAATTCTTGTCATAATTCTGGAAGCAGGCCCTGTTTATTACATATTCATGTCTATGATGCGCGGTCAAAGCTTATCGGTACTGCAAATTATCTGGACGATTATATCTTTTACTCTAGTCCTTTTTCTTTGTACTCTGGCGACACTTTACCCTATGCGAATGGGTGAAAGAAGCCTTCAGGTTAAGTAGGAATTTAAAAAATATTATCTTGATTTTACTTGCGCGATAAGCTAAACAAACGCGCATTCGATTGAAGCTGCTTAAACTAGATCCAGCAGAGATCTTATTGAGATATTGAAAGGAGTTTTCATGGCAAAATATGAATCAAAATCCCTGAGAAATTTGGCAGTAATCGGTCACGGTGGCACAGGCAAAACATCCCTTTGTGAATCCCTTTTATTTGTTTCTGGCAAAAGCGAAAGGCTCGGAAGAGTCGATGATGGAACATCTTCCATGGATTATGAGCCTGAAGAGCAAAAACGACGCGTTTCGATTACATCTTCCGCAAATTTTGTGGAATGGGATAAGCACAAAATTAATTTTCTTGATACTCCGGGAGATTCCAACTTTTCCTTTGATATAAAATGCTCGGTTAGCGTTGTAGATAATGCAGTTGTCGTAGTTGATGCCGTTGGTGGTGTTGAATTTCAAACGCAAAAGGTCTGGGAATTGGCCGATGAATTCAATCTCCCACGCGCCATATTTATCAACAGAATGGACAGGGAAAGAGCTAATTTCAACAAAGCACTGGAAAGCATCAAAACAAAATTCAAGAAAAAAGTAACACCCATCTGCCTTCCTATCGGCGCTGAAGATAAATTTAAAGGCATTGTAGACCTGATTAATTCTAAAGCTTATTTGTTTGGCGATAATAAAGGTGTCGGTAAAGCTGCTGATATTCCACCGGAAATGATGGAGGAAGTAAACAGCTTCCGTAGCACGATGATTGAGGATATTGCTGAGGCCGATGATGAGCTGATGAACAAGTATTTAGAAGCCGGCGAACTTTCACCTGAAGAGCTTAAATCAGGATTGAAAAAAGGTGTCTCTTCAGGAAGCTTGATTCCGGTTATATGTGGATCTGCAGTAAAAGGTATTGGTATCTCATTGCTTATGGATCTGGCCGTTAGTTCATTTGCTTCACCTGTTGATCATGGGTCGGTAAAAGGGACAAAACCAGGAAAAACTGACGTTGAAGAAAGGCAACCTACTGAGGACGCGCCATTTTCCGCTATCGTCTTTAAAACAATTGCCGATCCCTACGCCGGCAGGTTGACTTTGTTCCGCGTTTATTCCGGCAAGCTCAATCCCGATTCGGCTGTCTATAACTCGTCAAGAAAAATTACCGAAAAATTTGGCCATATCTTTTTTCTGGAAGGGAAAAACCAGAAACAGGCCGAAGGTCTTATCCCCGGTGATATTGCCGGTGTGGCCAAACTCAAAGAAACTATCACCGGTGAGACTCTCTGTAATGAAAAAGCACCGATAATTTTTAGCAAGGTAGCAATTCCGCCGCCGATTATGTCTTTTGCCATTGAACCAAAAACTAGAGGCGACGAAGACAAGATTGCGTCATCGATTCATCGTCTCACGGAAGAAGACCCGACCATCGTCTTTTCCCGCAATGTTCAGACCAAGGAAATGATTCTTTCCGGTATGGGCCAGGTTCATATTGAAGTGAATATTGATAAGATGAAAAGAAAATTCGGTGTGGAAGTTAATCTGAATACGCCGAAAGTCCCTTATTTGGAAACTATTAAAGGCAAAACCAATGTTCAGGGCAAATACAAGAAACAATCCGGCGGACGCGGTCAGTTCGGCGATTGCACAATCGACATTGAACCTCTGCCACGTGGCGCGGGATACGAATTTCTTGACAAAATTGTCGGCGGTGTTATTCCGGGGCAATATCGCCCGGCTGTTGATAAAGGCATTGTGGAAGCAGCGGCAAAAGGCGTACTGGCAGGTTATCCTGTAGTTGACTTCAGAATATCATTGGTTTTCGGCTCTTATCATACGGTGGATTCATCGGAAATGGCTTTTAAAATCGCAGGCTCTATGGCCTTTCAAAAAGGTGTTATGGAATGTCAGCCTATTTTGCTTGAACCTATCGTGAATATTGCCATTGAAATTCCCGACGAATATATGGGAGATGTTATCGGTGATTTAAACAGCAGACGAGGCCGTGTTTTGGGTATGGATACCAATGCATCCAATCAGATCATTAAAGGCCAGGTGCCGCTGGCGGAAATTTTAAAATACGCGCCGGATTTGCGTTCCATGACTAGTGGCCGGGGAAATTTCACGTACACCGATTCCCATTATGAGGAAGTTCCATCTTATATCGCAGATAAGATCATAGCGGCATCGAAAAAAGAAGAAGAGTAACTCTGTTATACTTTTCTGTTTTCATCAATGATAGGAGGCGGCTCGTTTATACGCATTTCCTTGCGTAAATCTCTGATCGTTTTGTTTAAGCGGCTATTTGTCCGGCTTAGACGAAATCTTTCCACAACTCCCAAAAACCAGGTTATAATAACGCCTAGCAACAAGGCGGCAAAAATGAGCATATACGTCGGCACATCAATGTCTTTCACATAATAATACTTAATTGTTACGACCTGCTCATTTAAATTAGAAAACGTAACGATAAAAAACGCAAATAAAATAACAAGAATAAAATAAAATATTTTCATTTAATCAGACCTCCTGAAAATTTTTTAAAGAGAGGCGCAAGTTTAGCCGCTGTAATTGCCACATCCTCCGGGATCACACGCACCTCACCAACAACACTCATAAAATTTGTATCACCTTCCCAGCGTGGAATTACATGGACATGAATATGCTCTTCAATTCCTGCGCCTGCCGCTTTGCCTAAATTCATTCCGACATTAAAGCCGCCCGGTTTCATCGCTTCTTTTAATGCTTTGATGGAGATATCCACCAAGGCAAATATTTCTGTTCTTTCATCTAGTGTCAAGTCTGCAAGTTGACCAACGTGACGGTTGGGAATAATCATCAAATGCCCGCCCACGTATGGATACCTGTTCATCATGACAAAACATGTCTTGCCTTCGAATACAACATATTCGTCACATCGAATAGAGCATTTGCAAAAAACACAACCATCCGGTTTTTCATCAGTAAGATATGCCATACGCCAAGGTGCAAAAATTGTTTCCATTTATAAAACTCACCTGCTGTTTGCAAATTGAAATAGTTATTTTGTATTAGTAGCGGTAAGAATTAAAAAAAACAAGCATTTTTTAATGAGATTCCAATTCCAAAAGCGTAGCGCATTGAAATTGGTTAATCGAATTATCCCGTGAGCGTAGCGAAACGGTATACTAAACCACGATATTCAATTAAGACAAAATAGGCTTTTGATTTGACTTTGTTGCCAAGTAAAGTTAATATTTCAATCATGAATAACTTAGAAACATCTCTGGATAAAATTGCTGAAAATATATTGCATCTTGATGAAGCATCCCTCACCGGCCTTTGGGATAAATATAAAGCCAGGATGGAACAATTCTCATATTCACCGGAATGGGAAAAATCAGTCATCATTTTTTCTATAATTAACTCCATCCGCGTTAAAAATGCTATATTTAACGAGCAACTAATAAACAAGGTTTCCAAAGAAGCGAAGCCCGCTAAGCAAAAGCAAGGCAAACCATATTTAAAACTGGTAAAATAATGGACGAAAAGACAGCCGAGAAAGAAATTACTGATCTACGAAATATAATCGAATATCATAATAAGCGCTACTACCAGCAGGACGCGCCCGAAGTATCTGATGCGGAATATGACCGTTTAATGCGGAAGTTGCAGGAACTGGAAAATCAATATCCCGATGATGATCTTGCCACCTCCCCTACTTCGCGCATTGGCGCCGCGCCACTGGCAAAATTTGCTTCTGTAGCTCACCCTTCTGCCATGCTAAGTCTAGCCAACGCTTTTTCTACTGAAGAAATAATTGATTTTGACAACCGCATAAGGAAATTAGCTAAAGTTGATCAGATAGACTATGTTGCTGAACCAAAACTCGATGGCCTTGCCGTAAATCTTATTTACGAAAATGGTTTATTTATTCGCGGCGCGACACGCGGAGACGGTGAAACCGGAGAAGACGTTACTTCAAATCTTAAAACCATCCATACACTACCCTTGAAAATCCTGGAAGCTGGCGGCAAAACAATTCCGTCTTTTATCGAAATACGCGGCGAAGTTTATATGGAAAGAAAACCATTTCAAAAATTGAACATACGCCGCATCGATGAAGGCGAAGAGCCTTTCGCCAATCCTCGCAATGCCGCAGCAGGAGCGCTTCGCCAACTTGACTCGAAAATTACCGCCAGGCGTCCTTTAAATATTTTTCTTTATAACATTGGCGAGATAAGGGGCATCAGTATCTCCTCTCACTGGGAAGTACTTCTGGCACTAAAAAGTTGGGGATTTCCGGTGAACCCGCTTATCGAACAGGCAAAAGACATCCAGGAATGCATTCAATATTTTGCAAATATCGGCAGCAAAAGAGAAAATTTGCCCTATGAAATTGACGGTGTTGTTTTAAAAGTTAATGACCTTAAATTGCAGGAAACTCTCGGCAGTGTATCGCGCAATCCGCGCTGGGCGCTGGCATGTAAATTCCCGGCAAGTCAGGAAACAACTGTCATCAAAGACATTATCGTGCAGGTTGGCCGCACCGGTGCTTTAACACCTGTGGCTATCATGCAGCCGGTTAATGTCGGCGGTGTAGTTGTGAGCCGTGCAACACTGCACAACGAAGATGAAATTACCAAAAAAGATATTCGCATAGGCGATACTGTTATGATCCAACGTGCAGGGGATGTTATCCCGGAAGTGGTTAAAGTAATTACATCCAAAAGAAAAGGCACGGAAAAAGAATTTAACATGCCTAATTGCTGCCCGGAATGCGGCTCTGAAGTAGTAAGGCCGGAAGGAGAAGTTGTTCTCCGTTGCATTAACTTTGCATGTCCCGCTCAATTAAAAGAACACATCTGGCATTTTGCCTCCCGTGGCGGCCTCGATATTGAAGGCCTTGGCGAAAAAGTATCCGCTCAGCTTTTTGACGAAGGCTTAATTAAAGACCCTTCCGATCTTTACTTTTTAACCATAGAACAACTACTGACACTCGATCGTCACGGCAAAAAATCGGCACAAAATCTGATTGACTCTCTACAGCGCTCCAAAAATCCGCCTCTGAATAAATTCATTTTTGCTTTAGGTATCAGAAATGTCGGTGAGCATATTGCAAAAATCCTTGCTGCTAAATTCGGCAATCTGGATAATTTGATGGCGACAAGCGTCGAAGAACTGACCGCCGTTGACGAAATCGGGCCGGAAATAGCGCAAAGCATTGTGGAGTTTTTTCTTGAACCGAAGAATAAAGCTATAATGGCAAAATTCAGCAAAGCCGGTGTAGCACCACAGAAGAAAGTTGCCGCGATGAGTACTTTATTACAAGGTAAATCATTTGTTTTTACAGGAACGATGACCAGCATGCCGCGCAATACCGCCAAGGAAATTGTGGAAAGCCTTGGGGGCTCTGTTCATTCCAGCACAACTGCCAAAACCACTTACATTGTCGCAGGAAGCGAAGCAGGATCGAAACTTGATAAAGCGAGGTCTCTGGGTATTACCGTTCTTTCAGAAGATGAATTTATTAAAATTATCGGTAGTGAAACTAGAATTTCAGGAACAAACTGAATAACCTGAAGGTCATCTGCGACTGGAATTCGTTAGCTGTAATGAGATCCAAACTTCAGAAACAAAGTGTACCCTAAAGGGCATCTGCGACACTGAAGTTTGTTGATCAAATTATCCAATAGCTTTTAGTTATTGGGAACTATCCCGCGTTAGCGGGGCAGGAAATGAGATCAATTATGAAACGAATACACGTTTATATCAGCGGCATAGTACAGGGAGTTTTCTTCCGCGCGGCAACAAAGCGCGCCACAGAAGATTTGAACCTTACCGGTTGGGTACGCAATATGGATGATGGCCGAGTGGAAGCTGTGCTTGAAGGTGAAGATGCCGATATGGAAAAAATGCTTGCCTGGTGTAAAAAAGGTCCACCATCAGCAAGGGTGGAAGAAGTTACAACGTCTGAAGAACGCTACACGGGAGGATTTCGGGACTTCAGCATTAAGCATTTATAATCTTGTCGCCTTGACCAAATGACTATGTATGCGTGCTGTTACTTTACTTGTTGCGCACAAAAGAAACAGGGTCACCGATGTTATTTATACCCACTAATCTCTGACCATCTGCAGATAGTGTCATGACATCAGTAAAGCCATGATTCCATGCTATTGAAAATACACGTTTTTGCGGATCAGGGCGGCTCCATTTACCCCCTACGGTTACTATAAGGAAGCCCTTATAAATACATTTTCCATCGCTGTAAATATATATTTGGCCACTTACATGTTCGGCTCGCCAGGTGCCGGAAAGATCAATCGGCTCTGCAGTTTCCGATAAGTTTTCCTGAACCCTTACCGGCTGTCTAGTTACATTGATATCCTGACCACTAGAAATTGTAGAAGCTGGTGAAACTACGGATTGTTCCAATGGGACTTTCTGCAATCCGGGAGTGAAAAAGAATTCTCCTTTTAATGAAGACAGCTCCCAAGGTGTCTGTTTCAAACTCTCAAGACTGATACGTACATTCTTAAATACCCGTTCAATAGGCAGACCAGGAACATTCATATATTTCAAAAGGGCCGCTGTATAGGGACTATTCCTTTTTTCTCCGTCCATGGCAACTTGCCCTGGTCCTGTAGCATAGGAGATGAAAGAACCCTCAGGTGCACTGGAAATAATAGCCAATCCACGATTAGAGCTTCGAAAATTACGGGCTAAAGGATTGTCCCTGCAAGCATCTAAAATAATAATATTAAGTCCATTATTGGCATTTCCCATCTCATCGAGAATCCTGTTGGCATCTACTGCTTCAAATTTCACATCCGATTCCTTTTTAATCTTAGCACCGATGGGGATGATATAATTTACTCCGTTTATCTGAATACCATGGCCTGCATAATAGAATAATCCCACGCCGCCTCGTTTCAAGCGATTGCCAAAATCCTCAATGGCTTCCTCCATATCTCGATGGCGAATGTTCTTTTTTAAAATGACCTCAAAGCCAAGCCGTTTGAGGGTGCTGGCCATATCAACTGCATCGTTTACCGGATTAGTTAAATTTCCGATTTCATAATCGCTGTTACCGATGACTAAGGCAGTTCGTTTTTCAGGAGCTGCTATAGCAAGGCATTGCATAAATGATAAAAGGAAAGTACAGGTAAGTATAATTTTAAATTTTTCTTGTTTTTTCATAAACAAACTCATCAGGTATTAGTTGAACAAATATTCCTTTAATGCATGTTAAATATAAGCAAATTATTTTTATATGTCAAATATAATCTTATTTCTACCCCGTCCTTGCTAAATCCAGCTTGCCCTTCCATTTGACAAACAGTGTTTCTTTTAAAATGGCGTGTTCGGGTTTGCCTAAAAGGGGATCGCGTGCGGCTAAACCGAAGGCATCTTCTTTGGCAGCATTTAAAATCCGGGTATCTCGGATAATGCTGGCTACACGAAAATCCGGCAATCCCGATTGACGAGTACCAAGAAAATCGCCGGGACCGCGGATAGCCAGATCTTCTTCAGCCAGAACAAATCCGTCCGTAGTCTTCTCCATGACTTTCAATCTTTTGCGCGCCTCCGCAGTACATTTGTAACCCGCAAGCAGGATGCAACTGGACTGAATATCCCTGCGACCTACACGGCCACGCAACTGATGTAATTGCGAAAGCCCGAAACGTTCCGCATGTTCAATAACCATCAGGGATGCACGCGGCACATCAATGCCAACTTCAATTACTGTGGTGGAGACAAGAATATTAATTTTATTTCCCAGAAATTCATGCATCACAGTGTCCTTTTCTTTTTCCTTCATTTTACCGTGTATAAGACCAACCCGATATTCAGGGAAAATATCTTTTTGCAGATGGTCCGCCATATTGGTGGCATCTTTCAAATCCAGATTTTCCGATTGTTCTACCAAAGGATAAACGATAAAAGCCTGATGACCTTTGGCCAGTTCCGCACTGATGGTTTGATATACTTTGTCTCTTTTGTTTTCTCCCATCAAAACGGTATGCACCGGTTTTTTCCCGGGAGGCATCTCATCGATTACGGAGATATCCAGATCGCCATAAACGGTCATTGCTAACGTGCGTGGAATCGGCGTTGCCGTCATAACCAGAACATCGGCATTGATGCCTTTGTTGCGCAGAGTCGCCCTCTGCAGGACTCCAAACCTGTGCTGTTCATCAATTACAACGAGCCCCAGCCTTTGAAAATCAACGTCTTCCTGAATCAACGCATGGGTGCCAATGACAATATCTGCCTTGCCTGAATTGATCTGCTCCAGCGTTTCATTTTTTAACGCGGCACTCATGCTTCCCGTAATTAGTACCGTGTTTAAACCGATGGAGTTAGCCCAGTTTTTTATAACTAAGTAATGCTGCTTGGCCAGTATTTCAGTGGGTGCCATCAATGCCGTCTGATAATTATTTTCGCATGCTTTGATTATTGCAGCCATCGCCACAATTGTTTTCCCGCTGCCAACATCTCCCTGCAAGAGTCGGTTCATCGAAGTCGCGGCAACCATATCCCGCTGTATTTCAGCAATGACGCGGATTTGCGCGTCAGTCAGATTAAACGCTAGCGAGGCTAGAAATTTATCCAAGAGTTTTCCCTGCATCTTAAAAGATATGCCCTGCTCTAAAGTACGGCCTGATTTTTTCATAGCCATACCCAGTTGAAAAAAGAAAAACTCATCATAGATCAAACGGTGGTGCGCAACTGTTTGCATAGCATTGTATTTCTCAATTGACTCACTCGCTGCCGGGAAGTGAACAGACAAGAGGGCTTCATGAATATTGATCAGATTGCGCTTCCGGCAGATATCCGCGGGAATGGGCGAAGCAACATAGCGCGAGTATTGTTCCAATGCCTGATTCATTATCCTGCGGAAGTATTTCTGGTGCAGGCCTTCCGTTTCCGAATAAATCGGAACGATTCTTTTAAAGTTTAACAGATTGGCTTCATCCTCTTCATTAATAATTTCGTAATCAGGATGAATCATTGATTTACCGGTATAATTTAGTGTCACGTTTCCGGTAAATATTACTCTTGTACCCTTTTTAAAGGTACCTGTAAGATAGGACATTTGGCCTTTAAACCATTTCGCCGTCAGGCTCGCCGTATTGTCACTGACGGTAACTTCCAGTAAGCGCTTCTTTCCATAGTATTTTGCCTGTGTCAGAATTACGTTCCCTATTAACGTCTGAGTTTTCCCCGTTTCGAGCTTGCTTATTTTCTTTATTTCGCGCCTGTCTTCATAAGCGCGGGGAAGAAAAAATAGGAGATCTTCAACAGTGGCTATCTTCTTGGCGGCAAAGCGCTCCGCCATCTTTGGACCAACACCTTTCAAATATTGAATCGGCACAGTCAATTTGGCCATGGCCTCTTTTAGATCTGCGATTCTTTGTAAAATATTCGCATCCTGGAGATATTGGGGTTTAGCTTCGGAGATGGAATTCATGGCAATTTTCAGTTCTTCAAATAGTAATAAGGCGGTTTTAATTTTATCCTTTTTTATCTCCCAATCCTTAAGGTCATAGTCGGGAAATATGTCTAATAATCTTTCCAGAAGCTTTGAATAGTCTGATGGCAAATCACCTTTGAGCAGTTCCAGCAGGTGTCTCATTGTTTTGCCTAAATCTTTGATGTGAGATAAGTTTTTATAATTGTCCTTGGAAGCAAAGATTAACGGCTGTTCTATTTTTTGCAGAAGCGCTTTTATTGATTCCATACCATTCACCGTATTTAAATTTCGGCAAGCCTTATTAGTTCTAACAAATTCAACATTTTGTTAACAAATATAGTTTATTTGCGCAAGGAATGATTGACTTAAATACTTATTTACGTTAGATGAACCCCAAATAATCGTATATTTAACAATCAAACTCACGGGGTAATATGTCCACAGAAACTACATATAAAAATTCAGGTGTAGATATCGATAAAGCCAATGATTTTGTCGAACGCATCAAACCTTTAATTAAAATGACAGCACGTAAAGAGGTTGTGTCCGGTATTGGCGGTTTTGGTGGTCTTTTTCGACTGGACGCGGCAAAACTTAAAAATCCAATCCTTGTTTCTTCAACCGATGGCGTGGGCACTAAACTAAAAATCGCACAGTTAATGGACAAGCACGACACTATCGGCATTGATCTTGTTGCAATGTCGGTTAATGATGTTATCGTTCAGGGCGCGGAGCCATTATTCTTTCTTGATTATCTGGCCACAGGAAATATTGAACTCGAAAAAAGCGTGCAAATAGTTGATGGCATTGTTCAGGGATGCAAACAGGCAGGATGCACTTTAATCGGTGGAGAAACTGCTGAAATGCCAGGTTTTTATAAACAAGGAGAATATGATCTTGCTGGCTTCTGCGTCGGCATGGTGGATGCGGATAAACTCATTGACGGCGCAACCATTGGAATCAATGACCGGATTATCGGGCTTGCTTCCAGCGGTTTGCACAGCAACGGTTTTTCTCTGGCTCGTAATGTTCTTTTGGAAAAAGGAAAGTTGAAAGTTGATCAAAAAGTTTCAGGCCTTGCCCGGACAATAGGTTTGGAACTTCTTGAACCGACTCGTATTTATGTTAAAACTCTCTTGAATCTTTTTAATGATTTCAATATTAAAGGATTGGTTCATATCACCGGCGGCGGATTTTATGATAACATTCCACGGATAATTCCAAAGTCATGCAGATGTATTATTTCTAGAAACAGTTGGGACATCCCGCCTATTTTCAAAGTAATTAAAGACGTTGGCCAGGTGGAAGAAAAAGAAATGTTTCGTGTTTTTAACATGGGCATCGGCATGATGATTGTTGTCGCGGAGAATAAAGCCAAAGAAGTGCTTAAGCGTTTGGCAATACTAGGCGAGAAAGCATACTCCATCGGCATCGTTGAAAAAAGAGAATATAATCAAAATTTAGTTTGTTTTACTGAAAACAAATAGGAAATGTATGGCTGATCCATTGAAATTGGGAGTTTTGATTTCCGGCAGTGGCTCTAATCTTCAATCAATTATTGATCATATTGAAAAAGGATCGCTCAATGCCGTTATTAAAATCGTTATCAGCAACAATCCCGAAGCTTATGGGATTACCAGAGCTAAAAAGCATGGTCTGCCTGTTCTTATCCTTAAGCATGACGATTTCAAATCAAGAGAAGACTTTGATTTAGAATTAATCAAAAATCTTCAAAGCAATCAAGTGCAATTAGTTGTGCTTGCAGGCTTTATGCGTATTCTGACTTCCGCGTTTTTGCGGGAATTTCCGCAGAGAATAATTAACATCCACCCTGCCCTGCTCCCCGCTTTTCCCGGAACACATGTTCAAAAAAAAGCTCTGGAATATGGAGTAAAATTCACCGGCTGCACTGTTCATTTTGTTGATGAAGGGGTTGACACAGGCCAGATAATCATTCAAAGTGTTTTGCCTGTGCTTGATGATGATACTGAAGAAACGCTTGCTGCCAGAATATTGAAAGAAGAACACCAGATTTACCCGCAGGCAATTCAATTTTACGCGGACGGAAAAATTGAAATTGATGGGCGTAGAGTTAAAATTAAATCAGCAAATAAACCTTCATTTCCGGCTTTACATAACCCGCCTTTAGCCGGTTATTGAAAATACATAGACTTGTATACGAGGTAAAAAACCATGTACGATCTGATAGTCATAGGCGATGATCTTTCTTCACATGTTGCCGCTGCAACTTCCGCGCGATACGGTCTTAGTACCGCCCTAATCGCGGAAAGCGGGCTTGGCGATACATTTATTATCGATGATTTTGTTTTTAATTTAGACCCTACACCGATAACCGGGATTGGAAGCAATCAAACACTTCTTTCTCTTTTAGCCGAACTGGATATTGAGCCAATTGAACGTAATGGTCTTTTACTTAATCCCGCATATCAAGTAATATTACCGAAGCATAGGATAGATTTTTTCAGCGATCAAGAATCTCTGACTGCTGAGATGGTCAGAGAGTTTCCTCAACTAGAAAATGAAATAAATAAATTCTACGATTCTACAATAAAATATTCAGCTGTTTTCCATCAATGGCTGCGCAATCATCCTTTTGTCCAAATCCGTACTTTTCGGGACTTTGGCAACTTTCTAAAGATAGTACCAACTTTAATAAGACACAAATTTAGAGCTAAAAATTTTAAACAAATTCTGCTTAACCATCCTTCTTTTAAAAAAGTATTGGAGGCACAACACGCGCTACTTTCTTTTAATACTGATAATCAATTTTCTTTTTCTTCAAATTTTATTTACAGTGCGCCCTTGCGGGGAATTTTCTATTTTCCACAGGGAAAGCAAATAATTTTCAACTCTCTGATAAAAAAATTAGAATCAACCGAAAGCTTATATATGAGTCAATGCGAAGTATCAGCAATTGAGAAAGGCAGAATAATTAATGTATATGTTACAGATAAAGATGGAGTTTCCAGTAAATTATCCGCTAAAAAAATGATTGTCAGTTCAAAATGGAGTGGGATGCCCCTCTTGACCGGACATAACAAAAAAATTAATGTTGCCGATTGGATCAGGCCGATTAAAGTTGCTTTTTACCCATTTACAATTCATTTGGGCGTTCCTAAAAAATGTTTTCCGGACAAGATTGCGCGGCACATCGCTGTAGTATGTGATGTAGATAGAGATGTCTACGATGATAATAATTTAATTATATTGCAGTTGAATTTACCACAACAACATGATGAATTATCAGAAAGTAAAATATCTATGACGGCAACTGTCTTTCTACGCAATGCTGATGAAATATTTACCAGAGAAAATCTGAAGGCACAAGCAGAATCCATGATTGACCGCCTGGAATTCTTCCTGCCTTTTTTAAAAGAAAATATTGAACTATTTGAAATTGATAAATCTATTGATATTCATAATAAGTCCAAACAGATAGTTAACCCTAAGTATCAGGTGCGCAACTCCTTTTTTTCCGGTTTTTCCACAAAGAATAACAAAACCCGTTTTGGAAATATCTATCTTTCCGGCGCTTCTTTATTAACTGACGCCGGCTTCGACGGAGAAATTATATCCGGTATAAATGCCGCGTCCAAAGTGCTTATTATAGAAAAATAACTTTAAGCGAAAAATTGCTTGCAAAATAATGTCTTATAGTTTAGTAACTACCCACAATTTTTAGGAGGATTTGTTCATGTCTCGTGTTTGTGAAGTATGTGGTAAAAAACCATCAATAGGAAACAGCGTAAGTCACGCTAATAATAAAACAAAAAAAACATGGTATCCAAATTTACAGAAATTACGTTGTGTTGATGATAAAACAGGTTCTGTGAAGAGAGTGAAAGCCTGCACCCGTTGTATTCGTTCAGGATTTGTGAAAAAAGCTACGTAATGCGTGGCAGCCAGCCATAATCTTTTATCGTTTTAGCTGCCTGATGAAGAAACAACTCTTTTTCATCAAGTTCAAGAGACTTTTTAGCCTGTATAAATAAATTTTTAATACCATCATAAAATAAATCATCTTTGCTTTTAAGGCCGAATTTATCTGAATATAGACGAATTCGGCCTTCAATGTTCATGATGCGTTCGACTCTTTCTTTTGTCAGATAGACACAAGCATCCTTCATCACTGCCCGAATATCGCTTTCTTTCACATCATAGAGCCAATGTATGGTGGATACAAATTCTTCCAGTTTATTATTAAATGTAAAATTTATCGCCTCAACCAAAAGAGAAATAGTTTCCAGAGAATTAATTTCTTTAAGAATAACAAGATCATAAATCATTTCAATAATTAAATGCGACCGGTAAGCCGCTTCATTATAACAGATTTCATTTTGGATTATTCTATGTAAATCTAAAATAGTATTAATCAGGGGCTTTCCTTTGAGATAGCAAAATCCTTGTGATTCAGGATTGAACTCTTCCTGGTAATTCAGGCAAATTGATCCGAAATGAGCCAGATCATCAACCAATAAGTGAAACATAACATAAGATGCTTGTGGATAGTTTACGGGTATTTCAGAAAATCTTTTTATATTGTGAGTTTTATCTGAATTTATATTCGGATGAATTGTAAGCAAGTCAGGAGCAATATTATAAATATAAATGTCTAAATCTTTACTTTTTATATCTGCCTCCCCTAAAACTTTCTGCAAGAGATATGTATGGGTCAGCATAAGCATAAAAAAGTCCCCTGATAACTAAAATAGACAAACACAATATCTTTAGTTTTTAATTTAATACCAAGTTGCTTTCAAAAAATAAACTATGAATTTTTGAAAGCTTACTTGGTATTATGCCCGGTAAATCAACCTTTTAATGTTTGATAGCAACTTGTTATAAGCCATTTATATATCATGATTGACTTTTTTACATTTACCACTATTTTTTTTACAGATCAAGAACCAAAGGATAATTGACTCGCATCAATAAACAATGTATTAAGAAATAATATAAGAAAGTGACTTACAATAACAAACAATGGCGAACATCAAGCAACTACCTGTAACTAATTGGAAACTAGCAGAAGCCGGTAACAAAAATATAGAAGAATCTCTTATTAAAGAATTTGGCATTCATCCGATCATATCTCAGCTTCTGGCTAACCGGAATATTCTGGATATGGAAGGCGCCCATCGTTTTTTCAAACCATCACTCAATGATTTGCATAGCCCTTTTTTGATGCAGGACATGAAAAAAGGTGTTTCCCGGTTACTTACGGCAATTCACAATAAAGAAAAAATAGTTATTTACGGCGATTATGACGCTGACGGAATTACATCGGTAGTTATTCTGTATAAATTCATCAAAGAATTAACAACTCATGTGATTTATTATATACCAGATAGAGTAACCGAGGGATACGGTCTAAAAAATCCGGTTATTGATAAGTTCAAAAGCGAAAATATCAGCCTGATTATCACGGTTGATTGCGGTATTTCTGATATTGAACAAATTGCTTATGCCAACTCAATCGGTATTGATACAATTGTTTTAGATCATCATGAAATATCCGGCAAGCTCCCTCCTGCTGTCGCTTCCATCAATCCGAATCGAGAAGACTGTCAATTCCCTTTTAAGGAACTTGCAGGCGTAGGCATTGCTTACAACTTTCTTATTGCCTTGCGTGGCAGCTTACGCAAAGAAGGATTTTGGGAAAGTAAAGATTCCCCCAATTTGAGAGAATATCTGGACATTGTCGCTTTGGGCACAATTGGTGATATCGCCCCTCTGGTTGATGAAAATCGAATATTTTCCAAGATAGGACTGGAGCTGATTACCGAGGGTAAGCGACCGGGAATTAAGGCGCTCAAAGAAGTCAGCGGCATTGATGGTCAGGTAATTGATTCCTTTAAGGCCTCCTTTGGTCTTATTCCACGCATAAACGCGGCAGGACGCATAGCATCGGCAATGGATGCCGTAGCCCTGCTTTTAACAGACAACATGAATGAGGCGCGATCTCTTGCCGAAAAACTGGATGTTTATAACCGCCGCCGCCAGTCAATGGAAAAGAATATTTTAAAAGATATTTTAGAAATAATTAGTAACAATCCAGATATTGAAAAAATGCACGCGCTTGTTTTCGCCTCCGATAAATGGCATCCGGGCGTTGTCGGTATCGTGGCTTCCCGTCTGGTTGATCTTTTCAGCCGTCCGGCTTTTGTCATTAGCTTAAATAATGGCGTGGGTAAAGGTTCCGGGAGAAGTATTGCCGATTTCAATATTTATAGAGCCCTTCAGGAATGTGCCTTCCTGCTTCTTGCTTATGGAGGGCATTATCGCGCTGCGGGAATTTCTATAAAAGAGAATGATATCGAAGAGTTCTCCCGTCTTTTAGATGAAATTATTCAAAATACGGGGCAATCCCGCGAACATATATCCCAAACGATTATTGATTCGGAATGTCAGCTTCAGGATATTAATTTAAATTTGATCAGCCAAATTAATATGCTTGCGCCTTTTGGCAGTAAAAATCCGGAGCCGGTATTTTGCGCTCGCAACATCAAAATTTCTTCACCGACAGTTGTCGGTAATAATCATCTGAAAATGCGTCTTACCAGCAATGGCATGGCTTGCAATTCCATCTGGTTTAACATGGCAAACCAGTTAAGCGCCCTTACCGGCGTAAGTCTTGACGTTGTCTTTACACCGCAGATTAACCACTGGAATGGCTCATCCGACATCCAATTGAAGATGAAAGATGTAGCGATTATTCCTTAATTCTCCCGCAGTGGCGGGATAATTCCCAATAGTATTAACTATTGGATAATTCGGCTAGAAAACTTCAATTCGCTTTGCTTTTGAAGTTTAAGCCTCATTACAACTATCAAGTTTCAGTCGCAGATGACCTTCAGGTTATGCACTTTGTTTCTGAAACTTGTGTCTCATTACCACTTCCGCTGATCAATAATCAGCTTATCTTCCGGCTTAATAGATCCCCGATTCAGATATTCCAATTGATCAATTCTGACAGTGCAAATCTCGCGGAAAATCGTTTTAAACTTTTCTTCCCAGGCAGTAGTGCCAATTTCCGGAGCTATCTTTTCCACTCTTATTTTCAGAACATCGTCGTGGCCAATGCGATTGACTAAAGCCTGTAAGGGCAGATTATTGAATTTTTCCTGAATCATTTTAAGCTGGCTGGGCGCGATAAACAGCCCTCTAACTTTTACCGCATCCCCTATCCTTCCGGCTATTCCTGCCAGCCGGTAAGATGTTCTTCCGCACTTACACTGATCGGTAATTATTCGCGATAAATCCCCTGTGCCGAAACGCAGCAGAAAGAATATTTCATTGAGTCGTGTCACGACAATTTCGCCTAATTCTCCGTCAGCAACGTTTTTTCCCGTTGCCGGATCGACAATTTCGACGATAGTCTCTTCGCAAATATGCCAGCCATTCTTTTGTGAACATTCATAAGCCACATCTCCAACTTCCGTAGCTCCGTACATCTGATAAGTATCAATGCCATAATCTTTTTCAAAAGAACGGCGCATGTCCGGAAATAATGGTTCCGCCGCAAAGCAGGCTTTTTTCAGGCGAAAATCCTTCTTAAAATCAAAGCCCAACTCATCTGCTTTGGCAGTTATGGATGATAAAAAGCTCGGAGTGCCAACGTAAGCGGTAACTTTTAGGTCTTTGATTAATTGCACTTGAATTTGTGATGATGAAGTTCCGGATGGAACAACTGTAGCGCCGACTTTGCGCAAGCCACTATGAAAAGTTAATCCTGCCGCCACCAGATGGTAAGAAAATGCGTTAAGAGCTATATCTTTGGGGCCGATGCCCGCGGCAAAAAAAGCGCGTGCCCATAAATTATCGCTTTCGGAAAGATGCGGTTCATAGACCGGCCCGGGTGAAGTAAAGATTCTATCAATTTGTGTCGTGGGGTTTGAAAGCCCCGCATAAGGTGGCTCCTGAATCTCCATATCCACCAGTCTTTCGCGTGAAGTAACCGGCAGCTTTTCCAAATCCTCCCTAGATTTAATATTGATCGGTTTGATTTTATGTGTATCAAATATTTGCTTTATTCTGGCTGATTTTTTATAACCCAGCTTCACCATGTTGACCAAAAGTTCATCTTGCGCCGCTTTTCTCTTTTTGCTCGTCCACGATTCTTTTTTATCAAATAAACGATTCATAACTTTCCTTTTATTTTTTATTTCTTCCCGACTTTGAAGCGGCAGAGGCGGCAGTTACCCACTCACAAACTCTTGTGTAGACCGGAATGCCTGCCTGACGGATGGCACTGCCCATCTTTTCTGAATATACGCCGCCAGTTGAACAACAAATTACCGGCTTCAATTTTTTGGCATTAATCGATGTAAGCCTTTCAATAATGCTTTCATCAAGAGGAGCATTCTGGAACACAAAGAACGGCATGATTATATCCACATTCTCATCCGCCATGAGGGTTTCAATAACGAATTCATAATCCGCGCCTGTTGCCGAACCGGTTACATCTACAGGATTTTCGACAATGTAGAAGAAGCTGAATTTTTTCCGCATCCTCTTCACCGATTCCCTACCCAGCTTTACCAGCTCAAGCCCCTTTTCCGGGAATAAATCTATGGCGTTGACCATCGGGCCTGCTCCGTTGGAAACCATTGCCACCCTGTTGCCCTTTGCCTTCGGCTGCAATGCCAATGTCTCGCATGCCGCATAAAGTTCGTGAAAGCTGTCCATCAATATTACACCGCCCTGCTCAAGTGCGCCCTTATATATTTCATAGCTGCCGCCATAAGCGCCTGTGTGCGAAACAGATGCATGCGCGGACATCTGGTTACGGCCTGTCTTGAAGACCACAACCGGCTTGTTGCTTTGATTTGCGGCCTTAACACCTTCCAGAAATTTCCGGCCATCGCCAAGACCTTCAAGGTAGCTGCCGATCACCTTTGTTTCCGAGTCGGTTGCCAGATAGGCGATAAGATCGCCTTCATCCACATCTACACGATTCCCGTAGCTGACCATCTTGCCAACGCCTGTATCCATAGCGCTTTCCAGAAACGCGCATCCCCACGTACCGCTTTGAGTGATAAAGCTTACTGACCCGCCTTTTGGTCTTTTCAAGCGTTCCCGAGGATAGAAGAAAGAGTCGAAACGATTATTGCCGTCAAAGCTGCCGATGCAGTTAGGTCCTACTATCCTTACGTCATTTTCTCTGGCCAGCATGCTGATTCGAGATTCGATCTCCGCGCGTTCACCGCCCAATTCCCTGCCTCCGCCGGAAACGATAAATGCGTTATGCGCACCGATCCGGCCCATCTCGATTACGATATCGGGAACCAATTCCAGGCCAACGCTGATTGCGACCATTTCCGGGATTTCCGGAAGTTCAGAAAGAGACGGATATGCCTTGAGACCGAGCACTTTATCCGCCTTTGGATTAATCGGATAAACGTTACCTTTAAAATCGAGGTTGAGAAGCGAATCGAGGATGGTATTGCCGATTTTTCCCGTTGTATTGGATGCACCGATTACCGCAACACTTTTCGGGTTGAAAAACCCTTTCATGTGATCAATCCTAGGCATTTCGGCTGCCTTTGTTTTTGCCGGCATCCCTTTTTCCGCGATAACCATCTTGGCATCAACCACCGTGCAACCATCTTGTCTTGCAATCACAGGATTGAAATCAACCGAGTCATACTGACCCGCATAATCAGTTCCGAATACTGAAATCGCATGCAGGACATCAATCAGATTATCCGTGGCAAGTACCGCACTTCCCCGATAACCATTTAAAAGAGGCCATGCCTTGAGCGTTTTTAACGCCACAATAATTTCGTCTTTGGTTAGCGGCAGCATCCGAAAGACAACATCTTTGATAATGTCCGTGAATATTCCGCCAAGTCCCATCATCATCACAGGCCCGAAAACTGCATCATACTGAAGCCCGACGATAAGCTCCGTTCCTTTTTCAGACTGTTTTTCGACAAGAATACCGAGATAACCCGGCACCTGCTGTTTCCTGAAAGCCTCATCCATAGTGGCAAAGGCGGCTTGAACTTCCTGAACAGAGTTCAAGTCAAGCATTACGCCTTTCAACTCAGTCTTATGCAAAACCTTATCTGAAGAGAGTTTCAGCACGACAGGAAAACCCGCTTCGGTGGCAAAAGCCGCAGCCTCATCAGCACTAACGCAGAGCCTGCACTTCGGAACCGGAACGCGGTACTGCTTGAGGATTTCCTTCATTTCAGCTTCTGGAACAACCTTTGCGCCGCCATTTCTTAGTTCCTCAATCCTGTTTTTGAACGAGGCGATCATTTCTTTTCCTCCACAGACTTTGCGGCACTGATGTTTGCGTTGATGTAATCAGGATTAAACGGCGGAACAAAAACACAGATTATGGTTAGCGGTTCGTCGCCTGTATTCATTGTCTTGTGAATTTTGCCGGGTGCGGCATAAATCGCTACGCCGGGTTTGAGTTCATATTCGACCCCTTCCAGCCAGGCTTTGCCCTTCCCACTGGTAAAGACCATCAGCTCGCCTGACTCTTCATGCGCATGGAAATCCGTGCAGCCGCCGTGAGGAGTAAGGGTTGAAACCAATAATGAAAATTTTTCAACGTCCTCATGAGTTTCAGGTGTCATGATTATTTTAAGTTCACGTTCAAAAGGTTTCGGCACCTGCCTGCCTTCAATCAAAGAAAAATCAGCGTAAGCCATAAACTCTCCTTATATTTGATGATCCCGTTTTGAGAGTGTGTCATAATCTTCGTTTGTCATTGCACACAGTCTCTGTGCGGGATATTTCGACTAGCGCTTCGAACTTCGCTACGCTTGTTCTTAGCGAGTCTCACTATCTTTTTATTCGCCCCGGCAGGATGTAGACATAGGGCTTTTGAAGTATTTTTAGATGCAGGAAGCGGTCAATCTTGCGAAATGCCAGATAGACCCTCCATATTGTGGCGTCTTCCTTGTAGTATGAAACAATCTCCTTTTCGGTAAGCGGGGCAATGCCGGATTGCGCTTCCTCACTAGCAAAGAAACTGTTTGCCGTTTCAATAAGCATGGGAATTAATTCCGGGCGCTGCTCCTTGTAAAAATTGGCGATAAGATCAATCGTCACCTTGCGGAAGTCATAGTAGCGGGTCATGACTTCTTCCAGGAAAAACAGCCGAATCAACCATACCAAAAAAGACGGCGTGCTACGCAGAAAAAGCTCCGGGTTTAGCTGTTCAATGCCCTCTTTACGGATCAGCGGTGTGCCCGTGTCAATATAAAAGAGCTCTGTTTTTTCCGTTACCGGTTTTCCTTCTTGATAATCTTTCATTGCCCAGTTAGATATCTGGCCGTCAATCCCGAAAGTAAGTGCCGGCCGTTCCCGATTGGATGTAAAAACTTTTTTAAGATCGCGAAGCACACACAAAAAAAACAGTCGGACGGAATTTTCATCAAGCTTGTGAATCAGCGCGTTGCCGATGGACGCCGAGGGGAGCCGCTCCTGCGCATTATAGATGACACTGTTGCCTTTGTCCGGAATCACCCTTGCCGTTGCGGATTCCGGAACATTGATACCGATATTCCTCAGCTCATTACTATATTCTGCAAACAGGCGTTCATAGTTTTCCATTTCATCAGGTGACTGGAAGATCGGCATGCGCTTGTAAGCAATATTTTCCTGTCCGGGATGGCTGATGACGAAAATTGTGCTCATCTCGCCATAACCAATTATCTTTGCGGATATTTTGCTCAGATCGGGGTTTAGCGGGTCAAGCCCTGCTTCAAATCTTTCCAGAAGTCCGGTATCTATTCTGTCTTTTAGCATAGTTCAAGCATCCTCTTGGTGTCTGTTATGGCCAGGTCAAGTCTTTCGATTATCTCCTGGGCAACTGATCTTTCGATATTCAGCGGCGGCAGAAGCTGGCTTACTTTTTTATTGTTGTTGGCATAAATGCTCAAGATGCCGTGGTCGTAGGCAACCTTGGTAAGAACTGGCCCGCAAAGGTCATTTACCATCTCGATGCCCATCATCAGTCCTAGCTGCCTTAAGCCGACAATAATTTCCGGGTGTTTTGACCGAAGCTCTGCAAAACTATTTTGGAAGAAGGCGGCAAGATCGTTCACATTTTCAAGAAAGGCTGGGTTTGATGTGATCTCCAGCACCTTTATTGCCACGGGGCAGCCGACTTCAGCACCTCCGAAGGTGGAAATGTGTATAAACGGGTTTTTGTGGAAAAATGTCTGCAATTCAGCATTAAAACATGTTGCACTCATCGGGTAAATGCCGCCGGAGAGCCCCTTGCCGATAACCATGATGTCGGGTATCGTTTCAAAATGATCAATTCCCCACAGTTTGCCTGTACGGCCAAGCCCTGTCTGTACTTCATCAATGATCAGGAGCGCCCCGTTCTTGCCGCACAACTCTTTGGCGAAAGGGTAAAAGCTCTTTTCAGGAATGGGCATGCCGTAGGTTGCCGGGATTGTTTCGAAGATGACTGCGGCTGTTGTTTCATCGAGTATACTGGCAAGAGATTCCTTATCACCGAAAGGAATCTGCACAAAGCCGGGCATATTGGGGCCGAAAGGTGCGCGGTACTGTTCATCGCCTGTCGCGAGCGCGAGCCCTGTATGGCCGTGATAACCGCCCGCCGCTGAAATGATTTTTGTCCTTCCGGTATAACCCTTGGCAAGTTTTATGGCCAGATCAATGGCCTCACCGCCGCCCACACCGAAAACGGTATAGCTTAACTTATCCGGTGCAAGCTCGGCCAGCCTTTCTGCCAGTTTTGCCCGTTGTTCGCTGACAAAATGATGGTTGCCGATATCTAGTTCGCCCACCGATTCGATCAGCGCTTGAATGATTTGAGGATTTCTGTGGCCGAGATTAAAAACGCCGCCGTTGCAATGGCAGTTGATCAGCCTCTTTTCGCCTGCGGCATCCCAGACATAAGGCCCCTCGCGCTTTCCGAAGACAAAGTCGATATCAACACTTTTAAAAAAATCGGCTTTCCCCGACGAAACATGATTGGAAAACCTTGAGATAATTTGTTCTTTAGTATCTGCTCCGATATATTTCATAAATGTTTTACTTGCTGCCTTTAGGGCATGACTTCTTGCATTCGTGATAGCTCTGCCAGCATACCTTATGCCCATCTGGAGTCACATAGGTTCCACTAGTGCTGTCAGACCTTGTGTATTGTGCCATACACGACTTCTTCGCTGCTTCGCATTTTTGAACACAACTCGATACTGGTTTTTCAGGGGCTGCCAGTGCTAAAGTGGTTAACAAGACCATCGAAAGGAAAACTACAGGGAATATAAACCGCATTATAAAACCTCCTTTTAGAATGATTAAGTAAAACTATAAAAAATCTCTGCTTCTAAATCTACAGTCCAATTTTGTAAGAGAATATAGGAAATGTGGTTTGTATGTCAAGAAAATTAGGACTGTCTTATAAACCAATAGAAGTGATTTGATATTTGAAGACAAATCCTGCTTCCTGGACTTTTTTCTCTATTGCCCCCCGTACCGTTTTAAAATCGAAGGTATAATTGTATTTTTTCCCGAAGAGGTTCGATTGTTCTTCTATGGCGCCTTCTCTGGCCCCGCCCCATGTTTTGTATGATTCTGTCTTGAACCCGAAACCGGGACTGCTGTCGAAATCCACACCACTTGACAGACCGGATCCTGTTTCCTTGAGCATTTCCGTGAAGCGAACCTCCTTTTTATCCTCGTCGATTCGGTATTTCGCGATATAAACAAGCTTCTTTTTTGACAGGAATGACTTTCTTTCCGCGACGACATATTCCACGCTGAACAATCCTTTCTTTTCAGAGGCCTCGCCCTGGAAATCGGCAAAAACCCGTTTTATCTCTTCTTGCAAACTCATTGTATTTCTCCTTTCATGGGCTATTTCTGACATCATTGCGTGTGCCCAACATTTAATTCTCCAGAAGTATCAGTTGTATATCCATCACATTTGTCCCCGTGGGTCCAGTCATCACGAGGCCATTTATTGCCTTGAAAAAAGTATAGGAGTCATTACGGGTTAGGTAATCCTGTGGATCAAATCCTTGCCTGACGGCATCGAAAAACATAAGACCTGTAACAATTGCCCCGGCGGCATCTGTGGGACCGTCCGTTCCATCAGTTCCCGCCGACAAGAATGTAATGCCGGGTACCCCTTTTATTTCCAGGCCAAAGACCAGGGCAAGCTCAGTATTTCTCCCTCCTTTGCCATTTCCTTTTACCGTAACGGTTGTCTCTCCGCCGGCAATCAGACAAACTTTTTCACCTCTGGGCAGCGTCTTTTTTCTATCCAGTGCGGTCTTTGCCAAATCTTTTGCTACTTGTGATGCCTCACCACTGAGTTCCGTAGAGAGAATGGTTGTTTTATATCCAAAGCGTTCGGCTGCTTTTTTTGCCGCCTCTACTGCCATGGCATTGCTGGCGATTATTATATTGTCCACACCGCTGAAAACCGGCGCATCCTTCTTCGGTGTTTCCGGGATATGCCCCTGTGCGCCGCTTATAAGGAGATTGATGGCATTTTCTGGCATTCTTGCTGCCAGTGCATATTTTTTAATAACCTTCATCGCATCGGCATAAGTAGAGGTATCCGGCGATGTGGGGCCGGAAGCAATCACATCCAGCGGATCGCCGATCACATCGGAGAGGATGAGCGAGACCATTTTAGCGGGGTAGGTAATTTCGGCCAGGCGTCCGCCCTTTACCGCTGAAATGTGCTTTCGAACAGTATTGAGCTCTTGAATATCGGCACCGGCCTTCAGCAGGAAATCCGTAACTGTCTGTTTTTCTGCAAGTGCAATCCCTTCATGCGGACAGGTGAGCAACGCCGAACCACCTCCCGATATCAGAAAAACCGCAAGAGTGCCTTCATCCGCTTGTTTCAATAGCTTCAAGATTTCCCCTGTCGCCATCACGCCATTCTCATCTGGGATGGGATGTCCAGCCTCATAGACTGTTATAGTATCGGCAAAGTGCTGCGATCCTGCGTGACCGTACTTTGTTAATACGATACCATTGGTCAGAGCATTGCCAACGCCGTCGGACAATGCTCTTGCCATTGACGATGCTGCTTTACCAAAACTAACGACGTAGAGTTTATTTAACTTCTCTTTTGCATAACGCGAGAGAACATAATCACAATACCGGCTCACCGCCTGATAAGGATCAACAGCCAGAAGCGATTCATCAAAAATATTGCGGATTATTTGCATCAGCATATCGTGTAATGTCACACCTTATTTCTTTGTTTACTTGTCAAGGTGTATAAGCCCCGAGGCGGTATCATATTTTTGCCAGTACTTTTGTCTTTTTTTCGCATTTTTATCAATCGGTAGTGCTTTGAGCTGAACATAATATTTGTCCATTAAGCGGTTAGCCTCGGTGAATGATTCCTCAAGGTCTGCCTGGGTCAGCTTTTGGGACAACACCTTGCGGATAAGCTCTTTTTCGAATTTTGTCCGTTCGGGAAAATATGCTTTAGGAAGTTCCAAATAATGATTCATGGCAACGCGATTAAATTGCTCGGCCTTCCACCAATGAGCGTCTAAGTGCGCCTGCTTTACGCCATAGTTGTATTCTTTCGGCAAGGTTAAACCTTGTGCGAATAGTAATTTATAAATGGCAGTGCACACTGTGCCGGAAGCAGTGCTAAAAACCGCATAAGGTCCTGCCGCGGGAACCCAAAGTACCAGTGAATTGGTGGTATGTGATGGACTGGTCAGACCGGATGCATGGGCGCACACCGATATAAATTTTGAATTTAAGGGATGCCAGTCCTCTTTTTTGTCATTATCTCCGTGACTGCGTAAAGCCGTCATGACATCTGCCAGACCAATATTATCATGATGTTTCATCAGGCAATCAAAATTTGAAGACCTTCTTGCATGGACTTTTGCCATTGTAGTCATAAACCACGCGGAATAATTTTCTTTAAAGTTAAATTTCTCAGCCGATTTACACCATCTTTTATGCACCGCGAAGGGAATTAAATCTTTGGATACCTCGTCGTAGTCATTAGTAATACTAATTCCATTGGAAATAGCCCAATATTTTGTTATCCGTTTCCACGCCCACATTCTATCCACTGTTTCTAAAACGTAGGCTTCGTTTTTATCGGCAATCAAATAGGAGTTATTATAGTAAAGCTTATGATTGAATCCGCAGTTTCCACCCTGACCGAATTGTTCCAATAAGGAAATGATTACATCCAGTGACTCTTTGGCGGTTTTTCCTCGTTCCAAGCCCAGACGCAATAAATCCATACCCAGCAAATATTTATTTTCTTTACGCGGGGCAACTTTGGCAAAGAGGGCTTCATTCCCGATCGCGACACCGAACTCATTGACTCCGATTTCGGCGCCCCACATCCAGCAGGGCTGGGAAAGCAAAACACCATTTGTGTGGGAAACCTGCGGGATTTCAATGTAGGTACATTTTACCGTCTCTCCCGTGGCGTGGTCTTGTGGAGGTACTTGGATTAAATTTTGGACTTCATTCGGATCCCGATCGGAATTTTTTCCGAAGATCATGCCTTTGGGGGTAAATGTAACTAATGTATCGCACATATCTGGTCAGTTCCTTTCATAGGTAATCGAATACTTGTTAATTGCTGCGCTGTGCTATCTTCTCCTTCACTCTTTCAAATTCTTCCTCTGTGAGTTTGTACTTACTGAAAGGCAGAAAACTAATCAGTATCATCAGCGCGGGGAAGAGACAGAAAATGACACGTACACCGGTAACCAGACTCTCCGGCTGAACACCATCACTGACAAAGCCTGATAACGCCAGGGCAAAACCTACTATGGGCGGCCCGACTGAGTAGGCGATCTTTTGTCCTGCCGACCACATGCCGGAAAAGACGCCCTCGCGTCGCAAACCTGATTGCATCTCGTCATATTCCACCGTGTCGGGTAACATGGAGAAGGGGAAAAGCTGGAAGCTGGAAAAACCTACCCCGGCCAGAAAGATCTGAGCATAGAAGAGCCACAACATCGTAGCACTTGTGAAAAAGAGCGATGTCATCATAACGGTGAAAATGCCCAGGCCAATGTAGTACGACTTTATCTTGCCTAGACGCTTGCCCACGGCTAACCAGATCGGGATGAAGACCACGCCGGTGATCATGAAAATAGGGAAGACTATATTCATGGCCGTCTCAGGCAGGGCCATGGCATATTTAATATAATAGATAAAGCCAGCCATCATGACGCCAATGGCCAGAGCCTGAAGAAAGTAGCTACTCATTAACATCATGAAGGGATAATTCCTGACTGCTATTTTTACCTGCTCCTTAATGGATGGCATCTCTTTTTTCGGCGGTAGTGATGGAGCCCTGCGTGTACCCCAAAAGCACCACAAACAGGAGATGACGATGGCCACGCCGAAAACGCCACCCATAGTGCGGAAGCCTGCGGCGCCACCTCCGCCTGTTTGAACCAGAACCATGGTCAACCCACCGGCTAGCAAAGCGCCTATAGAAGCAAATGACATGCGGAAGGATGTTATAGACATGCGTTCGTTATAATCGTTGGACATCTCTGGCACCATGCTGGCATAGGGAACATTGACGATTGCAAAAACAGTACAGGCCAGCAAAAAGAGAATCGATACCTGCAGCGCTTTGGCAAACTCGGTTTGAAAACCCGGCGCGATGAAAAGAACGAAAAAGGAAAGGCCGAATGGCAACGCGCCGTAGAGCAGGTAAACTCTCCTGCGCCCGAAGCGGGAGCGTGTCACGTCAGAAATGGCGCCCATGATTGGGTCGATGATAACATCCCACAGCTTTGGAATGAGTAACATTGTGCCGGCAAGCGCCGGATTCACGCCGAGCACATTGGTGAGAAAAAACAGCAGGTACATGCCGGTAGTAACGATGAACAGGTTGTTAGATATATCGCCGATACCGTAACTGAGCTTGATGCCAAGGGGCAGCTTTTTACCCCTATCCAATTGCCCACTTTCCGCCTTACTGCTAACATTCCCCATGTTCTCCTCCTTTAATAAATTTAAAATTTGATATGACCGTGCGTTGGAGATTTCGAATAATAAGTGGTCTATTTTTTTTTGCTTGTCAAGGATTAGTTTTCAGAGATTCTTTCCGAAAGTGAAATCACGGGTATGAACCCCAAAGCAAGCTTTGGAAGCAGATTCCGCAGCAAACTGCGGAATATCATACCCTCCGCTGCGAGACTATGTCGTAATCTTCATTTGTCATTGCGAGGAGTCCCATGGACGACGTGGCAATCCCAATATTATCAAGGCTTATGAGATTGCCACGCCGACTGAGAGTCGGCTCGCAATGACAATTGCGACACAGTCTCTGCGCGGGATTGTTCAACTTACCAATTCCTCTGTACTTGCGGATGTGGAATTGGAGTTTCACAATAAAAAAACCGTCCCGCCGTATTGGCGAGACGGCTAAATGAACATGCCAAATATGGTGAGGACTCGATCTACTTAACAGCGTCCTTGAGACCCTGCCCTGCTTTAAATACGGGAACCTTCTTAGCGGCTATTTTAAGAGCAGCGCCTGTCTGAGGGTTTCTGCCTTTGCGGGCTTTTCTCTTGCTTACTTTAAATGTGCCAAACCCGACAAGTGTCACAGTATCACCTTTTTTGAGAGCTTTCTGAATTGCCGCCAATGTCGCGCTTACTGCCTCGCCCGCTTCCTTCTTGGTGCATGTAACTTTTGCTACTTCATCGATCAATTCTGCCTTGTTCATTAATTTCCTCCTGATTTTTATTTTATCCTAATGGATGTTTCCCTATACATCCTCGTTTTTAAAAAATCAATATGTTTCGCTAATCAGTAAGCAAGATATTTGAGGGACATTCAATTAACAAAGATCACTTGTTGCCTTTCTCTTTCTTAACCAATGCGGCAAGGGTTATTATTTCGGCGCCATGCTTATTTCTTATTTTATCCATAGCAGTGTCGATTAGTTTATTCTTCTTAGTTTTCAAATTGTTTTCCATCTGGTCAAAAAGTGACAACTGATCAGCAGAACAATCTCCATAAAATCCTGAGAGGCTTATGCCGATTAGTCTTACCGGATTAAACCCGTTCCAATTTTTTTCAAACAGAGTGCAACCTGTCTGATATATTTCCCTGGTGTTGCATGTTGCAGGAATGGTTGTCTGCCGAGTGACTACACGAAAATCAGAATATTTTATGGTGATATGTACCGTTCGCCCTTTTTTGCCATATCTTCTTGCCGTCATGCCAACGTCATCAGCAAGCTCCATTAGAACCAGCTTTGCTTTTTCCATGCTGGATATATCTTCCGGCAGAGTTGTCGAGCGCCCGATTGATTTCATATCATCAGCCATGCGAGCAAGAACAGGGGAATTGTCAATCCCTTTTGCATGCTGATGAATTTCATTTCCGCCTTTTCCCAAAATCCTGACAATGATGCTATTATCAAACCCGGCAAGCTCGCATATCGTATGTATCCCCATGCGATCCAATTTCTCAGCGGTTTTGCTCCCGACGCCATACATTTCTTTCACCGGAAGCGGCCAGAGTTTTATTGGAATATCATTTTTCCATAGTTCGGTGATGCCGAGCGGTTTCTTCATTTCCGCGGCCATTTTTGCAAGGAACTTGTTTTCGGCAATTCCGATAGAGCACCAAAGCCCAAACCTGTCCTTTATTTCATCCATGATACGCTTTGCCGCCACAACAGGTTTGCCAAAAAGTCCTTCACTGCCTGTCATATCAAGCCATGCTTCATCAATGCTGTTTTGTTCCAGCACAGGTGTATAGTTTGCCAGTAAATCCATGACCTCTGCTGATTTCTGAGCGTAGAAATGATGATCCGGCGGGACTAAAATTAATTTAGGGCAAAGTTTTAAAGCTTCATGAAGAACCATGGCAGTCTTGACACCGCACGATCTTGCCTCATAGTTTGCGGCAAGAATAATGCCAGAACGCTTCTTTGGATCACCGGCAACAGCGGCTGGTATTCCGACAAGGGAATCATTCCTTGTCATTTCACAACTTATAAAAAAAGCATTCATGTCAACAAGAAATATAACCTTTTGCGTGGGACACCTCTCTTGGTTAAAGGTATGTCATTGTTTCAAGCTTTTTTAAGATAGGATCATTAATCAAAAATATATTGGTAGTTTCAGCCTCGTCATCAAAAACAAGAACTGCCAAGCCGTTTTCCAGTTTGTATTTTACCTGTTTGAAATTTGTTTCCGGGGATGCTTCAACTTCGCCATAATCCGTTCCGCCTCTGGAAATAAATTCTTCGATGATGCCTTGCAGGGCTTCAGGGCTGAGCTTATCTATTGGAATGATATGGATCGACATTTTAATTTGCTCTATAGCCGATAGAATTGTTTTGCGATATTTAATGGCATCTTTTAAACCTGATCTCACACTTGCTATATCCCTTAGCGATGGTCTCACCTAGTTCCAACTCACAACCAAAGGAACTGGCAATACCCCGGTCGCCCTGCATGGCTATATCACAGAGTTTTGCAATCTGTTCATCTGTAGCTCCTTGCGTTTGCCATGCCGCTACCAGCGGGCAGTAGTGAAAGTCTATATCCAGCTGATCATCAGTACATGCTAGTATCTTCATTTCAAACACCACCCTTGCAGGCAATGTAAAAAGTTGTTGTTTTAGCCCTTTAAGGCTTTTGGTGCCGGCATCGGCAGTTAACTTGTCACCCTGAAAACACCCGCACTTCATAATAGCCGCTTTAGCAAATTCTTCCGTTTCTATACCACGCTTCTGGGCTTCATCAAGTAAGAGATATAGCCATGTGGCTCTATGTTCCAGCATACCTCTTACTGCTTTAATGATGTTATTTTTGTGCTTCGGATAATTTTTAATGTTTGACATCCATCTATCTCCTTATTTTTGATGCAGATAACATCCTCTGTCCATCCTTACTTGTGTATGGCTGGATCAATTAGTTTTGCTCTGGTGTAGGCTTCGTTATAATTCATCCATTATCCGGAAAGAGAAATGCAGTAGCAATGGAATTATTTTTATATACTTGTTTAGTCTGAAAATCAAATTATTGTACTGGAAATTGCGAATTAGAAACGAAAAAAGGTTTGCAACATTGAACATCGCAAACCATTGATTTTACTTGGTGCCTGGGGCGAGAATTGAACTCGCACAACCTCAAGGATCGAGGGATTTTAAGTCCCTTGCGTCTACCAATTCCGCCACCCAGGCTAAGATTTTACTTAGGGAAGAATCTGAGCGGCTTATATTATTTTTAACTTGTGGTGTCAAGACTTTGATATTTTCTTTTCTGCAATAGTTCAATATTTGAGAAAATACTTATTGTAACTTGAAGTATTGATTATATATGTGCTATGAAACAACATCTCAAAATAAAGGAAATAGCACATGCAAGATATTGATCTTATTATACTCGGTGGAAAAGTACTGCTTATTGATGCAAAAAATACTTACCTCGATAATGCCGCAATTGCCATAAATGAGGGCAACATTATTGCCATTGATCAGCCTGAAAATATAGCAAGGCAATACTCAGCCCGAAAAACGATCACCGCGAAGGACTCTCTGATCATGCCCGGTTTTGTCAATTGCCATACGCACGCAGCCATGACCTGTTTTCGGGGTATTGCCGATGATCTGGAATTGATGGATTGGCTCAATAATTATATTTTCCCGGCTGAGGCCAAAAACGTAAATAAATATCTCGCCTACTGGGGATCACTGCTTGCTTGCGCTGAAATGATCAAATCGGGAACAACCACTTTTTGCGATATGTATATCTTTGAGGATGAAACCGCTCGTGCGGCAAAAGCTGCAGGAATACGCTGTCTTATTGGAGAAGTTCTTTTCGATTTCCCTTCACCTAACTCGAAAACTCCGCAAGAAGGCCTTAACTATACACGAATGCTCATCGAAAAATGGCAAAACGATCCGCTAATTAGCATAATTGTTGAACCGCACGCGCTTTACACCTGCGCGCCTGACCTGCTTGCCAAAGCGAAAAAGCTTGCCGATGATTATTCTGTACCGCTGGGCATTCATCTTTTGGAAAATAAATCCGAAAAGGAACAACTGCAAAAGAAATTTGGTAAAGATGCTGTTATCTTTTTAAAAGACATTGGCTATCTTAATGAGAGGTTTCTTGCGCTCCACTGCGTCTGCCTTACCGCGGAAGATATCCGCCTCTTTGCCAATTATGGCGTTAAAGTTTCTCATAATCCGGCAAGCAATATGAAACTGGCAAGCGGTGTGGCGCCTGTTCCTGATATGCTCAAGGCGGGAATAACGGTAGGCCTCGGCACTGATGGCTGCGCCAGTAACAATAATCTTGATATGATCAAAGAAATGTCCACCGCAGCCAAGCTCCATAAAGTCGCCCGCCTTGATCCTACATTGATGAATGCTCAGACTGTTGTGCGTATGGCTACAATCGAAGGCGCAGGAGCTCTCGGTATGGATAAGATAACCGGATCTCTGGAAGTGGGTAAGAAAGCCGACATCATTATTCTCGGCCTCAACAAACCTCACTTAACTCCTCTCTATAACGAATATTCACATCTTGTTTACGCGGCAAGCGGTGCTGATATTGATACTGTATTGATAAACGGTAAAGTCGTTATGGAAAATCGTTCATTATTGACAATTGACGAAGCTGAAGTCATGCAAAGAGTAAGGGAGATTGCTGTAAATATTAAAAACAGTATGCGAAGTTAATACCAAGTAAGCTTTCAAAACCCCGTCGCAGATACCCTTCAGGGTGATGAATTTGTAATTTCCAAGCAAAGCACATTTTTTGTTTGAGGGGTGATTTTAACCCTGTCACTCAGATGCATATTTTCTATCCAGATCACAGAATCCTGATCTACAAGCAGCATGACTTCATTGCGCATATATCGAGGAATCTTTTGATTAATAAATAACGATTTTATTTTTTGCCGCCCTTTCATGCCCAACGGCTGAAACCTGTCTCCGTCTCTTCTGTTGCGCAATACAATCGGTTGCTGAATCTTATCTAAATCTAAATAGACCTTGTTTTTACTTTGCATATCCATTTTGTCTCTTGGTATCTTTTCTACGCTAATCGTCCGGTTGATTTCTTTAACATGAATTTTACCGGGAATATTTACAGGATATTCGTAGTCAACTTGCTTCAAACAAGCAAGTTCTCGCGTAATTATTAAATTGTCATACTCTCGCCTCGCCTCAATGCCAAGAGGAAGAGAGATTTTTTTCCCTGATTCTGCTAATTGCACCAACCTCTCCAGAGCCTTGATATTTCGAAATGCAAAACCATTCTTTTCCGTGCTCAGGATTTCTAATACTTCTTTAAACAACCGTGAACGGATAGCCGGTGCTAATCCTTTTAGATACTCAATATTCAGAGATATTCCATCAGGCTGATTTTGAATATGCGTTGATTGCAAAGCTTTCTGGACAAATTTGCAAATGAAGTCATCTTCCTGACGCAGGATTTCAGCCATTTGCGCCAGATTTTCTACAATTCTCGGATTATAATTTTCTTTCAAATAAGGAATTAGTTCGGAGCGAATTTTATTGCGCAGGTAAATGCTGCTCTCGTTTGAGCTATCCTGACAATAGGACATCCCTGCTTCGTTCAAAAATGCAATAATTTCAGCTCTAGTTATTTCAATCAGAGGACGGATGAACTTCCCCTCACGCATGGGTAGAATACCCTTTAAACCCTCTAATCCACTGCCACGTAATAGATTTAACAATACTGTTTCGGCTTGATCTTGAATATTGTGTCCCAGCACAATTTTTTGCGCGTTGTAATCTTCAGTTACTTTGTTTAAAAATTGGTATCTCTGTCGCCGATAAAAATCCTCCGGTGATTGACCATGCTGCCGAAGCTTGGAATCCATTTTTCCTGATAAGAAAATAAATCCAAATTTCCTCGCTAATTCTTGAGAATATTTTTCGTCTTCATCAGAGCTTGTTCCCCTCAATCCGTGATTGTAATGGGCAACAATAATGTCAAAATCCAGTTCTTTTGATGTTTGCGCAAGAGCGACCAGAAGTGCGGTAGAGTCAGGTCCGCCGGATAGGGCTACAACGACACGATCACCTTTTTCGAGCAGCCTATATTTTTCTATGGTTTTTTTAACTTTTTTTATCATATCTAGCCCCGCATCCCTGCCAACTACGTTGGCGGGATTGTTCCTCTTGAGCTTCCCATAGTAAGCGAGATTCACGATCGCTTCGCTCCCGGGATTATTCACCTAGCGCTTTAAACTTCGCTACGCTCTTTTTCAGCGAGTTTCATTAACAAAATAAGGCATTTACTTCCGAAAGATTTTCAACGTAATAATCAGCATTCAGGTTTAACAAATCCTGTCTATTGCCCAGGCCATTGAGATAAGCGCAGCTTAATATTCCTGAATTTTTTGCCACAAGAATATCATTTATGCCATCACCAATGATAACGGTTTTTTCTTTCGCCGTGCCATATTTATTCAATATAAGATCAACTACTCGGGAATCAGGCTTTTTAAAGGGAGTGGAATCAGAACCAATAATTTCTACAAAATATTTTTCAATATCTAATCCTTGTGCTATCGGTATTGTGTACTTATAACGCTTATTCGTCAGGATGATCTTCGTTTTTTCGGCAAATTTTATTAATACATCTTCAACTTGATGATACAGTTTTGCATTGTCTAATAGATGTGTACTGTAGTATTGGGTGAAAATATCGAGTGCTTCTTCACTATGATTAACATTTCCCTGCCCCAATGATCTCTCGATTAGTTGGTTAATTCCATCTCCGACAAAACTGATAATTTCCTCTTTCGTCCGCTCTGGAAGTAGTAAAGCTCCCAACATAAAATTTATCGCTTGAACTAAATCAGTACCAGTCTCCACAAGAGTGCCATCGAAATCAAAAATGAGCAAATCTACTTTTTTCATAATTTCACCTGTAGTATATATAGCGAATTGACTCATTAAATACAAGTTGGAATAATACCAAGTTGCTTTCAAAAATTCATATTTTTTGAAAGCAACTTGGTATTAATATAGTTTGACTGTGATCATTAGCTGTGCTAATCAAAATCAACCGCTTGGATCCATTATATTGACTGAGACGGTATTGATTATTTATTAATTAACTGTCGGACAAAATATAAAGGTCTTCCTCATAGCGGAAGGCCTTTACTTATATGAAGAAAAGACATTTCAATAAATTTGCCATAATTGGCGCCGGTATGGTGGGAACAGCCATTGGTTATTTACTAAAAAAAGCCGGCCGCGAAATTGTGGCTATTGCCGATAAATCCGCCACCGCTTTGCAAAGGGCTCATTCTTACACAGGCGGGAAAACTTACCGCAAACCGCAGGAAGTTTTGCATGATGCCGACTGTATCTTAATCACTACTCCTGACGATATTATTTTATCAGTATGCAAGGAAATCTCGCGAGCTCCTTCAATTAAAGGTAAATACATTTTTCACATGAGTGGCGCGGGCGGCCTGGATCTTCTTGAACCGGCAAAAAAAGCGGGTGCGTCTGTCGGCAGCATTCATCCACTGCAGAGTTTCTCTTCCATTGATAATGCCATAAAGAATATCCCCTCAAGCTATTTTGGAATTACAGCTGATACAAAGTCTAGGAAGCAGGCGGAGGTAATTGCTCTTGCACTGGGAGGTAAACCTATTTACATTTCTGCCAAACAGAAACCTCTCTACCATGCCGCAGCCTGTGTTGCCTCTAATTATTTAGTTTCTTTGCTCAACGTCGTAGAATCAATTTATCAATCTATCGGTATTAATGAAGAGGATGCAAAAAAAGCATACTTGCCTCTTATCTATGGCAGCTTGAAAAATATTGAACTTTCCGGCACTGTTTCGGCACTGACAGGCCCCATCGCTCGTGGAGATTCCGGCACTATTCAAAGACATGTTGACGCAATCCATGTTAATCTTCCCCATTACGCTTCTCTTTACTCGTCTTTAGGGCTTGTAACAGTTGATCTTGCCAGAAAAAAAGGAACTTTAAATTTACAGCAGGCAAAACAAATATCTGACATTTTGAAAGGAGTTATAAATCATGAGCTCACAAAATAAAGGCAACCGTAAAACAACTTCAGACATAAAAAAGATGAAAACTCTTGGGGAAAAAATTACAGTACTTACCGCTTACGACTATGAAATATCCGCTATCCTGGATGAGTGCAATATCGATATGATTCTGGTTGGCGATTCTTTGGGAATGGTCGTATTAGGCTATGATACAACTCTGCCGGTTACTATGGAAGATATGCTCCACCATACCAAAGCAGTAGCCCGAGCTGCCAGAAAGGCTTTAATCATTGCCGATATGCCGTTTTTATCATATCAAATGTCACCCCAGATCGCGCTGGCTAATGCCGGACGCTTTTTACAGGAAGCTGACGCGCAGGCAGTGAAGTTGGAAGGCGGCAGACAATACGCGGAAACTGTGCGTAAAATTACTTCGGCAGGAATTCCCGTGATGGCGCATCTTGGCTTAACACCTCAATCCATTCATCAAATGGGCGGATACAAAGTTCAGGGTAAAAAAGAAGACGCCGCTCAGATAATTATTGAAGATGCTAAAATTTTAGAAGAGGCAGGCGCTTTTTCCGTTGTACTGGAATGCATCCCGGAAAAGCTCGCCCAGGAAATAAGCGAATCTCTTTCCATTCCGACAATTGGTATCGGTGCAGGTGTCCATTGCGACGGACAGGTCCTGGTAGTAAATGATATGCTGGGCATGTTTGAAAAATTCACGCCAAAGCATGTAAAAAAATATGCCAATTTGAATTTAGAAATTAAAACCGCGGTAAAGAAATATATAACTGAAGTGAAAGAAAAAACTTTTCCTGACGCGGAGCATAGCTTTAAATAAATTATGTAATTTTTCGCAGATATTGAAGAAGCTCAACTTGCGCTTCCATGTTGGGAATTTTTGTCTGGATATTAATTTTTGATACCGGCATTCCAATAAGAGTTAGAATCTCAGCCAGAGCATCAAACATATCAATTTGAGGATATACAGTCCTTGTAAGATATTTAATCAATTTAAAAGTCTTAAATCCGTCAAACCAATCATTAAAGTGATGCCTGCGTGTCTTTTCCTCTTTTGCATTACGGCGTATGTTTGACCACGTATCGGCAAAACGATTATCAACTAAAAATGATTTTAACGCCGGATTTATTCGGTGGGCTTCATGCAATATTTCGTCTTCGTTCAATAGAATTGCATTATTCATAAACTCCAGCCACTGCGCTATGACGGTAAATATTTTGGGATCGTAAAGAAGATGCGCTTGTTTCTCGCCGGAAAGAAATCTTTCTATCGCTTTGCCTGTTCCAAAAGGAACGCGGGAAGAGGAGCGAGCGGACGGGAAAACGCATGTTTCCCTGATATAATCAATGCTTCCTGTTTTGGCCAACTTGTTGAGAAAATAAAAATCTTCACCTGCTTTGCGTTTGTTCATACCTCTCACTTGCAGATAAGCACCAGTTGATGTGACTATGGTTGACCCGATAGAATGAAACGCCCATGGTGATTTGGCGTACTTAAGGCCTAACACCCAATAGCGCAAAAATATTTCATAGCAGCAAATAGCGGCTTGCCCCTCATAATCCTCCGGCATTTGATGTTCATAAGCGATGATTGCCGTTTTTATTTTTGGTGTAAAGTAATTCTTAATTGTAGAAAGATAATTTGGTTGAACCAACGTATCGGCATCAAGGCTTATGATCAGCTTTTTCCCCACTAAACTTATATTCAGTAGACGCAAAGCCATATCCATACCTATTTTCCTGGCTATCCCCACACCACCATCTCTTAATGGCATTTCACAACCTTTGGATGAGGCATCAATGTAACTCAGCTTCAATTGTGTATCCGCGATTTTAAGCAATTGTGGATATATCTTCTGATCGGAATTGAATTTGCCTAAACCCTCTTTTCTTACCAAAGCATCAAGATATTTAATTGTAGTTTGATTATTGCTGACATGCTCGGAAGGTGTATCGCTTTTATTATTGATCACACACAATATAAGAGAATATTCCAGCGATACCGGATTATTCAGCGCCAGAGATGCTAATGTAGAAAAAAGCATTTCTTTTTCCGCATAAGCGGGGATGACAACCACTTGCGAAATATTTTCGATATTACCGGCAATTAAATGCCAGTTATTACCTGCTGAGTATTTCTCCAGATAGTCTTCAAGTAACGAAGGTTTATTCATTGTGAAACTCCAATTCCGAAAACGCAGTACAGCGGAATTGGTAAGTTGAACAATCCCGCAAAGCGGAGGGTATGATACACCAAAGCTTGCTTTGGTGTATCATACCCGTGATTCAAAAAGTTTGATTACGCTTTCTTTTAGTAGATAATATTCATTTGCCTGTATCCATTTTATCGCAATTCCATTTCTTTCCATTCTTCGGAACCATGTTTCCTGTCTTTTTGCAAATTGATGGATAGCTGTATTGAGTTTACTTTTCATTTCATCAAATGAAAATCGATTTTGTAAATATTGTGAGACATAACGATATTCAAGACCAAAGCTATCTAACCTACTCCAGGATAAGCCTGCGGCATGTAGACTCTCTACTTCCTCGATCATTCCTTGTTTTAGTCTTTCTTCCAACCGAGACGTAATCCGCTGCCGCAATATTGATCTTTTCCAACTTATCCCGAATACCATCGCTTCAATCACAGGTGTTTCGTCTTGTTCGGATTTTTTATTATTTCTCGCCCGCTCAATTTCTATCACCCGAATTAGTCTCTGTTTATCTTCTAAATCTGTTTTGTTATGCAAATGAGGTTTGAAAGTAAAAAGTATCTCTTTCAATTCATTTATTGTTTTTTGATCAAGTTCTTTTCGTAATTCCGGCTCAGGTTTCGCCTCAGGCATTTCATATCCTGACAATACCGCTTGTAAATAAAGGCCGGTACCACCTGTAAGTATAGGTAAATTGCTGTTATTCTGTATCCGACTGAATATTTTATAAAACCCTTTCTGGAATTCAAACAAATTAAATTCGCTCTCAGGATCCACTATATCTATCATGTGATACGGTATCTTTTGCGCATTGATAATATACTGATTTAAATCCTTGCCGGTGCCAATATCCATGCCTCGATAGACCTGCCTTGAATCCGCAGAGATAATTTCGCCGTGCAGATCATAGGCAAGTCTTGCTGCCAACTCAGTTTTACCGGATGCCGTCGGACCAAGAATTACAACCAGATTATTTGCCATATTATACCCTTGAAATTATCTTCCTTTGCGTGTAGTCATTTCTGCGTTATGATAATATTAAATACCAAGTTGCTTTCAAACATTAAAGGGTTGATTTACCGAGCATAATACCAAGTAAGCTTTCAAAAATTCATATTTTTTGAAAGCAACTTTGTATAATAACATTTTGCCAATAATGGCTATTAAAAAATGATAAAAAGCATTGATTTAAGAACAGAACCCATATTTACTTTAATTTTAAAAATGAGCTGGCCGTCAATAATCGCGATGATCGCCATGTCCGTCTATAATTTAATTGATACTTTCTGGCTGGCCAGACTAAGCTCGCAATCACTCGCGGCACTCACTATTTGCTTCCCTATTCAACTTATATTTGCCGCGATTGGCGTTGGTACAGGAGTTGGCGCAGGCTCCTTCTCCGCGCGGATGTTCGGCGCAGGTAAAATCCTCCAAGCAAAACAAACCGCCGGCCAGATTTTTTTCCTTTCCATCTTTTTTGGCTTTGTTATTATCAGTTGCGTTTTATTTTTTCACGATACTATCCTTATTACTTTTGGCGCCAGCCAGGATATCCTACCTCTGTGCCGGGATTATCTCATTATTATTGTTTTCAGCTCTCCTTTTCTCTTCTTTACCATGATGTCTAACAGTCTTCTCCGTGTTGAAGGACGGCCTCTTTTATCAATGTATGTTGTCCTGATTTCATCTATTGTCAGCGCGATTCTTGATCCTCTTTTAATCTTCGGCATTGGGCCATTTCCGCATCTGGGATTGAAAGGAGCTGCGCTGGCTGCTGTTGTCGCTCAATTTATAGCTTGTCTGTTTTCCATATATTTTATGCAGCTGAAATCATCAAAATATGAACTCAAATGGAAATATCTTTCCCCCGATATATCCATAATTAATTCAATTTATGCAACCGGCTTTCCCTCCATTATCATAAATTTAATTGTGAGCTTTCTTTTAATAATTTACAATCATGTATTATCTCAATTCGGTTCTTTGACAATCGCGGCGCTAGGCATTTTTTTTCGTGTGAACGCGCTGGTAACTATGGTTTTATTTGGTATTGGTTTCGGTTTAATGCCGATTGTCGGATTCAGCGATGGCGCCAGACTATATCAACGCCTTCGTCAATCAGTACTCGTCGCCTTGAAAGTGGCCAGCATATTTGCAACCGTTTCTTCGATTTTCTTATTTATATTTGCCGACACGATAGTTGCTTACTTTACTAAAGATCCTGAATTGCTCGCCATTGCCATACCTGCGTTACGCATCAATATCGTGGCACTGGTTTTCACCGCGCCAACCATTATTTTTATCAATATGTTTATGGGACTGGGCAAGGGCAATTTAGCCATGTTTTTACTTTTTTTCCGTGATGTTATTATACTGGTACCTTTATTGATTGCGCTATCGTCCTGGAAAGGCTTAGCGGGCGCGTGGTTTGCGCTACCCATAGCCAATTTTATTGCTTTCTTTGTAATTATTTTTTGGGCAAAAAAAGAATTACAAAGATTTGGAAATAAGTAATCACGGGATCACAAAAAATGCCCCTATCGCAAGGGGCATTTTTGCTTCAAATTGAATTTAAATTATTTGGAATTCTTACAACGGTTGAACATTTGTCGCGCTGGGACCTTTGTTACCCTGTTCAATATCGAAACGGATCTTTTGCCCCTCATAAAGAGTCTTAAATCCCGTTCCGGCAATAGCGCTATAATGAACAAATACATCACCACCCTCGTCGTTTTCAATAAACCCAAACCCCTTCTTCTCGTTAAACCATTTTACTTTTCCTTCTGCCACAGTTGAAAATCCCCCTTTCAGATATTCGTTTCTTTAAGGCCTAGACCCTTCGGAAACTAAAAAACCGCAAGAATTCTTTTTATAAATTAAGAATTCTATGCGGTTAATTTTTTCTCTGCAAAACTTAACACTAACGATTTCCTAGCAAAAGCCGCCTGCGTTTTTCCTCATAAGAATACGACTTGCTCATGTTGGTGTAAATTTTAACATTATTTATTTTAAAATCAAGCTTTTTTTAACAATTTTGATTCATTAAATTCAACAATACATTTGAGTAAAATGTCAATTAATTCTTTTTCCTTCCCGAAATAAAAATGATCTGCCCCTACTATTGTTTCAAAGAGTGAGTTATTGTTTTTTGCTTGTTTCCTTAATACCTCCGCGTCGCAGTACTGGTCGAGATCACCGCTCACCAGTAAATCAACTTTATTTTTTAAATTCTCCCAGCTAAAATCAAATAAATTATGAGGTGGAGAAACAAGAATACTGGCGACAAAAAACTGATTAGATTGCTCCAGCAATTTAGATCCAACCCAGGCGCCAAATGAATAACCGGCCAAAACTATTTTCTCTATCCCATTCTTTTTTAGAAAATCATGAGCTGAAATAATATCAGTTTGTTCACCTCTGCCCTCGTCATAATTGCCCGTACTATTACCTGCTCCCCTGAAGTTAAATCGAAGTGTCGTACAATTTTGTATGGCAAAGGCATCTCGTATCGCTTCGACAACATTATTATGCATCGACCCACCCATAAGAGGATGCGGATGGCAGATAACGATACCATTTTCACCCGGCTGCTTTCCAATCATTCCTTCCATTTTCAACGACCCATTATTCCAATATACTTTTTCTTCCCGCGCAATAGTCATATCAAACCTCCCCGATGACAGGCACAAAATCTCTGATCGTCATATTTTTTCAATGGAGGTTCAACTTGAGCGCAAATATCTATCTTGTAAGAACAACGGTTTTGAAAATTGCAGCCTTTTTCGCCTTCATTTCTTGCTTCTCCTTTGACTGACAATATTCTTTTTTTATTTTTAGGATCGCCCGATGGAACTGCCGAAAGCAGCATTCTAGTATAGGGGTGCATTGGCGTTGAGTAAACATCATTGTTTGCCGCAAGTTCGACAATTTTGCCCAAGTACATCACGGCAATGCGATCGGACATATTCCGAATTACATTTAGATCGTGAGAAATAAATAAATAAGTCAAACCAAAATCATTTTTGAGCTCTTTAAGTAAATTCAGAATCTGCGCCTGAATGGAAACATCCAACGCTGAAACAGGTTCATCGGCAATAATCAATTCCGGCTTTAAAATCAACGCGCGAGCTATTCCGATACGCTGCCTCTGCCCTCCGCTGAATTCATGCGGATAGCGATTGGCCTGTTCTTTACTTAAGCCAACTTTCGCCATCAATTGCATCACCATCTCATCACGCTCATTTTTATCACCTGTTTTATGAATCGTAAGAGGCTCTTTGATGATACTGAATGCTGATTTTCTGGGGTTGAGTGAAGAATAGGGATCCTGAAAGATCATCTGCACTTTGCCGCGGTATGTTCCCAGCTCGGCTGCGGAAAATGATTTTATATTATCGCCTTTATAATAAATATATCCCTCGTCAGGCCTCTCTAATCTAATGATTAACCTGGCCAGTGTTGATTTCCCGCAACCTGATTCACCAACCAGGCCCAGCGTTTCCCCTTTTTTAATTTGCAGTTCTATATTATCAACAGCATGAACACTTCTTGATTTGGCATGAAATAAACCGCCGCCGGAAGTATATTTTTTTCTCAGTTCTTTGATCTCAACTAATGATTGAAGCATATTTAACTCAATACGATTTTATGTTTCCAGGGTATTGTAAGCATGCAACAAAATGCCCTTCTTTAATCTCTTTTAAACCCGGTTCCTCTTTGTTACATTCTTTTTGCGCGACCAAACAACGGTCAAAAAATCGGCATCCCGCTGGAAGATTATATAAGCTGGGAACATTACCGGGAATAGTTTTGAGATAATTATCCCTGGTAGAAGAAGCCGCGCATCTTGCCGGCATGGATTCAATTAATCCCTTTGTATAGGGATGAAGCGGATGATCAAATATATTTTCGACAGTCGAGTTTTCCACAATTTTTCCCGCGTACATCACCGCTACATTTTTAGAAGCTTGCGCGATGATTCCAAGATCGTGGGTAATTAAAATTACCGCCATATTATTTTTTTCTTTCAGACTTGAAATCAAATCAAGAATCTGCGCCTGAATAGTAACATCCAGAGCGGTGGTCGGCTCATCGGCAAGCAACAATTGAGGATGACACGACATCGCCATAGCAATCATTACCCTCTGGCGCATACCGCCGCTGAGCTGATGCGGATATTCGCGCACCAGTTTTTCGGGATCATCAATACCTACTTCACGCAATTGTTCAATGCTTAATGCAAGGGCTTCTTTAGTCGCAAGTTTTTGATGCAGCCGGATGGCTTCGGCTATTTGCTCACCCACTGGCAGGACTGGATTTAATGAAGTCATCGGTTCCTGAAAAACCATGGCAATCTCACTGCCACGCTTCTTACGCATTTCTTCTGCCGACAGATTTAGTAAATTCTGACCAGAAAATAATATTTCACCGTTAACAATTTTGCCATTTGCCGGAATGAGATTCATTATGGAAAGGGCCAATACTGTTTTCCCACAACCTGATTCACCAACAATTCCCAGAGTATCACCGGAATTGAGGCCAAGCGAAACCCCGTCCACAGCGGAAATCCTTCCTTTAGCGGTGTCAAACACCGTTCTTAAATCTTTTATTTCCAGTAAACGTGGCATACTATTGTGAAACTCCAATTCCGAAAACGCGCAGTGCAGCGGAATTGGTAAGTTTAACAATCCCGCACAGCGGAGGGTATTATACCAGTGGCTTTTTTACACGATTACGCAAAAATTCTACAAGCAGACGCACAGCAACCCCTGACGCTCCCTTGGGAATATACGTTCTATCTTTAGCCGTCCAGGCAGGACCGGCGATATCTAAATGTACCCAGGGGAAGTCTCCGACAAATTTGCTTAAAAAAGCCGCCGCTGTAATCGTCCCTGCTGCCCTGCCCCCGCTGTTTTTATAATCGGCAATGTCGCTTTTGATCAGCTCACTGTAGCACTCCCATAAAGGCAGCTCCCAGACGAGTTCACCTGTGGCCTTTGCCGCAATATGAATTTCACTTTTGAGTTTATCGTTCGTTCCTAACATTCCGATGACATCATCTCCCAAGGCGACAATGCAGGCGCCGGTGAGAGTTGCGACATCGATAATCGCGGCAGGTTTATATTTTGACGCATAAGATAGCGCATCGGCTAAAATCAGTCTTCCTTCAGCATCAGTATTGATAACTTCGATAGTTTTTCCCGAATATGATTTTAATATATCGCCGGGTTTATAAGCGGTACCGCCGGGCATATTTTCCGTAGCCGGAATCAGCCCGACGATATTCAGCGGTAACTCTAAATTCAACGCTGCCATAATCGCGCCCATAACCGCCGCGCCTCCGGACATATCTGTTTTCATCTCATCCATTTTTTCAGACGGTTTAATGGAGATGCCGCCACTGTCAAAAGTCAGACCTTTTCCTATAAGCACTATCGGCGCTTCACTCTTTTTTCCACCGGAATATTCCAGAATAATAAATTGCGGTTCTTCATTACTGCCGGAGGCCACACCAAGCAAGGAATTCATCCCCAGTTCTTTCATCTTCTTTTTAACCAGAACCTTACAGACTACATTTTTTCTTTTCCCTATCCGTTGTGCTTTTTTCGCCATGATTGACGGCGTCATTTCATTGGAAGGCGCGGAAACAAGATCTCTCGCGAAATAAACTGCCCCGGTAATTACTTGCGTCCTTCTAATTTCGCTCTCAAGTAAATTAAAATCATTTCCTTCACAGATTATGTTTAGTTGTTCCATCTCCTTTAAATCTTCGCGTCCGACAGTTTTATAAGGATTGTATTGATAGAGGCCCAACAGAGCTCCTTCTACTACCGCCTGCGTAATTTTTTCTTTTGTTTCAGAAATCATTTTCCAATCAATGGAAGTGGCTGCTTCTTTGATATTGAGCGAACGCAGATGCTGCATGACTTTGGCAAAAGCGCCACGAATTTTATCCAAATCAACTTCAGTTGATTTTCCCAAACCAAGAAGAGTAATTCTTTTTGCCGGCAGCAGATCTTTTGTATAGATGACTGATATTTGAGATATCTTAGCTTCAAAATCGCGGTTTTTAATTAGCTCGCTAACTAATCCATTGCATTTCTGATCAATTTGCAGCGCGGCTCCCGCTAATTTTTTTTGACCCTCAAAGAATGTTAAAATAATGGCCTGACTTTTGGCCTCGGCAAGATTTCCTTTTTGAACAAATATCTTCACTTCACCCTCCTAATATACACATATTTTGTTTACTTACTTCACTTTTTAAACTGCTTTACAATCCTCTGTGTCATTGCGAAGCGCCTCTCAGGTGCTGTGGCAATCTAAACAGAACAAGGGATTGCCCCGCTGAAGCGGGATTAAAACAACCCCCTTGTTCAACGAGGAGAGCATGAGATTGCTTCGGTCGCTTCACTCTCTCGCAAAGACATTACGACACAATTTTGTTAGCAAAGATAACACATCAACGTAAAAAGTCAATTAGTTAAGGGCTTATCTAATTATTGTACAATAAGCGTATTGCGACGCAGGCAAACATGAAGGTTCTTGTAATTATTTTTTAGAATTTTTTTAAGATAGTTGATATTTTTTTCAATAGATTCATTATAAATATTTCTTTCGATATTCCAGCGATCCCGAAAGTGGTTGATCATATAATCTTGAACATTGCCAAGATCGTTTTCAAATCTGGCCTGGACAGATTTATAAAAATCAGTAGTTTTTTTTAACAGATCAAACTCACTTTCAAATCCGGAAACATTTCCCTCCTCAAATTCATGGAAAAGGGGAGTCAATTTTTCCAGATAGAACCGATCAGCCATTTGACTTAACAAATCCGCAGTTCCGAGCATTTTACCAATGATTTCAATATTGGTTGAGGGGAAAGTAATCTTTTTAATATCGATACTTAAACCAGTACAAAGTAATATATCTCTGAAGCACACCAAATCGGTACGAAAATAATTTTCCTCAGCGTAATAATCCTGAGCAAACACAATACTTCTTTTAATATGAATGAGTGTGTATTTGGCTCCGGTACCCAAATTATCATCATTCACTTGAATATAGCCTGTATCATGCATCAGCGCGGCAATCAGGCCCAGATTGATTTCTTTATCTGTAAATTTTTCCCCACGCAAAACAGCGCCATGAATTAAACGCGCCATGGCCAAAAGAACCATCATTGTGTGCCTTAAATCATGGTATTTAGTGTTGCACTTTTGAAATCCAGGATAGTTGCCTCGAAATAGATTTTCCACATCGCGAAAAGCTTTATTCAGATAATGAAAATCAAATTGGGGATTAATCAAAGAGGTGGTAAATTTAACTTCTTCCAATATTTCGCTATTATCCCGAATATCCAGAAGTTTTGTGTGCAAAGCATTATCATTATCGCTTATGCTGATATTTATCATCATTCACACTCCACTACACTGTCTGCGCTATTGTATAAGTTTAGTAAATGTTATTGTCAAGGAGAAAAAACGGAATAAAGAGGGAATCACCGCAGGGGATACGGTGATGCTTCGATATTGTTTTTTTTCATTATTGCTATAGGTTGTATTTCGCGATGCAGTACAAGGCGCGGAAACCATCTTTCCAATTTATTTTCTTGCCCTCTTCGTAAGTTCGACCATAATAGGAAATGCCAACTTCATAGATACGACATTTGGTCTTGGCAATTTTTGCCGTGATTTCAGGTTCAAATCCGAATCTGTTTTCTTCTATTTTTATCGCCTGGATAATTTCCCGCCTAAACGCTTTATAACAAGTCTCCACGTCGGTCAAATTGAGATTTGTACACATGTTGGAAATTAAAGTTATCAAACCATTGCCCACTCTGTGCCAGAAGTACACGACACGATGCGCCTCCGCTCCCATAAACCTCGAGCCGAAAACGACATCGGCTTTATTATCAATTATCGGCTGAAGTATTTTGGGATATTCGGCAGGATCGTATTCCAGATCGGCATCCTGAATTATAACAACATCTCCTGTGGCCGCCTGGATTCCCTGTCTCAAAGCCGCGCCTTTCCCCTGATTGGTGTTCTGATAGATAATCCGGCTGACTTTCGATTCAATCTTTTCTTTTAAAATTTTTCTTGTGCCATCCGTTGAGCAATCATCAATAATAATGATTTCCTTGTCCTGAAAAGGCGCGCTAACTACGGCATCGATAATTTTTTCGATTGTGCCGGCTTCATTATAACAGGGAATTACAACACTAAGTTTCATTTCTATTCCTTTCTGTAGAGACTGTGTTTCAATCATCATTTGTCATTGTTCACAACTTAAATTTAAGTAATCTTTCATTTTTCTTCCTCAGATAAAAATTGAAACTTTCAGCGTAGTTTGAATACAGACATTATTTTTTGGTTATCTACAGAAATTGAGTAAACTTCATTGGGAAATTGATATGGTTCCGGATGCCAACGGTAATTTGTCAGAAAGTAGTCTGCCTGTTGAATATTGGCATGTCTAAGTCTTTTGAGATCTCCCTTATCGAGAAAAATAGCATTGTTGATCATAGGCGTAAGCACGTTCGCTGATAACCCAAGGGCAGGCCTTTTGTCGCTTTTGACGATATATTCCAGTCCGTGACGAAAAGACAATCCCCAGTAATCGAGCTCAAAACTCTCTCCCGCACTATTTCCGGCTAAGTTGTTGAAATAAACATTCTGAAAAGGATGATACCGCATCATCTGATAGGATGTAGAGATAAGGCAAAGGACAGTGACAGCGGCTATGAATATGCCCGCACGCCGCTCACCGCCTGTGCGGGCTTCTTTTATTATGCCAATCAGCTTGGCGACTCCTGTCATGGCAATAAGCAGAAAGGGCGCATATATGAAATACAAATGCCTCCATCCATCGTAAAGCGCGGAATTCAGAACAATCACCGCAATAAGCGGCGCAAAGAAAAGAAGGAGAAACAGAAAGTCCTGACGCTCCCTGTCATTGGAATAAAACTTAATCCCGTTCTTGATCATCTCCTGGATCGCCAGGAAAAAACCGCTCAGGAAGAAAAAAGTGTATATAAGCGGCGTCGTGATCAAAATCCATATAGGAATGTAATGCCAGGGGACTTCTGTTGATTTGATGAATGTTCCCAGATAGAGGATACTGTATGTTATTGGAAATCTGTTCATCTTTGTAAATGTATCCGTGAAATTCCGCATCGGATTTTCCCAGAGGTAAGGCAAAAAAAGTACCATAAGAAAAGAAAAAGAAATAAGATATATAAACAAAGGGAAAAGTCTTTTGTGCAAATTATTGAACGTTCTGCCGGCCTTTATTTCATCAATACCAGATATAAAAACGGCAAGAAAGGGAATAAATATACCTGTGATCCTTTGATCAACCACAATAGCGGTAGCTAAGGCAAACAGTAAGGAATTGGCAAGTGTTTTTTTGTTGAGATAACGAATAAAGAAATAGATAGAGATAATGAAGAGCGAAAGAAAGACACTGTCTTTGCCGTAAAATGATTCGGCAAAAATGCGGGGGCTCAGGATCAGAAAAAAGCACCCGATCAAACCTAATGCCCGGCTTTCAAAGCGGTTTCTGACAATCAAATAGAAAAAAAACACACTGACATAAAACAGGAGAAAATTGCACAGGTGCCGTAAATAATACGCCTCCGGCATTGAGCCGTTATAACCCAGCAGAAGATCGGCGACATACATAGGCAAGTCAAAAACAACACCATATTGTTTTGCTGAATATTCCGCAAGTGGCGCCAATTTCGCAAACTCCGGAGGCTGAAAATTTGGTATGAATATGGACGATAGGTATTTTGCCGTAACACCGGCAATATCGCGATGTACAGGCTCATCCCAGGAAATGCCATAGTCCTTGTAAATAGAAACGCCAATGGCAAGATAAGCAAGGAAAAAGATAAGCACAAAAATGCGCTGCTTTTTGAATAGTAATAAAAACTTTTTATTCATCGGCAACTTTCATAAGTGTCATCGGATTTCCATTAATTCGGGTTAAACTGATTGACGTATTTGGAAAGCAGATTGTAATCTTTTTGTATTACTTAAATTTAGCATCGGCTTCCCGCTCCATACTGTCGGCGTAACTTCATGCCATTCAAGTCCTTCAACTTGCGGCTTGGTATTGCGAATCAGTATCATCCGGTCCTTTTCGGTCATTTTGTTCACCCAGGGGGCATAGCTTTCGTTCTTGCCACGGGTTAGTTGGATATGGCGGTATATTTCAAAGTTATCGGCCGACATCCAGACAGGCTCGAAACCAAGTGTGTAGCGCCATGGGCCGTGGGGGTTTAGATAGAATATCCGATAAAATAGAGACATGCTATCATTATACAAAATGCCTCCTTCATCAGGCAGCCATTGTCGGTGCTCCGCGTTTTCAATGTTTGGCCACTCAGATGGAACGCCGGACCAGCGGCTGCCCCGGTCATTAGTCACGGCCAACAGGAGGAATAGGCAACACACCCCGGCGAAAGCAAGCCGCTTTAAACTGAATATGTCCATATAGTATTCCAGCGCTGCCTGAACTTCAAGTGCGATCCAGAAGGCCAGCGCCGGCCATGACCAATCCGACCAAAAGCGACCGGCGAAAAAACCCATGATCCAACCGATAATCGCAAGGTAGAATATGGGATTGTCCACAGTCGAGATTTTCCATTCACCTCGTGCCCAACGCCACAGAAGCAGTCCTCCGACCAAAAAGAATACCAGCACCTCTCCGGAAAATGGTTGGAATTCACTGACCAATTGACGCTGGAAATCGTATTTTCCAAAGGCTTCCAGGGCATGAAAGAGCATCTGGTGCAAAAAAGCCAACGGGCTGCCGGTGAACATCGCCCCAAGAATCACTCCCCCAGACATTGCCCCCGACATAAGCATAAAGACCCGCCACTGCCTGGCCAACACCAAGGCTAAAAGCGGCAAGGCAAAAAGATACCATGTGCCGTGAATCCATGTGGCTAAAGCCGCGACCGATGTCAGAGCGGCAAGCTCAGCCCATGGCAGTTTTTTATCCCTGACTCTATCCCAAAGAAAGCAGAACAACACGACCATGACCATACTAACAATGTAGGGCCTCCCATAGAAAAGCCGAAAGATCGGGCCAAAGAAAAATACTGAAGATAAAGCCAAGCTTACGATCCACGCCTCCCCTCGCCGAAAATACAAAACCGGAGGCAGGGTGAATGCAAAAAAAAGGAACATTACGGAAAAGTTGAGTAACAACTGCTTGTCACCACCCGTAAGGGATTGAACCACTCTTAGAATCGAGTGCCATCCCGGATGACTGTCCATGGTTATTTCCGGGCGGATGACCAGAATTTCCGCCCAGGACTGACCGGAGACGACCATGGCTACATGGCGCAGGGCGTCATCGCCTGGAAAGTAGCCTTGTCCGATAACGCGCAGACAGGTCAAAAGCAGTGTGCCCAGACATAGAAGAAGGATTATTGATCGAATGATGCGGTGCCACGCGCCCAGGCTATCTCCGTCATTACCTTTATACATGTTCATAATGTTTTTTTCCTTGTTCGCCCAACCTCAATAGAAAGCCGACCTCGTTTATAGACTAGCACCAGTGCTGCGTCAGTGGATATAGAAAAAATACCCTCTTCTTCGCAGGTTAGACGTACCTTATGCCGTCTGGAGTGTCAAGATAGAAAGTGGAATATGCACATTAATATAGAGTTGTGACAAAATCGACAAAAGGATAAGCTATATGAGAGCTTTGCATAACTACATCAAATTAACAATTTTGTCATTCCGTGCAAGCGAAGCGCGACACGGAATCCAGTATTATCAATGTTTTTCTGGATACCGACCTTCGCCGGTATGACGATTATGGTGGTTCTGCAAAGCTCTCTATATTAGATTTAGGATCATTGATGGGGGGATTTGCATCAAAGGAAAAAGGAGCCGATAAAAAAATTACCGGCTCCTTTTTAATCATTTTCTCAGAATGCGGCAGAAGCAACAAATTGTTGCCCTCCGCTTCGTTAATTTTTCTACGGCTTGGTCCAGGTACCTGTTGCAGTCTGATCATTATATGTTGCGGTAATTGTAGTGGTAACAAAACCTGTGCCACTACACGTAACACTACAGTCGCCATTAGGGCAAGATACAGTAACATTACTGCATGCTTCCGCCACGCTTTGTGGACCAGTAGTATTCCCCAGCAAGCTTGCTGCATATGCCATCGAAATACCGGACTGAGCAGCCGCCACAAAACCATAAGCAGCCTGTTTCCTTGCATCGTTCTGCAGATCAATATACTTCGGCACAGCCACTGCAGCCAAAATCCCCAAAATAACCAACACAGCAATTAATTCGATAAGCGTAAAACCTTTTTGATTTTTCAACATTTCTTTTTCTCCTTCTTATTTAATTAAATTGTTTAAATTAAGTTTTCGAAATTAACCCCTAATTTCTGTTATTTGCCAAAGCAAGCATTGTACCATTGCTGTTCATGTCGGAAGTAATTATCTTTTGGGTAATCCGTTGATTTAATTATGTTATATATTTAAGACTGCTAGACTGTTTTGCAATGTCATTGGTGAACTACACATAATGATGAATCATCTACAATTATTGTAGGTTTTTGACAATTTCTACATCAATATTATGCTTTTTTATTCTATGCCAAAGGCTTCTCTGGTTTATGCCTAAAATATTTGCCGCCTTAACTTGAACACCTCCGGCAGTTTTTAACGCGTGCAAAATCATTTCTTTTTCCATAATCATTAATTTATCATCCAGCGATATATTATCATTCAAATTATCCTCAATATAGACTGAATTCTGCCTGCTGATATTCTCCGGCAGATGATGTGGTTCTATAAGATCATTTTCTACCAATACACAAGCATGCTCTAAAACATTTTTTAATTCCCTTATATTTCCCGGCCATGAAAAACCGATCAAAAGCTGGGATACTGAAGGAGATAAGCTGACTTTTTTGGGAAAACTATTTAAAAAGAAATTGGCCAGAAGCAGAATGTCTTCTCTTCTTTCCCGCAGGGGCGGCAGTGAAATAGAAAATACATTTAACCTGAAATAAAGGTCTTCTCGAAATGATCCCTCTTTGATTATCTTTAATAAATTTTTATTTGTTGCCGCGATAAAGCGGACATCAACCCGAATAGGCGTTGTTCCGCCTACCCTTTCAAATTCCTTTTCCTGCAATACGCGTAACAGTTTCGCTTGCGTTGCCAGAGGCATATCGCCAATTTCATCTAGAAAAATTGTGCCGCCGTCAGCAATTTCAAACTTGCCTTTCTTTTGTGAGGTAGCACCGGTGAATGATCCTTTTTCATGACCAAAAAGTTCGCTTTCGAGTAATCCTTCCGGAATGGCCACGCAATTAATTTTCACAAAAGGCTTTCCTTTACGCCTGCTGTGCGAATAAATACTTTCCGCAATTAATTCCTTGCCTGTTCCGCTTTCGCCCAAAATAAGGACAGTGGAATCTGTCGGGGCAACTTTGGTGATTTGTGTAAAAATATTACGCATGGAAACGCTTGCGCCGATAACATCGGGGAATAATTCTTTGGCTTCAACCTTGCTCAGAATATTTGCCACATTGTCAAAAACATTTGTAATTTTTTCTAAATCGTTCGTTACTTTTTCCTGAATATCTTGTGTGGAATTAACGTAGATAGGTATCTTTCTTGTTTTCTCGACAAATTGCATGAAAGGTTTTAGAAAAACGCGCAGAATAAAAAAGCTTATAATAAAAGTGAAAATGCTTATTGCTGTAATTATAAAAATAAAACGGAGCGATAATATCTGGTTTACTTTTTCATTAGGATTAAATAATTGATGGGTTAAGATTACGCCAATAATATAAATACCTGTATAAATTACCGGAATCAAAATATAAAGATTTACATAATATTTTTTTTTGTCCATTTTTACCTTTTTCCTGCCATCTGGGTGAGATCCCACATGGGCATAAATATGGCCAAGGCAAAGAAGCCAACAACCGCGGCTAAACCTACAATCAGAATCGGGCCGATTGCTTCCGAAAGGCCTTTAACGGAATATTCCACTTCATCGTCGTAATGTTTGGTAATTTCGCGCAACATCTCATCGATATTTCCGGATTCTTCGCCAATGGCAATCATATCAACAACCATCGGCGTAAAATATTTTGCCGATCTTAAAGGTGTTGCAATTCCGGCTCCTTCTTCAATACGAGTACGAACGTAATCAAAATCTCTGGATATCGCGGCATTACCAATTGTTTCAGAAAGAATGGTCAGCGACTGCAAAACCGGAACGCCGCTTGTTTGCAAAATGGCAAAGATACTGGCAAAACGCGACAAGGCAGCCTTTTTGAATAAGGGGCCTAATATGGGAATTTCTAATAAAAAAATATCTCTCCTCAATCTGCCATTTTCGGTTTTAAAATAAGAAGACAAACCAAATATAACAATAGCAAAAAATATTAGAATTACATACCAGTAGTTTTTAAAACCACTGTGCATAAACATGGCAACTTTTGTAGGCCATGGTAAAATAAGGCCGGACTTACTGAACATGTCAGCAAATACCGGCACAACAAAAGTTAAAAGAAGAGACTGTAAACTAATCTGTGTAAATGGGAATTTCATATTGTTTCCAAATCAAATCTGCCTTGATACATAACAGCCAACTGAGAAATTGTCAAAGCCCA